>Ga0137366_10004003_pt1 | contig 11493 bp, 6 predicted proteins | sample SagtaG_8_FD_104938 | JGI IMG/M metagenome (GOLD analysis project Ga0137366, IMG submission 104938) | Vadose zone soil microbial communities from Sagehorn Ranch, Mendocino, California, USA - Sage1_L_60_16 metaG | ecosystem: Environmental > Terrestrial > Soil > Vadose zone | place: USA: California... | reverse complement strand
AAGAACACTTACCGTGGCCAATTACTACTACATCTATTCCAAGGTTGATCCGTTGACGTGCGCGGTTTGGGCAATACCTTCAGGGCCGCGGCGTGAGGAAGGTTCGACTCATTTTTTGGTGATTGGTCCAGAAGTGATCAGGCGGTGGAAGGGGCCGGCCCTTTCCAAGGCTGACATTGATAAGCTGGAACCTGTTCCCAAAGCGGACGTTTTGAATGTCATGGGGATGACAGAACAATCTATGATCGATGAGCGCAGTCCTGGCAGCAAGTCTGTTCCTACGCCGCAGGGGTTGGCGCGAGTGCCCGTTTCGTCTGGAAAAAAGTGAAGGTGAGTATTAGAGCTCGGAAGTGAGATTCGTTTGGTGAAGCCGCTCGCTGAAGATGGATCGTTCTGTAGCTATTGAGAAGACACTCCCTCATCGTCGTGTCGGTCTTCGCGAGCTTCTATGGCGGGCTGAGGCGCTTGACTGCTCGGGGAAGTTGGCGAGGCGGCAATTTTCGTTACAAGAGTCGCGCTTGATTTATGAGCAGCTTGCGGAATTGGTTGATACCGAACTGATTCGTGAGCGGGTGTGTCTGTAATTGAGGTCGAGGCGTCAGAGATCGCTCGGATGATGCGAATGAGAACTGTAGCGAATATGATTCCAGCCATGGTTGAAGACAAATACGGTCTGCTCGGTGCTGTCAGCTTTTTGTTTCGCTTTCTATTTTCTTTGCCCTGAATATTGCAAGTAAAGCTAGGTCTAAGTTGGGTATCCGTCTGGCGCATGGCGCGGCCTAGACTATCAGAAGTTCGTCGAGGCGCTGTTGCCCCTCGAATTCATCCCTTGCCTGAAGATAAGACAGCAGAAGGTGGTCCATCTTGCTTCACTGTGGCCTCTGCGTGCCTCGACCAGAATTTATCACTATTATGGATTAGTGTGACTGTTCGGGTAAGATGATTCGCCTGATTTCCGAGCCTCGCCGTTACGTTTTAAGAGCGACGTCTCAAATATTTCCGCGTCTCTAGCTTGACGCGGAATAAGGAGCACTGTACAAGCCTAAAGACGATGAGATCTCCACTGGCATTTCTTGCTCCGGCATTAAATTTAATCGGCAATAACGCCACCGTACTCCCCGCCACTGGCGGCGCTTTTGAGGATATGGCCCGACCTGACGTTGAGGAAGCCGATGATCGTTTCTTCGGCTCTGAGGCGGAAGCCAAAAGAGGATTCAGCGATTTTGCTGAAACGCCCGTTCCAAATTGGCGAGAGTTGTATCGCCCAACCCCTCCCATCTTCAGGTCTGATGAACATGTCTTTCGATACTTTTGCGATGGCTCAATCAAAACCTATTTCCTGGGTACTATTATTGAAGGTAACCGGTCCTACCCACTTGAGCTTACACAGATCGGGTCTGCGATTGTTCATCGTCAAAGCAACGGTCGTTTGCAAGTCGCAAGGTTTGAGCGTCGAATTCTGCTGCTGGTCCCCTATGCCGATGGCAGAGGCATTTCGGAATCACTTCTTACCGAATTAAAAAAGTGCGAGCGTCCAGACTTCGAGGTTATTGATGTAGCCGTTCCAGATCCTCTAAGTGAGCGCCGACAAGATCCGAGAGACAAAGCAGGCGCGAAGGCGCGGTTTGAAATGCACAAGTTGGAAGAGCGATTGATCGAGGAATTCGCACCGGCGCGCGAACCTGACGAATGGACCATCATCGATGGTGGTATCAGAAAGAGCGCGTTTATTGCGCTGCCGCGCACGGTTGGGGTCGCGAAGTCCTTCGATCGAACGCCCACTTTCACTCTGCGCAAAGGAAACAAAGGAACGATCAAAAAGGACATTAGCGGTGTACTGGTTGGACTGAAGTATGCTCATCGGACGGTCGCTTTCTTTGCTCATGGTGGTAAGGTAGCGTTTTGGTATGTGCGGCTTCGTGAACAGGGGGAAGTCGACTATCCGCTAATGGGAGTTGTAAAGGTAGAAGTCCCAACTCCCAAAGAAGGAGAACCCATTGATGCCGGCCTCGCCGATCGTCTGAGCGCGGCTTTGATTGGGGAGCGCAACGTCACTCCGCACGGATTAGACAAACGCTGGCACGCGCATCTTTATCCGATTTTCCAAGCTGAACGAGTAATTAAATCCAATTTCTTTAGTGAGGCTGTTCTTCTGGCCTCGATTCGATGGCCCCGACGCACGACTGAGACCGAAAACCTATGATTGATCAAGCTGAAGAGATGCAAGCCCCGGTAATCGGCAAGACCTCTGCGACCGAACGGGACGCCAACTCAAGTGACAGGTTTAATTTTTGGTTGGCCCCTGAACAGATCGTGAATCCGTTTGACATTGTGGAAGTCGAGCACATGGGAGAGGCCCGCGACAGCGAAGGAAAAACGAGCGGCCGACCATCACGCTCGTATGGGCTAGTCACAACCATTGAGCACAAGACTGACTCTCCCAATCACTTGGCAAACTTTGTGTCATCCAACTTCGGCGATGTCAACGAGGATAACGTTAATACTCCGCGGGTTGGCACGAATGTCGCGAAGGTGAATATCCTTTCGAATAATGGCGAAATCTACATGCCAGTTCAAAGCGATCGGCCTGTGCTCTTTGCCTCACCGGAAGGAATATCGGAGGCACTTGGCATCGATACGATGGCTGAGAAAAACCGCATTCCAGCAGGTCTCATCAAGATGAGCAACGGCGCTTCGACTGTCGCTTATTTGGATCAAGAATTCATGCTAGGTCCCGAAGGCGCACACATCAACATGGCTGGCATTAGCGGTTTGGCGACCAAGACTTCGTTTGCCATGTTCATGCTCCAGTCTGTCCTGCAAAAGGCTGAAAAAACAAAGGCGGAGGACGGCTCATCTCTCTCTGACAAGATCGCGATAATTGTTCTAAACGTAAAGCAAGGTGATCTACTTCAAATCGACCAACGAGGTGAGGCTCCTAACGTTGATCAGATGGAGATGTGGGAAGCGATGGACATGGAGCCACGTCCGTTCAAGAATGTTCAGTACCTTCTTCCCCGCAGCAACGGTCCAGGCACACCGAATAGTTTCTTAGAACCCGTGAGCGGCTATCAGATGTACGCATACGCTCTTGCCGACGCGGCGGACAAGCTCGATCTCTTGCTTTCTGATATTTCAGATCAATCCGGGGCAATGGATGCGCTGGTCGGAGACATCATGCAGGGCATCGGGAACCGGGAGGCGAGTTTTAAGAATTGTGCAAGTTGGGAAAACCTTCTCAACGGAGAACCCCTAGTAAAGAACGGGAAGACTGAAAAATGGGGAGACCACTACGCGTCAACCATTGGCAAGTTTCGCCGACACCTTCGCAGAATCACAAAGACGCGCACGACCGGCCTGTTTACTAATGCTCGCGCGCGAAACGAACTTAATCTAGCCGATCAGGTACGTGAGATCGAAGGCGGTCATGTTTACGTCGTCGATATTGCTCGGCTGAATGATGAAGAACAAAAACTGGTATTCGGCGACGTGTTGAGAACCGTTTACGAACTCAAGGCGGAAGATCCGGAGAACAGAGTTACCCGGAAGCCCATACCTGAAAAGGTGATCTTCTTCGTTGATGAACTAAACAAGTACGCGCCGGCGGGAGTTCGCGGCTCGCCGATACTTGAACAAGTTCTGGATATTGCAGAGCGCGGGCGCTCTCTAGGCGTGATCTTGTTTTCAGCGCAGCAATTTATGTCCGCCGTTCACTCCCGGGTCACGGGAAACTGCGCTACCAAGATACTTGGACGAACAGGCGCGGGGGAGATCTCATCGCCCGACTACCGGTTTCTTGATGATGATCTAAAGATGAACTTAACGCGTCTTGGCAAAGGCGAATTGATAGTGACTCACGCAGTTTATCGGCAGCCAGTAAGGATCGTATTTCCTCGTCCGGCATACAAACAACGGCAGCCGGGAACCTAGAGAATGACAGTTGAAGAGAATGGCCTGCGAAGCGCCGCCCAAGTCCTCGCATCAGCGACTTTGGCAGCGGCAAGGAAGGCAGCCAACGAGGCTGCTTTTCGTGTTCCTTACCAAGCGGCAATCGCTCAAGCAGCCGCGTCACTTGGCGTATCTATCGATCCGCGCGACGAACATACGCTGCTAGAAGGCCGTGCCGATACTGTTTACAACAGGCTCGTGATTGAGTATGAACGTCCCGGTTCTTTGAGGCCCTCTAATACCAACCACAACAACAAGCATGCGATTCAGCAGGTCAAAGATTATATCGGCGGACTGCATCGCCGCGAGCGTCACACTATGGAGCGTTACGCCGGTGTGGTCTGTGATGGTTCATTCTACATATTTCTTCGTTATCAGGAACACGATTGGGATATTGAACCTCCGGTTCCCGTAGATGTCTATTCATCAGAGAGATTTCTCAGCTATATAGCCGCCCTCCAGACCGACCTCGCCACGACACCAGAAAATCTGCTCCGTGACTTTGGGGAAAATACGGTTTGTTCTCGTCGATGCGTGAGCGCTCTCTATCAGGTGGTAACGACCTCTACGAACAGCAAAATTGGTGCCCTCTACAGGCAGTGGGCGCGCACGTTCAGCGAGATCTGCGGATATGAGCAGGATTCACCTAAGCTTGATGTTGAAGCATTAGCGCGTCTGTATGCCGTTCGCGCTGCCGCCCGCGACAAACTACATCCTTTTAAGCTCTTCTTCGCCATTCATACTTACTATGCGACCTTTATCAAACTGCTCGCGGTCCAAATCGTAAACTTTTACGCAAGAAGCAAGATCGCAAGAATTGCGCACAGAGAACCGGTCACATTGCGACACGCTGCCGGACTCGACTCCGAAGGTTTGCAAACCTATCTGCAAACAATGGAAGACGGTGGTATCTTCCGCCAGCTAGGCATTCGCAACTTCCTCGAAGGTGACTTTTTCGGCTGGTACTTGGAGGAATGGACGCCGGAGATGGAGCAAGCGCTGAGAACGGTAGTTAAGAAGTTGGCTGAGTACTCGTTTATTACGCTCGATACTGATCCTGATGGAACACGTGACTTACTCAAAAGGCTTTATCAGAACCTTATGCCGCGAGCGCTCCGTCATGATCTAGGCGAGTATTACACACCTGACTGGTTAGCAACTCAGCTTCTGAATCAACTGCATGGTGGTCCCCCTGACCGTGTTCCTCGCTCGCCGGATGAGCGACTCCTTGATCCGGCGTGTGGGTCTGGGACCTTTCTTGTTCTTCACCTAAGGGACGTCAGACTTTATGCGCGCGACGTGTTGCTGCCGCAGAAGAAGATTACGCGCCAACAGCTTTTGGAAAAGATTTTGGCCAACGTAGTTGGCTACGATCTCAATCCTCTCGCGGCAATTAGTGCGCGAACAAACTACCTTTTGGCGCTCGGCGATCTCCTTGACGAAATCGACGGCGAAATTGACATACCGGTTTATTTAGCCGACTCGGTTCTGACGCCTACCGCCGGCGACACCCTAGATAAGGTGGGTAAAATTTTCTTTACGACATCAGTCGGAGATTTTGCCTTACCGCAGTCGCTGGTGAAGGCTGCCTACATAGACTCTCTCGCCAATTTGTTGGAAGAACACGTGAAGGCTGGTGCGTCAACTGAAGTCTTTAGCAAAGCGCTTTGTTCTAACTTTCCGCTTGATCCCAAACGGGACGGACAAGACGTTGCGATTGTCGAAGAATTGTACTCTCAATTACATGAGTTAGATCGTCAGAAGATCAACGGCATTTGGGCACGCATAATCAAGAATGCCTTCGCACCACTGTTTCAGCAACCATTTGATTGCATAGCTGGAAACCCTCCCTGGATTAACTGGGAACACCTTCCAGATGAGTATCGCCAGCGTTCAGCGTGGCTTTGGAGCCGGTATCGTCTGTTCGAACACACGGGCCTACGCGCTCGACTTGGTAGTGCGAAGGACGATTTGTCGATTCTGGTGTTATATGTGGCCGCTGATCGTTACCTGAAAGAGAAAGGCAAGCTTGGATTTGTCATCACGCAGTCTGTCTTCAAGACGGCGGGCGGCGGCGAAGGTTTTCGGCGACTACAGCTCGGCGATCGTGAACACTTGAAGGCTATTCAAGTAGATGATTTCAGTGAAGTGCAGTGCTTTGAAGGCGCCACAAACCGAACTGCCGTTTTCGTACTTCAAAAAGGAAGTCCCACCCGCTATCCGGTGACCTATCATTACTGGCGAAAGAAGGAGCCCGGAAGTGTTCCGACAGATGCGAATCATGAAGAAGCGATGAATCGCCTGCGCTATTTGCAGTGGGTGGCACGCCCCATTGACCCAAATAAGAAGAACTCACCGTGGATTACGGGAAGGAGACGTGCTCTCGACCATATTGAAAACGTAATAGGGAAGGCCGACTACGAAGCGAGAGCGGGATCGTGCACATGGTTAAACGGAGTCTATTGGGTAGAAGTCGTCGCAAAGCGCAAAGATGGCCTTCTTCTCATCAACAATTTGCATGACTGCGGCAAGATTAAAGTCAAGAATGTGAATATGGCAATTGAATCTGAATTTGTCTTTCCACTTCTACGAGGCCGCGATGTGGGACGATGGCATGCGACTCCTACAAATAGTGTCGTCATTCCTCAAGATCCAGACGATCCAGCGAAGGGCTTAGCCGAAGCCAAAATGCTTGCCCAGTATCCGAAGACTTATACGTACTTTAAAGGCTTTGAGGAGCAGTTGCGTAAACGGAGCGGCTTCAAACAGTACTTCGACGTGCGAACAGCGCCATTTTATTCCGTCTACAATGTGGGACCCTACACATTCAGTCCTTACAAGGTAATTTGGCGAGAACAGGCATCGTTCCTAACAGCAGCGGTTGCGTCTCTGGGCTCAAGCTCCACGCCAATTGTTCCCGATCACAAACTCATGCTTTGCGCAGGCGCGAGCGAGGAGGAAGTTCATTATATTTGCGCTCTGCTAAACAGTCTTCCAGCCCAGTTTGTCGTTAAAGGATATGGACTCCAGACAAGCATTTCTACACACGTTCTTAGTCACATTAAGGTCGCTCAATTCGACTCGACTAACAAAGCGCACCTCGGTCTCGCTGCTAATAGCCAAGAGTTGCATGAAGCCACCGAGTCAGGCGACATCTCCAGGGTGCAGGATTTGGAAATGGAGAACTTACGTTTGGCCGCAGCCTACTGGAAGCTAGGCAGAGCGGAAGTCACCGACATCAAGGCGTCGCTGGAAGAACTGGCGTGATCGAACGGAGAGCGAAATGCCCATAGTGAATGGAATTCTAACCCCGCGAGAGCCAGCGATTGATCTTGTCAGGATCATCAGTGAAGGGACCTACGCGTCGTTTCCGCAGGCTCTCAAAGAATTTGTGAGCAACTGTTATGACGCGGACGCTACACGTGTCGACATTAGCATTGACGACGAATGTACCACTCTTAGAGTGCGCGACAATGGCATCGGGATGACTCTTCTGGATTTTCGAGACCACTTCGCTAGTATCGCGCGCTCAGGCAGGAGTGCTGCAAGAACTGCTCGCGGGAGAACTACCCTCGGACGAGTGAAAATTGGACGCTTTGGCATTGGCGCGCTCGCAGTGGCGGGAATTGCGAAGAAGTTCGTCGTTCGTTCCAGTCGAAAAAACAGCCGCGAAGGATTTGAGGCAAGTATCAATCTTGCGGAAGTGCGCCGGCAGTTTCAAAAAGGCCGCGATCTTAGTGCGCACTGGAAATTCGACTATCAGCAGTGGAATGATGAGTCTCCCTCGACTCATTTTACTGAAATACAAGTTGAAGGTCTTCAAGAAGACATAAGCTCATTACTTCAGAGGCCTGGACAGCGAACGCGTGATGAGTTTTATAGTTCGACGCGAGAGCTCTCAGGTGTTGATGAACTGGTTTGGCAGCTGGGGATTATCTCACCCGTTCCCTACGAGCACACGTACCCAATTCCTGTCAGCGATATCATACGGCAGAAGGATGCGTTGTTAATCAAACGAGCACGCGAACTGGTCAAAGGCCAATTCAGCGTGTTCGTTAATGGCATTCCAGTCAAGCGGGATATTCAACTCCCTAAGTACGATCCACAAAAACCGAGAGATCAGGGAAAAAGGGATCTGCTGCATCGGCGAGGAATCGGATATGAGATGCGCTCGTTTAGAGCGAAGGCAGGAAGTCCGGTTTTTTACGACGGTTACTTCGTTGTTCAAGCGCAGCAATTATTTCCGCGAGAGCTAAGGGGTTTATTGGTTCGCATGCGCGGTGTTGCCGTTGGTTGGCATCGTACTTTTAATATCGCGGAGTCCGCTCTCTCAACGATGCTTCCGAATTTGTCAGGAGAGGTTTGGGTCGAAGGATGTGAAGAGGCGCTTCAATTTGATCGCGAATCCTTTCGCGAAGATCATCCGAAATTCATTTGGTTGCGAGATGAATTGTCGAGGTTGATTGTCGAAGAAAACAAGCAATTCCGAGCGCGTTCCGCAAAGAGAAGCGCGGCTGCGAAGGCTAAGCCTCCAAGTAAGAGTAAGCAAGCGTCAACGCCTGCTCCCGCAGCGAGCCCATCACCTGCCGATGCCTCAGCAACTCTAGCCTATCTCGATCCGAACATTTTTCAGGGAATGCCTGATTACATTACTCGGTTAATACCTCAGGCAAATGGCTGCTGGGAGCGTGGCTGGCATGAAGCCTGTGTCTTGTTACTGCGAAGACTAGTCGAAACGCTGATTATCGAACTTTATCATCAGCGAGGTTGGATCGCTGATATTCGCGATCCAGACGGCAGCTTTTTCAAGTTGCAAAAGCTGGTAGACAAGGTATGCGGGGACGGCCGTATTGGACTTGGAAAGAACGCGAAGCGTGGATTGCAAGAGGTCAAGAAGTTTGGCGACATCGCTGCGCATGATCATCGTGTAAAGGTTCGCAAGAGCGATCTTGAACCGCATCGGATTGACTTACGACTTGCGTGTGAAAGGCTTGTGTTCGTGACAAATCGGCAAGGTCCATGAAAGGTGCGAATATGCCAACAACTATCTCACGAGACTTTTCTGTAAACTGCCTTCCCGTTAACCCGCGCAGAAAAACGGCGCTGCTCATAAATCCGCCTGTTTACGACACGCAGTATTGGGCCGAATGGTCCCAGCCGTACGGGTTACTGAGAATCGCATCACTGCTAAAGCAATATCGTTACAAGCATATTGACTTCTATGACTTCATGGAGGCCACACCTATTTCAGGCGATCCCACAGATGCAGAAAGCAAACGCATAGTTCCGAAACATCGGATTCATTGCGACGAATCCTACGCCGAGCAGGACGGCGTAACTTTCAAGGCGCGACCTTATGTTATTGAGAAGAACGGCCAAACGCTAGACTTGTTCAAATACCATTTTGGTAAATCGTGGGAGCAGTTTGAGCGGTGGGCCAAGGCAAAAGGTTTGGCGAAGCATCCACCTCATGAGATATACATTAGCTCGGTCATGTCTTACTGGTGGGAGAGCACGCGTGACTTGATCCATAGGCTGAGAAGCTTGATGGGCCGTAAACCAACAATCATTATCGGTGGGATTTATCCCTCGATCGCGCCGGAACACGCTGCGCGTTACACAGGCGCGGATATTGTTGTGGCAGGCGAAGTACATGAAGCAAATGACCTCTGGACCGATCTAACGGTTTACAAGACAAAACCTACCTACGCGATCATCACGCCAAGCCGCGGATGTCCTTTCAACTGCCATTACTGTGCGGCGAAGACCGTAAACGGCGGCATTCAGAAAGTTCGCTTTCGTTCGGTTGATGACATCTTTGCTGAGATGCTTGATAAGTATCAGCGCTTCGGTATACGAGACTTCGCATTCTATGCCGACTTTTTGCTCATTCGTTATCAAGATAACCTAATGCCCTTGCTTCGTAAGATCGTGGATTCCAAAATGCCATGGAGACTCTATGCTCCTGAAGGGCTGGATACTCGCTTCCTGGCGCAATCGCAAGAGCTTTGCGATTTGTTGAAAGCTTCTCGTTTCCAAAAAATATACTTGCCCGTCGAAAATGTTGACGACAATATTCTGCTCAGTCTCAACAGGAGGCACGTTAAGTTAAGCCATGTTCTTGAGGCCGTTAAGAATATCGAAAAAGCGGGTTTTCGCATCCGCCACATGGAGGTAAACGGTTATTGTCTTTATGGCATGCCGGGTGAAAAGATTACGAATATCGTTGATACCGCTCTGTTTGTATCAGAGGTCATTGGCTCAATCATTCCAATGCTATTCGCTCCTGTGCCGTCGACTTATTTATTCGACCAACACAGAGCTTATTACCGGCAGCAAGGATGGTGTGAACCGGACGGGACTGTTCGCGATTTACACCTTGTCAACGGAAAGCTTTATCCATTTCTTAAGATGAATGAAGGATCGGTAAATGACTACATCGAGCTGCAACGGATGATGTTTATGCTCAACGTAAGCTACAGGAGCAAGTCCTTTAACGTGTTCGGTGAGAGTGCGGTTGCGGGATCATTCCGACGAGCGATCACGAATCACAAGGAGCCCTCGCCCATGCTTGAACAGCTCCCAGAAGAGTCTGTCTTATTCGGAAAGGATAACTCTCACAGATCTTTGCCGGTTATTTCCGCCCCGGACTCTGCCAGCGTATCCACGTGATTCCAAAAAGACGCTCTTACCAACCTGTTGTGAATACATACTTTGACGCAGTTCACAACAGGTTAGCTTCCGTTTCCATCCGTTCCGCTTTCGTCCCAATGCGCTCTATCGTTGCAGCAGATTTCATTAATTTCCTCAGAGAACTAGACGGAAAATACGTCTGTCAATCGGTGCCTGAACAATTCTGAGTGGAGAGATTCTACAGCGGTCGCCCGCCTGCTTGAGGTTAAGGACTTATCCCAATGAGCCAGTTATGAAGATATGAGCGCCGTGATTGAGTTGCGAATACGTCGCAATGGTCCTGTTCAAGTTCAAGTTCAAGGGCTTGTTTTAGAGCGCGAGGACGGCTTCGGCTTGTTCCATTGTTTGTGCAATCTCCTGCGCGGATGGACCGCCGACGGCGTTTCCAGGGCCTGCGTTGTTGAGTGCCGGCGTTTCGCTGATCGTTTGTGCCAAAGGTTCTCTTTCGAACTGGCTGCCCTGTCCAGGGAGCTGATCTCTCAATAATGTTTCCTGTCGATCGTGGTGCTTGTCGAGTAGCGCGAGATGGTCATGGTTGTGTCCGTTGGGAGCATGTCCTGCAAGCGATGCGCTCGTCTGTGCTTGCGCGAGCGACCGATCCATCAAGGGCTGGTGAGTGAATTCCTGCGTATGCGCGTACTGCTGGTTCGCGTGTTCCAAGCCGAGCGCGAGCGAATCGAACAGGTTGCTGGCGATCTCGTTTATCTGGGCGAGTCCTTCCGATGTTTGGTCGAGTGAGATGTTGTTTGCCCCTGCACTTTCTATGATCGCCTGTGTAATTCGTTCGTCGTGAGCGTCGTGGCGTAATGGTTCCAGCAAGGCTGTGAAGCCTTCTTCTCGAACGGTGTCTTT
>Ga0137366_10003998_pt1 | contig 11498 bp, 8 predicted proteins | sample SagtaG_8_FD_104938 | JGI IMG/M metagenome (GOLD analysis project Ga0137366, IMG submission 104938) | Vadose zone soil microbial communities from Sagehorn Ranch, Mendocino, California, USA - Sage1_L_60_16 metaG | ecosystem: Environmental > Terrestrial > Soil > Vadose zone | place: USA: California... | reverse complement strand
TCGTGAATGTTCATCATTTCGCTGACCAGATCATTGATGAAGTAAAAAAGTATAATGGATGGGGAAGTAATATCGTTATAAGTGACGAAAGCAATGAAGTGCTTGAGACCGGCGGCGGATTGTTAAAAGCAAAAGATCTTTTTGAAGCCGGAAAAAAATCTATCACTTGTAATGTAGATATTCTTACAGATCTGGATCTCAATAAGCTTATTGCTTTTCATAAAGAGCACAAATCATTAATTTCTTTTGGAGTCACCCGTCGAAAAACTTCCAGGTATTTTTTATTTGATGAGAATGATCGTCTTTGTGGATGGAGAAATACAAAAACGGGCGAGGAAAAAATAGTTATCAATAAATCAAATCTTATTGAAAAAGCCTACAGTTGTGTTGTTGTTTTTGAACCGGAAATATTTTCTCTAATACCTTTTACCGGAAAATTTTCATTGGTTGATGTTTATCTTGCCCTGGCAGCTGATCATCTTATAATGGGGTATGACCACACCGGCGATAAGTTTGTAGACGTAGGTAAACCTGAGAATATTACAATTGCTGAATCATTATTTCCATGAACCTTTACAAATTCCTTTTGAACGGTACGTCGTTTAATTTGCTTTCATTTATTTTACATATAAATAACACGAAATGAAAAAATCAGTTCTTAGTCTTATTGGCCTTTTCTTTTTATTTATTCTTTATGCCCAGGAATCAAAATACAACCAACACGAAGCCTTCAACCCTGTTTTTTATTCTCAATCGGGAAATGATTATCGGACCGGCAGCGGTGAACCTGGCCCGAAATACTGGCAAAACAAGGCAGACTATAAGATCAACTGTACACTTGATACCGGGCTGCATCGCGTAACGAGTGAGGTAGAGATAACGTATACTAACAATAGCCCTGACAACTTACATTTTCTTTGGTTGCAGGTTGATCAGAATATTTACCGAAATGATTCCCGCGCATCTGCTACGACTACCGAGGCGGGTGGCCGCTGGGCAAATGAGAAATTTACTGAAGGAGATGTGGTAAAGTCAATTTCTGTTGACGCGGGTGGAAAATCGTACACTCCAAAATATATTGTCGCAGATACCCGTATGCAAATATGGTTGAATGATGAATTAAAAGCTGCTGGTGGCATTACTAAAATGAGAATTAGTTACGAGTTTGATATTCCCCAGTACGGAACTGACCGGATGGGAAGATTGAAAACAAAGAATGGCTGGATCTATGAAGTGGCACAATGGTTTCCCCGTATGTGTGTATATGATGATGTACAGGGATGGAACACCTTGCCCTACCTGGGTGCCGGAGAATTTTATCTTGAATATGGCGATATAGAATATACAGTGACTGCACCTGCTGATCTAATTGTAGCCGGTTCCGGTGAATTACAAAATCCGCAGGATTGTTTAACATCGGAACAAATCAGTCGATGGAACCAGGCAAAAAACAGTGACAAAACGGTAGTGATAAGAACTGATAAAGAAATAAATGATAAAAACTCACGACCCAATAAAGCAAGTTGTACCTGGAAGTTCAAAATTCAAAATGCAAGAGATGTTGCATGGGCCGCATCAAAAGCATATGTGTGGGATGCAGCCAGGATGAACTTGCGCAGTGGGAAAAAAGCAATGGCTGCCAGTGTATATCCCGTGGAAAGTATAAAGAAAAATGGCTGGCAGCGTTCGACAGAAATGGTAAAGGCTTCTATTGAATATAATTCCAATAAATGGTTTGAATTTCCATATCCGGTTGCTACAAATGTTGCCGGTATTGTAGGCGGCATGGAATATCCTGGAATTGTTTTTTGTGGTTATAATAGTTCGGGTAGTGGTTTATGGGAAGTAGCCGATCACGAATTTGGACATACCTGGTTCCCCATGATAGTTGGGAGTAATGAAAGAAAATATGCCTGGATGGATGAAGGCTTTAATACATTCATCAATGGACTTTCTACAAAAAATTTTAATAATGGTGAATTTGCCAGCGCATCTTTCTTCCCCGGAGATATGACGAAATATACTTTTAGTGACCAGATGGATGGACTAATGAATATACCTGAAGTAATTCAACAGGATAATCTTGGCGTAGCCGCTTATTTAAAACCATCCATGATGCTGGATGCTTTGCGAGATGTGGTGCTTGACTCCGCTCGTTTTGATGCTGCATTTCATGAATACATCCGGCGCTGGGCATTTAAACACCCAACTCCCTGGGATTTTTTTCATACAATCGAAAATGTTTCCGGTGAAGATCTTGGCTGGTTCTGGAGAGGCTGGGTGTTAAATACATGGAAACTTGACCAGGCCGTAGCAGATGTAAAATACATAGATAATAAAACTGAAAATGGTTCCCAGATCACTATACAGAACCTGGAAAAAATGGTGATGCCTGTAATCATTCTTGTTAAAGAAGCAAATGGCAAAGAGCATAAAATAAATTTACCTGTTGAAGTTTGGCAACGGGGACCAACCTGGACATTTAGTGTTCCAACTACAAGCGAAGTGAAAGAAGTAATTCTTGATCCGGACAAAAAATTACCTGATTATAATCGGGCAAACAATAATTGGAAAAAAGCTTTTTAAAATTTTTGATTTTACTATTAAACAAGTATGAGCTTGTTGAACAATGAACAGAAAGATGAATAGAGCGTCGCAACATCAATTCAATAGTAGTAATAAAGCTGGCGATATAATATTTTATCGGGGAAAGTTTTCAAAACCAGACTTTAATGCATTTCCATTTTTACCTGCTTATTTCTGTTTCCCCGTACTAATAATACAAAAGGAATGCAGATAAGAAATAACATGCCTATATAGAGGAATGCGTCCATGTAAGATAGCACAGCTGCTTGTTTCGCAACCGAATATTGCATTAGTTTATAGGCACTTTGGGATGCTGTACCCGGATCCATTCCTTTTGCCATAAACCCCTGTTTGATCATTGCAAATCTATTAATCACATTAGGATCAGTAGTAGTAAGGTGATTATTAATAGTGGCCAGGTGCAAAACTGTTTTCCTTGCCATAAACGTAATAATAACCGCAACACCAAATGAACCACCTAACTGGCGCATCATGCCGGTAAAAGCAGCACCCTCCCCAATTTGTCTTCCTTTTAAAGTACTTAATGATAAAGTGGTGATCGGTATAAAAAGCATTCCCATAGCAACGCCACGAAGAATAAGCATCCAAAAGAAATCACTCTGACCCGTGTTGGGCGTTAATATTTTATATCCCCAAAAACAGAAAAAGAAAAACAGCAACATACCCGCCGCTACCAGATATTGTTGTTTTATTCCTTTCTGTAATAACTGTCCGATGATCGGCATCATGATGGCAGTTGTCAATGCAGCCGGTACAAAAAGCATTCCTGCTTCAGTCGCAGTCCACCCGAGTACAGATTGCAAATAGAGAGGAATTATAAATGTTGATCCATACAAACCAAAGCCGAGAATGAATGATAAAATGGTTCCCACACGGAGATTTCCATTCTTAAGCACACGTAAATTAACAACGGGATTACGAAAAGTCATCTCACGCCAGATAAAGAAGAAGGCGCCAAAAAAGCTTGTTAGTGCCAATGTAGTAATGGTGCTGCTGTTGAACCAATCTTCTTCATAGCCTTTTTCCAGGATGTATTGAAGCGATCCCACAAAAAGAGCCAGTAGGCCCATTCCAATCCAATCAATATCTCCGGGCGAACTTTTTTCAGAATATTTTGGACTTTTTACAAATTGTAATGTCAGCAGCGTAGCAATTACACCCAGCGGGATATTGATATAAAAAATATAGGGCCAGCCAAAATTGTAGGTTATATAGCCACCAAGAGGTGGCCCCAGGGTTGGGCCGATAATTACACCTAAACCATAGATGGCTTGCGCCATTCCACGCTTTTCCTGGGGATAACTTTCCGTAATGATAGTTTGCGAGGTAACCAGCAAAGCCCCGCCACCTACTCCTTGCAAAAAACGAAAGATCAGTAATTCAGTAATTGTTCCTGAATTACCGCATAAGAATGAACAAATGGTAAAAAGAATGATCGACGCAGCAAAATAATTACGTCTGCCGAATTGTGCTGCCAACCAACTCGTCATAGGTATAATAATTACATTGCCGATAGCGTAAGCAGTTACGACCCATCCTATTTCACTGGTAGTGGCGCCCAGGTTTCCCTTCATGTCATTCAAGGAAACATTTACAATCGTTGTATCAACAATTTCAAGTAACGCGCAAATGATAGCCGTGATCGTAATGATTACTCTTCTTGAACCATATTCTACTAATGAAGCTTGTTGCATATTGTAATGTGAGTGGTGAGTTGTGAGTCCCTTTCTAACCTATCATCCCACTCAAAAGTTTAAAAGTTTTTATGATTGAATTTCCGAGAGATTGCAATTTTTCAAGGGTGGCATAATTTAATTTATGGGCCAGTCCAATAGCAGTGTCGATTTCAACTACCGATCCTCTCGCTATTTCAAAATATCTTGATCTCTCTGATTTTGATTTTCTTGAACATCCTTCTGCTATATTCAGATGGACTGATAATGCCGCTCTCCAGATTTGTTGAACCATAGCGAATTTTTCTTCGTTCGGAAATTGCATTGTAATTCTATAACATTCCAAAATCAGTTCCTGGGAGGATTTGTATACGTTCAATTTGGTGTGGGCAAGTTGTAAGAACATAGTCGTAAGGTTTATTAGTCTAAAAATTTATGTTATAGTATGACTTATGATTTAAACTCACAACTCACCACTCACAACTGACTTCATCAATCCAAATGCACGTCTACCGAAACATTTAATCCCGGTCTTAATTTTTTTACTAATGAATCGGACAGATCAGTGAATTCAATTTTTACCGGCAGTCGTTGTACAACTTTTACAAAATTTCCTGTGGCATTATCAGGAGGCAATAAAGCAAACATTGCGCCTGTAGCGGGTGAGAAAGACGTTAGTCTTGCCTGGAATTTATGCTTAGGAAAAGCGTCTGCCCTTATAATTACTATTTGCCCCTCCCTCATTTTATTGAGCTGTGTTTCTTTAAAGTTCGCAACTACCCACACCTGAGTACTGTGCACTAAGCTGAATAAAGACTGTCCGGCCTGTACAAATTGTCCTGGTTGTACATTTACTTTAGAAACTAATCCATCCTGCTGAGCAGTAATAATTGTATAAGACAGATTCAATTTAGCAGCATCTACATCAACCTGCCTTTGATGAATGCTAGAATTGGCAACGCTTATCTGTTGTGCGGTTGCCGTACTTTGTTGGGCAACTGCATTTGTTTGTTGGGAAGCCTGCTTTTTTTGTTCTTCTAAAATGGCTAACTGCTTTTCTGCTGTTTGCTTTGCAGCCAGGGCCTGCTCGTATTGCTGTTGAGTAACCGAATGATCTTTGATGAGATTTGCATAGCGATCATAATCCTGTGAAGCACGCCAGAGATTTACTTTTGCTGCATCGATCTGTGCATCGATTGTACCAATAGATGCTTGCGAGGTAGCAATGTTTGCTCTTGCTGCATTTGTTGTTGCCTTAGCTGTTTCAAGATTAGTTTGAGCAGTGGTTAAGGCAGCTTCTGCTTCTTCCAATTTTATTTTATAATCCCGCTCGTCTAATATTAATAAGGTATCGCCTTTTTTTACCTGCTGGTTATCATTTACAACAACCTTTTTGACATAACCCGCCACATGTGGAATGACGGGAATAATATCGGCACTTACCTGTGCATCATCCGTTTCCTCATGATGCAGGCTGTGATAATATTTTGAAATGCCAAACCAGCCTCCCCCGATGATTAATATGACAAGGATAATAATAAATACCGGGTTTCTTTTTTTCCCATTCCCCCGTCCGACCGGCTCGTCCGGGCGGGCATTTTTTGTTTCGTTAGGTTCCGCCATATTTTTTGCTTTATTATTTAATGTTTATTCCAGTGATCCCGCTGTTTGCAAAAGTTTATGATATAAAACCACTGCGTCAGCTTTTACAAAAATCAAGCTCATTCTCGACTGTAATTGTGCTACATCTGCATCGATCAGTTCGGTAGTTGTAGCGAAGCTATTGTCATATTTATTTTTAGTTATCCTGTAATTTTCATTTGCCTGTTCTACGGCTTTAGCATACACTTCTATCTTCTTTTGATTACTGGTCCAGTTGAGATATGCCTTACTTACCTCTAACCGGATATTATCATTCAATAAACTCTCACTGATCTCTAATTGCTTTGTCCTGGCTTCTGCCTGCTGCACCTTTGCTTTTGTTTTCCAAAGGGAACCCAGATTATACGAAACACCTGCACCAATATTTACAGCATTTGTAATGGTGATAAATTTTGGAATATCGGCTGCAATATATCCCCCCGTCAAGGCAAGACTTGGATAATAATCTCCCTTAACCGCTTTAACTCCTGTTTCTGTAGCTTTTTTTCTTAGATCGAGTGATGCCAGGTCTTTCCTGTTTGTATACGCAGTTTGCACATATTCATCTAAAGTTTTTAAAGTGAAGGTTTGATCGATCAATGTGGAATCAGGAATTAATTCTGTTTTCTCAGGCAGGCCAAGCAACAGGTCCATGCTAACATTGGCAAGCTGCCAGTTATTTTCGGCATCCAGCAATGCAAGCTCAACATTTGATTGCTGTAGCTCTGCCTTTAGCAAATCATTACGGGCCAGCAAACCATTCTTTTCAAGATTAGTAAGATCATCAACACGATGCTGCGCCTGGTTCAGATTTTCTTTTATAAGATTGATCGTTTGTTTTGATTTATACAGATTGACATACGCTTCCACTATATTTTGAATGACTTCTTCTTTATCATTTTCTGCATCAAGTTTTGTGGCTTCTGCCAAATATTTTGAAGCTTCTATTCCATACCGGATGCGGCCGCCGGCATAGATGGGAAGTGAAGCATTTAATATACCATACACGGCCTGTGAAATATTTGGAGCCGTTCCACCCCCTCCATTATTGTTTTGTGTTTTTAAATCAACATTGGCGCTGTTCAATCGCAGATATGATGCGGAAACTTTTGCATCAGGTAATTTTCTTTCAACGGCTTCTCGTACTGCTGCAGTTGCTTCTTCGATCTTTGCCTGGCTATTTTTTAATTGCTTACTATTCTTAATCCCCAATTCTATTGCTTCCTGTAAACTGACCGGTTTTTTTTCCTGCGCCTGTAAAAAAATAAATGCCAGCAAGTTTATAATTATTGCCAATCCTTGTTTTCGTTTATTCATAACTCAATATTGCTTTGAAAAGAGATTTTAAATGATTACTTAGTTTTTTCTTTATATGCTTTTTGAATTCTTCATCGGATAAGGATTCAAGATTATTGAGCTTTCTGTAATAGTGTTGAGCTGTTACGAGATGACTGGTTGTTCCTACTAAAGTGGCCATCATTAAAGGCACATCAATATTTTTTTTAAAGTCACCCTTCTTTTGGCCCTCTTGAATTAGTTTTTTTACCAGTTCCTGGTTAGTTCTTTTTAATTCATAGATCAATCGTGTAGTTGTTCCTTTCAGATCAACCATCTGTTCTCTTGCCATTATTTTATGAAAGCATTGTTGCTTTATTATTCTTTCGATATAATTATCAATTAAAGCATATACTTTTTCCAAAGAACTCAACTCTTTATTTTCTATCATGCTTTCCAGTTGCATCTTTATAAATGCTCCCCGATACTTAAATAACGACTCCATTAATTTTTCCTTGGAGCCAAAATAGTAAGAGATCATAGCAAGGTTCACACCAGCTTCTTTCGCTACATCACGTACGGAAGTGCCATCAAAACCTTTTTCTGCAAAAAGTTCTTCGGCTGCTTCCATGATCTGTATTTGTTTTTCACTATATATGGTTAACCCCCTTTTCATAAAGGGCACAAAATTAAACAAACGTTTAATTAAAAACAAACGCGGGGGGTAATTTTCTAAAGATTTAATACAGGGTTAACTTACATCCGTTAGATACAATAAGGATAATATTATCGCTGGCTGGCGATGAGCAAGTTGAGATCAGTAAATTTTAAATCAAATCTTTCACTGAGATAAAAATTTGTCAGGGCGCCTTTAAAAAGATAAATACCATTGCGAAGATGTACTTTATGCCAGACAAGATTTTCAAATCCTCCTTCATCGCCGGCTTCCAATAATAAAGGCATCAGTACATTACTGATAGCCTGGGAGGCTGTTCTTGCAAAACCTGAAGGGATATTGGGAACACAATAATGTATGACACCATATTTTAAAAAAATAGGATGCTCATGACTGGTGATCTCTGAAGTTTCAAAACATCCTCCGCGGTCAATGCTTACATCTATGATCACCGAACCCGAGCGCATATTGCTTACCATTTCTTCTGTTACAACTAATGGAGTTCTTCCGGTTTCAGATGCCAACGCTCCAACTGCAACCTCACAGGTTTTTAATTGCTTGGCCAGCATTCGTGGTTCAATGACTGAGGTCCATAAACGGTGCCCAATATTATTTTGTAATCGCTTTAAGCGATATACACTGTTATCAAATACTTTTACGGATGCACCCAATGCAAGTGCGGCCCGGGCCGCATATTCACCCACAATGCCCGCACCAATAATTATAACTTTTGTAGGAGCGATACCGGAAATTCCTCCCAGCAATACACCTTTGCCATGATTAGCCGATCCTAAATATTGAGCAGCGATCAACATGACGGCACTGCCGGCAATCTCACTCATACTGCGAACGATGGGATATGAATCACTATCATCTTTTAAATTCTCAAATGCAATAGCGGTGACTCTTTTGTCCATCATCTTTTGCAGCAGATCTGCTTTCATTATACTTAAATGAATGGGCGAAATAATGACCTGACTCATTTGCAGCAAAGGAATATCTTCATCAATTACGGGAGCACTTTTTACAAGAATAGGAAGTTTGAATACGTCAGCCCTGTCATACACAATCTTTGCCCCGCTTTCTGCGTAATCTTTATCACGAAAATGTGAAGCCTCACCAGCATTATGCTCAATGACAACAGAATGGCCGTTGCTTACCAATACACTCACGGCGTCAGGGGTAAGTGCAATGCGATTTTCCTGGAAAGCAATTTCTTTGGGAATGCCAATCTGCATCTGCGCTCCTTTCGGACGTATATCCAGTTTTTCCTCTAAAGTTTCGTAGCTGAATGCAGTGCTTATTTTTGGCTTCTGCTCGATCATGCACTTTCTTGCTGGTTTATTCTACGGGGGCTCCTTTGAATGCTGATGTTTTTATGTTACCGGCTCTGTAACACTGCTCAACGCCTGTTGTGTCACTCACTTCAACGTTCTGGATTCTGTTCAGCTTTTTTGCTCAATAGATGGATGCAGTACAAGAGTGCGACGCAACAGCAGTTTGATAGTAGTAACGCTGCCGGCAACCAAAAATAACTAATTATCCCCTATCCTGAGCTTTCGTGTTTTATCATTAACCGGCTCAATAAAGACATGCAGAGTATCATCGGGGAGAAGTGAAGGAATTTTTTCTGGCCATTCCACAAGACAAATGTGATCACTGTAGAGACAATCTTCCACACCGGCTTGTACCGCTTCCTTCTCGTCTTTAAGGCGATAAAGATCTATGTGAAAGATTTTCCTTTGTTCACCATTTTCCAAAAAAAAATATTCGTTAATGATAGAAAAAGTAGGACTGCCTACAACATCCTTTACTTTGTGGGTATCACAAAGGGCATGGATAAATGTTGTTTTGCCCGAACCCATATTTCCGTGGAAAGCAATAACATGAACATTAGCCGCAATCTTCCAAAAAGCCCCGGCTGTTTGCTTTAATTGTTGCAGAGTATAGGTCATCTCCATAAGCAAATTTAACAGTGCCAATAACCTTGTTACAATATATTTCACTTGTCAGGACCCAGCGCTTTCAAAAGCGGTAAATTTGCAACAGGATTTTGCAACATGGAAAAAGTTCAATGGAAAGTAGAAGGAATGACCTGTGCTAATTGCGCACTCACCATTCATAAATATCTCGAAAGAGAAGGAATGAAGGAGGTAAAAGTGAATGCAATGGGTGGTGATGTGTCATTTGAATTGAATGGCACACACAAAAAAGAACAACTGGTAAAAGGAATTGAAGGCCTCGGTTATAGGGTTGCAGGACAACAAGAATTAATTCATAAGAAAAGGAAAATTTTATCTACTTCTCTTGAAAGGTTTTGGTTTTGTTTTCCTTTTACTATTGTACTGATGCTGCACATGATACCGGGCATTGAAATTCATTTCCTGATGAATCCCCGGGTACAGCTTGCTCTTTGCTTGCCTGTATATATAGTGGGGATGAGTTTTTTTGGAAAAAGTGCAGTAAAAAGTTTGCGGAATGGATTACCAAATATGAATGTACTGATTGCACTTGGGGCTACGGCAGCATTTGTTTATAGTTTGTACGGAACACTGATCGGGCAGGCAGAGCATTATATGTTTTATGAAACCGCAGCTGCTATTCTCACGCTCGTATTTCTTGGAAATTATTTAGAGGATGCTTCGCTTCATTCGACTCAACGTGCATTGAATTCATTAGCCAAATCCCAAAAGGTAACGGCAAATATGATCGCTTATGATAATGAGCATCAGGAATATGTTTTTCCGGTTGAGAACACGCAATTAAAAGTGGGGGATCTTATTTTAATTAAAAGCGGCGAGCAGGTGCCAATGGATTGTAAAATTCTCTGGGGTGATGCTTATGTAAATGAAGCAATCGTTACCGGGGAGAGTGTTCCGGTACACAAGCATTCAAAAGACAAATTGATCGGGGGAAGTATTGTTCAGGATGGAACAATAAAAGCGCAAGTGACTGCTGTCGGTAATGATACAGTTCTTTCCGGCATTATTAATTTGGTGAAACAAGCGCAGGGCGATAAACCACCGGTTCAGCAATTAGCCGATAAGATCAGTGCTATCTTTGTTCCTGTTGTCATTGGGATTGCTGTAGTAACATTTACTGTTAATTGGGTGGTCATTGGAAATTTTACCCCTGCCTTGATGCGCAGCATTGCTGTGCTGGTCATTGCCTGTCCATGTGCCATGGGACTTGCCACACCCGCGGCAATTGCAGTAGGATTAGGAAGAGGAGCAAAAACTGGAATTTTATTTCGCAATGCAACAAGTCTTGAATTATTCAAAGATATTAAGCAGGTAGTGTTCGATAAAACAGGAACCCTGACAACGGGAGAATTTCGGATTTCGGATTTCGGATTTCTGAATTTAACGGAAGAAGAGTTTAAACAACTTGTTTACTCACTGGAAAAATATTCAAATCATCCGATAGCAAAATGTATAACCAGGGAATGGAAAATAAAGAATGAGATACGATGGGATAAAATCGATGAAGTAAAAGGCCTTGGCATGAAAGCATTGGATCAAAACGGGAATGAATTTTGGGCAGGTTCATATAAGCTAGCCGAAAAATTTACAAAAGATGATCAGCATAGTATTTATGTTCTTGAGAAAGGACGTTTGATTGGTTGG
>Ga0137366_10003996_pt1 | contig 11499 bp, 12 predicted proteins | sample SagtaG_8_FD_104938 | JGI IMG/M metagenome (GOLD analysis project Ga0137366, IMG submission 104938) | Vadose zone soil microbial communities from Sagehorn Ranch, Mendocino, California, USA - Sage1_L_60_16 metaG | ecosystem: Environmental > Terrestrial > Soil > Vadose zone | place: USA... | reverse complement strand
CTTCAATCTTTTTATGATCACCGCCCATTAAAACATCAGGTACTTTCCATCCTCGGAAATCGTCGGGTCTTGTATAAACCGGCGGCGCCAATAAATTATCCTGGAAAGAATCAAACAAGGCAGAGGTTTCATCATTCAGTACACCAGGGATAAGACGGCCAATGGCATCAACCAAAACTGCCGCTGCTAATTCGCCACCACTCAATACATAATCCCCAATGGAGATTTCCCTGGTAATAAAATGTTCACGGATACGTTCATCAATTCCTTTATAATGTCCACAGACGACTAAAAGATTTTCCTTTAGTGATAAATAATTTGCATTTTTTTGATCAAATGTTTTTCCGTCAGGCGTCAGGTAAATGATCTCATTATATTGTCTTTTCTTACTTAACTCTTCTATTGCGTTTGTTAAAGGCTCGCACATCATAACCATACCTGCTCCACCGCCATATTGGTAATCGTCTACCTGGCCATATTCATTAACGGCCCATTTGCGAAGGTTATGTAAATGTACCTCAAGCAAACCTTTGCTTTGTGCTCTCTTCATGATGCTGTGATTGAAAGGGCTTTCAAGCAGTTCGGGGAAAACTGTAATGATATCTATATGCATGCTGCAAACTTAAACCATTGAGTTAAGTGTTGAGTATTGATTATTTTTATTCACCAAAAAATTCATCCAGATCCCTTCTTTCTTTTTTGGTGGGCCTTCCTATTTTACTTTGCCGCTTACCAGTATGAAAAGCCGAAGCCTGGTATTGCAGGCGTTGAATTTCTTCAGCAGGAGTGATATCTACATAGAATTTTATAGCTTCTTCATATTTTACGCGATTGTATAAAAGGTCCGCTACTTTTATTCGCCACCGTTTGCTTTCTGTTTTTACTTCGTATTCATCTCCGGCATTTACCTGTTTGGATGCTTTAGCAGCAGCACTATTAAATTTTACCTTGCCCATATCACAAGCGGCAGCGGCCATCGTTCTCGTTTTGAAAAGACGAATGGCCCAGAGATATTTGTCGAGACGAAGTTTTTCTTTTTGAGCCATAAGAAAAAAGGACTTTATTCCTGCTTTCTGAAAATACAATACCAAAATTAAGACGAATGTCAAAGGATTTAAAGTAGGAGATCAGGTAAGATGGAATTCAGAAGCAAAGTATATTTCCGAAAGAATTATTAAGGTGCACACAAAAGATTTTGATTATAATGGGTATACTCACCCTGCCACGAAAAATGATCCTCAATATGAAATTAAAAGTGATAAAACAGATCATGTTGCAGCGATGAAGCGAAAACGCTAAAAAAATTAAATGAGCAATTAGCTTTCTGCAAAGAATTTATGGAAATAAGGAATTGTTTCTATCCCCCTGTAGTAATTTTCGATATTATATTTTTCATTTGGTGAATGAAGATTATCACTGTCCAGGCCAAAGCCCATAAAAACGATTTTTACTCCCAGTTCTTGTTCAAGAATAGAGCAGATAGGAATGCTTCCGCCACCACGAACAGGAATCGGATCTTTCTTAAATGTTTTTTTCACTGCTTTAGCAGCAGCCTGGTATCCTTTGCTGTCGATCGGTGTCATATACGCTTCACCGCCGTGATGTTCAAACGCTTTTACCGTAACAGAAGCAGGGGCAATGGAAGTAAAATAGTTTAATAATAGCTCTGTAATTTTTTTTGACGATTGATTCGGCACCAATCGGGCCGAAATCTTTGCTAACGCTTTTGAAGGTAAAACGGTTTTTGCACCCTCCCCCTGGTAACCACCCCAAATACCATTTACTTCAAGTGTTGGGCGAATACCTGTTCTTTCATTGGTGGTAAATCCTTTTTCACCCCACAATTCTTTTACACCTAATTCGTCTTTATATTCCTGCTCATTAAAGGGAGCTTTTTTCAATAGTCTTTTTTCTTCTTTTGTGGGCATGGCCACGTCATCATAAAAACCAGGAATGGTAATATGATTTTTCTTATCGTAACAATCGGCAATCATTTTGGCAAGAATGATTATCGGGTTTGCCACGGCTCCTCCATAAGTGCCACTATGCAGGTCACGGTTTGGACCCGTTACTTCCACCTCAATATAACTTAAACCGCGGACACCAATATCCAGCGAAGGATTTTCCATGCTGAGCATGGCGCTGTCACTGATCAATATCACATCAGCTTTCAGTAAATCTTTATTTTCTGAAACAAATTTCCCAAGGTTCGGCGAACCCACTTCTTCCTCACCTTCAATCAAAAATTTTATATTGGTGCTCATGGTTTTTGTCTGCACCATTGTTTCTAATGCTTTTATATGCATATAAAATTGTCCCTTATCATCGGCGCTTCCTCTTGCATATATTTTTCCATCTTTGATCGTCGGCTCAAACGGTCCGCTATGCCAAAGTTCCAATGGCTCCGCTGGTTGCACATCATAATGACCATACACCAACACGGTCGGCCTGGATGTGTCCACAATTTTTTCTCCGTAAACGGCATGATGTCCACCAGTCGGCATTACTTCAGCTTTATCACAACCAGCATCCAGCAATCGCTGCTTTACCAGTTCTGCACATTTTTGCATATCCTCTTTATGCTCGCTCTTTGCACTTACTGATGGTATGCGCAATAGATCAAGCATCTCATTCAAAAAGCGGTCTTTATTTTTTTCCAGGTAATCTTTCCAGGCCTTTGGCATATCATTAAATTTTGCGACGCGAAGATAAGGAGGAAGGGTTTATGGTTAGTAGTTTATGACTTGTTCTTACCAGCATCGGTAATTCCCATCAATTTCTGTTGTGTCGCAAACCGACACGCGTGGCCGGCCCCCCTGCATTCATTATCGGTGAAACGTGTACCAGGATAATTTTATTCAGCTATCAATTCATACCAGACTTCTACTTTATATCCATCAGGATCTTTAAAGAAGATATAGGGTTCACCCGGAACGAATTCGCCTTTGTCAATTATTATTCCACCCGCTGATTCAATTCTTTTTGCCATTTCAACAATATCTTTTGCTTTTCTTAACCTGAAACCAAAGTGAATAATGCCACCCGTGCTTCCATCCCGATCGCTATTGGGATCGGTTTTTCTCTTTTCGAATACAATAATATCATAGGAACCAGGTGTTGTTACCTGTAAAAAATGAGCCTGGTGATACATTACGTCCACATCAAAAACCTTTTGATAAAATGTCAGCGTTCGATCCAGATCTTGTACTGAAATGGCAATATGTGTGAGACCGTAAGTCTTGGCTTTCTTCACCCCGAGGATTTTTTCTTGTTATGTCTTGTTGTGTTGCGGTTTGAACTTTCAGAAAGATGAGAAGTAACGGCTTTCACAACTGTTTTACTTCCAAACCTGTTCTTGATATCATCAACTGCTTTGTATAGATTCAATTTATCTGCATTGTTCTCAAACAAACTCATCTGCATGGTAAATGGTATCAATTGGCTGAAACGAACTCCCAGTAATCTTACAGGTCTATTTTTTTGCCACGATTTATTAAACAGGTCTTTTACTTTAGCAATTAACTTATCATCAAGTGAAGTATAGTCAACGGTTTCCTGTCTTGAAGTCGTTTCAAAATTGGAATACCTGATCTTCACAGTAACACACCCGGTCAGCATATCATCTTCTCTTAATGAGTAGGCTGTTTTTTCTGTCAATCTCACTAACTCACTGTATAAAAAACTAAGATCAGTTTTGTCTTCTTCAAAAGTATTTTCGTGGCTCATGCTTTTTTGTTCCCAGCCAGTTTCAATTGGAGCAATATCGATTCCGTTTGATTTGCGCCAAAGAGATTCACCCCATTTGCCAAAATACTTCTCCATCACATCCATGGGGGTATTGGCAATGTCTTCAATTTTATAAATGCCAAAATTTTTTAACTGTTCTTCTGTGTTCTTTCCCACACCCGGGATTTTTTCAATAGTCAACGGCCATAAAAAATCTTTTTCTTTCCCCTGAGGAATTTCCAGGAATCCATTCGGTTTCGCTTCATTGGTCGCGATCTTGCTGATCATTTTTCCTGACGATAAACCACAGGAAATAGGAAGTCCGGTTTCATTAATGATCTGGAACCTTAACTCTTTTGTGTATTTACTTACCCCAAAGAATTTGTCCATACCCGTGAGGTCAATATAAAACTCATCAATAGAGGCTTTTTCAAACGACGGTACTTTCGAATGAATAATGTCTGTCACCCATCTTGAATACCGACTATATTCTCCACGCATACCACTGACAACAATTGCCTGTGGGCAAAGTTTTTTTGCCTGCTTCATGGGCATAGCTGAATGAATACCAAACGCTCTGGCTTCATAACTGCAGGCTGCAACCACGCCACGGTCACTGCCACCCACTAAAACGGGTTTGCCCTTCAGGGAAGGGTCATTCCGTATTTCCACGGATACAAAGAATGAATCGAGATCAAAATGGGCAATATGTCTCAGCAGTTCAACCACTGGTCAAAGATACGATGTAGGACAAGCAGCCAGAAACCAAATTGCAGGAACCAGGTAAAAAGTAAAAATTAAAAAGTCAAAAAAATTCTCTTCTGTTCAACAACTATTTTCACTTTTTACTTTTGAATTTTTAATTATTTGGTCCGATGGCTATCGGGATTGTTATTTGAGGCTTGGTTCTTCTATATTTGATTTATGAATTTAGACTGGCTCAAAACGGGCATTGGCCCTCTTAAAGATCTGCTTACATTTCTAAATAAAGAGAGTAGGACCAGTGATGTATTGAAAAGACAGGTAATTCGTGAACTAAGGGATAATCTGAATATTTTCAGTAATGCTTATAAAAATAATGTGTCTCCCGATGTGATGATTGATCTGTTAAGTAATGAAGCCATCAAAGAGGCAATCAAAAATAATTTCAAGTTTAAAAAACTTAAGGCCGGGCCGATAGAACCTTATCATATATTTGATGAACGCAATAAAAAATATATTGGCTGGGATGCGGAAAAATTGATTGATAAAATAGATGAAAAGATTGAAGAATTAAAGATCATAAAGAAAATGAATGGTAATAGTGTTGAAAAAGTAAAGAATAATATCTCACTCATGATGAGCAATCTGTATTACAGGATGAAATTATTAGCAGATTTTCTGAAAGGACCCAAGTAAATCAATCAAGATATATTTCAAGAAGCCCTTCGGGCAAACTTACAATTACTTCTCTCTTTTTATGGTCAATTTTCTGCAAAGTATCTTCATTCAAAGGAATTAAAACTTCTTTTTTATGGATTTCAATTCTGCAAAGCATTTGGTGGGCCTGTTCAATTACCTCCAGAATTTCTCCAATAGGGTTTCCTTCATTAGTGATTGTATATCCTAATAAATTGATCGGAGATGATTTCGCTGAAAATTTTTTAAGATCGCTTTCCATGAACCAAGCTTCTCTTTGTGTGAGTTTGATAGCAGCTTCCCGGGTCGCTACACCTTCCAGCCTTAAAAACACTTCCTCTTCATTTTTAATTTTTGTGCTTTCAACAAACCAGGGTAGAAAAGAATTTCTTTTCTCTTCAATAAAAATAGTTTTCAGTCCTTTTAATGAAGTTTTCTTTCCCAACTCATGTTTGAGTACAAGCTCGCCTTTTACTCCGTGAGCGGCCACAAGTTTCCCTATTTTAAAATATTCGGGCATGAACACGAATTACACGAATTAAAACGAATTGCGCAAATTCGAATAAAGATTCGCTTTATGCTGAATAGAATACAGAACGCACAAGGGAGCGACACAACGGAAGTTGACTTAATAAAACCTATAATTCGCAATTATTGGTCAATTCGTGACATAAAAAAGGTGATGCTCAAGCACCACCTAATACCTTTGGGATAAGGGAGGTTAACCCTACCCTCCATTTTCGGTTCTGCGTTCAGGTCTGCGGCCTGGCATGGGTCTGCGGGAACGCCTGTTACGTTGCGCTTCATCCTGGCGTTTCCTGATCTGGGCATCATGTTCGGTGCTCCATTTAGTGAACTTTTCCATGGCTGTTGCCTGATCGAAAAGTCCCAGGTCTACACCACGCAGCAAATGTTTCAGGTACAACACACCTTTGAACGACAAAATACGGCGAACTGTGTCGGTTGGCTGTGCACCTTTGTGCAGCCATTCAAGGGCTTTCTGCCTGTCAACCTGTATGGTTGCTGGAACAGTAAGCGGATTGTACGTACCTAATTTCTGAATGAATTTACCATCGCGGGGGCTACGGGCATCAGCCACTACGATAAAGTAGAACGGCCTTTTCTTCGACCCGTGTCGTTGAAGTCTGATCTTGACTGGCATCTTAAATAGAAATTTAAATGCGTTAAAAAATGTATTTTATTCGGAAGGCAAAAATAAGCTCTGAACGTCAAAATGCAAACATAATTTTTATCACATTGCAGATTGTTTGGTACTAACGGTAAAGCCCTGATTGAACTTCTGTTGCGTAGCAATCCGTTTGTCCATGCCTGCCGGCGGCCAGGTTCCTTTCGCTATTGAGCAAGCCTTATTATTTTTACTTCCAAACCACTTTTTCTTCCATTTCGGTTTGTCTTTTCCCTTCCATTTGTTCGTCGGAGTAACCGAGATATAGAATTCCCATTACAATGTCATCTTCTTTTAAGTGAAAGAAATTTTTCATAGCAGCATGATGGGTCATTCCGCTGGTGCTTAAGAAACTGGCAATGCCTGCAGCAGTAGCGCCCAATAAAATGTTTTGAATGGCAATAGAAGTAGCAGCAATTTCTTCGAGTACAGGAATTTTTGGAGAATTGCCTCGCTGCATAATGGCAATTATAATGTGTGAGGCAAGGTCACCGTACTGTAATTGCTTATCATAATTCGCCTGCTCAAATTTTTCAGGGGGAGTATAGGCTTTATATAATTCTGCATGCTGATAACAAAATTCTTTTACCTTATGACCCCCATAAACAATAAATCTCCAGGGTTCAGTTCGGCCATGAGTAGGAGCCCAATTAGCCAGTTGCAATAGTTCCTTTACCTGCTCGTCCGGAATTTTTTTAGCATTCATTTTTGCCGGCTTAATACTCCTCCGGTTTTTGATGAGATCGGCGATTATTTTAAAAAGCTCATTCATTGATTATAATTCTTCAAAAAATTTTTTTGCAAATTCATCGAGACTGGGATCTCTGGCGCCCATCAGTAAGATCGCACAATTATCGGTGCAATGAGGTTTGATCGATTTAACCAAATCATTTCTATTTTCAACAAAAAAAGCATTTTTGCCAAGAGACTGTATATCGTTGATCAAATCGGCAGCGCTGATATTTTTTGTAGTGGTGCCACCGGCATAAAAAATTTCACTCATCCAGATTTCATCTTGTCTGCGCAAAGCTTGTGAAATTTCTTTCACAAAATCATTTTTCAGAAACCTGGTTGGTCCGTAACCATGGGGTTGGAACCAGGCAATTACTTTTTTTGCTAATGGCTGTACCGAGCGAATGGCGGCTGCAACTTTTGCGGGATTATGAGCATAATCATCGATCACCCAGATTCCATTTTTTTGTCCCAATATCTGGTTGCGCCGATAAATGCCTTCATAATTTTTTATAGCTTCTGCACAAACTTTCAGATCAATACCTAACTGGTTGGCTACCGCAGTTGCCCCCAATGCATTTTCCATATTATGACGGCCTATTGCATTCATGAAGAAATCAATGCTATTTATTTTGAAATGTGTTTGAAAACCTGTCTGTGCAAAATCGGTTGCTTTATAACCAGCATCGGCCACGGTTGACGAAAAATCTTGTTTTTTATCTTGTGAAAAAGGAGCTGTTAATGTATTCGAAGCATTTACAATAAACAGACTTTTTGTGTGATTTTTAAATGTTTGGAAAATATTTTTAAGTTCTTCGATCTCTTTATGGTCTTTATCAATATTCAACAACAAACCAACTTCAGGGTGATAATTTACAATAGAACCATCCGATTCGTCCGCTTCGATAACCAGCCAGTCGCCTTTACCTACACGAGCATTACCGATCTTTCCCTGCTTTTGTAATCGCACCAGGCCAGCACCATTGATGATGCTTGGCTCAAAGTCTGCCTGATCGAGTATATCAAATAACATGGCGGTGGTAGTTGATTTGCCCGATGTACCACCAATAGCAATTGTTCTTTTTGTATTACTGATGAGAGTAAGTAGTTCTGAGCGGAGAAGTATCTGAATGTTCAAACTTTTTGCTTTTTGAATTTCAATATTTATTTCTTCCACCGCAGTTGAAGCTATGATCAGATCTGTTTCAGAATTGATTCCACTACCGTCCTGGAAAAAGCATTTTATTCGTTCGGCTTCTAATTTATCTCTTGTTTCATTCGATTGACCCGGAATAAAAAAACGATCTGATCCGCTGATTGTTTTTCCGATGCCGGCAAGATATTGAGCCAATGCACTCATTCCCGAACCGGCAATACCAATAAAAAAAATGTTTTGATAATTATCGAGAGAGGAGATCATTGTTTTGAATTAATAATTATTAATTATGATTAACAATTAATAATTATTTCCGTATTCCCGTCATTTTTCCAAACATATTCATTTTATTCATGTTCTTCATCATGTCACGCATTTGCTCAAACTGTTTCATAAAGGCATTTACTTCACTGATATCTTTACCGCTTCCTTTTGCAATTCTTTTTCTGCGGCTGCCATCAATAAGATCGGGATCAGATCTTTCCCGGGGTGTCATGGAGTTGATCATGGCTTCAATTCCCTTGAAGGAATCGTCGCTAATGTCAATATCCTTGATTTGTTTTCCAACGCCCGGAATCATTCCCATCAGGTCTTTCAGGTTGCCCATTTTTTTGATCTGCTCCAGTTGCTGTTTGAAATCTGCAAAATCGAATTTATTTTTCCGAATCTTACTTTCTAATTTCTTTGCTTGTTCTTCATCAAATTGTTCCTGTGCTTTTTCAACGAGTGAAGTAATATCACCCATTCCCAAAATGCGCTGAGCCATTCTCTCCGGATAAAAAACGTCCAGCGTATCCATCTTTTCGCCACTACTAACGAATTTGATCGGCTTGTTCACAGTATACTTAATGGAAAGAGCTGCGCCGCCTCTTGTATCTCCATCTAATTTTGTGAGAACAACACCGGAAAAATCAAGCTGATCATTAAAAGCCTTTGCTGTATTCACAGCATCCTGTCCCGTCATGCTATCAACCACAAATAAGATCTCATTTGGGTTTACTGCATTTTTAATATTGGTCACTTCAGTCATCATGGCTTCATCAATTGCCAGGCGACCCGCCGTATCAATGATAACAACATTTTTATTTTTACTCCTGGATTCTTTTATTGCAATCTTTACAATATCGACAGCATCTTTGTTTTCTTCTTCAATATGCACTTCAACACCAATCTGCTCACCCAAAACTTTCAATTGCTCCATAGCTGCCGGGCGATAAATGTCTGCAGCCACAAGCATGGGAGAAAGACTTTTTTTTGTTTTCAGGTAATTAGCAAGTTTGCCACTGAAGGTTGTTTTACCGCTACCCTGCAAGCCGGCAATCAAAATAACGGCAGGATTTCCTTTCGCATTAAAACCACTTTCCTGTCCCCCCATTAATTCGGACAATTCATCTTTTACAATTTTTGTCATCAATTGTCCCGGGCTGATGGCATTGATCACTTTTTCGCCAACGGCTTTATCCTTTACGCGATCTGTAAATTCCTTGGCAATCTTATAATTTACATCAGCATCTACCAATGCCCGGCGAATTTCTTTTAATGTTGATGCAATATTGAGTTCAGTAATTCTTGCCTGTCCTTTTAAATTCTTAAAGGCGCTTTCCAGTTTATCACTGAGTGATTCAAACATAATTCACAATGTTTTTCGGTTTCACACAAACAAAAAGTGAACATCATAATGTTCACTTTAAATAAGATTGCAAATATAAGCAGAAGAGTAAAGGTTTATTTCATTAGCTTCCTAAGTAAGTTCTTAAAAGTTTACAACGATTTACCGTTCTTAACTTGGTGATCGCCTTGTCCTTGATCTGGCGAACTCTTTCACGGGTCAGGCTGAATTTTTCGCCAATATCTTCCAGGCTCATGGGATGATCCACACCAATTCCGAAGAAATAACAGATCACTTCTTTTTGTCTTTCTGTAAGCGCTTTCAAAGATCTTTCAATTTCCACTTTCAGAGATTCTGTGTGATCAAGTGCATTGTCGGTTTTTTCAGCGTTAGGATTTTCCAATACATCAAGAAGAGTATTGTCTTCACCTTCTGCAAGAGGAGTATCGACGCTTACATGACGAGCAGAAATACCGAGTGTGGCAGAAACTTCTTCAATATCCATTTCAAGCAGGGTAGCCAATTCATCTGCTGAAGGTTCTCTTTCAAATTCCTGTTCCAATTGTGAGTAGGCTTTTTGAATGCGATTGGTCAATCCAACCTTATTCAATGGAAGGCGCACGATTCTTGATTGCTCAGCCAATGCCTGTAGAATGCTTTGGCGAATCCACCAAACGGCATAAGAAATGAATTTGAAACCGCGGGTTTCATCGAAACGCTGTGCTGCTTTAATCAATCCAAGATTTCCTTCATTAATAAGATCCGGCAAAGAAAGACCCTGGTTTTGATATTGCTTCGCAACGGAAACAACAAAACGCAGATTGGCTTTTGTAAGCCTGTCTAATGCTTTCTGATCTCCTTGTTTAATTAACCGGGCTAATTTTACTTCTTCTTCGGGGGTAATAAGATCGACCTTGCCGATCTCCTGAAGGTACTTTTCGAGACTTTGAGATTCACGATTCGTAATCGACTTCGTGATCTTCAACTGTCGCATACTCATAGGTTGGTTTTAAAAATGGGCAATTTTTAGGGTTATTGAATTATGTTAGTCTGGTGATAATTCCCAAAAAAATCCCATCACAATGTCCGTCGTCCGCCAGAAAATGTTGAACGTCAAAGCAAATTAGCGTAATTAGCAATACGCCCCAAAATTTTTTCTGGCCTCTTTAAAACGCTCTTTACACCCTTTTAGTATATGAATTTCTGAAAGGTGAAAAAATAAACGTAAAAAAACTTTGACGCTTGGAAAAATAATTTATAATTGCATTGATTGAAGATTAAAAACGAAGATGAGTAAACAATTGTATACGCTTGAGTACCCGGTGAGATGTTCTCCCAGCATTTTGTACGAATTTCTGTCCACTCCTGCCGGGCTGCAGGAATGGTTCGCTGATAAAGTGGATGAAAGAGATAACGTTTTCTATTTTTCCTGGAATGGTTCCTTTCAAGAAGCTGAAGTCTTGGAAAGCCAGGAAGAAAAATTTATTCGATTCCATTGGGTTGATACTCCAAAGGAAGAATATTTTGAATTCAGCATTGAAAAATCTGAAATAACTAATCAAACTGTCCTGGTGGTAAAAGATTTTGCTGAAAAAAAAGAAGTGAAAGATCAAAGTATGTTGTGGGATTACCAGGTAAAAGACCTGTTTCACCGTATGGGAAGTAATTAGCTAAGCCATCCCGTTATTTTTG
>Ga0137366_10003989_pt1 | contig 11507 bp, 12 predicted proteins | sample SagtaG_8_FD_104938 | JGI IMG/M metagenome (GOLD analysis project Ga0137366, IMG submission 104938) | Vadose zone soil microbial communities from Sagehorn Ranch, Mendocino, California, USA - Sage1_L_60_16 metaG | ecosystem: Environmental > Terrestrial > Soil > Vadose zone | place: USA... | reverse complement strand
GCGAGGTGACCTCGCGGCTGCTTTCCGGCTCGGCGCCGGATGAATCGCTCATGCTGATCACCGAACTCGCGCGTGAGCTTTCTGGCGCGGATCTCGTCGTGCTCGCGCTGCCCGATGAGGATCGGCGCGTCCTCGTGATCGAGTACGCCACCGGCATGGGCGCCGACGGCGCGATCGGAGTGGTCCTGCCGATGGACAGGTCGCTGTCCGGCATGGTGATGGCCACTGGCGAGCCGGTGAGCGTAGCCGACTTCGGCAACGATGAACGGACCGCGCGCGCCGCGCGCGAGGCGCTGAACCTCGGCGCCGCGGTGGTGGTGCCACTCGGCGCCCCGGGGAACGTGCGCGGCGTGCTGACCGCGGGCCGTGAACCGGGGCGGCAGGCCCTTCCCCCCGCGGCGGCCGAGATGGTCGCCACCTTCGCCGCCCAGGCCGCGGTCGCCGTAGAACTCGCCGAGCACCGCAGGGAATCCGAGCGACTGTCGGTTTTCGAGGACAGGGACCGGATCGCGCGCGATCTGCACGACCTGGTGATCCAGCGGCTGTACGCGACGGGCATGTCGCTGGAGGGGGCGATGCCACTGATCGCCCGCCCGGAGCTCGCCACCCGCGTCCGCACGGCGGTCGACGCCATGGACGAGACGATCAAGGACATCCGAGCCACCATCTTCGCGCTTCAGGCGCGCACCACCGACAAGCCCCCAGGCACCCGTGCCCGGATTCTGGCGGTGGCCGACGAGATGGCGGGCCCACTCGGCTTTGCTCCGTCACTTCGGCTGAGCGGGCCGCTGGACGATGTGATCACCGGTGAGCTCGCCGAGCACGTGCTCACGGCGTTGCGCGAGGTACTGTCCAACGCGGCACGCCACGCCGAGGCGAGCCGCGTCGACGTGACCATCGCGGCGGGCGGCGCCGACGGCACGCAACGCGGCGTTGTGCTGCGCGTCAGTGATGACGGCATCGGGATAGGCGACAGCGCTCGCCGAAGCGGGTTGCGTAACCTGTTGGACCGCGCGCGGCAGTTCAACGGCACGATGCGAGTCGGGCCGCTGGCCGGCGGCGGCACCGAGCTCGTTTGGCGGGTTCCGTTGCCTGGCCCGCGATCCGCCGGTCATGCAGAGCAGCCGGCGGCCACGCAAAGCCCTATACCCTCGCAGCCTTAACGGCCCCGCGGCGCGCGCCAGCCGCGAGCTGCGGGGTTGCGTGGGGCGCTTTCGCCGGGCCAGCGGGGCTGCGGGGGGTGGCCTGGCCGGTTCGTGCTCGCGCGAAACTCACACCGGCTCTCTGCCCGGCAGCACGTGGTCAAGGCGGCGGCCGGAAACGAGTTCGATCATGATGCAGACGAGATGATCCAGCGGGCCGGGCGCCCAGGCCTGCATCGGTAGCATGCGCAGCCTGCGCAGTTCGGCGTGCTCGGTGACCTCGCGCGAATGTCCGATCACCGTCACCGTCCAGCCCGCGTGCGTCTCGACGTCCACGTTGTCCACCTCGAAGGCAACCACGGAGTTGCCGACCGCGGCGGCCAGCTTGCCGCCGGGCCCGGTTCGGAAGACGACTGTGTCACCGTCGAGCGCGAAGTTCACGAGGCGGATCGCTGGCAGCGCATGCTCGGTGTAGACAACGCGGCCGAGTTGTGCCGTCGCCAGTAACGTTAGGCACTCGGCACGCGACAGCCCGTCCAGCGAGGCGCCGGATTCATGCATGTTGTCAGAGTCCAGACCGTAGCCCGTGCCGCCCAGGGTCGAAGGTCCCTGTCTTCATTCCGGCTTGGCGGAGGTAGGGCGCTCGCGCAGCCGTGCCGCGTAGGCGGCGGCCTGCGTGCGGCGCTGCATGCCCAGTTTCGCGAACAGCGAGGAGACGTAGTTCTTCACCGTCTTTTCCGCGAGGAACATGCGCTCGCCGATCTGGCGATTCGTCAGCCCTTCACCGATCAGCTGCAGGATGCGCCGCTCCTGGCCAGAAAGCCCCGCAAGCGGGTCGGGCTCGCGCGCGTTGTTGCGCAGCCGTTCGATGACTTGGCTGGCCGCGCGTGGGTCGAGCATGGACTGCCCGGAGGCGACCGTGCGCACCGCGCCGACCAGGTCGGTGCCGCGGATCTGCTTGAGCACGTATCCGGCTGCGCCGGCCATGATCGCGTCGAACAGAGCGTCATCGTCGGTGAAAGAAGTGAGCATCAGGCAGGCCACGGCGGGCATCCGTGACCGTATCTCCCGGCACACGCTGACCCCGTCGCCGTCGGGGAGCCGAACATCAAGCACCGCCACATCCGGCCGCAGCGCCGGGATGCGTGCCAGCGCCGACGCTGCCGTGCCCGCCTCGCCCACCACCGTGATGTCAGGCTCGGCCTCCAGCAGATCCCGCACACCCCGCCGGACGACCTCATGGTCGTCCAGCAAGAAGACACTGATCTTCCCCCCAGCTCCCGCTGCGCGCGCCACCTGATCAGCCTAACCGTGCCGAGTGGCCACAGCCCACGGGCGTGGGGGGAAACCGGGCAAGTCGGGACCTTTGTCCTCTCAGCAGGGGGCCGGAGGGGACAAAGGTCCCGGGCCCTCGAGGGCCGCAGCCCTTAGTGGGCCGGCAAAGCCGGACCTAGCGTAACGAGTAGGAGACAGATCAAGGGAGATGAGCCATGTCTGGAATCGTGGTCGGCCTCGATGGGTCTGACCAAGCACAGCGCGCGCTCGAATGGGCGATGAACGAGGCAGCACTGCGCAACACCCCCCTGACGGCAGTTACGGTGCACCAGATCGCTATCGATCATTGGGGCCTGGCCGAACTCCACTACCCGCAGGACGAGCCTGCCAGGCAACGGGCGCAGGAGGCGGCGCAGCAGGCGGTTGACAAGGTCGCCGCGCAGCTCAGCGGAGGCAAGCCGCCCTCGGTGCAGGTAAAGGCCGTGGCCGGCATCGCCGCGCAGGCGCTCATCAGCGAGTCCAAGAGCGCTGACCTGGTTGTCGTCGGCAGCCACGGCGGTGGATTTGAACGGCTCATCATGGGCTCGGTGAGCAACAAGGTTGCGCACCACGCGGCATGCCCGGTGGTGATCGTTCGCTAGTGTCGCCCTTGTCCACGCTCTGCGGCCGCCGTGGCCGCCGGCTGGGCTGGGAGCGGCGATGCCCGAGCTGTTTAACGCGAGTAGCTACCTCGTCGACCGGCACGTCGACGAGGGCCGCGGCGATCGGGGGGCGGTCACAGGCCCGGCGGGCACGCTGAGCTACGCCGAGCTGGCCGCCCAGGTGAGAAGCCTCGCGGCTGGACTGCGCGAGCTGGGAATCCGCCCCGAGGAGCGGGTGGTCATGGTGGCCTCCGACAGCCCGGGGCTGCTCGCGGTGATCCTTGCTGTCATGCGCATCGGCGCCGTCGCGGTCCCGGTCAACACCATGCTGACCGGGACCGAACTCGCCGAGTTGCTACAGGACACGCGTGCCCGCGTGGCGTTCGTGTCCGGCGAGTTCGCCGCCGCGGCAGCGGCGGCCGCGGCCGCGGCGCCGAGTTGCGCGACGTGGTGGTCGCCGCGGCGCCCGCGGGTCTCCCAGAGGTCGCCGACGGCGCTGACATGGCCGCGTTTCCGCCACGGATCCGCGTCACCACGCTCGCCGGGGTGACCGCGAGCGGCAGCCGTTATGGAGACCAATCGGTGTACCCCACATGGGGCGACTCGCCCGCGCTCTGGCTGTACACCTCCGGCACCACGGGCCGGGCGAAGGGCGCGGTGCACCGGCACGCCAACATCCGTCATGTCGCGGAAACCTACCCGCGTGAGGTGCTCGCCATGGCGGCAGGGGACCGCTGTTACTCCGTCGCCAAGCTCTTTTTCGCCTATGGGCTCGGCAACTCGGCGTTCTTCCCGCTGTCGGCCGGAGCGACGACGATCCTCGACCCCGCGCGGCCTGCCCCGCGGCTAGTGGCGGATCGGGTCACCGCGTACCAGCCCACGCTGTTTTTCGCCGTGCCCTCGTTTTACGCGGCGCTGCTCGCCGCCCAGCTTCCGCCGACCGCGTTTGCGTCCGTGCGGCTCGCCGTGTCGGCGGGCGAGACCCTTCCTGGTGGGATCTACAAGCGGTTTCGCGATCGGTTCCGGGTTGAGATCCTGGACGGCATCGGCTCGACCGAGGCGCTGCACATCTTCATCTCGAACCGGCCGGGGCTGGTGCGGCCGGGCAGTTCTGGCACGCCGGTGACCGGTTACCAAGCCGCGATCCGCGACGAGCGGGGCCAGCCCGTCGCCGATGGCGTGCCGGGCGACCTGTACCTGAAGGCGCCGTCGGCCGCCCTCGGGTACTGGTGCCGCACCGACACCACCCGCCAGGTGTTCCAGGGGGAGTGGCTGCGGACCGGCGACGTGTACGAGCGTTCGGCGGACGGCTACTACACCTGCCTCGGCAGGACGAGCGACATGATCAAGGCGGGCGGCATCTGGGTCTCCCCGGCCGAAGTCGAGGCCCGCCTGCTCGAGCACCCAGATGTGGCACAGGCGGCAGTCGTCGGCGTGTCCGACGACCAGGGTCTTGAGATGCCGGTGGCGTGCGTGGTCCGCGCCCACGCAGACGCGAGCGTCGGCGCGGCGGAGCTCATCGCCTTCTGCAGGGAAGGACTGGCCGGCTTCAAGCGGCCGCGCGTGATCTTTTTCGTCGAGACGCTGCCGACAACGGCCACAGGCAAGCTGCGGCGCTTCGCCGTCCGCGACACGGCCCGCCAGATGCTCGCGGCGCAATCGTGACCGGCTGTCGTGAGCCGCTGTCGCGACCGGCTGTCTTGATCAGGCGCCTTGGCCAGGGGGTCAGCGCGTCGGCGCCGACGGTGTGAACCGCACAGGCATTTCCTTTATCCCGTTGATGAAGTTGGACCGCAGCCGCCGCGGCTGCCCGGCGAGCTGGATGTCCGGCATCCGCCGCGCGATCGTCGCGAACAGCACCCGAAGCTCCAGAGCGGCGAGGTGGCGCCCCAGGCAGAAGTGTGGCCCGCCGCCGCCGAACCCCACGTGCGGGTTGGGCGAACGGCCAATGTCGAACGCGAACGGGTCGGCGAACACGGATCCGTCTCGGTTGGCCGAACCGTAGAAAACCACGATCTTGTCGCCCTCGCGGATGCGCTGCCCGCTTATCTCGGTGTCGCGGCTGACCGTGCGGCGGAACAGATTCACCGGGCTCACCCAGCGGACGACCTCGTCGGCCGCCGTGCTCGCCAGGCGCCGGTCCACCAGCAGGCGCGCCCACTGATCGGGATGCTCGAAGAAGGCGAGCATCCCGCCGGATGCGGCGTTACGTGTTGTTTCGTTGCCCGCCACGGTCAGCAACAGGACGAACAGGTCGAACTCCTCGGTCGTCAGCACGTCGCCTTGCTCGTCGGGCTGGAGCAACTGGGTCACGATGTCGTCACGGGGATCGTCACGACGCTGCGCGGCGAGCAGGTCGGCGTAGGTGTACACCTCGGCGGCGGCGAGGGTGCCGTCGTCGTGGGCGGGCTGAAACTCGGGGTCGTCGTATCCGATCAGCCGGTTGGACAGGTCGAACAGGCGATCGCGGTCGGCCGTAGGCGCGCCGATCAGCTCGCAAATCACGTAAAGGGCCAGCGGCGCCGCGATGTCACGAACGAAGTCGGCCTCACCGCGGGTCACCACGTCGTCGATCAGCTCGTCGCATATCTCCTGCACGTGCTTCTCCAGCTGATTGACCATCCGTGGTGTGAACCCGCGGCTGACGAACTTGCGCTGGCGGGTGTGCTGCGGCGGGTCCATGTTCAGCATCATCAGGCGCTGCAGCTCTATCTGGTCGTCGGGAACCTCGTTGAACAGGGCCAGCCTGCGATGTGAGGAGAAAATCTCCGGGTGCCGTGACACGTGCTCCACGTCCTCGTGCCTGGTGATCGCCCAGAATCCCGGCCACGCGCCGCCGCCGCCGCCCTGGCCGTGCCAGAACACGGGCGCGTGTCGCCTCAGCCAGGTGAGCTGGTCATGGGGGATGCCGCCGCGCTCGTAGGTGTCGGCGTCGATGAGATCGATCTGGGGGGTCATCGCCGCCTGCTCTCCGCCTGATCGCCGTGACCTGCGAGTAGAACGTGTTCGGTGCCCAAGGGCTTCTACGATAAGCCGTCACACCGATGCGAGCTCCAGGCCGGCGACGCGGCCGCGTGGCGTGGGCGGTCACGATCACTGTGGCCGAAGGCCGGGTAAGGTCGGCCGCACTGGGCACGTAGTCTGCACAAACGAGCACGTACCCACCGCGAACTGGGCGTGTGGTGGGCACGCCGACGGCAGCCGGACACGGAAGGCAGGGCGTGGGCAGCGACGAGGCAAGCGCGGCGGCGGCGCGCGGGGAGCGGCTGATCACGGTCCCCAACGCGCTCAGCGCGGCGCGGCTCGCCGGTGTGCCCCTGTTCTTCTGGCTGGTTCTGGTGCCAAAGGCTGACGGCTGGGCAGTCGTTGTGCTCGTGTGCGCCGGGCTGTCCGACTGGCTCGACGGAAAGATCGCGCGCGCCTGGAATCAGCAGAGCAGGCTCGGCGAGATCCTCGACCCGTTCGCCGACCGGCTCTATATAGCCGCCACCCTCATCGCGCTCGCGCTGCGCTCGATCATCCCGTGGTGGCTGCTTGGGCTCCTGGTCGGCCGCGAACTAGTGCTGGGCGCCGCCCTTGTGGTGCTGCGCGGCCGCGGCTACGGTCCGCCACAGGTCAACCTCATCGGCAAGGCGGCCACGCTCTGTCTGCTCTACGCCTTTCCTCTGCTGTTCCTCGGTGCGCACAGCGGAGGTGTGGCAACTGCCGCGAGGGTGATCGGTTGGGCCTTCGCCATCTGGGGAACGGCCTTGTACTGGTGGGCAGCCGGGCTCTACCTCGAGCAGACGCGTCGGCTGGTCCGGGCCGCGGATGTGGAAGGCGGGCATGCGCCCAGGGCTAGACGCGGAGAGGAGAGTCGTCCACGGTGAAGGCCGTCGTGATGGCAGGCGGCGAGGGCACGCGCCTGCGGCCGATGACCGCCAATCAGCCAAAGCCGCTGCTTCCCATCGCCAACCGCCCGATCATGGAACATGTGCTGCGCCTGCTCAAGCGGCACGGTCTCGAGGAAACGGTCGTAACGACAGCGTTCCTCGCCTCGCTCGTACGCAACTACTTCGGCGACGGCGAGGACTTCGGCATGAGCCTGCAGTACGCGACCGAGGAGATTCCGCTCGGCACCGCGGGCAGCGTCAAGAACGCCGAGGACGCGCTGCGGGACGAGCCGTTCCTTGTCATCTCCGGCGACGCGCTCACCGACATCGATCTGTCCGCGATGATCAGAGCGCACCGCAAGAGTGGCGCGCTGGTCACGATCGGCCTCACCCGCGTGCCCGACCCGCTTGAGTTCGGGATCATCATCGTCGACGATGACGGCCGCATCCAGCGCTTCCTGGAGAAGCCGACCTGGGGCCAAGTCTTCTCGGACACCGTGAACACCGGCATCTACGTCATGGAGCCCGAGGTGCTCGCGCGGCTGCCCGTGGGGGAGTCCGTCGACTGGTCGTCGGACGTCTTCCCGAGCTTGCTGCAGGGCGGCGCGCCGCTGCACGGCTACATCGCCGACGGCTACTGGGAGGATGTCGGCACCCACGAGAGCTACATGAAGGCGCAGGCGGACGTGCTCGCCGGCCGGGTCGAGGCCGAGATCGACGGATTCGAGATGTCGCCCGGCGTGTGGGTGGCCCCCGGCGCCGAGGTTGATCCGGACGTGGTGCTGAAAGGCCCGCTGTGCATCGGGGACTACGCCAAGATCGAACCGGGCGCCGAACTACGTGAGTTCACGGTGATCGGCAGCAACGTTGTGGTGAAGGAGGGCGCGTTCCTGCACCGCGCGGTGGTGCACAACAACGTGTACGTGGGACCGAGCGCTAACCTGCGCGGCTGCGTGATCGGCAAAAACACCGACGTGATGGGCTCGGTCCGTATCGAGGAAGGCGCGATCGTCGGTGACGAATGCATCATCGAGGCGGAGGCCTACCTGTCCTCGGGGGTCCGCGTCTACCCGTTCAAGACCATCGAAGCGGGCGCGGTCGTCAACACCAGCGTGATCTGGGAGTCACGGGGCCAGCGCACGCTGTTCGGGCCGCGCGGGGTGTCCGGCCTGATCAACGTGGAGATCACGCCGGAGCTTTGCGTGCGGCTGGCCAGTGCCTACGCCACCACCCTGAAGAAAGGGGACACCATCACCACCTCGCGCGACGTGTCGCGGGCCGCGCGCGCGCTCAAACGGGCCGTGCACGGCGCGCTCACCGCGAGCGCGATCAACGTGGCCGACCTCGAGGCGCAGCCGCTCCCGGTGGCGCGGTTCGAGACGTCGCGCGGCGAGTGCGCCGGCGGGATCGCGCTGCGGACCACACCGGGGGATCCGCAGGCGATCGACATCATCTTCCTCGACGACCGGGGCGCCGACCTGTCGCAGGCGGCGCGGCGCAAGCTTGAGCGGGTCTTCTCACGGCAGGAGTTCCGCCGCGCGTTCCCTGGCGAGATCGCCGAACTGACCTTCCCGCCACGGGTCGTGGAGACCTACACGCACGAGTTGATGCGCTGTGTGGACATGACCGGGGTGCGCGAAGCGGCGCTGAAGATCGTCGTGGACTGCGCGGGCGGCACCGTGTCGGTCGTGATGCCGGGCCTGCTCGGCCGGATCGGCGTCGAGGTGCTCACCGTCAACAACCGGCTCGACGAGTTCTCACCCACCGAGACGCTCGCCCAGCGCCGCGCCGACATGCAGCGCCTATCCGAACTGGTGTCCTCCTCGCGCGCGGCGTTCGGTGTCCGGTTCGATCCCGTCGGCGAGCGGATATTCCTGGTCGACGAGAACGGCGCGCTCGTGGACGACGACCGCGCGCTGCTCGTGGTGCTCGATCTCGTCGCCGCCGAGCGGCAATCCGGGAGGGTGGCGCTGCCTGTGACCACGACCAGGGTGGCTGAGCAGGTCTGCCGCTTCCACGGCGTGGACGCGGAGTGGACGGCAACCTCGATGGACGCGCTGACCGAGGCCGCGGGGGACAAGGACGTGATCTTGGCCGGCGACGGGCATGGCGGCTTCATCGTGCCCGAGTTCACCAGGACGGTCGACGGCATCGCGGCGTTCACCCGGCTGCTCGGGCTCGTCGCCCGCACCCGGCTGACGCTCAGCCAGATCGATCGCCGCATCCCTTCCGCGCACCTGCTCAGGCGGTCAATGCCGACCCCGTGGGCGGCGAAGGGCTCGGTCATGCGTACGGTCGTCGAAGCAGCGGGCGACCGTACGGTGGACACCACTGACGGCGTGCGGGTTGTGGAACCAGACGGCAGCTGGGTTTTGGTGCTGCCGGATCCAGCGGAGGCGATCACGCACATGTGGGCCGAGGGCACGGACCCGGATACCGCGCACGCCCTGCTCGACCAGTGGGCAGCGGTGGTGGAGCGGGCTGGCCACTGAGCATGCCCGCTGAGCATGCTCAGGCTTGGATACGCGATCCGCTCAGATGTGAGAAAATCGCGGTCACGTAGTGCACCGGGGTGCTCTGGATGAGCCGGGCGCCCGGACTTGCGTGGCGCATGGACTGACTCCAGGCACCGCGGGTAGCTTGGGCGCCAGGGGAGGTGGAACCGCCGGTGAAACTGCGGGTAAGACCGTGGCCACGCCGCGGCGGGCCGCCGCGGCGCAGGCATCAGCCTGCGCCGGCGCGCGAGGCAGATGGATGGAGGCCGAGCCGACCGATGCCGAGCGTCTACTGCACGCAATGCGGGAGCGCCAACCCGGAGGGGGCGCGCTTTTGCTCGCATTGTGGCAAGCCGCTCACCTGGGGAGCGGGAGATCAGGCGGGGGAGACCACGTCGATGATCTCCCTAGCCGGGCCGGAGGTTTCCGAGGTAGAACCCAGCGAGGAGCTTGCCGCCGACCTGGCGGCGGCCGATGGGCTGCCGCCCGGCACAGCGCTGCTCGTTGTCAGACGTGGCCCGAACGCGGGCAGCAGGTTCCTGCTCGACAGTGATCTCACCACGGCTGGCCGCCATCCCGACAGCGACATCTTTCTCGATGATGTGACCGTCTCACGTCGGCATGCGGAGTTCTACCGGCACGGCAACGCCTTCACCGTGCGCGACGTAGGCAGCCTGAACGGCACCTACGTGAACCGTGAGCGGATCGAGGAAGCCACGTTGAGCAGGGGAGATGAGGTCCAGGTCGGCAAGTTCCGGCTGGTGTTCATGGCGAGCCCCCGCAGGTACGGCGAGAGCGGGCCGGCTGGCCCACCATGAGCGCTCAGTCGGCACGGGCCTATTTCAGCATTAGCGAAGTGCTGGTTCAGCTACGGGGGGAATACCCCGACATCAGCGTCTCCAAGATCCGTTTTCTCGAATCTGAGGGCCTGATCGAGCCGGCCAGGTCGCCATCCGGGTACCGCCGGTTCGGCCCGGCCGACATCGAGCGGCTTCGTTTCATCCTCACGGCGCAGCGGGACCAGTACCTGCCGTTGCGGGTGATTAAGGAGAAGCTCGGCGCGATCGACCGGGGTGAGGACGCCAGCCCGCGCGCCGCGCTTGGCCTTGTCGCGCCGCCGTCAGACGGCCGGGCCGCGCCGTCAGACGGCCGGGCCGCGCGATCACCGCTGCTGAGCCGCAGTGAGCTGGCCGAGGCCGCGGGCATCGACGACGAGGAACTGGCCGAACTTGAGGAGTTCGGCCTGATCCGAAGGTCCGGCCGGCATTACGGCTCGCGCGCGCTCACGGTCGCGCGGGCAGCGGCTGAACTCGGCAGGTTCGGCGTCCAGCCGAGGCATTTGCGCGCGGTGAAGGCGGCCGCGGACCGTGAGATGTCGCTTATTGATCAGATAGTTGCCCCGATCATGCGCCAGCGCAGCCCTGGCGCGCGGGACCGGGCACAGGAGACGGCGCGCGAGATCACAGCGCTCACGCTGCGGCTCCATGCTGCGTTTCTTGAAGCTGGGCTGCACACGGACCTGAGTCAATAGCGGGTGTACGTTGGCAAGGGAAGCGCCGGATTCTGGGCTCCACGAGGAGTGAACAAACAGATCATGAGGACGGAGCGGCCGTGAGGCAGATGGAGGTCGTCGGCGTCAGGGTCGAGATGCCCTCGAACCAGCCCATCGTCCTGCTGAAGGAAGCGCAGGGCGACAGGTACCTGCCGATCTGGATCGGTGCTGTGGAGGCGACCGCGATCGCCTACGCCCAGCAGGGGATGATGCCAGCCAGACCGCTGACCCATGACCTCTTCCGTGACGTGCTTGAGGCGCTCAGCGTGCAACTTCGCACGGTCAATATCACCAGTCTGCGGGATGGGATCTTCTTCGCCGATCTCGTCTTCTCCAACGGGGTTGAGGTGAGCGCCCGCCCGTCGGACTCGATCGCCCTGGCCCTGCGCACCGGGGCGACGATCTTCGTCGCGGATGAGGTTCTGGACGAGGCGGGAGTCGCCATCCCGGATGAGCAAGAGGACGAGGTGGAGAAGTTCCGCGAGTTCCTCGACACCATCACTCCAGAGGACTTCGGCCGTTCGACCTAG
>Ga0137366_10003984_pt1 | contig 11512 bp, 10 predicted proteins | sample SagtaG_8_FD_104938 | JGI IMG/M metagenome (GOLD analysis project Ga0137366, IMG submission 104938) | Vadose zone soil microbial communities from Sagehorn Ranch, Mendocino, California, USA - Sage1_L_60_16 metaG | ecosystem: Environmental > Terrestrial > Soil > Vadose zone | place: USA... | reverse complement strand
CGTTCCCTGTCTTAGCGCGATAGCGCGAAGACGTATCCCGCCTTAAGCTCCAAATTCGTCAGTTCCTTTCCATCTCGTCTTATGCATATTCTTTTTCCGTCTGGTTGTATGGATTTACTCGGGACGTTCTGGCGCCAGATTGGTTTCATTGGAGTGAGCATCTGCGGTGCCACAAGTGGTTCTCATTCGATGTACGACGAAAGATGGATCACCACAAGCAATCTGAATGACCGTCTCCCGAGTGTTATAGAGAGCTTCAATTGAGCGATCATGGGGACGCGATTCAACGCACGGAAGTGTGGCCAAGCGGCGTTGCTCAGTGGTGGCTTTCAGAGAATCAGGCAAACATGAGGGTCGCTCGAATAGCGATTGACCAGATCTCTTTCGCCGCTCCGCCTCTCTTCGAAACCGAATATCGTCGACGGCTGCGTCGAAGCGAGGTCGATCACGCTCCTGCTCAAGCCTAATCTGTTCCGCTGCATACTGACTCACAAGTCCGCTTTTTGTCGTTCCGCGCAGTACAGCGACCGCAGCCAAGCCTTCGTTTAGATCCAGTCTCATTCGCACGGTCATCACCATGCCTTTGCGCTGCGCTATTGGTAGTTTCGGCCTAGCCATCTGCATCCCCCTCCATTCCAATCGCTAACGAACGTCGATACTTGACGGCTACTGAAAGACTGCGAATCGAGTCCACGACGGTGAATTTGCCAAGCTTCCATTGTCCTGGCAGTGTCGCGGAGCGGAGCAGCGAAATAGGGAGTTACTGGGTAATAGAGAGCGCATCATTCTTCCTATGAGACCCCTAATCAACCCTGAGGAGCATGGGGGCACCGCAGAGAGCGTCCGTCGATTTCACTAGTCACGCCCTGCTCAGTGTTGTAAGTTCCCCTGTTTTGTTTTGACTTGCATCAGGCTTCTGGGACCGGTCCTTCCCCTTTTGAAAGCCACAGTCGTGTTTAAATAGCTCGGTGACTGCTAGCACATACAGTTGCCGAGCGCGCGCTGTAGCGTTACGCAGATACCCCAAAGACTCTCGCCATCGATGTATAAAGACGGTGACTGTCGTGGTTTCTGCCATGCAACACATGAATATTGCTTCCGTGAAACTTGCAAACTCAGACAGAGCGAGTTAAGGGGAGGGAGGGCGCAAGCGATGGTTATTTAACGGACGACGAGCAGTACATCCTGCTGGTGTGGCGGTGTAGGCGCAGGCGCGCGAAGGTTATCTGGAAGATCCATTCAATTTCTTGGTCGGAAATGAACCTGACGGTTTCTAGCTTGAAGTTTATGGCGTGGTTGTCACGCTTTACCGTTTCAGTATCTTTTCCAATTTATCGCTGGCGGCTTGCTGCATACTAGGTAGAACGTGGCTGTACGTATCGAGCGTCAACACAATCGACGCATGCCCCAACCGTTCACTTACAACCTTCGGATTCTCGCCGGCCGCCAACAGAAGCGTGGCGCAGGAGTGCCGGAGATCATAGGTGCGAATGTCCTCCAGCTTCGCCCTCTCAAGTAAAGGCTTGAAATGGCGACGCTGTAGATTTCGAATCGAAAGGGGAGTACCCATTCTCGACGCAAACACCAGATCATTATTTTTCCACTCCGATCCAAGCTTTAATCTCCTTTCATTCTGAGTTCGTTTGTGAGCCTTAAGCTTGCGAACGAGATAAGAAGGAAAGGGAATGCAACGCCGCGAGCCTGGTGTTTTGGTGGGCTGAAGCGACCATCCACCGCCTTTTCTGTTTCGCACGAGCACGCGCTGTATGGTAGCAGCGCCCTTCTTCAAATCCAGATCGCGCCACATAAGGGCGAGGTATTCTTCTGGGCGCATTCCGGTGATAAGGGCGAATTCAAATAACAGACCGTGTTTGCTCTTTGCGCATGCTTTCAGAAACGCCTGGGCCGTCGCCGGGGATAGCGCCTTCATTTCTTTTTTGACTCTGCGAGGAAGCTTCAGCTCGCGGGCGGGATTGCTGGTTAAAAGCTTAAATGGTATCACCGCTTCCTTGAGCGCTCTTTGAAGAACTGCATGAGCATACTGAATTGTTCTGGATGACAAGCCGCGCTTCGCCATATCGGTTATCACGTTCTGAATGTCCATCGGCTTCACTGAATTGAGACGTTTCTTGCCAAGTGCAGGCCGGAAGTACAAGCGCAAGAGGCTCTCATAATCTCCGAGGGTGCGATCCGATATTGTCCCCTTTGTCATACTGAGCCACTTATCAAGATAGCTGTCCAGATTATCACGGTTTTCAAACGACTCGGTTCCGCTGGCAAGGTCATTCTCAATCTCGCGCAACAGAATCTTTCCCTCAGTTCGAGTTTCCACCTTCCTCCAGATCTGTTTCTTCTTGCCGGTGGCGTCTCGATAGACTTTACGAACATACAGTTTGTTGTCTCGCTCAATCAGTCCTTTCATAGCTACACTCCCATCTACACTTTTGTCTTGCATTCTAAGCACAGGAACGAACGGGAGTAAACGGGCAAATGCGGAAATGCTGAGGAAAACGTTACATGTTGTGTGCTGCCGTTCGCGCAGGTTTAATCTGCCGGTGACTCTTAATCAGCGGGTCGCAGGTTCGAGCCCTGCACGGCTCATTTAAAATCAATAGTTTGCAAGCCGTCCTCGTGCGGCTTTTCTCTTATCTACACTTTCATCTGCACTTTTTTCCGTCGGTGCTGACCCCTTACAATCTCGACCTGATGCTGGACACCTCAACCTCTTACGCGAGTGAGAACGGATATGGATTATTTCGCATTGACCATATCCAGATCAGTTGAGATGTGCCAACTCGTTATAGATAGCCTTTCTGGCGCCATTCTCTGCGTAACTTGTATGCGTCATCGCGACTAACTAACCCTTCGACCGTTAAAAGTGACATAATCGACATGATTGGTAACCTCCATAATGCTATCTACTTCGTAAAGATGGCGAGCGACGCCGGCAGCAATGGTCCGCAGCCTGAATCAAGAAGGATTCCTTTGAGTCGATGCTATAGAGAGGGGCTAGCAGGCTGCTGAAAAAGGTTTCGTAGTCCCGCCTTCAGGCGGAATCTTTATCGGAATTGTATTGAGAGCATCAGAAAGGGAACCAGTTACGAGTCATTGGGCTTCGGGCTTCCGCCTGAAGGCGGGACTACGAAACCTTTTTCAGCAGCCTGCTAGGCGTCGCGGTTGAAGATCTCCGTAACGATAGCCGTATCTCTCTCGATATCGGGCGCTGACTTGTTCTGCGATACTCTCCCTCTCGTCATTGATCCAGTTGAAGGCACGTTCGTTTCCTTGATCGAAAGCATGAGAGGCTTCAATCGCGTTGTGAACCTTCAAGTTCATGATCTCTGGATTGATGCACGTCTCCGGCTCGAAGAAGACGTCCATTGCATCGGAATAAACAGCTCCCGACTTTGATGTAAACAGAAGCATTGGCATTTCTGGTGCGCACACTCGCGCACAACCAGACCCAGAAGCAGAGGCAGCGCGTAAAAGGCTTGAGCCTTTGAAAAAAGCTGTTGAAAAGTGGTGACCTCGGGGATCACCCAAAAGCGGCCATACATGATCACCTCAAAACCGGCCATACAGAAGTGAGTCGTCAGGGACGTTGACGCCGACCAGAGGCTTAGTAGCCTCCGTCGGTATGAGCAACGTTTTGAGCGACGAGAAAAAACAACAAGTCATTGCACTGGGACGGCTCGGATGGACCTTGCGGCGCATCGAGCAAGCGACCGGTGTGCGTCGAGAAACAGCGGGTAACTACCTCAAGGTAGCCGGGATCGGAGTGCGTTCACCGGGTGGATGGGGACATCGGAGACCAGCAAAGGCTAACGAGACCGACTCCGGCATTTCAAAACCGGCCATAGAGGTGATCACCGACTCTGGACCGCGAAAACCGGCCGATGAGGCGATCACCGACCTTGGCATTTCAAAACCGGCCATTGAGGTGATCACCGACTTTTGCAGGGGAAACACTCCAAAACCGGCCATAGAGGTGATCACCGACTCTGACCCAACACGCAAGCGTTCCATCAGTGCCTGTGAGCCGTACCGCGAAGTCATCGAGCCAGGGCTCAAACGTGGTCGCAATTCGATGGCGATCTGGCAGGATCTGGTGTCCCAATACGGCTTCGAGCGTGGCTATCAAAGCGTCAAGCGCTTCGCCAACAAGATCCGCCCTTCTCAAGTGCTTCGAGCACAACCGGTGATTGTCACCGCCCCTGGCGAGGAAGCACAGGTCGATTACGGTACCGGCCCGATGGTTCGCGATCCGCAGACCGGCAAGTACCGGCGGACTCGTCTATTCGTTATGACACTCGGCTGCAGCCGAAAGTCGGTTCGTCTACTGGTCTTCCATTCCAGCTCGCGCACCTGGGCTGATCTCCACGAGAAAGCGTTTCGTCGTCTTGGCGGCAGTGTGCGCCTTGTTGTGCTCGACAACCTTCGCGAAGGAGTGCTCACTCCGGACATCTACGATCCCACTCTCAATCCGCTCTATCGAGATCTGCTCGCGCATTACGGCGCGGTGGCCATGCCCTGTCGAGTACGCGATCCGGATCGCAAAGGCAAGGTTGAGTCGGGTGTGGGTCACGCTCAGCGAACGCCTCTGAAGGGACTTCGCTTCGAGAGTCTGGATGAAGCGCAAGCCTACCTTGATCATTGGGAAGAGCGCTGGGCGGATACTCGCATTCACGGCACGACCAAACGGCAAGTGGCGGCGATGTTTGCCGAAGAGAAACCGGCTTTGCTTCCTCTGCCGCTGGAGCCTTTCCGCACTGACCAATACGGGAAACGCTCGGTGCATCTGGACGGCTGCGTCGAGGTTGAGGCCGCCTACTACAGCGCGCCGCCAGGTTGGATCGGACGGCAAGTGCACGTTCAGTGGGACGGGCTACAGGTTCGACTCCTGGATCCAAAGACTGGTCAGCTTCTGCGCGAGCACCTGCGCCAGAAACGAGGATGGCATCGCATTAAAGAAGAGGACCGTGCGCCGCGGACGCCGCTATCCACTACGCAGTTGTTGGGTCGGGCCGGCCGAGCTGGATCTCACATTGGCGCCCTGTGCGAAGCCATCCATCAGCGTCAGGGTCAGGTGGGTGTCCGGCGTATCCAGGGAGTCCTCTCGCTAGCCAAGAGGTTCGGCGCGGCCGTAGTAGATGATGCTTGCGCGGCTGCACTTGATCTGGGAGTGCACGACTATCGCTTTGTCCGCCGCTATCTCGAGCGCCGGCCACAACTCCCACTCACGTTGCATCAGGTAGATCCCATAATCCGCGAGCTCGTTCAGTATCGCGACCTAATCCACCAAAGAACAAAGGAGCAAGAGAACAATGAACTTGATTGAGTTGAATCATGCTTTACGACAGTTACGGCTCGGCGGTATGGCTGCTGTGCTTGAGACGCGAATGCATCAGGCTCAGGCCGAGGCCATGGCACCGATCGATCTGATCTCCATTCTGGTCTCCGATGAACTGACCCGCCGAGGCGATCGTCTCCTGGAGCGACGAAGAAAGCAGGCAGGCTTTCGAGACCCGCACAAGACGCTCGACAACTTTGACTTCGGCTTTAACAAGAAGATGAATCGCAGTTTGGTGTTCGATCTGGCGACCAGCACGTTCATCACCCGGCGTGAAGACGCTTTGTTTCTCGGTCCACCGGGCACCGGTAAGAGTCATCTCGCTCAGGCCATCGGCCAGGCGGCCATCCAACAGGGCTATAAGGTGCTGTATCGCGAGGCTCACACCCTGCTTGATGAGCTCGCCGAGGCTACACTGGACGGCACTCGCAAAGAGTACATGGAATGGTTGGTTTCGCTGCCCCTGCTCATTCTCGATGATCTCGGCATGCGAAAGCTCCCCCTGACGGCTGCCGAAGATCTGTTAGAAATTATCATGCGCCGCTACGAGCGAGCGAGTACGATTGTGACCTCAAACAGACCGATTGATGACTGGGGCAAGTTGCTGGGAGATGCTGCGGCGGTTACCGCTATGCTGGATCGGGTTCTTCACCATGGACACGTTCTGAAGTGCGGGCCGCGCAGCTGGCGAACCAAAACCGACTCATCCGACACAATCTCGTGAAGTGCCCGACAAGAGGAGTAGGAGAGGATCGCGCCACGGGGATGGGCTATGGAAACTGTGGAAAACTCGGCAAAAAACAACTGCGCCGAGTTTTCCACAGTTCCCACAGCCCCTACTGCTATCTATATCTAAGAAAAAAGAATAAAGAAGAACAGACGCTCTTATGGAAGGTTTAGGTCAAACTGGGATGGACAAGTCGGAGCGAGAGGCGTAAAACCACCTAGTCCCGGCCGACGATCTCTATGGCCGGTTTTGAAGTGATCATGTATGACCGGTTTTGGGTGAGCACCGATGCCGCACGCAGAAGGATTGAGTAGGGCAGAGGCCGAAGAACGAAGAGTTAAGGAGTACGAGGAGGCTACGCGTCAGCCAAATGGAAGCTATAGAACCTATTCGTTCCTCATCAGATGCTATAAGCCGGAGGAAGACGTGCCGAATAACCTATCGACACTGCGCGATTAACCAGCCGTGGAAAGGCGTCGTTACGAAATAATGAGCGCTGAAAGAAGTTGCTCGAAATGGGTTGATCGTCGGCTTGGAATCTCTAGTCAATTTCTGTTTGTTTGCGTGCTTCTGAGTATTTTGAGGCTAATACAGGTGGGAGTTGACGCATGAAACTAATCCTGTGTGGGTTCGCGCTTGTTGGTTCATTTCACCCCTTTGCGCATATAAGCGCTCAGCAGCAGTCTCAGTCGAACGGTTTGGCGGAGGTCAACGGAACAAAGCTCTACTATGAGGTAAAGGGAAAGGGGCCGGCAGTGGTTCTGATCCATGGCGGGCTGGTCGACAGCCGACTATGGGATGATCAGATGGTTCCCTTATCGAAGCATTATCGCGTCGTGCGCTACGACCTGCGTGCCTTTGGTAAGTCGGCTTCGACCACTGAACCGTTCTCACACATCGAAGATCTGCGAGCGCTGCTCGACTTCCTGAAGATCGACCGCGCGACGCTGGTTGGTCTCTCGCTTGGCGGGATCATCGCCGCCGACTTTGCGCTCGAGTATCCTGAGAAGATCAGTAGTCTTGTCCTCGTGGGGGCAGGATTGCGAGGCGACCCACAGCCACCGGACATCAAGGAAGCCATAGCGGCTTACCAGGCAGCAAGCCGTGGCGCCGAGGCCTTCGTTAACGTCACAATGTCGAGCGCGCTTTACGCCGCCGTCCGTCCCGGTTCTTCGGTATATTCCCGCCTACGCCAGATGATGCTAGATAACTTCAAGGCGGTTCCGACTTTCGTACCGGGCTTTTGGAAGTATCCGCAGAAGACAACCTATGAGCGACTTAACGATATAAATAAGCCAACGCTTGTCATCATCGGAAGCGAGGATAGCCAAACGCTGAAAAATATCGCCAACACGTTGGCCACCAAGATTCCTGGAGCGAGCAAAGTAATCATTCCTGGATCGAGTCATCACCCTCCAGTTGAGAAGTCTAAAGAGTTCACACGCGTTGTCCTTGGCTTCTTGAGTCAGAAGAGGGAGATGACGAAATGAACGCCCGCCGTCCGTCCCGGTTCTTCGGTATATTCCCGCCTACGCCTTATGGAAGGTTTAGGTCAAACTGGAATGGACAAGTCGGAGCGAGAGGCGTAAAAACCACCTAGTCCCGGCCGACGATCTCTATGGCCGGTTTTGAAGTGATCATGTATGGCCGGTTTTGAGGTGATCACCGAGGGTGGTGAGCCTTACATCAGATCACAGCTAGTGTCTGGTTGTTGAGCGCTGAGGCACGAAGGACGCGCAGTGGGCTATTAGTTATATCTGTGGAATTACTACGCAGAAGCTACAGAAAAGCATAAACGCTGAGACGATCTCATCTATGGCTGGTTTATGCCTTTTAGCGATTGTCTTATATCTTTGAGTTGATCGATAGCTAGCCTGTTTTCGAGCCAAGATTGCTGCTTCTCCAGGCAGGTCTCGACAATTTGCAAGAGCTTGGCTGCATCCCATGGCTTAGCCACTACGCGCAATGCGCCTGAGTTTATTATTGCGTCGCGGAACGTCTCATTATCGTTATCGCTCGTGAGAAGCACGCCGATCATATCCGGACGCATCTGTAGGGCTCGACGCAACAATTCGGTTCCAGTAATTCCAGACATGTGCTGGTCTGTGATCAACAGCTCAATCTTCTGTCGGCTTAGTATTTCCAGGGCTTGCTCACCGGAGCTTGCTGCAATTACTGTGAACCTCTGCTGGAGTAGTCTTTCTACCATTCTCAGACTTATCGGCTCGTCATCGACTACCAGGATAATGCGATCTTTATTCATCATATATAGGAGCCCCCCTTTTGCTACCGGGTGTGCTCACCGGCCGGCGTATTCGACACCAGAGGCTGTAAGAGCCTCCTCAAGCCGTTCCATCTCGCGTTCCAGTATATTTAATGCAGCGCGGGCTTCAGCCAGGTTTCCGTCTCGTCCGATCTTTTCAAGGATAAATGCCGCCTTCGAGGCGGCCTCTGCCTGGAGACTAGCCGCCGCACTTTTTAGCTTATGCGCGCCCTCATTCAACGCTAAGGGGTCGTCGCGGTTTATAGCGCTTCGGATGTCTGCCAGATAGATCGGGTATCTCTCCAGAAATAGGTCCGCCATCTCTTGCAAAAACTCCTCGTCGCCTTCAACGCGCGCCAGCAGTTTCGCATAGTCAATAACCTCACTTTCCCCGCTGCTCTGTTCGTGAGCCGACCCTTGATCTAATCCCCCATCACTTATGGCCGCGGCGGGAAGCTGGGCGGACGGCGAGGCGCTCGTTTTATTTTCGACTCCATTTGATACCAGAGACGCAACAACTTTAAAGAGTTCATCGGAATTTATCGGCTTAGATACATAGGAATCCATCCCAGCTTCAAGACAGGTTTCCTTATCTCCTCTCATTGTTCGCGCGGTCAATGCGATTATGGGTGTGTATTTATGGCTAAGCTTCTCCCTTTGGCGTATGACGGCCGTAGCTTCGAGACCATTCATCTCCGGCATTTGCACATCCATAAGGATGAGATCGAAAATGCCGATTTCATGAGCAGCTATTGCCTCTCTACCGTTATTCGCGACCGTAACCGCGTGCCCCCGTCTTTCGAGCAACCTGATAGCCAGGAGTTGGTTCACCTCGTTATCCTCAGCCAGGAGGATCTGTAAAGGCCGTACCGATTCCCCCTCGGGCGGAGCAGCAGCAAAATCGGTACTCGTAATTACCGGCGGCTCGCAGAAGATAGTTTCGATAGCCTCCAAAAGGTCTGATTGCGAAACGGGCTTCGTTAAATAACCGGAAATCCCCGTTTCTGCGCACCGGCTGCCGAACGCTCGATGGATAGCAGAGCTCAGCATTATAATCGCTACGTCTGAATATGTTTGGTCTCCCCTGATCCGCCGGGCCACCTCAAAACCGTCCATCTCGGGCATCTGGTAATCTAATAGTATTAACCGAAACGGGTCTTTCGCCTCTCGAGCGCTGGCGATCGCTGCCAGCGCGCCATTTCCGCCATCAACAACGGTCGGTCTCATACGCCAGTTAGTCAGGATTTCCTGGAATACCTTTCGGTTCGTTGCGTTATCTTCGACTACAAGCACGGCAAGGCCTTGGAGGTCAATTGGGAGCATTGCCTCCGATTGGCAAGCCGGCTCCTTGCTGAGGCCGAAATTTGCTGTGAAGTGAAAGGAGCTGCCCTTACCGACCTCGCTTTCGACCCATATCTTCCCGCCCATCAGCCCAACCAATTGAGATGAGATCGTTAGGCCCAGACCTGTACCACCATATTTTCGTGTTGTAGAACCATCCGCCTGCTCAAACGCCTCAAAAATGTGAGCTTGCTTTTCGGCTGGGATACCCACTCCCGTGTCGGAGACAGAAAAGTGCAGGCACACTCGTTCGTCTGTACTTGATTCCAGTTCCACTCTGGATACGATCTCGCCAACTTCAGTAAATTTGATGGCGTTGCCCACCAGGTTGATCATGATCTGACCCAGTCGGCTAGGGTCACCCACAAGGCGATCAGGCACCGTAAACGGGACATCATTGATAAGTTCCAGCCCCTTCTGATGGGCCCGTACAGAGAGCGTCTTCATCATGTTGCTGATGCTATCGCGCAGCCTGAAGTCGGTCGGATCAATCTCAAGCTTGCCGGCCTCAATCTTTGAGAAGTCAAGGATGTCATTGATTATCTCCAGGAGGGATTCTGCGGACGTTGTGACCAAGCCAAGGTACTCACGCTGCTCGGCCGTGAGGTCTGTCCCCAGTGCGAGTTCTGTCATACCGATTATGCCATTCATCGGCGTGCGGATCTCGTGGCTCATATTGGCAAGGAATTCGCTCTTGGCGCGATTGGCTGCCTCTGCCGCTTCTTTCAGCGCAGCCTCGTCTTCCAGCTTACGGCTAATAATCTCCGTCTGCTTGGCCACACGTCCCCTCAGCACTACCACCCAGGCGAGCACTACAACGATGATGATGGTGGTCAATCCCAACAAGAGCAGGACGCGTCTCACGGTCCATGTAGAGGGTGTCTGCAGAACTACAGCGTCCGAAGGCGACCGCACCAGGAGCTGAAATGAACGCGGGACTCGCGATTCGTTGACCTGGACGGAGCAGATCCCTGTCACTTGTATCAAGCTATCCTTCTGTAAGGTGGGGAAGCTATCTTTTGAAGCGTTTTGATCCAAGTGAGCGTTGAAGACAAACTGCCCCGACTGTAGAACCAGCACCTGTTCGAGAGAATTAAAGACGAGATCTACCAGACGCGCCTCTACCTGTACTAACCTGTTGTCGTAATTACCCCCGAGCGCCTGCTCTGATGTGATTCTTACGGGAGGAGGTGGCATCTCTTGACGGATCAATTGAAAGACGGCATCCTGCAACAGCGCGGTGTATTCGCCTATAACGGGAAATCCTACGACGTCCACCCGGTCTCCTGCCCGGACCGGGACTGGTTGTGATGTCTGGACCAGGATCGCCTCTGTCTCATCCTGGACATAAGTGGATCGGCCCTGTTGCATCGTAACAACACCTTGTATTCTCACCCGCTTACCGCTCTCGTCCGTCGATGAGAACCGCAGCACGGTATCTATTGCCTGAGTTGGAAGTGAGAAAGGGTTCGGCTGCGTAGATTGCTCCAGAACCTTTATGGCCTTAAAGCCTGGGACAAACAGCTGGGCACCTATGAGCTGTCTCCTTTGGTTGAATAGTGTGCCGCAGACGCCACTGAGAAGAACCTTACCGTCGATCAGATCTAGAGGGAGACGATCTTTCGAGTAATTTGGCAGCTGACATTTGAAGCGGCCGCCATCCGAGACTATATCAAGATAGACTCGCCCGTCCTGCTCGTAGACTGCCCGCACAAGACCTTTAACCTCGACAAACTGGCTGTCCTCCTTGCCTGAGACCAGGGCTTCAAAAGTGACTCTGCGAGCGGTGAGTCCCGTAGCCGCTCCCAGGGTTTTGAACCGCGGCTTAATT
>Ga0137366_10003980_pt1 | contig 11518 bp, 12 predicted proteins | sample SagtaG_8_FD_104938 | JGI IMG/M metagenome (GOLD analysis project Ga0137366, IMG submission 104938) | Vadose zone soil microbial communities from Sagehorn Ranch, Mendocino, California, USA - Sage1_L_60_16 metaG | ecosystem: Environmental > Terrestrial > Soil > Vadose zone | place: USA... | reverse complement strand
CCGCCTGGTCTGGAATGCGGTGCGATGCTGGCCGGTGTATTGCATTCTTTGCGGACTGGCAGACATGCACGGATTCGCGGGAGGAGTTACTCGATCCGGTGCGAGCGCAATACCGCGAATTCTTCGTGCTGGTCGAGGCGCGGTACGAAGGCCAGGACGTGATGACCTGCCCGTACATTCTGGTGGACCAGGATGTTTCGTTGATGCGCGGATTGCTTCAGGGCTTCCCCAAAGTGATTGGCAGCATTCATATGACACGCAACTTCGCTATTTCCGCTCCTGCTACTCCTGCTTTGCGACCGGGCGGAGTTTTCGTCGGCACAGTGGCCGCGAAAGATCGTCGGCTCGTGGAAGCAACAGTACGGCTGCAGGGTGAGGCACCGAGCGGGCCTCGCCTCGCGCCCATCGTGAACCTGCGCGATTTCCCACACCTCGGACCCCGAAATGACGCTAGAGCGTCCATCGCCGAACTGGTGCGCTCAACTTGGGACAGCGTCACCCTATCGCCGATCTGGACAGGCTCTGCCGACATGCGGTTCTATGTTGAGTTACATGTTCTCGCAAGAAGCCGAAAGCCATGAGTTTACTAGAGATTACGATATCGGAGCTTGGAAAAACACGAAAGTTCTTCCGCGAAGTGCAGACGAATAGACAGCCTACGTCGAGTGCTCGCCGAAAGGCGCGCTATTTCTCTACGGTTCTCCGCTCCACAGCTTTGTTTATTGTGCAGGCGGTCGGCCCAAGCCGGTAGGTGCAGAGAAAAACATTCGACAGGAGCGGCATCAATGCGTGTGATGGGAATAATCGTGGTACTGACTTTGGTCACACTCGGATCCCAATCGCATCCCCAAGGCCTAAGCAAACAGGCATCTACACAGGATTTTGTTCTATTGATGACGACCGTCTCGGCCAGCTGGAATGAGGGGCGCGCTGGGAGGGCAGCCGACTGTTTCACGGAAGATGCCGTGTACCTGGAACCGCCTGATCATCAGGTATACATCGGACGGCGGGCGATTTATGACTTCTTCGGTGGACCGAAGAAGTCGGTGATACCAATGCACATGAAGTGGCATCACCTTGCTTTCAACGAACGAGAACAGGTTGGATTTGGAGAGTACACCTTCCAGATGAACAACCGATACCACGGGATCGTGACGGTCTTGGTTCAAGGCGGAAAGATTGCGAAATGGCGGGAGTACCAATACAAATCCGATTCTGATTGGGAGACTTTTGCAGGGAAGAGCACGTTTTGAAGAACAACATGGCCTGGCCCTTACCTCTTGGCGATGAAAGCACTCGAAGCATGGACACGTAAAAGCAATAGCTGAATGGCCAGTGAATTTGGCATTCTCACGACCATCAGTGCATTTTTGAGGTTCTTATGAAAAGGAGGGTTCCGTGAAAAGCAGGACGGCGGTGATTGTAGCTATTGTGGCTCTGTCCATCATGCAGGCGGTCGGCACCAATCCGGTGCGCGCAGCGAAAAAGAAAAAGAGTTCGTATCTTTTTGTTTGGTGCGGTGATATCGACGGGAAAGCAAGTGATTTTTTGGCGGTGCTTGACGCAGAGCCAAGCTCTCCTCGCTACGGAGAAGTCGTTGCTAGCGTTCCTACGGGGGTCGCGGGTTCGATGCTCACCTGGTTCAGGTCCGCCAAAATTTCGCTGTTCATTGCGGACTGCCCCGCGTTCATCACACCAACCACGTCCCACTCGTCATGGCCGAAACGCAGACGGCTACCGACGTGCGCATCGGGAAACCGGCGCGCAACCGAACTGCCGCCCACGACCTCAACACCGCGGCCTTGGCGAGTTCCAAGTCGGCAAACGAAGGACGGATTTGGTGCCTGCGACTCTTCCTTAGCAGTCTTGGCTTCTGTTTCATCACCAGTGGCCTCCACGCCACCGGTCAAGGATCACAAAAGCGCTGCTTCTCTACGTTCAGAGTCGCCCGTCATACTTTCCGAAATCGCAAGGATCTTGTTGCCTGAGTTCAACACAACAGATTTTCCTGTTGGTTCACAATTTTCCATCCGATCTACACATCGATGCTTTGCCTGTTGCTTGCTACCGGCACGTTGATTGCGCCGTGGTACTTGCTCGTTCCTGCCGTCGTTCTGTTTCTATTAGGCACTGAAATTCTGCTGGACGCCTCAGCACTGGTTTCGCCTGGCGGCGGGTATGATAATCGCGCATACGTTCTTCGGAATTCTCATTTTTGGCAGTTCGTGGTTTCCGCGAAGCGCCACGCTTGCACTGGCCTCGGCCTTCCTGATTACGATGTACAGGCAGACACTGAAACTGGATCCGACGATCCGGATGGAAAAGCCATCGACGCTGCCAAAGTAGGGTCACGTAACGGATCGTCCCTCCAGAATCAGGGACGAGCCTGCCTTATGTGAAAATGCGAGTAATCGCCTCTGACCCGCGCTCGGCCGAGCGCGAAATCAGAGAGGCTGTTCTTCACTACAATTAGTCACTGATTGCCGCCCACTCTAGTACTGAGCATCCGCTGGGCAAAACCAGAGAATGCAGCCAGTCAGCTCTCGCATTCTGAGTGTATCGTCGGTATCCGGAAGCTGATAATCTTCGTGGTTGGCGTGACGTATCGCCATATCACCCAGTTCCCGCTCGCGGGTTCGACTCCTCCCCACCAACCCTCATTTCCTGTTACAAATATTGCGCATGAAAATTCTATTCATCGGCGGAACGGGAATCATCAGTACGGCCTGCACCGCGCTTGCGGCTGAGCGTGGATTCGAACTTACGCTTCTCACGCGGGGAAAGCGGCCGGCGAATATTCCAAGCGGGGTACGCATCCTCACCGAAGACGTGAACAGCCCGTCCTTGGCGGCGAAGCTCGGTCACGAAAAGTTCGACGCCGTTGTGGATTGGATTGCCTTCACGCCGGCGGACATCGAGCGCGACATCGCTCTCTTCCGAGGCCGCACGCGCCAGTTCGTGTTTATCAGCTCGGCCAGCGTCTATCAGAAGCCGGCAACGGATTATCTAATTACCGAGTCAACGCCGCTGGCCAATCCGCATTGGGATTATTCACGCAACAAGATCGCCTGCGAAGAACGCCTGATGAAGGCTTATCGCGACGAAGGTTTTCCCATCACCTTTGTCCGTCCTTCGCTGACTTATGGCGAAACGTTGGTTCCCCTGGTGATGAATAGCTGGGCGGAAATGTCGTACACAGCCGTCCATCGCATGCTCCGTGGGGAGAAGTTGATCGTCCCTGGCGATGGTTCGTCCTTGTGGGTCATCACGCACAATAGCGATTTCGCCAAAGGATTCGTCGGACTCTTAGGCCACGAGCAGGCTATCGGGCACGCCTTTCACATCACCTCGGATGAAGTGCTCACCTGGGACCAGCTTTATCGCATCGTTGGCGCGGCGGTTGGAGTCGAACCGAAACTGGTGCACATTCCATCCGACTTCATTGTCGCGTGCCTGCCTGATAAGGAAGGCAGCCTGCTCGGCGACAAATCCTTGAGCGTTGTATTCGACAACACAAAGATCAAGCGTTTTGTTCCCGGCTACTGCGCGACGACAAGCTTTGCCGAAGGCATCCGCCGGTCGCTGGCATGGTTTGACGCTGACCCCTCACGCAAACTGATTGACCAGGAGGCGAATGTCACGTGGGACAAGCTGATCGCGGTCTACGAAAAGGGCTTGGCAGACGCGGTCAGCAGCTTTCGATGAATTTTGTGTAGTGGTCCTCTCACCTTACTATCGCAATGGAGGCATGGAAACCTGCTTCGCTGAAAGCCATGCCGCCGCAGTCAAACATAACGTGACTGCGATTGAGAAGGCGATGGGCAGGATAAAGAGGTATCTCCAGCTCACAACCGTGATGGCGGCAAAGCAAAGGGCGAACGCCCACGTGGTGCCGCGCATGAGCGCCAAAGTCGCTGCCGGAAGGCCACCCAGTTGCCATGCCAAGAGCGCCGCGAACATATAAAACACGCCGACAGAGAATCCGGCCGCTACAAACAGGTCCCAATACGTGCGCTTGAACCCCTGCACGTCAAAGTGAATGGACCGCATTGAGCCAAGAAGGGCATCCACTCCCCAGCTGGGATCAGACTGGCGAAAGCCGAGTGTATGTCCTGCTGCGAAAAGCAGCAGAAGAACAGCAGCAATTCGATACAACGTAGATGCTTTCATTCTTGCCTCCAGAGATCACGCCAGGGGCACCACAATCCTGCCGCGTAGGGTCAAAGTGTACCACTGCCCGAATTTCTTGTAAGCGGCGGTGCGCCACGCAAATCTGCTAATCTGTGTGGCTCGTGTCAGAGCCTGAGGAGACAACCTTGCCAGTCGTAGCCGGAGTGGACCTGGGCGGAACCGCAATCAACTACACCTTGCTGGACATGCAGGAGAAGTTCTTAATTGAAGGCCTGTGTGAACATCCAGCTCTCGCGAAGCAAGGACCCGAACAGTGCCTTCAGCAGATCGCAGACGGTCTCCAGGTCGCCGCCAGCAAAGCGGGCATCTCAGTCGATGACGTGGTCGCGGTTGGTCTCGACACACCGGGGCCGGCCAGTGCCGCGGGACAACTCAGCGCCCGGGGTTCCACGAATTTTGTGCATCCGAAGTGGGCCTCGTTCGATATCCGCGCGGGCCTGGCGCATAAACTCGGAAAACCAGTCTGCTATTTGAACGATGCCAACGCAGCCGCCCTTTGGGGCCATTACGCCATCTTCGGATCGACCAGCAAAGAGACATCGATCTCCATCGTGATCGGCACCGGCAACGGCGGCGGCATCATTCTTGACGGCAATGTCGTGAAGGGCAAGAACGGTTTCGGCGGAGAATTGGGCCACGTGCTGATTCCCTACCAGAACATCAGCGGGACCGCCGGCATCACTGCGCAGTGCAACTGCGGGCGCGTCGGAGACCTCGAGTCGCTGTGTTCGCTGACCGCGATCGAAAGAAATATCCTGCCGTATTTTCTGCCGCGTTTCCCCGGCCACGAGCTCGTCAAACTCGATTTGCATCAGGCAGCGAAACTCGTGCGGGGGCTGGCGGACAAGGGCGATCCGTTGTGCATGGAGGTTTTTCGTGTGCAGGCCCACGCGCTCGGCCTCTTCTTCGACGAAATGGTGAACACATTCGACCCGGATGCGTTCATTGTCGGCGGCGGCGCTTTGGAGACCAGCGAGAAGTTTCAGCGCTGGTTTATCGAACAGGTCCGCGTCGCTATGCCCAATCAGCGTGAAGAGCAGTTTGGCACTCCGATTCATGTGATGCCAAATGGCGACACCGCTGGCGCGCGTGGCTCGGCGATTGAGGCACTGAAACTTGCCCGGCAGAGTGGTTTGGCATAGTAGACTTCCGCCGCGATGGGCCAATACGGGCGCCAGAAAAGCCGAGACCATCTCAACGATGATGTCGATCGATCTTAAGTCTCTCTCAACATCCCTAACCGCCGTTACGACCAAAGGTCACATTAGTCACCTTGCGAACAAATCGTTTCCCGAGTCATACTGCAATGCAGATGTTGGAGACCGAACTGCTTTCGATTCTCGACACCGAGGCCACCTCTCCCGAGTCCATTTGCGCCGACATTGCCCGAATTTTCGGCGTAAGAACTACGGAGATTGCTCTGCTGCAGTTGACCGGAAATCTGCTGAAATTCGTATATCCGCCGGAACTGAAGCGTGTGGGTGCCATCCCGCTATCCAGTTCGGCTGTGGCAGCTCGAACTGCGCGGAAGAAGCGGCCGGATCTATTCAACAGCTTTACGCGGGTCAAGCACTCGAGCGTGTTCGAGGTTGTCAAACTCGGCGAGACGGGAGCCAACGCAGAGGTCATTCAGAAGTTTATGTCGGTTCCTATTCTTGCTACCGATGGCGAGGTGGTTGGTGTCCTTCAAGTCTCCCGGAAAGCTCACTCCGCGGCCGCGGCCGGGCCGGACTTCACCACCGAGGACCTGCGTAAACTGGAATCCGTTGCTGGTTCACTGGCTTGCCTCTTGGCTCAAGGCAAATTCTAGTCCCCGAATTCCCTCCCAGCTCAGGAAGGTAACCTGTCGCATCTGAGGCGAGCAGTCATTCCCGCTATACTCTGATTTCCATGCTTGCCTTCGTTACAGGCGCCACTGGATTTGTCGGCAGCCACGTCGCTCGCGCCTTGGCCGAACAGGGCGCTGATCTTCGGCTTCTCGTTCGCGCAAACAGCAACACGAAAAACATCGCTGACCTCAAGGCTGACCTTGCCACCGGCGACCTCTGCAATCCGGCATCGCTTGAGAAGGCAATGGCCGGATGCGATACCGTCTTCCACGTCGCCGCTGACTACCGTCTCTGGGTGCGTGATCCCGAACAGATGTATCGTGCCAACGTCGAAGGCACTCGCGCCATCCTCGACGCCGCCCAAAAAAACGATGTGCGCCGCGTGGTGTACACATCGAGCGTCGCGACCATGGGGTTTACCTCCGACGGCCGGTCTGCCGACGAGAATTCCCCCGTGTCGCTCGACAACATGATCGGCCCTTACAAGCGCTCGAAGTTCGTGGCCGAACAAGTCGCGATTGAAGCCGCGCGCGCCGGATTTGACGTCGTCATTGTCAACCCAACCACGCCTGTTGGCGAGCGCGATATCAAACCCACGCCGACCGGACGCATCGTCGTTGATTTTCTCAAGAAGAAATTTCCTGCGTATGTGGACACCGGGCTCAATCTGGTGGATGTCACGCAATGCGCACATGGCCACGTTGCCGCTTTCGAAAAAGGCCGGCGCGGCGAACGCTACATTCTTGGTGGCGAGAATCTCACGCTGAAGCAGATTCTCGACAAGCTCGCGGCGATCACCGGTCTTCCCTCGCCCAACATTCGCGTGCCCTACGTCCTCGCTCTTGCAACCGGAGTGGTGGACGAGATATTCACCGGCCGCATTCTTGGACGCGAGCCCCGAGCGACGATAGACGCCGTGCGCATGGGCCGCAAGAAGATGTTCGTTTCGTCAACGAAAGCCGAGCGCGAGTTGGGATGGAAAGTCGCACCAGTGGATGACGCCCTGCGCCGGGCGGCAGAATGGTTTCGTGAGAATGGGTACGCGTGAAATCAACTTCTTTACCACGGATGCACTCAGATCGCGACGGATTATTGGATTTCCTTTTCTTGTTCGAATCTGTGTGTATCCGTGTTAATCCGCGGAGATGAAGTCTCCGTCCTCGACATTGACCAAGATCGCTATCGTCGCTGCGCTGGAACGCGAGGTCGCCGCTCTTGTGAAGGACTGGCCTGCGACCACCGCGCAACATGAAGGCCGCGAGTTTACCTTCTATGAGAGCACTTACGCGGTGCTTGTCTGCGCAGGAATCGGCTCCGAAGCGGCGCGCCGCGCGGCCGAAGCGATCATCGTCAGGTACTCACCAGAAGTCGTAATCTCTGCCGGAATCGCCGGAGCCCTGGTTCCCGAGCTTCACGTCGGGGAGACAATCTTTCCGGCAACGGTGATCGACACCCAGGATGGCAGCCGCCACGAGACTGTAATCAAGAACGCGCCCGTGGCAAACACTCCTTTGGGACGCACGATACTCGCAAGCTGTCCCGAGATTGCAGGGGCCCAGCAGAAGCAGCAGCTCGCCAAATCCTACGGCGCGCAGGCGGTGGACATGGAAGCCGCCGCTGTCGCCAGGTCTGCGCAGGTACATGGCGTGGCATTCATTGCGATCAAGTCCATTTCTGATGAACACGACTTTAATTTGCCGGAGATGACGCCGTTCGTACGGGACGGAGAATTCCAGACGAAGCGTTTCGCTATTCACGTGGCCGTTCGCCCGTGGCTCTGGCTCTCGGTCTATCGTCTGGCACGCAATACTCGAATTGCGTCGGAGAACCTTTGCGCGTGGCTGCGCGAAAGTGCTCTGACTAATACAATAGTGACAGGCATCAGCACAGGCGAGGACGCCCGTGCTTAAGCATCTTGCCCGCAAAGAACACAGGCGACTCATCCTGAACAATGGCCATTGCTGAGCAGTTGACCTCTGATCGCGTTCTCCCCCCGATTCCGGCAACCATGCTCGCTGCAGTCTATCGGGGAGTGAACGACGTACGTTTGGAAACCGTTCCCGTTCCTGACATCGGACCTGGCGAAATCCTCCTCAAAGTCCATACCTGCGGAGTCTGTGGCACCGACCTGAAAAAGATCGCCACTGGCTCCCATTCTGCGCCCCGCATTTTTGGTCACGAGACCTCGGGAACCGTTGCCGCAGTTGGCGCAAATGTCACCCAATTCGCTTCCGGCGACCCCGTCATGGTGTTTCATCACATCCCCTGCCGCGAATGTTATTACTGTCGCAACAAAACTTTTGCCCAATGCGAAACGTATAAGAAAGTGGGCTGTACGGCCGGGTTTGAACCCTCGGGCGGGGGGTTTGCCGAGTACGTCCGGGTCATGGACTGGATCGTCCAGAAGGGCACGGTCCGGATTCCAAACGGAATATCGTTCGAGCAGGCCAGTTTTGTGGAACCGATCAACACCTGTATGAAAGGCATCGAGCGAATGGCATTCCAGCCAGGCGAAACCGTGCTGGTGATTGGTCAGGGTCCCATCGGTATCATGTTGAGTGTATTGGCCAGACGGGCAGGGACTAGGGTTATCACTTCCGATTTATACGACCAGAGGCTTACAATATCTAAAGCTCTCGGACTCGACAACGCAATTAACGTTTCGCGGGTTGATCCTGTGAAGGAAGCCCATGGGCAGACTGAAGGCCGAGGCGCCGACGCCGCCATTTTGGCCGTGGGTGCCAATAGCCTGATCCGGACTGCGATGAACGCAGTTCGGCCGGGTGGCCGTGTTTTGTTGTTCGCGCAAACGCAGCACGGTGAAGTGACGTTCGATCCTGCAGCCGTCTGCATGGACGAAAAGACATTGATTGGGTCCTACAGTGCATCCATTGACCTGCAGGACGAATCTGTACAGTTTGTAATGGGGAGGGAGATGGCGTTGGAGAATCTGATCAGCCATCGTTTTCCGCTGGAACAAGCTGTCGAAGCGCTTGACCTTGCGGCCCATCCTCAGCCCGGCTCGATGAAGGTCGTCATTCAACCGTCGCGGGAAGGAAAGCAGTGACAGGAAAAATGACAGCGGCCGTCCTCTATGGCAAAGAGGACGTCAAAATTGAACGCGTGCCCATTCCTCATGTTGAAAATGGGGAACTTCTGGTCAAAGTACAAGTTGCACTGACCTGCGGGACCGACCTCAAGGTCTATCAGCGCGGGTACCATGCGCGCATGATTGTTCCTCCGGCTCTGTTTGGTCACGAGCTGGCTGGCACCATCGAAGAAGCGGGTGCTGGAGTTCGCGGATTTCGAAAGGGCATGCGAGTTGTCGCGCTGAATTCCGCGCCTTGCCAGACCTGCTTCTACTGCTCACTCCACCAGGAAAATCTTTGCGAAGATCTGCTCTTCAATAATGGCGCGTATGCCGAGTACATTCGCATTCCCCGCCGGATTGTTGACCTGAACACGCTAGTAATTCCTCCGCACGTAAGCTTTGAAGAAGCGGCCATGGTCGAACCGTTGGCGTGCGTGCTGCGCGGTTTGCATGAGACAGGGGTCGAAATTGGCGATACGGTAGCCGTGATTGGCGGCGGTCCTATCGGTTTGATGTTCGTGCATGTCGCTCAGGCGGTGGGATGCAATGTAATTGCAGTCGTAAAACGTAATGCGCAAGTCGGGGCCGCGCGGAAGATGGGTGCGCTGGAAGTTGTGCACACAACCGAAGTGAAAGATCCGGTGGATGCAGTTCGCGCGCTTTCGCCTGGGGGGCGCGGCGCTGATGTTGTGATCGAAGCTGTGGGCCGTCCTGAAGCCTGGGTCTGGGCCACCGAGATGGTGCGCAAGGGCGGCACCGTGAACTTCTTCGGCGGATGCGCAAAAGGAACCAAGGTCGAACTCGACACCAATCGGCTGCATTATTCGGAAGTCACGCTGAAAGCCACGTTCCACCACACGCCGGACAGCGTTCGCAAAGCTTTTGCGCTGATTGCCGAGAAAAAGATTCGTCCGACCGAATACATCACCGGCGAGGCGCCACTCTCGCGCTTGCAGCAGGTTCTCAAGCACATGATGAATCGAAACGGGGACATCAAGACTGCAATCATTCCCGGACAGTAAAGTCAGCCTTTAGCTCTTAGCTCTTAGCCATTAGCTAAACCGTGTTGGGTGCAAGCTAATGGCTAAGAGCTAACAGCCAAAAGCTGACCTGACCTTATTCATGAGCACCGCCAATCAAATCTGGAGCACCCTTCCTGCGGAATATGCGATACCCGCGCAGGCATCCTCCTTGCCCGACGCGTACGCCTATTGTGAACGGCTGGCGCGGTCGCACTACGAGAATTTTTCTGTCGCGAGTTGGTTTCTGCCGAAACGTCTGCGCCAGCATTTTTTCAACGTGTACGCCTACTGCCGGATTTCCGACGATCTCAGTGACGAAACTGGCGACACCGCAACCTCGCTCCAATTGCTCGATGAGTGGGAATCAGAGCTGAATGCATGTTACTTGGGTACACCTCGACACCCGGTATTCGTCGCGCTGGCTGGCACCGTGCGTGAATTCGACATTCCCAAACAGACTTTTGCTGACCTGCTCACGGCTTTCCGTCAGGACCAGACCGTCACTCGCTACGAAACCTTCGATGACCTTCTCGGGTATTGCCGCTATTCGGCGAATCCGGTCGGCCATTTGGTTTTGTACCTGTGCGGCTATCGCGATGCGGAGCGCCAGCAGCTTTCCGATTTCACCTGTACCGCTCTGCAGCTCGCAAACTTTTGGCAGGACGTAAGCCCTGATTATCAAAAAGGCCGTGTTTACCTCCCGCTCGAAGACTTGCGCCAGTTCAACGTTGCGGAAACCGATATCGCAGGCAAGAAGAACACGCCGCAGTTCTGTGAAATGCTGGCCTTCGAAATCCAACGCGCACGCGAGTGGTTCGGCCGCGGACTGCCCTTGGTTGGCAAAGTGGATCGCGACCTGGCGATTGACCTGGAACTTTTCACCCGCGGCGGTCAGGAAATTCTGAACGCCATCGAGCGCCAAGGCTACGCGGTGCTGGGGAGCCGGCCTGTGATCTCAAAAACGCGTAAACTCGCCCTGGTCGCGCGCGCAACCCTTCACAAATTACTATGAGCACTGTGGCGCAGAATCCTCCTCAGTTTTTGCCAACAGCGTCGCAGCTGCATATGGCGTACTCCGTTTGCCGGGGAATTACTCGCGAGCGGGCCAAGAATTTCTACTACGGATTTCTTGTTCTTCCCAAGCTCAAGCGACAGGCTCTGTGCGCGATTTATGCATTCATGCGGCGCTGCGACGACATCGCCGACGACCCAGCGCTCCCGCCTCGCGATCGCCGCCTGAAACTTGACGCATGGGTAGACACCTTCCACGCCGCACAGGCCGGCCTTCCCACAGACGACGCCATCCTCCTCGCGGTAACCGACGCGCAACGTCGCTTTCATATTCCGTTAGGTCTGCTCGACGGCCTCGCCTTCGGCACTGCAAT
>Ga0137366_10003978_pt1 | contig 11520 bp, 7 predicted proteins | sample SagtaG_8_FD_104938 | JGI IMG/M metagenome (GOLD analysis project Ga0137366, IMG submission 104938) | Vadose zone soil microbial communities from Sagehorn Ranch, Mendocino, California, USA - Sage1_L_60_16 metaG | ecosystem: Environmental > Terrestrial > Soil > Vadose zone | place: USA: California... | reverse complement strand
GACCGTCGTCCACGTGCTACCCGGCACGATCGAGCCCAAGGTCGCGACCGGCACCCTGCCGATCGCGAGCGCGATAACGCCCGACGGCAGCAAGTACTACGTCTCCAACTACGAGTCCAGCACCATCAGCGTCATCAACCTCACCACCCCGCACCCGACGCTGATCAAGAACATCAACCTGCTCGCCAACTACGACCCGGTTACCGGCGCCATCACCGGACCGCTCGGGGCGCTGCCGATCCAGACCCCGGTCAGCCCGAACGGCAAGTGGGTCTTCACCGCGAACACACTGACCGGAACGGTCACGATCATCGACACGGCGACCGACACCCTGGTCAAGAGCCTGCCCTGCGACGCAGGCTGCCACGGGGTCAACTTCGGCGCCAAGAAGGGCGGCGGCTACTACGCCTATATCTCCAGCAAGTTCTCCAACGAAATGCTCGTCGCCGACCCCGACCCGAACGGCGACGGCAGCGCCGCCGACGCCGCCATCGTCGGCCGGGTGCTGCTGACGAACGGCGCGAAGACCAAGACCGACGACACCGTCAGCGGCGACGCCGGGATGGGCGGCCAGGGCGTCCTGCCAGTGCCGAACGTCTACAACGGATGGGTCCAGAACCTTCCGAACAACGGCGAGTTCGAAGGCCTGACCTGCAACCAGCGCCACCCGATCGGCGGAGGCCACTGCCACTGACCCCACCGGCCGGTGCCCGACTCGGGCGGCGAACCTTGTTCGCCGCCCGAGTCGGCGCGTGCGGTCGGCCGGCGGACCCAGGATTGTCAGACTCCGCGCCGTGTACCTCATGTGGACCGGCTCCCGCCGGGGAGAGCGAACGACCGGCCGGCAGGCCGGTCGTTCGCTTGCGGTTTCGGGACGCGGCGCGGGTCGCCGGTCGGGGTTAGGGGTGTCCTGTGGACGAGACCGCACCCTGAGCAGCCTGATATCAGTCGTCAGCGAGCGCCCGGTGGAGCTGGGCCCGAGAGTGCACGCCGAGCTTGGGGAACAGCCGATAGAGGTGTGACCCGACGGTGCGGTGCGACAAGTAGAGGCGCGCACCGATCTCGCGGTTGGACAGGCCTTGAGCGGCGAGCTGGGCGATCTGAAGCTCCTGCGCCGACAGCGTCGCCCACGCGTCGGACGCGTCGCGTTCGGTACGCTGCCCGGTGGCAGCCAGCTCGTTGCGGGCCCTCGCCGACCATGCGGCCGCTCCAAGGGCGTCGAATGCCGCTTGAGCCGAGCGCAAGGGGCCGCGCGACTCCGCTACCCGGCGCTCTCGACGCAGCCATGACCCGTACACGAGGTCGAGTCGTGCCCGATACCACGGTGATGCGGCCGCGGCGAGTTCGCGCGCCTTGCCGAAGCGAGGCTCCGCGTTGCTGTCGTCGGAGAGGATCACGCGGGACAGCGTCATTGCCCGTGTGACGCCCGGAGCGGTCGTGTCGCTGATCAGCTCGTCGAGCTCCTGAAGGACCGCCAGCGCGTGATCCGAGCGACCGCTCAACGCCGCCGCCTCGGCCAGGTAGTCGATCGCCCATGCGCACTGGGGCGAGTGATAGGCCTGGTCGGTACGGTCCATCATGCGGCAGAGCTCGGTGAACGCCTCCGCTGGGCGGTCGGAGCCGAGCGCCGCAAGCCCTCGGGTGAGCTGTACCCCGTTGAGCAGCGATCGGTTTCCCGCCACGAGCGCGGTCTGCTCGACTTCTCCGGACAGTGACCGGGCCCGTTCGTACTCGCCGCGAAGCCCGGCGAGATTCGCCTGGCCGAGCTGCGCGCATGCCGCCCACACCGGCTGATGTGTCTCGACGGCGAACCGGTACGCCTCGTCGGACGCGACGTGGGTGATGTCCCACCGGCCGAGGTACAGCGCGGCGAACGTCTGGAGGACAAGGGCCTGTGCCAGCAGGGCGACGCGCCCTTGTTGCCGCAAGCCTTCGCAGGCCCGCCGGGCGAAGAGCAGGCTGCGGTCGAAGTCGCCGACGACGAAGCCCGTCCGACCGAGTGCAGCCGCGAGCGCTGGGTCCGGGGTGTCCTGCTCGACCCATTGCGCAAGCTGGCCAACCAGGGCTGCCCCCCGGTCGAATGGGTCGATCAAGGCGTTGAGGACCATGACCCGGGGGTCAGCGGCGGGCAAGCCGAGAACTCGGGCACCGGCTCGCACGCGGCTACGCAGCGGTTCCTCTGCCGCACCCCAGTAGCACGGCATGGCGGCACCCAACAGCAGATATGCTGCCAGGTTCTGCTCTCCGGCGCCGCGTGCCCGGTCGGCGGCCTGGACCAGGCGTCGTACGTTGTCATTGTCACCGGGCACGCCATCGTCGAAAGCACCCTCGAGGCCAGCCAGCCGAGCGCAGTCCGGCGGATCGAGCGCCAAGATCCGGGCCTCTCCAATGAGCTGGTGCACCGACTCGCCTCGACCGAGTTCGAACGCCAGCTCGGCGGCCCGCAGCAGCCGGTGCCCTCGGCGACGGTCGTCCATCGAGAGTTGCGCTGCCCGCTCCAGCCACTCCTCAGCGAGGTCAGGCGCGCCGCGGGCGACCGCGCGATCCGCCCCCGCGTCGAGCGCGAGGGCCAATTCCTCGTCGGGTTGTGACGCGGTCACCGCGCGGTGCCACGTCGCGCGATCCGGATCGCCGGCAAGGGTGTGGGCGAACGCCTCATGAATGGCGCTTCGCTGGTCGGGCGTTGCCGACTGAGCGATCGCCGACCGCACCAGCGGATGGTGGAACCGGAACGACGCACCATCGATGCTCAGCAGGCCGGCGGCCGTCGCCGTGTCGATTGCGATGCTGACCCGCTCGTGCTGGCCGCCGGTGAGTGCAGCGGTCGCGGCAAGCGTCTCGGCCAGCCTGTCGCTGTCCTGCAGGGCCGCGACCAGCAGCAGCGTGCGGGTCGCCGAGTCGAGCTCGTCCGCCCGAACCGCAAAGGAGCGTTCAAGGCGAGCGGTCAACGGCATGGGCGCGGCGCCGGGCCGACGGGTAGTTGCGGCCGTTGGGCCGAGCGCGAAGGGCAGCTCGATCAGAGCCAGTGGGTTCCCGGCCGCTGCGGCGAGCACTCGTTGTACGTCGGATGCCGACAGACGCGGGCCGTGCTTCTGCAGCAGCGCTCGCGAAGCGGCCGGATCAAGCCCTCCGAGACGGAACGACGTCACGCCCCCTTCACCTGACGAGATACCGCGGCCAGTCGGGCGGGTGGCCAGCAATATCACGGCGGGTTCCGCCTCTATCCGCCGGGCAACGAACTCGATCGCATCGCGGCTGGCACTGTCTACCCAATGAAAGTCATCGACGATGAGGACGATCGGCGTCTCGGCGCCGGCATCGGCGATCAGCTCGAGGACCGCCAGCGCGATGAAGAACCGATCAGGCGCAGCATCGCTGGGTGCCATGCCAAACGCGCCGAGCAGCGCGCCGCGATGCCCGGGCGGCAGCCCTTCGACCCGGCCCAGGATAGGGCGCAAGAGCTGATAGAGCGCGGCGAACCGCAGGTGAGTCTCTGCCTGGTTGCCACGGATTGATAGCACCGTCAGGCCACGGCGCCGTGCATCCTCGCCGGCGGCCTCGAGCAGGGCGCTCTTGCCCACGCCAGGATCGCCAATGAAGCTCAGCGTCTGTCCCCGCTCGGAGATGTCGCCCAGGGCCGCATAAACAAGGCGCAGCTCCTCGTTCCGCCCGATCAGGCGGGCAGGACGAGTCTCTCCGCCGGTCATACGCCGACGTGGATAACGAAGTGTCGCGGATACAGCACACCGCGAGATCCCATCGTGGCACCCCTGCGTAATCGAACCACGGTCATGCACAGGCGCGCCAGCAGAGCGATCACGGACCTCCGGAACCCACTGCTGCTGGTCACCCGCGGCGCGGGTGACCCGATCGATGCCATCGGAGCTCGGGCCATAACTCCTCCTTCGTAGCGCCGACCTCGACCGTAGTCACCGCGCCGTCGCCTGCCACGATGCGCGGCGCACGAGGAACGCGGCCACCGTTGGCCGCTGCGCACAAGCGCGTAGCCGAGATCTCGGTGTCATGGCGCAGTCACTTGACGCATGCCGCCGCTGGTGCGACGGCCCTACCGTGGGCTCGTTGGCGACGCCGCGCGGGGAGAACACCGATGGAGCCAGGTGAGCAGCGCCAGTCGGCCTGGTCGGCGCCACGGCCAGCCGGGTCGCCGGAGCTGGTCGGCAGGCACGAGGAGCTGCGTGTGCTGGCCGGGGTGATCGACCAGGGGGCGGTACGGGGCGCCGCGCTGGTCGTCCGCGGCGATCCGGGCATCGGCAAGTCCGCCCTGCTGGCGGCGGCGCAACGCGCGGCCCGGGCTCGTCGTTTCCGGGTGCTCGCGGCTGTGGGCGTGCAGTCCGAGGCCCAGCTGCCTTTCGCCGGTCTGCATCAGCTGTTGCACCCGCTGGGGGACTGGGTGCGGGACCTGCCGCCGGTGCAGCGGGAGGCCTTCCTGTCCGCGTTCGGCCTGTTCGACGGGCCGCGGCCCGAGCTGTTCCTCGTCGCGCTGGCCGCGGCGAACCTCCTCGCGTCGGCGGCTGCGGACCACCCGCTGGTCGTCGTCGCCGACGACGTGCAGTGGCTCGACCCGCAGTCCCAGGAGGCGCTGACGTTCGTCGCGCACCGGGCGGCCGGGAACCCGATCGTCGTCATCGGCGGGGTACGCACCGGCCACCCGGGCCCGTTCGCCTCCGCCGGGCTGCCCGAGCTCGAGGTCCGTGGCGTGGACGACGCAGCGGCGCAACAGATCCTGCTCAGCTACGCGAGCGACCTAGGCGCCGCGGACCGCCGGCGCATACAGCACGAGGCGCGTGGCAACCCGCTCGCGTTGCTGGAGCTGCCCACCACCTGGCGCGGGCCGGACGCGCCGGCCACCGACCTGCAGCCGCCCAGCCTGTCGGCCCGGCTGGAGCAGGCCTTCGCAGGCCGCATCACCGACCTGACGGCCCGTACCCGCGACGCCCTCCTCGTCTCAGCGGTCGACCTGGCGGGCGAGCTGGCCGAGGTCCTCGCCGCGACGTCCGCGCTCAGCGGCGAGGAGGTGGCGGCGGACGTCCTCGCCCCGGCAGCGGCGGCGAGGCTCGTCACGGTCGGGGACGGGCTCGTCGAGTTCTGGCACCCGCTGGTACGGTCGGGCGTCCTGCAGTCCGAGACGGTGACCCGGCGGCTGGCGGCCAACGCCGCGCTGGCCACGGTGCTCGTCGACGAGCCGTACCGTCGTACCTGGCACCGGGCGCAGTCCATCGTCGGGCCCGACGACGAGGTCGCCGACGAGCTGGAGGCCAACGTCAGCGTGGCGCTGCGCCGCGGCGGGGTGATCTCGGCCATTGCCGACCTGGAGCGTGCCGCGCAGCTGACGAGCAGCTCGGCCCGACGCGGGCATCGCCTCCTGCTCGCCGCCGAGCACGCGTTCAGCCTGGGCCGCGGCGCCTTGGTCGACCGGCTCGTCCAGGCAGCGTCCCGCACGGACCTGTCCGACCTGGACAGGGCGAGGATGGAGTGGCTGCGGGAGATCTTCCACGACGGCGTCGCGGGCGATGCGACGCGCGTCGTCGAGCTGTGTGGCACCGCCGCACGGTCCGCCTGCGCCGGCGACCACGACCTCGCGCTCAACCTGCTGCTGAGCGCTGCGCTGCGGTGTTGGGCCGACACGGCGCCGGCCGCCCGGGCGCGGGTGGTGGAGGTCACCCGGCAGCTATCCGGCGTCGAGGATGATCCCCGCTACATCGCTGCGCTCGGCGTCGCGGAGCCGGTGCTGGCGGGTGGACTTGTCGTCGACCTGCTCGCGCGGGCCGGCACCGAGGACGTCGTGGACGCCGACGCGCTGCGGCTGCTGGGCATGGCCGCCCATGCGGTCGGCGACGAGGTCCGCGCTGCCGACTTTCTCGATCGTGCCGAGACCATGCTCCGCGACCAGGGCCGGCTCGGCCTGCTGCCGCACGTGCTGAGCATGCAGGTCCAAGTGCGCGCCGAGCTCGGCGAGTGGGACCGGGCGACCGCGGCGGCCGAGGAGGGGAAGCGCCTTGCCCGGGAGACCGGGCAGCCGATCTGGAGCGCGGGGACGCTCGGGTGCGACGCCCGGGTCAGCGCCCTGCGGGGCGAGGTCGACCAGGCGTTCCGGCTGGCCGCCGAGGCGGAGCTGGCCGCGAACCGGCGGCGCCTCAACGACCTGTTGTCCGGCGTGCAGCTGGCCCGGGGGTCGGCGTGGCTGAGCGCGGGACGCTACGCCGACGCGTACGCGGCGCTGCGGCGCCTCTTCGACCCGGCCGATCCGAGCTTCCACCAGCGGGAACGGTTCGCCGGCTTGACGTACCTGGCGGAGGCCGCCGTGCGCAGCGGCCAGACCGACCACGCCCGCACGGTGGTCGCCGACCTGGAACACGGCGCCACGGTCACCCCCTCGCCGATCCTGCACGTGCACCTGTTCCACGCCCGGGCCCTGCTCGCGGACGAGGCCGACGCCGAACACCGCTACCTCTCCGCCTTGGCCGCGGACCTCACCCGCTGGCCGTGGATCAAGGCACGCATCGAACTCGCCTACGGGACCTGGCTGCGCCGCCACGCGCGCACCGGCGAGGCGCGAAGCCACCTCGGCTCGGCAAAGGCGATCCTCGACCTCATCGGCGCACGGGCATGGGCTGATGAGGCCCGGGCGGAGCTGTGGGCGGTGGAGCACGGGGCCGCCGTACTCGGCCTCCCTCTCGATGTCGTGCCACGGCAACCCCAGCGAACCTCGCCCAGCCTCAACGGCGGGCCGGGTAGCTCACCGGGGCGATACGTCCGGTGACGGTGGTCCGATGACAATGACGACACCGGCGATGCGGGACAGGGCCGACGAGCACGGGCGCGCCGGCGAGGGTCGACACCGACAACGCAGCCGACCCGAGGGGCTCCCCGCATGGACACGATGATGGCGCTGCGGGCACACACCCGCGGTGCGCCGCCCGGCGGATATACGGACGCGCCCCCATCCGGCAGCGAGGGCCCCGCGAGGTATTGCGCGCCTGCTCAGACCCAAGTCACATGGCTGAGTCGGCGTGACACGGTACCGGCGTAGTGTCGCTGCCATCCCAAGGGGTGGTCGGCGAAAGGGGATCGTCATGAGTTCGGGCGCAGCAGTCCACAACATCGTTCTGGTGCACGGCGGTTTCGTGGACGGGTCTGGCTGGCGGGCGGTGTACGACCTGCTCAGCCAGGACGGCTACCACGTCGCGGTGGTGCAAAACCCGACTCTGTCGCTGCAGGGTGACGCTGCCGCGACGCGGCTGATCATCGACGCGCAGGACGGCCCGGTCGTGCTCGTCGGCCACTCCTACGGTGGCGCAGTCATCACCGAGGCAGGCACCGACCAGAACGTGGCGGCGCTGGTCTACATCGCGGCGTTCGCGCCGGACAAGGGCGAATCGGTGAACACGCTGATCGCCGACCCGCCGCCCGGCGCACCGGTGCCGCCGATCCTGCCGCCCACCGACGGCTTCCTGTTCTTGGACCGGGAGAAGTTCCATGCATCGTTCGCCGGCGACCTGCCCGCCGAGGATGCCGCGTTCATGGCCGACTCGCAGGTCCCGTGGGGCGTCGACGCCCTGAGCGGGCCGATCACCGAGCCCGCCTGGCGGATCAAGCCGAGCTGGTACCTGGTCACCACCGAAGACCGGATGATTCCCCCGCCGGCGCAGCGCTCGATGGCCGAGCGGGCTGACTCCACCGTCTCCGAGGTCGCCGGTAGCCACTCCATCTACGTGTCGCAACCTGCCGCGGTCGCCGCCCTCATCAAGCTGGCCTCGTCCGCGGTAGTGACCCCGCAGTAGACACCAGTCGCCCTCCAAGCGCACGGCGGCGATGGTTGTCAGCCGGGACCGGGCTGCGGAACCCACCCGTGCCACCGCCTGCGGTGGGCCGCGGAGCCGGGCCAGCGGCCCACGGGTGTAGACGTTCGGTCGCCTCCGCGACCGCCTGGTCGAAGCGCTGGTATCCGGCCCGCTGGTCACGGAGGCCGCCGCGGGACGGCCGAAGGAGGTGCGGATCAGGCCCGGCTCGATCACCACCACCTGGATCCCAAAGTGGGCCACCTCGAACCGCAGCACGTCCGAGAGCGTCTCCACGGCGTACTTCGACGCGGGATTGGCACCCCCGCCCGGGAAGGCCAACTGGCCGCCCCGCCACCGAGCCGGGATCGCCGCGCACACCGCTCGCGCGGACCGGCAGCACTCAACCCCGGCCACGCCCACCACACACCGCGGCGCCGCCAGCCCGACCGCCACCGTCGGCGCACGGCCGCGCGACTCGGGCCGGATCCGGGTGGCCCTGCGGACCGGCAAACGCGCGGGGCGGCGGAGGGGGCTGTCGGCGGTGCCGCCGCCGGCTAACGTTGGGGCATCGGTGATCTCGCCGGCCGGTTCCACAGCAACCCAGCGCAGCGGGAGGCGTCATCGCAATGCAGACAGGCAGCGAAGAGTTCGGCATCCGGGACCGTCGCGAACACGGCGGCGCGCCGGACCGACACGACGACGACGGGCTCGCCCGCCGCACCGAACGCGAGCGCGTCGAGGCCGGCGTCGAGGACTACGACCCGGACGACGTCCCGCCAGCCACGGACACCGAACCCCAGTCCGACCCCGCCGACACCGAGTCCTACCGCGAGGAGACGGCCGAGGTGCGCCGCGAGACCGAAGAAGGCGAACTCCGCCCGCTGACCGAGCAGGACCCGTTCCCCCCGACCCGGTACGACCGCTCCTGAGCAGGGATGCGGGCGCGGGCACCGTTCTGCTGCCACGCCCGGGCAGCACCGAGAACGCCGTCGCCCGTCGTAGTCGCTCACAGGTCGCTCACGTCGGCAGTTCCCTGCCGGCCTGCTCCGCCACCATGTACGCGGCGTACCAGTCCGGCCAGTTCGCGTCCGCCTCGCCGATGCGCTTCTCGTGTTCGCCGTGGGCGACCGACGCGCGCCGCATCGCGTTCGCCAGGTCACTCGCCGAGCCGAAGGTCGTCGCCGCGAAGTCGACGCGGCCGGGCAGCCGGGTCGTGATCTCCTGGAGCAGCCAGCGGTTGCCGTCCGGATCGCTGAACGAGGCCAACGAGCCGTAGCTGCGACGCTCGGGATCCGGACCGCTGACCGGTCCGCCCGGGCCGACGTGGAAGATCTCGCTCACCTCGACGCCGCGCCCCACCAGGTCGTCGCGGGCAGCTTGGATGTCCGAGACGATCAGGAACTGGTTCTGGGCGGATCCCGGCGCGGCGGACGTGCGGTTCGCGCCGAATTGGACCGAGCACCAGGAGCCGGCCGGCGTGAACTGGACCACGCCGGAGCCGGGCGGGGTGACGTCCTGCCGCCACCCGAGTCTCCTGTAGAAATTCGTCGCGCGGTCGTCATCCGAGACGGGGATGGTGACCACCTCGAGCTTCATGTCGACTCCCCGACGCTCGCCGTCCCACTCGCCTCGCTGCCGCGGTCCTCGGTCGTGCTCATCGTGGCCTCCCTGAGTGGTGTGAGGGATCAGTGTCCCGCTTTCACCGCTGCCTCGCAGTCCTTGGGAGAGGGGGGTGAATCACCGTCGCCCCGCTCGCGCGGGGTCTGCCGATCACTGCGCCGACGTCGTCCTCACCGCCCGCGAGCCCGAGCGCCTCGAGCGGGGAGACCACACGCTCCGCGCCGGGCGCCCGAGAGACGGCGATCCGCATCGCCGCGATCCTAAACCTGCACGATCGCCTGCGGCCTGCGCGACTCCCTGACGCACGGCGCCGGCGACGAGGCGACGATCGCCGCATTCCAGCGACGGAGGACGCGGCAGCCGCCCGACCGGCTGCATGAGTACGTGGCGCCACCGCTGTTACGGCCTTGCGCGGGCCGGGAGGGGACCGCGGGCGGGTCAGGCGATGGTCATCTGCCGGTCGGTGACCGTGTTGAGCGCGTCGTCCATGATCGTGACAGCCAGGTCGATCTCGTCCTCGGCGATGGTCAGCGGCGGCGCCATCCGTACGCAGTTGGCCGCCCCGCCGGCGCGGCCCCGGACCAGGTTGATCGACAGGCCGCGCCGTTCGCACTCGTCGGTGAACGCGGTGCCCAGCTCGTGGACCGGGCTGCGGCTGTCCCGGTCGGCCACCAGTTCGAGGCCGCACAGCAGGCCCATGCCGCGGACGTCCCCGATCACCTCGTGCCGCTGCTGTAGCTCTCGCAGCCGGCCGAGCAGGTAGTCCCCGCGCGCCCGGGCCTGGGCGGCGAGGCCCTCCTCGGCCACCACATCGAGCACGGCGAGCGCGGCGGCCGCCGGCATCGGATCGGAGACGTGCGAGGTGATGTGGAGGAAACCGCGCCGGTAGGCAGCCTCCTCGATCTCGGCCGAGGTGATCACCGCGCTGATCGGCACGCCCCCGCCGAGCGTCTTGGACAGCACCAGGAAGTCGGGCACCACCCGGTAGATCTCCAAGCCGTACATCGCGCCGAGCCGGCCCAGCCCGGTCTGGCACTCGTCCAGGATCAGCGCCATCCCGCGTTCGCGGCACAGCTCGAGCAGCCGCACGAAGTAGCCGGCCGGCGGAACGATGACGCCGCCCGCGGACAGCACCGGCTCGGCCACCACGGCCGCCGGCGCGCCGGTCGATGCCTGGTCCAGCAGGTCGAACCCGGCCTCGAGGCAGGTGCAGTCGCACTCGCCGGCGCAGTGCCGGACCGGGCAGCGGTACGCGTAGGGCGCCGGCAGGGCGAACGTGCCCGGCGGGTTGGGCCCATAACCGCGCCGCGCGCCGCCGGCCAGCGTCAGTGCGGCGGCGCCTGCGGTCAGCCCGTGCCAGCTGCGGGTCAGCGACGCGACCTCGAACCCCCCGCTGGCCAGCTTGGCCATCCGCACGGCCGCCTCGACCGCCTCGCCCCCGGTGCTGAGGAACATGGCCCGGCGCAACGGTTCCGGCACGGTGGCCAGCAGCCGCTCGGCTAGCGCGAGCACCGGCTCGGACAGCGTCCAGGCGTTCAGGTGCAGGACCGACCGGCACGCCTCCTCGATGGCAGCGACCACCCGGGGATGGTTGTGCCCGATCGTGGCGCAGATCTGTCCCGCGGTGAAGTCCAGCAGCCGCCGGCCGTCCGTCGTCTCGACGAACGAGCCGGAGGCCGAGGCCGCGATGTCGGGGGCGAACCCACCGGCGTAGCGGACGAGCAGTTGCGCGCGCGGATCCATACCGGCCTCCCGAAACTGGCAGCCGCATCGTATCGGCGGCCGGGTTGCCGGTCCCTCCGCCGGTAGCCGCAGCCGGCTGGGCGGCGGCAGTCGCGCGGGAAACGGCAGGGTGGCCCATTCGGACGGTTGAGCCCTGCCCTTGGTGCCGGCGGCCGATTGCCTTGTGGCCCGGAACACCGTCAACGTTGACGTGGCCGCCGCACCCCTGACCCGGTCGACGCCGAGTGCGGCCCGCTGCGGCGCTGGACCCGGGTGGTGATGTTTCGTCCGTGTAGGCTCCGAACAGTGGCAATCGGGAAGAACTCGACCCGGCCTACCGGTCGATGCATGGTGCGCGTGGTTCGAGGGGATGGTG
>Ga0137366_10003972_pt1 | contig 11526 bp, 10 predicted proteins | sample SagtaG_8_FD_104938 | JGI IMG/M metagenome (GOLD analysis project Ga0137366, IMG submission 104938) | Vadose zone soil microbial communities from Sagehorn Ranch, Mendocino, California, USA - Sage1_L_60_16 metaG | ecosystem: Environmental > Terrestrial > Soil > Vadose zone | place: USA... | reverse complement strand
TCGCCGGAGCAGACGACGACCGGCGCGCCGGTGAGCAGGGCGCCGTGGATCGCGCTGGCGCCCTGCAGCAGGCCGGCCGCCGCGTGCAGCAGCACCACCTGCGGCCGCCCGGTCACCGCGGCGTAGCCGGTGGCCATGCCGACCGCCGTGGTCTCGTGGGTCAGGTCGAGGAACCGCGGGCCCGGCGTGCCGGCCTCGTGGCGGCGCGCGAACGCCTCCCAGACCGGCGCCCACTCGGACCCGGCGGAGGAGAAGACGCAGTCCGCGCCCAGGTCTTCAGCCGCCCTGATCAGCGCCTCGCCCCCGTCAAAGGATTCGCTCACCGCGCTACCCCGTTCGGTCATGCCGTCACCGGTACCGGCCAGTTCAGGCATTCGCAGATTCCGCGTCCCATGATCCACTCCAGCTCGTCGCCGGTGAACGGGAAGTGCTTGGTGAACTGCTCGATGGTGTCGGTGTAGGTCAGCCCGTGCCCCATCAGCCGGGTCAGGTCGGTGCCCCAGAAGCAGCGCTCCGGGCCCATCTTGTCCACCATCTCGCGGACGTACCTGGCGATGTTGAGGTTGGGGAAGGGGTGGGTCGAGTACCCGGGCAGGGCCGAGACCTTGACGTAGATGTTCGGGTGGGAGTTCAGGTCGGCGGTCTCCTGGGCCCAGTAGCCGATGGCGTCGTCCACGCAGCGGGCCATGATGCCCATGTGGTCGATGATGATTCGCAGGCCGGGATGGCGGTCGGCGATGGCGCCGAGTTCGGCCTTCCAGATGGGCGCGTGCACCATCGTGGGCAGGCCGAGTTCCTCGGCCAGCGGCCAGTACCAGTCGTTGGTGCCGTCGATCATCCAGTTCCGGTCGATCGGCCGGTGGAAGGTCAGCCGCGTGCCCAGGATGTGCGGGTTCGCCACGAAGTCCCGCATCATGGCGGCGCCCTCGGCCGGCTTGTTCTGCGGGATGCGGGCCATGATGCCGAACCGGTCCGGGTACGCCGCGCAGGCCTCCAGCGCGTAGTCGATCCGGTCGCCTTCCCAGGACGGCGGGATGATCAGCGCGCGGTTCACCCCCGCCTCGTCCATCAGCGCGACGCACTCCTGATAGCTGAAGGGTTCTTCCCGGTGCCCGTTGAGCCGGATCCGTTCCCGGGCGCCGGGCACCCACGGGCGGTCCGGGGTCTCCTCGCGCCAGATGTGAACCTGAGAGTCAACGATGAACACGGGGGTGGCTACCTTCCTGTACGGATGTCAGCGCTGGTCATCCTAGGAATGCCGGCGGCCGGGGTCAGCGCCTGGAGGCGCAACCTTAGATGTACGCCTTGACGGTTCCGTGAACACGCCGGTCACGGACACACTCGCTTGTGAATACGAGGTAACCCGGTACGGCTCGGGCCTGCGCGAACCGAAGGCTTAGCCTTCGCCCCGTGCTCGATGCAACGAAGTAGAAAGCTAGCGTTCACGGTCGTGAACCTGAGCGTTTGGAGGCATGAGCGATGAGGCTTCCCGGTAGACGGTGGCTGTCATCTGCGGCAGTGATCGGCTCGTTGGCCGCCCTGGCGGCGTGTAGTTCATCCGGCAGCTCGACCGCTAGTTCCCCGGCCAGCAGCAGTTCCGCCGGGAACACCGCGTCCGCGGGCCTGGCCAAGGCCCAGCAGATGGTAACGCAACTCGAATCCACCACGGCCAAGTACCCGCTGCCCACCGCGAGCGTGTCCGGGGTGTCCAAGCTGAGCGGCCGCACGGTCTACTACGTCCCGCTCGACGCGCACATCCCGGGCTTCGTCGTCACCGCGCAGACCATGAAGGTGGCGCTGGCCAAGGCTGGCCTGAAGTTCCAGGAGTGCGACGGCTCGGGCACGCCGAGCACTATCGCCTCATGTGTCAGCCAGGCCGCGGGCGCGGGCGCCGCGGGCATCATCCTGGACGCCATCCCCTATGGCATGGCGCAGAACGCGCTCGACGGAGCCAAGGGCAAGGGCGTCCCGATCATCATCGCGGACCAGTACCCGCCGTCCGGCACCACGAACAGCAACCAGGTGGCCTACGTGCCGGGCGTGGTCGACCAGCCCAGCCAGATCGCCTGGTGGCTGATCGCCAACTCCGGCGGCAAGGCCGACGCCATCATCGCGGAGGAAACAGACTCGCCCTCCTCGGTGGCCTATGTGCAGAACTCGCTGCCGATCTACAGGCAGTACTGCCCGGGCTGCACGATCGCGGTCAAGCAGATCACCGCGACGCAGACCAACCAGCAGCTGCAGGCGGCGGTTAGCTCCAACATCCAGGCCACTCCCGGGGTGCAGTATTACTACACCGAGTTCGAGGACAGCCTCCAGCCCACGATGTCCGGTATCCAGCAGTCCGGCAAGTCCTCCAGCGTCGGCCTGGCCGTCGCGGGCGGTTCGGTGAACGGCCTGGGCCTGCTCAAGGGCGGCCAGGTCGTCAAGGCCGTGGTGGCCGTGGACCAGGCCTATGCCGGCTGGGCGCTCACCGATGAGATCCTCCGGATGGCGACCAAGTCCGGCCCGGCCACCGAGACGTTCCCGTCCCGGCTGTTCACCCCGCAGAACATCGGCAGCATCCAGGTGACGCCGGCCGCGCAGGCCTCCGGCGCCTGGTTCGGTGACGACTCCTACCAGAGCGAGTTCGCCCAGCTGTGGGGCGTCGGATAAGCGGTGGTCGCTAGCGTGACGGTTGTGGGAAACGATGGAACGGACGTGGCGCCGGGCCGGCTCGAGGTCGCCCAGCTGTCGAAGACCTTCGGGCCGGCCCGGGTGCTGCGCAGCGTCCAGCTGAGCGTCGCCCCCGGCGAGCTGCACGGCCTGGTCGGGCAGAACGGATGCGGGAAGTCCACCCTGGTGAAGATCCTGACCGGGGTGTACACGCCCGATCCAGGTGGTTCCATCGCGGTGGACGGCCGCCGCCTGCGGATGCCCGTCCAGCCCGCCGAACAGCGCGAAGTCGGCGTGTCGGTCGTCCACCAGCACCTCGGTCTGGTGGACGACCGCACCGTCTGGGAGAACGTCAGGCTCGGCCGCTACCAGGCCCGCGGGCTGTTCCGCAGGATCGATCGCCGGGCCGAGCAGGAGGCGGTGGCCCAGGTACTGGCCCGGCTGGGCCGCCGCATCGGCACCAATGAGCTCGCCGGAACGCTCTCGGCCGAGGACCGCGCCACGATCGCGATCGCCCGGGCCATGCAGGATCACCGCCCGGGCGGCGGCCTGATCATCTTCGACGAGTCCACGCGGGCGCTGGGCCAGGAGGCGCGTGGCCGGTTCTTCGAGCTGGTCCGGTCGCTCATCGCCAACGGCGCCTCGGTCCTGCTGATCTCGCACCGGCTCGAGGAGATCGTCGAGGCGGCCGACCGGGTCACGGTGCTGCGGGACGGCGAGGTCGTGGAGGCCGGCCTGGACACCAGGGACACCGACGAGGCCGCGCTGACCCGGCTGATGCTCGGCCGCCACCTGGTCACCCACCGCCGGGTGGACAGTCACGCCCGGGATGACCTGGCCGCCTCGGTCCGGTCACTCTCGGTGGGCCAGGTCACCGGCCTGGATCTGGACATCAGGCACGGCGAGATCGTCGGCCTTACCGGGCTGATGGGCTCCGGCTTCGAGGAGGTGGCCGAGGCGGTCGGGGGCGCGCGGCGGGCGGAGTCCGGCTCGCTGACCGTGGGGGACCGGCGGATCTCGCTGGGTTCCCGCCGCGCCTCCACCGAGGAGTTCGTCCGGGGGCGCGTCGGCTACGTGCCGGAACGACGGCTCGACGAGGGCCTGGCCGCGGAGATGTCGGTGGCCGAGAACCTCACCCTGCCCCGGGTCCGCAGCCGCGGCCACCGGTTCCGCACGGGCCGGGCGTGGCAGGCCGAGGAGACCGCCGCCATGATCGCCAAGCTGGACATCAAGCCGCCCGACCCGTCCGCGCCGGCCGGCACGCTCAGCGGCGGCAACCAGCAGAAGGTCGTGCTGGCCAAGTGGCTGGCCGGCCAGCCGGAGCTGCTGATGCTGCGCGAGCCGACCCAGGCCGTCGACGTCGGCGCCAGGCACGACATCATCGACGCCATCCGCGCGGCCGCCCGCGCGGGCTGCGGCGTGCTCGTCGCCTCCATCGACGCCGCCGACCTGGCCGTGCTGTGCGACCGGGTGCTCGTCTTCCGCGGCGGCACGGTCACCGAAGAGCTGGCCGGGAACCTCGGCCAGGACGACATCATCCACGCCACGTTCGGCATGTCACCGCCCCAGAAGGATCTCCTCTCATGAACGCCGCCCGCCAGGACCACGGCGACGTCGCCGCCGCCAGCGCTGTGGTCGACGCCAGCGCTGCCGGCGATGCCGCCCCGCCGCCCGGACCCGCCCGGCCGGCCGCCGGCCTCCAGGTCCGGCACTTCGCGTCGCGGTACGCGGTGCTCGGCGTGTGGGCGCTGCTGATCGTGGTGTTCACGATCGCCAAGCCGGGCGTGTTCATGACCCGCTCGTCCTTTGAGTCGATCTTCAACGGCCAGTACGCGCTGGTGTTCATGACCATGGCGCTGCTGTGCACGATCATCGTCGGGGAGTTCGTGGACCTGTCGGTCCCGTCGGTGTTCGGCTTCGCCGCGACGATCCTGCCGGTGCTGGTGACTAACCATCACTGGCCGGTGTGGGCCGGCGCCGTGGTCGCCGTCCTGGGCGCGCTGGCCTGCGGCGTGGTCAACGGCCTGCTGGTCGTCGTGGCCCGGGTGAACACCATCGTGGTCACGCTGGGCATGGGCACCCTCCTGACCGGCATCGCGTTGTGGATGTCGAACCTGAACACGATCGTCCTGCCGCCGTCCGGGTTCGCGAAGATCGCCATCTTCCCGGTGGGCGGCCTGTACATCTCGTTCTTCTACGGCGCGGCTGTGGCGCTCGCGTTCGCCTACGTGCTCGGGTTCACCCCGCTCGGCCGGCACATGCGCTTCACCGGGGCGAGCCGGGAGGTCAGCCGGCTGTCCGGGGTCCGGGTCAACCGGATCCGGTTCGGCTCGTTCGTGGCGGCCAGCGCGTTCAGCGGCGTCGGCGCCATCGTCACGGTGGCCGCGATCGGCAGCTACAACGCCACGACCTCCGACTCCTACCTGCTCCCGGTTTTCGCCTCGGTCTTCCTCGGCACCGCCGTCATCGAGCCCGGGCGGTTCAACCCCATCGGGACCTGGATCGGCATCTACTTCCTCACCACCGGCATCACCGGCCTCGAGCAGCTAGGCCTGCAGACCTGGGTCTCCAACGTCTTCTACGGCGGCGTCCTCGTCGTCGCCGTCACGATCGCCACCCTCCTCCGCCGCCGCACCACCTAACGATCGTTCCGTCCCTACCTGGGAATCCGGAAACCTTAGCCTTCGCCCGTTAGCAGCCGTAACGCGTTAGAAACAAGCATTCACAATGGCCTGCTCGGCGGACGGAGCGCTCTCATGCAATTCGCAAGCAGACGAAGACTCTATTTCTGGGCGACGCTCGTGGCGGCATCTGCCCTGGCCGCAGGGTGCTCCTCCGGCACCGCGACGTCCGGTGGAGGCAGCCAGTCCAGCGCCAGCGGCAACTATCCCGTAACCGCTGCGGTGCTGCACGCATTCACCGTCCTCGGCCTGGTCGCGGTCATCGCGGCCGTGGTCCTGTTCTTCACCGACCGGCTGACCGGCTCACCGTGGGGACGGCGGCTGCGGGCGATGCGGGACAACACCGAGGCGGCCGAATCGCTCGGCACCAGCGTCCGGGCCGAGAGCCTGAAGGTCTACGTGATCGGCGGCGCCATCGCCGCCGTTAGCGGCGGCCTGCTGGTCGAGTTCATCGGCGCCTGGTCGCCGGCTGCCTGGGGCACGGGCGAGACGTTCATCTTCTTCGTCGCGATCATCGTCGGCGGCCTCGGCAACAACTTCGGCGCCTTCTTCGGCGCGCTCCTGGTGCTCGGCGCGTTCCTGGAGCTGCCGACCTTCCTGCCCACCATCGGCAGCTCCAATACCGAGGAGTCGGTGCAGGCCGCCGCCATCGGCGTGCTGATCCTGGTCTTCTTGTGGTGGCGGCCCCAGGGCGTCTTCCCGGAGCGCAAGCGCGAGCTCGCCCTGCTAGCCCGGGGGGAATATCCCCCCCAGACCCCCCCTGCTCTTGGGGGGACCCATCCCCCCAAACCCCCCTTGCTGGCCGTCCGCGACCTCAGCCGGGATTTCGGCGGGGTGCGGGCGGTGGACAAGGTCAGCTTCGAGCTGCCGCCCGGGACCGCTACCGGCCTGATAGGACCGAACGGGGCGGGTAAATCCACCGCCCTCAAGCTCATCGCCGGGGCCCTGGCGCCGGACACCGGGCAGGTCGTCGTGGGCGCGGTCAACGTGGCCGGATGGGCGCCGCACAAGGTGTCCCGGCTCGGCGTGATCCGCACCTTCCAGCACACCAGCGAGTTCGCCCGGCTGACCGTGCTGGAGAACCTGCTCGCGGCGGCGCCGGGGCAGCCCGGTGACTCGTTCGGCGGATCTTTGCTCGGCCGTCGCCACTGGCGGCCCCGGCAGCGGGAGCTGCTGGCGCAGGCGGCGGCGCTGCTGGCGGATTTCCAGCTCACAGAGCTGGCCGACGAGTACGCCGGCCGGCTCAGCGGCGGCCAGCGGCGGCTGGTCGAGATCATGCGCGCGCTCATGGCGCGGCCGAAGATCCTGCTGCTGGACGAGCCGATGGCCGGGGTGAACCCGACCCTGCGGCTGACCATCGAGGAGCACCTACGGCGGCTGCGGGACGGCGGCCTGACCATGCTGATGGTGGAGCACGAGCTCAGCTCGGTGGAGCGGGTGTGTGACTCGGTGATCGTGATGGCCCAGGGCAAGGTGCTGGCGACCGGGACGATGGCCGAGCTCCGCAGCAACAAGGAGGTCGTCGATGCCTACCTCGTTGGCTGATGACGGGATCCGCGCCACGCTCACGGTCGCGGGCCTGGCCGCCGGGTACGGCGACACCCCGACGATCACCGACGTCGACCTGACCGTCCACCGGGGCGAGATCGTCACCGTCCTCGGGCCGAACGGAGCCGGCAAGAGCACCCTCCTCAAGGCCGTGCTCGGCGTGATCAGGCCGATGGCGGGGTCGGTGCTGCTGGGGGACCGGGACCTCGCCACGCTGCGCAGCGACCAGATCTGCCGGCTTTCCGTCGGGTACGTGCCCCAGCTGCGGGACACCTTCCCGCGGCTGACCGTGCTCGAGAACCTCGAGATGGGCGGCTACACGCTCCCCCGCAAGGTGGTGAAGGCGCGGGTGGAGGCGGTGATGGAGCTGTACCCGCAGCTCAAGCGGCTGGCCAGCCGCCAGGGCGGCCACCTGAGCGGCGGCGAGCGCAAGATGGTGGCGGTCGCACGCGCCATGATGATCTCACCGGCCCTGCTGGTCCTGGACGAGCCGACCGCCGGGCTGGCGCCCCGGCCCGCGGCCACGCTGCTGAACGACTACATCGCGACGCTGGCGGGCACCGGGGTGTCCCTGCTGATGGTGGAGCAGCGGGCCAAGGAGGCGATGTCGATCTCCGACCGGGCCTATGTGATGGCCGGCGGCCGCGTCGTGCTGCACGACCGGGCCGACGCGGTGCTGGCCCGGCCCGACCTGGGCGAGGTTTTCCTCGGGAGGACCGGGCCAGGCTAGTCGCTGCCGCGGGCGCCGGGCGGGATCTCCGCGAACGTGCTCGCGTAGTCCCAGTGCATGTCGTGGGTGCGCGGGGACAGGACGCGGGCGTACAGGTCACTGCGGTCGACGTCCTTGGGCACCGGGGCGAGCGGCCGCCGGTGCGACAGCGAGGTCACTAGCTGGCCGGCATGCTCCTCGGCCAGGATGGCGCGGAACACCGCCTCGTGCAGGGTCGCGCCCACGATCACCGCGCCGTGCCAGCGCAGCAGCGTGATCGCCGCGTTGCCCAGGATCCCGATCAGCCGCTGCGCGGCGGGCCGGTCCCGGACCAGCTCGGCCTCTTCCCAGACCGGCATCACCTCCGGCCAGAAGCTGGCGTGCAGCATGAGCAGCTGCGTCGGCACCTCGGCCATCGCGCTGAGCGCGACCAGGGCCGGGGAGTGGACGTGGACCAGCGACTTCAGCTCCGGCTTGAGCCGATGCAGCTCGGCGTGCATGTACAGCTCGAGCGGGCGCCCCGGCTCGAACTCCTCGTCCAGGTCGAGCTCGAGCACGTCGGCGGCGCGGCAGCGGTCCTTGCGGGCGCCCGCGCCCGGGCATACCAGGTACCTGCGCGGGTCGTCGGTCAGCACGCTGACGTGCCCGAACATCCCGATGAGCTGATGCGAGGCCAGGATCCGCGTGGCGGTGGCCAGTTCGGAGCGCAGTTCGGCGGACATGACCAGGCTCTCAGATCTCGTTGCCCCAGTAGTACCGCGCCACGGTCTCCACCAGCCGGAGCTTGGCGTTCTGGGCGTCCTCGGTCATCAGCGGGCGGGCGGCGGACTGAGCGAAGCCACCGTTCGTCGCGATGGCCACGTCGTCCTCGGTGCGCTCGTCGACCACCGGGTCCATCCGGGCCAGCAGGTCGTCGACCGCTTCTAGAGCCGCGACAGACACGTCCACCACGCCGAGGCTGAGCACCAGGCCGGGCTTGACCCGCTCCAGCGGAAGCCGCGTGCCCGGGTCGGCCGGGAAGTCCACGCACAGCCGGTGGAAGGGGATCGCGTCGAGCAGCGCGTCCACGGCGGCCGGGTCGTAGCCGCGTTCGGTTGTCGGCAGCGGTCCGGAGTCGGTCAGGTCAAGCCCGAGCCGGAACGTCTCCGGCGCGGTGAGCCCGGCCACGGCGGCCCGGTCGGCCTCGAGCAGGGCGGTCAGCACCGCGTCCGCGTCCAGCCCCGCGGCCGTCAGCCGCTCTCGCCCGGCCACCGTGAGCAGCGGCGGGCAGAGCGGGTTCTCCAGCGCCACGTAGGCGACTCCCTCGGCGGCCAGCGCCTCGATCTCAGCGCGCAGCAGCGCGGCCAGCGCCGCGCCGCGGGCCCGGACCGCATCTAGGTCGGCCGGGCTATCCAGCGCCGAGCCGACGGCGGCGAGGTAGCCGGGCGAAGGAAGCTGGACGAACACCGGCCGGTCCACGGTGGCGAGCACCGGCGCCACCTCGGCCCGGGCCAGGCGCCCGGACAGCTGCGGCTCATCCCGCAAAACCCGGCGCCGGGCCGAGGGAATGCCCGCCGCGTCGGCCAGCGGCTGGGTGCCGCTGACCGGCCCGAACCCGCCCACGTGGTCGTACACCACGGACTCGAAGTGCTCGCGGCGGAACTGCCCGTCCCCGACGGCGGACAGGGTCAGCCGCCGTAGCGTGTGCGAGACCGCGGCCACCGCCTCGGTCTCCGCGGCCGCCAGGGCCCCGGCGTCACCGTCGGCCCGCGCGGCGAGCAGCCCGGCCGGCCGCACCAGGCTCCCGTGGTAGTCGATGTGGTACTTGTAATCGTCAGCCACGGTCGCCTCCGCCCTCTCGCGCGCCCGCCCACTGCGGGAAGTAGAGCTCGAAGCCGGCCGCCGTGAGCACGTCCTCGCAGACCCGCTGGTCCTCATCGGGGCTGCCGCCGGAGATGCCCAGGCCGCCGAGAATGACGCCATCGCGCTTGATCGTCACGCCGCCCTTGGTGGCCACGATGGGCCGGTGGCCCATCCGGCCGACCTGGGTGAAGAACACCGGGTCGGCGTTGCGCCAGTTCTCCAGCATTTCCGTGGGCCGCTGCATGACGGCCGCGGAGTACGCCTTGGCCAGCGCGATATCCGCCGTCATCGGCCGGGCACCGTCCATCCGCTCGATCAGCACGATGAACCCGCCGTAGTCGACCACGGCGACGCTCAGCGCCTTGCCGAGTGCCAGCGCGCGAGCGCGCGCGTCCTCGGCCAGAGCGCGGGCTTCGGAGAAGGGCAGGGTCATGCCGTGAGCGTATGGCAGCCCGAAACCCCTAACAATGCCCGCACCGTGCGCCCACCGAACTCTAATCATGCACATCCCGGCGGCCGCTCAACGAAATCGTGCGAGGTGTCGTCTATCGGCACGACGCTGCGACCGCACTGACAGAATCGATGCAATGCGGTACATCGTCATCGGGGCCGGCGCGATCGGCGGCACCATCGGCGGCCGGCTGGCCGCCACCGGGCACGAGGTCGTCCTGGTCGCCCGCGGCGCCCACCTCGACGCGCTGCGCAGCCGCGGCCTGCGCCTGGCCACCCCGGACGGCACGTCCACGCTGGACATCCCCGCGGTAGCGGGCCCCGGAGAACTCAGCCTCCGCGAGGACGACGTCCTCCTGCTGGCGACCAAGACCCAGGACGCCGAGCCGCTGCTGGCCGAATGGGCCTGGCAGCCGGTGCGGAACGGCCCAGTGCGGGACGATACCGTGGCCGCGGACGCGCTGCCGGTGGTGTGCGCGCAGAACGGGGTGGCCAGCGAGCGGATCGCACTGCGCCGCTTCCGCCAGGTGTACGGAATGTGCGTGTGGCTGCCGGCCACGCACCTGGAGCCGGGCGTGGTCGAGGCGAACGGCGTCCCGCTGGCCGGCCTGCTGCACATCGGCCGGTACCCGTCCGGCGCCGACGCCACCGCCGAACGGATCGGCGCGGACCTGACCGCCAGCGGCTTCCTGGCCCCGGTCACCGCGGACGTGATGCGGTGGAAGTACGGCAAGCTGCTGGCCAACCTGAGCAACGCGACCGAGGCGGTGTGCGGCCACGACGCCTGGCTGCACGCGACCGAGCTGCGCCGCCGGGTGACCGCTGAAGGGCGCGCGGTGCTCGACGCGGCCGGCATCGCCTACGCCCGCGAACGGGAGAGCGCCGAGCTCCGCGCCGACCGGGTGCAGATCCTGCCGGTCAACGGGGCCGAACGGGTCGGCGGTTCGTCCTGGCAGAGCCTGACTCGCGGCACCGGGTCGATCGAGGCCGACTTCCTCAACGGGGAGATCGTCCTGCTCGGCCGCGAGCACGGCGTGCCGACCCCGCTGAACGAGGTGCTGCAGCGGCTGGCCAACCAGGCGGCCCGGGACCGCCGCGCGCCCGGGAGCGCCACGCCGGACGAGGTCCTGGCCCTGGCGGCGCTCCCGGCCGACGCGGGGTAGCTCAGAACCCGGCCGGCTCCCTGACCAGCACGATGTGGATGCGGCCGGGCAGCTCCTGGTGGATTTCCATGATCTTGCCCACGTAGCTGTGCTGCCCGTAGGCGGCGACCGCGCGGGCGTCCTCGAGCACCAGGCTGTGCTGGTAGATCCGCTCCCGCGCCGCCTCCAGGGTGGGCACGAGCTTCTGCGCGCCGACCACGAAGATGACGTTGGCCGCGCCCCAGACGTACGAGGCGAGCTGGCTGCCCGAGGCCGACGCGATGACGAGCGCGCCGTCGCGGGTGACCGCGTGCACGCTGCCCAGGGCGTAGTCGGGCTGGCCGCCGACCTCCTTCATTTCCCGCAGCTGGGTGGCGAAGTCCAGCTTGGCCATCTTGTTGCGGGCCGAGTCGTATGGCCCGCCGTCGTTGATCGCGTCGTCGATGCCGGCCTGTGTCAGCGTCATCGACGTGTTGGTCATCACCGACGCGCCGTGCGG
>Ga0137366_10003970_pt1 | contig 11532 bp, 12 predicted proteins | sample SagtaG_8_FD_104938 | JGI IMG/M metagenome (GOLD analysis project Ga0137366, IMG submission 104938) | Vadose zone soil microbial communities from Sagehorn Ranch, Mendocino, California, USA - Sage1_L_60_16 metaG | ecosystem: Environmental > Terrestrial > Soil > Vadose zone | place: USA... | reverse complement strand
GACCGAAACGCGGGCGTCCTGCGGATCGCGCAGAAGAACGCGCTCGCCGGCGCCCTCGCGCCGTTCATCCGGTTCGAGCGGCGCGACGCCGCCCTCGTGGAGCCGCCTCCCGGGTCGGGTCTCCTCGCCGTGAATCCTCCGTACGGCGTGCGCCTGCCCGAGGGCGCCGCCTCCGCCTGGCGGTCGCTCGCCACGCTTCTCGAGCGGCTGCCGGGATGGACGGCGGTCGTCCTCGGTCCCGATCGCGGCCTCGAGCGGCTCCTTGGCCGCACGCCGGCCCATATCCTGCGTATCCGGAACGGGGGCCTCGCGTGCCAGCTGCTCTTCTTCGGGGGAACAGATCGGGGTGCGCAGGAATAGCGCCCGTTTGCTCCCCAGAAGAGTCGCGGTGCCGCCAAGCCAAGGCGCAGCTGCCGCCCCATCATGTGGGCCGTGCTGAAGCGCTTCCGCCAACGGTTCTCCACGCGGCACCTGCTCGTCCCTTCGCGCGCGCGCGAAGGGCTCGCGAAGCTCGCCGTGCGTCGCGTCGGGCACACCTTCGCGAACGAGGTCGTTGCGCTCCGGAACGTCGACATCGACGTGCACTCCGGGGAGTTCGTCTGCCTGCTCGGCCCCTCGGGGTGCGGCAAGTCCACGCTCCTCTACGCGCTCGCCGGCCTCGTGAAGCCGTCCGGCGGACACATCTCGCTCGACGGGCGCGACGTGAAAGGACCGGGGCCGGATCGCGTGCTCGTCTTCCAGGAGCCGGCGCTCTTCCCGTGGCTCTCGGTCCGGCAGAACCTCGTCTTCGTGCTCCGCGCGAAGGGCCTCGGCCGCCCCGAGGCGGAGGCGCGCGCGCGAGAGTTCATCGGACGCGTCGCGCTCACCGGGTTCGAGGACGCGCTCCCGCACCAGCTCTCGGGCGGCATGCGCATGCGCGTCGCGCTGGCGCGCGCGCTCGCCATCGATCCGTCCGTGCTCCTCATGGACGAGCCGTTCGGCGCGCTCGACGCCCAGACGCGCTCGCACATGCACGAGCTCCTCCAATCGATCTGGATGCGCGATCGCAAGACCGTCGTCTTCGTCACCCACAACATCCGCGAGGCGCTCGTGCTCGGCGATCGCGTGGTGGTGATGGCCGGCCGGCCCGGGCGCGTCCTCCAGGACCTCGAGGTGCGCCTGCCCCGCCCGCGCGATCCCGACGACGAGGCGCTCGTCGAGCTCTCGCGACGGATCCGCGCCATGCTCGGGCGCGCCGAGCGCGCCTCCAACACCCCGCCGCCGATGGCCCTGACGAAGGAGAACACGGATGGTGAGGCCGCTGCTCCAGCGGGCCGCGTCCCTGACGGCGCTCCTCCTCCTGTGGGGGCTGGCCTCTAGGTTCGGGCCGTGGCCCCGGTACCTCTTCCCGGGGCCGCTCGCGGTCGCGGGGAGCCTCGCCGGGATGGTCGTGGACGGCCGGCTCGGCTCGGCCGTGCTGCGGTCGCTCGGGCGCCTCGCGCAGGGGTACTTCCTCTCCGCCGCCATCGGCGTGCCGCTCGGCATCGCGATCGGCCGCAGCCGCGTGCTGCAGGCCACCCTCAAGCCGCTCGTCCTCGGGCTGCAGGCGCTCCCGTCCATCTGCTGGCTCCCGCTCGCGCTGCTCTGGTTCGGGCTCTCGGACCGCGCCATCGTCTTCGTGGTGGTGATGGGCTCCCTCCTCGCGATCTCGATCTCGACGGAGGACGGCGTGGCCGGCATCGATCCCCTGCTCCTGCGCGCGTCGGGCGTGCTCGGCATCCGCGGGCTGCGCTTCTACGCCGGCGTGCTCGTCCCGGGCGCGCTGCCGGGCATCGTGACGGGCCTCAAGCTCGGCTGGAGCTTCGCGTGGCGGGCGCTCATGGCCGGCGAGCTGCTGTTCGTGGCGGGCGGGCTCGGGCAGCTCCTGCAGCAGGGGCGCGAGCTGCTCGACGTGGCGCAGGTCATGGCGGTCATGCTCGCCATCGTCGGCGTGGGGTCGGTCGTGGACCAGGTGCTCTTCCGCATCATCGAGGTGCGGGTCCGGCGCCGCTGGGGGCTCGCCGAGGCGACGTGAGGATCCTCGCCCTGCACGACACCGCGCTCACCTGCGCGCTGGCGCTCGCCGCAGCCGCGCCCCTCGCCTGCAACAGGGCCCCGCCGCCCTCGGCGCCCTTCCGCCTCGCGTTCTTCCCGAACCTCACGCACGCGCAGGCGCTGGTGGGGAACGGCGAGGGGCTCTTCGCGAAGGCGACCGGCGGCGCCGTCACGGTCCGCCAGTTCAACGCCGGCCCCGCCGCGATGGAGGCGCTCCTCGCGGGTGACGTGGAGCTCGTCTACGTGGGGCCGGGGCCCGCCACGATCGCCTACCTCCGGTCTGACGGCGCCGCGCTGCGCGTGGTGGCGGGGGCGGTCTCGGGCGGCGCGCAGCTCATCGCGCGCACGGCGCGGAACCCGGGCGACCTCGCGGGGAAGCGCGTCGCGTCGCCGCAGCTCGGGAACACCCAGGACATCGCGCTCCGCACGTGGGTGATGGCGCAGGGGATGACGGTGGGTGAAGGGCCCTCCGACGTGAAGGTCACGCCGCTCTCGAACCCCGACATCGTGGGCCTCTTCGGGCGCGGCGAGCTCGAGGGGGCCTGGGTCCCCGAGCCTTGGGGCGCGCGGCTCCGGGCCGAGGCGGGCGGCCACGTCCTCGTCGACGAGCGCGACCTGTGGGAGGGCCGGAAGTTCCCGACGACGATCGTGGTGGCGAGCCGGCGCGCGCTGGAGGCACGCCGCCGCGACGTCGTGGCGGTGCTGCGCGTGCACCTGGCGCTCACCGAGCGGTGGAGGGCCGATCCGGCAGGCTTCGCACGGACCGCGAACGCCGAGTACGGGAAGCTGACGGGGCACCCGCTCCCGGACGCCGTCCTGCAGGACGCCTTCTCGCGCCTCGAGCCGACGGACGATCCGCTCCAGCGGCAGCTCGTCGAGGGCGCCTTGCACGCGCAGGCGCTGAAGTTCGCCCCGCGGGGCGATCTCGCCGCGATGGTGGATCCTTCACTCCTCGCGGAGGCGCGGCAGCCCGCGCGCTGATCTCGGGTCGACCAGCGGGGGGTCGCACACCCTCGCCCGGGCTCGCCCGAGCCGAACGCCATGGAGATGTTGCAATCGAGCCGCGGCGTCGCCGCGCGGCGCGCGGAGCATGGGAGGCATGGACAGCCGCGACATCGAGCTGGCGGTCGTCGAGGGGGCGCTCGCAGGCGCACCGGTCGAGCCGGCGCGCGTCGCCCGCCTCGCGCGCCTGCTCGGCTACGACGAGCGGCTGCTCCTGCACTTCCGCCGCTACCATGGCCCCTGGCGCACCCGCGTCGCCCGGCTCCTCACCGCCGCCGGCGACGCGCGCACCTGGAGCGCGCTCGGGCTCGCGCTCCTCGCGACCGCCCAGCCTGGGGCGGTCCACGCCGGGCTCCGACTGGGCGCCGCGAGCTTCCTCGGCGCCCTGACCGCCCAGGCCCTGAAGCGCACGCTCAACCGGGCGCGCCCGACGTCGGCCATCGAGGGCTTCGAGGCGCTGGTCGAGAACCCGGACGCCTTCTCGTTCCCGTCGGGTCACACCGCGGCGGCCTTCGCGGTGGCGGTCGCGCTCGCCGGCGAGCCGGGCTGCGCGGGGCCGGTCTCGCTCCTGCTCGCGACCGGCATCGCGCTCTCGCGCGTCTACCTCGGCGCGCACTACCCGCTCGACGTCCTCGCGGGCGGCCTGCTCGGCGCCGGGGCCGGGACGGTGGCGCGGCTCGTGGTGTCGTGAGTCGGGTGCCGTCCCCTCTCCCCGCAACGCGGGGAGAGGGCCAGGGAGAGGGGCCGCGCGACTGGCGCCGACCCTCTCCCCGACCCTCCCCCTTCCAGGGGGAGGGGGACGATGACGCTACTTCTCCTCCACCAACCTGCTCCGCGGGTGCCGCACGTCGGTGCCGCGGACCATGTACACCACCATCTCGGCGACGTTGATCGCGTGGTCGCCGAAGCGCTCGAGGTGCTTCGCCGCGAACATCATGGCGGTGGCGCGGCGGATGGCGCGGGAGTCCTCCATCATGAGCTGCAACAGCTCGTTGAAGATCTTCAGATACAGCGCGTCGAGGAGGTCGTCGCCCTTCATCACCTCCTCCGCCTTCACCGGATCCCGCTCCACGAACGCGTCGAGCGCCTTCTTGAGCTGCGCCTCGGAGAGATCCGCGAGCGAGGAGAGGTCGTGGAAGGGCCGGAGCGGCGGCGCCTGCGCGAGGTCCATCGCGCGCTCGGCGATGTTGACCGCCAGGTCGCCCATGCGCTCGAGGTCCGTCACGATCTTGAGCGCGGTCGTGATGAAGCGGAGGTCGCTCGCGGCCGGCTGGCGCAGCGCCAGCAGGCGCCGGCAGGCGCCGTCGATGTCCACCTCGAGCCGGTTGACCTCGACGTCGCTCGCCTTCACCCGCTCCGCGAGCTCGCTGTTGCGCTCCGTGATGGCGCGCACGCTCGAGGCGATCGCGGCCTCGACCTTGCCGCCCATGGCGAGCAGCTTGTCGCGCAGGTCCTTCAGCTCCTGCTCGTACGTCTTGTCGGTGTGCGTCGCGGGCATGGTGGCAGCCTATCCGAACTTCCCTGTGACGTAGTCCTCGGTGCGCTGCTCTCGCGGGTTCGTGAAGATCGTCTCGGTGGCGCCCGCCTCGACGAGCTCGCCCATGTAGAAGAACGCCGTCGTGTCCGAGACGCGCGCCGCCTGCTGCATGTTGTGCGTCACGATGACGATCGTGTAGCGCTCCTTGAGCTCGTGCATGAGCTCCTCGATCTTCGCCGTCGCGATGGGATCGAGCGCGCTCGCCGGCTCGTCCATGAGCAGCACCTCGGGCTCGACCGCGAGCGCCCGCGCGATGCAGAGGCGCTGCTGCTGGCCGCCCGAGAGGGAGAGCGCCGAGTGGCGGAGCCGGTCCTTCACCTCGTCCCACAGCGCCGCCTGGACGAGGCACCGCTCCACGATCTCGTCGAGGTCGCCCTCCCAGCCGTTGAGGCTCAGGCCCGCGGCGACGTTGTCCTTGATCGACATGGTCGGGAACGGGTTCGGCCGCTGGAACACCATCCCCACGCGCCGCCGCAGGCGCACCGGGTCCACCCCGCGCCCGTACAGGTTCTCGCCGTCGAGGTCGACGCGGCCCTGCGAGCGGGCGCCCGGCACGAGCTCGTGCATCCGGTTGAGGCAGCGCAGGAAGGTGGACTTGCCGCAGCCGGACGGCCCGATGACGGCCAGCACCGACAGGGGCGCGACGTCGATGGAGACGTCGCGGAGCACGTGCCGGTCGTGGAACCAGGCCTGGAGCCCCTCGACGCGCATCTTCGGGGTCACGCGCGCCCTCCTGCCGTGCTGCGGCGCAGCGCCAGGCGCGCGCCGACGTTCAGGACGCCGACGAGGAGGAGCAGGACGAGGGCGGCGGTCCACGCCTTCTGGTGCCAATCCTCGTACGGGCTGATGGCGTAGTTGAAGATCTGCACCGTGAGCGACGCGGTCGGCTGGTCCGGCCGGAAGTTCCAGTACTGGTTGTTGAGGGCGGTGAAGAGGAGCGGCGCCGTCTCGCCCGCGGCGCGGGCGATGGCGAGGAGCGCCGCGGTGAGGATGCCGCCCGCGGCCGTGCGCAGCACGACGCGGAGGCTCGTCTTCCACTGTGCGATCCCGAGCGCGAGCGAGGCCTCCCGCAGCGTGCCGGGCACGAGCCGGACGAGCTCCTCGGTCGTGCGGGCGAGCGTCGGGATCATGAGGAGCGCGAGCGCGAGCGCCCCGGCCAGCGCGGAGAAGCGCCGCATGGGCAGCACGACCAGCCCATAGGCGACGATGCCGATGACGATCGACGGGATGCCGGAGAACACCTCGGCGGTGAAGCGGACCGCGCGGCCGAACGGGCCGTCGCCCTTCTCCGCCAGGAAGACGCCGGCGCCGATGCCCACCGGGAGCCCGACGAGGCACGCCAGGCCCACCATGGTGGCGGTGCCGAGGATGGCATTGCCGACGCCGCCGCCCGGCTCGCCCACCGGCGCGGGGAGCGCGCCGAAGAACGAGAGCGAGAGGCCCGGCGCGCCCTTCGAGACGACGAGCCACAAGAGCGAGCCGAGCGGGACGAGGGCGAGGAGCACCATCGCGCCGCACGCGATCGTGACGAGCGCGTCCACCGCGCGGCGGAGAGGGAGCGACCTCACGCCGCGACCCGCGCCGGGCCGCGCGCGACGAGCCTCACCAGGAGCCGCGCGACGGAGTTGAGGAGGAGCGACAGGCCGAAGAGCACGAGCGCGAGCCCGGCCAGGGCGCCGACGTGGACGTCCCCCGTCGCCTCGGCGAACTCGTTGGCGATGACGGCGGGCAGCGTGTACCCCGGCGCGAAGAGCGACGCGCTGATCTCGGGCGAGTTGCCGATGACCATCGTGACCGCCATCGTCTCCCCCAGCGCCCGGCCGAGCCCGAGCAGCGCCGCGCCGAGGATGCCGGGGCGGGCGTAGGGCAGGACCGCGAGGCGGATCGCCTCCCAGCGCGTCGCGCCGAGGGCGAAGGCGGCCTCGCGGAGGGACGCCGGAACCGTCTTCAGCACCTCGCTCGTCACCGAGGCGACGGTGGGCAGGATCATCACGGCCAGGATGAGGCCCGCGGCCAGGTAGCCGAGCCCGATGGGCGCCCCGCGGAAGATGGGCAGGAACCCGAGCGTCCGCGCGAGGAACGGTTCGACGACGGTGCGGAGGAGCGGCACCAGCACGAAGAGCCCCCACAGCCCGTAGACGACGCTCGGGATGGCGGCCAGCGTCTCGATGGCGAAGGTGACGACGGGGCGGAGCCGGGGCGGTCCCATCTCCGATAGGAAGAGCGCGAGGCCCACCGACACCGGCACCGCCACCGCGATCGCGATGACGCTCGTCACGAGCGTGCCGTACATGAACGCGAGCGCGCCGAAGGAGCCCGCCACCGGATCCCAGGTCTTCTGCACGAGGAACTGCGTCGCGCCCGCGGCGAGCGCCGGGCGCGACACCTTCACGAGCTCCAGCACGACGAGCCCGACGACCGCCAGGATCGCGCCGCCCATCGCGACGAGCAACCCGTTCCAGACGCGGTCGCCTCCGTGCGCGGCCGCGCCCGCCGGCAGGTGTGGGGGGGGCGCGGCCAGCGTCGCCCCCCGCGCGACGGCGTCAGCGGGAGGAGGCAAGCGGGACCGGCCTTCCCTGGACGGTGAGGCCGCCCAGCGTCTTCTCGATCTTGCCCACCACCGCCTTCGGGAGCGGCGCGTAGTCGAGCGCCGCCGCGGAGGGCTGGCCGTCGTGCACGGCCCACCACAGGAACCTGATCAGCGCCTCGCCCTTCGCCTTGTCGGCCTGGTCCTTGTAGACGAGCAGGTACGTGAACGAGGCGATGGGGTAGGCGTTCTTGCCCGCCGCGTCCGTGATGGACACGCGGTAGTCGGCAGGGACGTCGACGCCGGCGGCGGCCTCCGACGTGCTCTCGATGGACGGCTTCACGAACGCGCCGTCGTGGTTCCTGAGGAGCGCCATGGGCAGCTTGTTCTGGTTCGCGTACGCGAGCTCGACGTACCCCACGGCGCCCGGGGTCGCCTTCACGAGGCCCGTCACGCCCTCGTTGCCCTTCGCGCCCAGGCCCGCCGGCCACCTCACGCTCTTGCCGGCACCGACCTTGCTCTTCCACTCCGGGCTCACCTTCGCGAGGTAGTCCGTGAAGATGGCGGTCGTCCCGGAGCCGTCGGAGCGGTGGACCACGGTGATGGCCGTGTCGGGCAGCTTCGCGCCGGGGTTGTCCTTCGCGAGCGCGGGGTCGTTCCACTTCGTGATGCTCCCCAGGAAGATGCCGGAGAGCGTCTGCGGCGTGAGCTTCAGGCCCTCGACGGGGGTGTTGTGGGTGACGACGACGGCGCCGAGCACCGTCGGAACGTGCTGGACGCCGGGAGCCTTCGCCAGCTCCTCGTCCGTCATCGGGGCATCCGAGGCGCCGAAGTCCACCGTCTTCTCGGTGATCTGCTTGATGCCGCCGCCGGAGCCGATCGACTGGTAGTTGAAGCGGAGCGCCGGGTTCTGCTTGTTGTAGTCGCTGAACCACTTGGAATAGAGCGGGAACGGGAAGGTCGCGCCCGCGCCCGTGATGAGCAGGTTCTCCGCCTGCGCCACGCCACCCACCGCGAGGGCGAGCACCGCCGCCAGCACCTTCGTCATGAGCCTCTCCGATCGTCGTGTTGGGTCGGCCCGTTTCTAGGCTGGACAGGTGACGGTTGCGTGACGGCGCCGTGGAGGTGCAGTGAAGGTTCGGCTCGCGCCACGCGGCGGCCCCGCTCAAGAGGCCGGGAGGCGCACCCAGAAGCGGCTGCCCGACGCCCCGCTCTCGACCCCCACCTCGCCGCCTTGCGCCTGCACGAGGTGCTTCACGATGGCGAGGCCGAGGCCTGTCCCGCCCTGATCCCGGCTCCGCCCCGGGTCGGCGCGGTAGAACCGCTCGAAGACCCGCGCGAGGTGGTGGCGGTCGATGCCGGGGCCGGTGTCCGCGACCGTGACGACGACGCCCTGATCCGCGCGCGCCCCGCCGACGATGACCCGGCCGCCCGCGGGCGTGTACTTCACCGCATTGTCGACGAGGTTCACGAGCACCTGCTCCAGCGCGCGCGCGTCGGCGCGCGCGGCGAGGCCGTCCGCCACGTCGCGCGCGAGCTGGAGCCCCTTCTCGGCGGCCCGGTCGGCGTGCAGGTCGAGCACGCCCTGCGCGAGCGGGGCGAGCTCGACGCGCGCGAGCGAGATCGTCCACTGTCCCGACTCGATGCGCGACAGGTCGAGGAGGTCCTGCGTGAGCTGGGAGAGCCGCTCCGCCTGGCGCGCGATCATGCCGACGAAGTGACGGGCGCCTTCGGGGTCGGCGAGCGCGCCCGCGAGGAGCGTCTCGGCCGCGCCGCGGATGGCGGCGACCGGCGTGCGCAGCTCGTGGCTCGCGTTCGCGACGAAGTCGCGGCGGATCGCCTCGGCGCGCTTCGCGTCCGTCACGTCGCGCAGGAGGAGCAACACCTCGCCGCGCAGGAGCGGCGCCAGGTGCGCGAGCCAGACGCGCCGCGTCGCAGGCGTGTCGACCTCGAGCCGCCGCGGGTGGCCCTCCAGCGCCCGCCGGACCGCCTCCGCCAGCTCGCCGGAGCGCGTGATCTCGAGGAGCGAGAGCCCGGCCGCCCGCCCCCCCGGCGCGAGCGCCTCGAACGCGGCGTTGGCGACCCGCACCAGCCCGAGCTTCCCGATCACGGCCGCGCCGTCCGCGAGGGCGGAGAGCAGCTCGCGCTCGGGCTCCTCCTTCGTCTTGGCGCGCTCCTCGCGCGTGTGGACGAGGCCGCCCAGGAGCTCGAGCTCGGCGGGGATCTCGGCGCGCGGGCCGCCCGCCAGCTCGTCCTGGAGCGCCCGGATGGCGGCGTCGAGCTTGCTCCCGCGGAGCTTCGCCATCACGGCCCGGTCACCCCCGCTCGGACGGCAGCACCAGCCGATAGCCGATCCCGCGCACGGTCTCGAGCAGGTCGCGCGCCGATCCGAGCTTCTCGCGCAGCCGCTTCACGTGCGTGTCCACCGTTCGCGTCTCGACCTCGCTCGACATCTCCCAGACGTCCGAGAGGAGCTGCTCGCGCGACTGGACGCGCCCGACGCGCGTCATGAAGGTGAGGAGCAGCCGGAACTCGAGCGGCGTGAGCACCACCTCCTCGTCTCCGACATACGCGCGGTGCGCCTCGACGTCCACCCGGATCGGGCCGACCGGCTCGAGGGGCCGCTCGCCACCCCGAGGCGGCGCGGCGCCGGCCGCGCGCCGGAGCACCGCGCGGACGCGGAGCACGAGCTCGCGGACGCTGAAGGGCTTCGTCACGTAGTCGTCGGCGCCGAGCTCGAACCCGACCACCTTGTCCACCTCCTCGCCCTTCGCGGTGAGCATCATGACCGGCACGTGCTTCGTGCGCGGCTCGGACTTGATCGCGCGGCACACGTCGGTGCCGGAGACGTCCGGCAGCATGAGGTCGAGCAAGACGAGGTCCGGGACGCGGCGGCGCAGATGCGCCTGCGCCTCCGCGCCCGAGGCGGCGAGCAACGTCTCGAACCCCGCCTGTCGCAGGTTGAAGTCGAGCACCGAGAGCAGGTCGCGCTCGTCGTCCACGATGAGGATGGCCGGCACGACGGAATCCTACAGCAGGCCAGCATGGCGGCAGCGTGCCAGTGGCGCGACATCCGCGTGAACCGCGGGTGGATGAGCCCTCCTCGGGCCTCTTCCGGACGCCTGCATGGACCCACCCGAGCCTACAGGCGCCCGCTTGACTTGTGTCGCGCCCTTGGCGTCAGCTCACCCATCCGCCTTCCGACGTCCGGAGCGACAGCCACGCCTCCCGACAGCCATACCGACGGCCGCTCCCGCGGCCTCATGGGGCGCCTCGCGCTTCACCCGGCCGCGCTCCGCGAGGACGTGAGCCAGTGGTTCGAGGGGTTGTCGTCGGCGGGCGCGACCGCGATCGCGGTCGGGCTCATGCTCTGCGTCGCGGTCGGCGACGAGCTGACGGGCGCCGACGTCTCCTTCACGCTCCTCTACCTCGGTCCCATCGGCTTCGCGACCTGGTTCGTCTCGCTGCCCGCCGGGATCTTCCTCTCGACCGCGAGCGCGCTCGCGTCGTTCGCGGTCGACCTGTCCACCCGCAGCGTCCCGCTGCCGGGCGTCATCCTGGCCTGGAACGTCGTGGTGCAGCTCGGGGTCTTCCTCGCGCTGGTGGTGCTGCTCGCGGCGTTGAAGGGGCGCCTCGTGGCGGAGCAGCAGCTCGCGCGGACGGACCCGCTGACGCTCGTCTCGAACCGGCGCGCCTTCGTCGAGCTGGCGGCGGTGGAGCTCGAGCGCGCGCGCCGCACCGGCCGCCCCCTCACGGTCGCCTACCTCGACGCGGACGACTTCAAGTCCATCAACGACCGGCTCGGCCACGCAGAGGGAGACGCGCTCCGCGTCGCCGTGGCGGCGACGCTCCGCGGCGGGACGCGCGTGATGGACTCGGTCGCGCGGCTCGGGGGCGACGAGTTCGGCCTCCTGCTCGTCGACACCGACGGCGAGACCGCGAAGGCGCTCGTCGAGCGCCTGCGCGCCGAGCTCGCCGCGCGCATGGGCGAGAACGGATGGACGGTCTCCTTCTGCATCGGCGCGGTCACCTTCGCGGCGCCGGCGCGCTCGGTCGACGAGATGCTCGGGCACGCCGACCAGCTCATGTACGACGCGAAGCGCGCGGGCAAGAACGCGGCGCGCTTCGAGATCGTCGAGCGCCAGGCGGCGCTCGCCGCCGGCGGGCGGGCGATCTCGTAGCGGTGGGGCGGGCTGCGCACCGCTCGCCGGGTCACGACCCGGTCGTCACCCTGAGGTGGAAGCTCTTCGCGCGCGTCAGCGCGAGCAGGCCGTGCCTCGAGAGCGAGAGGCCGAGCCCGGAGTCCTTCCAGCCGACCCACGGCAGCGCCGGGTCGAGGTAGTCGCAGCGGTTCATGTAGACGGTGCCGGCCTCGATGCGCCGCCCGAGCCGG
>Ga0137366_10003966_pt1 | contig 11535 bp, 5 predicted proteins | sample SagtaG_8_FD_104938 | JGI IMG/M metagenome (GOLD analysis project Ga0137366, IMG submission 104938) | Vadose zone soil microbial communities from Sagehorn Ranch, Mendocino, California, USA - Sage1_L_60_16 metaG | ecosystem: Environmental > Terrestrial > Soil > Vadose zone | place: USA: California... | reverse complement strand
ATCGCACCCGACGGCAATGGCTTTTACCGATACTGCGGTCGCCGCAATCCCTCCGCTGCTTCCAAGAAGCCCTTTGCACCACGATTGGGCTTTGCTTACCGACTCGGCGATAAAACCGTAGTCCGCGGCGGTTACGGCATCTTCTTCGATTCGGCCGAGACTCGCGAAATCGATGATTCCGGTGATATTTATCCCTTTGTGGTGCGCGCTTCCCCCAATCCCACCACGGACCCGACGCTGCCGAAGTTGACGGATAACATGTTCCCGCCCGTCACCCTTCACCAGGTGTCGCCCGCGCAGGACGGCAGCCAGTTTTTTGCGGTCATCATTTCAGAGTATCCTCGCAACCCTTACGTGCAGGAGTGGTCTTTGTCGGTGCAGCGCGAGCTTGCCCGCAACACGACGCTCGAAGTGAACTACGTCGGCAATAAGGGTACGCACTTGCTGAACCGCACCAACATTGGTCAAGGCTTGCCTCCGGCTAACCCCGCGGCATGCGATCCTGACGTGGGAGGCGATCCCACGATCGGAGACTGCCCCGCTGCCGCCCGAAGACCCTTTACCAACATTACGTCCTCGCTCGGTTTCCTCGACAGTCAATGGAATGGATACTCGAGTTACAACGCGGGCGACGTCAAGCTGGAAAAGCGGTCCAGTTCAGTCGCACTGGTTGCGGTCTACACCTGGGCTAAGAGCTTGGACGACAAGTCGGCCGCAGCCGGCGTTGGCGGCACCAATGCCTTTGCCGGTCATATGAACGAGCACGATCCGAGCATTGACCATGGCTTGTCTGATTTCGATGTGAATCACCGTTTTGTGACTAGCTTTGTTTATCAATTGCCCTTCGGTCGCGGGAAGAAATATGGGTCCAATTTGAATAAGGCCGCGGACGTTGCTCTCGGTGGTTGGCAGGTCACGGGAATCACGACTTTCCAGAAAGGGTTCCCGTTCTCGGTTCTGGCTGATGACAAATTGGGTCTGCTAACGACCTTCACGCAGAGAGCCAACTTAGTGCCTGGCTGCAATCCGAATAGCGGGTTCCACAAGGGCGTCAATGAGTGGTTTAACACATCGTGTTTCGTTCAGCCTCTTGCCGGCCAATTCGGTGACAGCGGACGAAACATTATTCGTGGTCCTGGTATCAATAATTGGGATATCGGACTTGGAAAGGATTTCAAGTTCACGGAAAGAGTGGCATTCCAGTTCCGCGCCGAAGCTTTTAATATCTTTAACCACGCTCAATACGGATATGACCCCTTTACGGCGACTAACATCGGCGCTCCTGTGAGCAATAATCCGAACACTCCCCCTCCCCCATTAGGGAACTACGGTCAGGTAATCGCCGCGCGGCCAGGACGTATCCTCCAGTTGGGAGGGAAGCTTACTTTCTAGCGGGACCACCTCGTTCTACCCAGAACCGCCAGGCTCACAATCGCCTGGCGTTCTTTTTGTAGCACGAGATGCCAGCTGCGTTGAGTTAGCATGGCAACCATGAGTCTGGATGGAAAAATCAGAGCCTCGCTCTGCGTACTTCTGGCCTGCGCTACCACGTTCTTGTGTAAAAGCCCGGCCCGCGCGCAATCATCGGACTCGAGTGGCGTAGAACGATATTCGCAACAAGGTCAACAGGCCCTGGCGGAAGGACGATTCTCGGATGCTGAACAGGCTTTTCAAAAGCTAGCCACGCTTGAACCCGGCGTGGCGGAAGTGCACGCAAATCTGGGTGCCATTTACTTTCAAGAAAAAAAATATGAGCAGGCGGTTCAAGCTCTGCGCCAGGCACTGAAACTCAAGCCCAGCCTTCAAAAGGCAGAGATATTGTTGGCGATCTCCTCGTCGGAGTTGGGCCACTACAAAGAGGCCATGTCTGGATTGGAAAAGGGATTTCGCCATTCCACCGATGCTGAAACGAAGCGCATGTGCGGACTGCAGTTGCTTCGGGCTTACTCGGGTTTGCAGCTTGACAGTAAAGCGGTGGAAGCAGCTTTAGAATTGAACCGGCTCTATCCTGATGATGCGGAAGTTCTGTATCACACTGGAAGGGTCTACGGGAACACGGCTTTTCATGCGATGGAAAAACTGGCGAAGGTCGCGCCAGGTTCGGTGTGGCGGCATCAGGCTGCGGCCGAGGCTTATGAAAGCCAGGGTGATTACGAGACGGCGCTCGTAGAGTATCGCGAGGTGTTACGTCTGGATCCGAACCGGCCGGGAATTCACTATCGCATCGGTAGAACCTTGCTCGCCCGGTCTCACCAAAGAACTACATCGGAAGATGTAGCCGCAGCGCGGAAAGAATTTGAGCTGGAATTGCAGAAGGATCCTTCCAACGCCAATGCCGCGTATGAGATTGCGGATATCCAACGACAAGCGGGGCAGTTCGAACAAGCGCAGCAGCTTTTTGAGCTCGCTCTGAAGTCCTACCCGGATTTTGAAGAAGCTCATACTGGACTGGCATCCGTCCTGATGTCGGTGAAAAAACCAGAAGCTGCGCTGGGACATCTGCAGAAAGCAGTTGGCTTGAACCCCGAAGATGAGGTGGCTTGGTACCGCCTCGCGCAAGTGCAAAAAGCTCTAGGCAACACTGCCGAACAGCAGAAAGCACTGGCGGAATTCGGACGCCTGCGTCAGCAATTCAATCGGCAGAAGGGAATTGAGCCAGTATTCTCACCTAGTGAGGTAACGAAGCAAGAACTAGATCCGGGCGCGCCACAATAAGCCGACTTGGCTCCTCTCTAAGGAACAGTGACAACCGCTACGGAGAACCCCGCTAACTTGACGGTGTCCGCAGTCACCTTTGCGTTCGCTGGTGGTTGGAATCCAGTCGTCTGATCCACATAATCGACTTGTCCACCGCTCGCGCCGGCGACGGCGATATCAAACGAACGATTGCGCTTGTTCACCAGCAGCACTCGTTTCTTGCCGTCACGCGTCACAAAAGCGGCGGTGTAGACGTACGGGTTGTTGGCCGTGCCGGGTCCGGGCGGTTCAATCTGAACCAATTTGTCGCCTGGCCCGAAGTTGTCGTGCAGCAGTTTCAGAACCCAGTAGCGTGCGTTCGGCTTGCCATTATTCCAGTCCACCATGGAGACGCTGGGAAACTGCGTCGGAAAGCCGACCAGCTGTGACTCGCCAGCCACGTCGATGCCAATCTTCGTCATCTCACCGAAAAGATAGGCATACATCGCGCCGGCAAGATTCCAGTATGAGTCTTCGATTGGCCTGGCTACATGGCCCGGTTCGCCTTGGGCGGTGTCGTCGGCGGAAATGACGCCTAGTTCGTCGATAGTTGTTTTCGTTTCGGGCGAGAGTCGCTTGCGAATGGCCTCTATGTAGCGCACGGTCTTCAGGAAGCCTTCGGCCTGATCAAAGTAAGTGAATTGCTCCACTTCGGGAGTTTCATCAGCTGTCGGAACTGCGTAGAAGTGATATGAGATGAAGTCCAGTGGCACACCGGGTTTGTGGTTCTTGTGATCAAGGAAGTATTCGAAATAGCGGGGATCGATCGGGATGGCTAATGCCAGTCCGACAAACTTCATTTTGGGTTGTACCTTCTTTATCGCCGTGACCGTTTCATCGTAAAGGCGAGTATAGGTTTCGGCGTCAATGTGATGCTCGAAATCGATTTCGTTCAGCACCTCCCAGTGAGAAATGGAGTAGTGGTAACCTGACTCGTGACGCTTGCCGATTTCGTCGGTGAAGCCGCCTTGCGTGTACCAGGAAATCAGCCGGGCAAAGTAGTCCGCCACCTCTTTCATGCTGGGATCTCGCAGTTCGGTGCCTTGCTCATACGTCCATGTGACCTGGTTCGGGTCCGCCGGATATGCCACCGGCTTATCGGTCTTGTACATCCATTGCGGTATTGTGCTGAAGTTGAGAATCACGGAATGTCCCTTGGTCGCGTCTAGGAAGTCGATCGTCATGGGATCGATCGCCGTGAAGTCCCATGAGGTTTTTCCGTCTTTCGGCGGGTCCAATTCGGCCACTCCGAGTTTCGGATACGGAAGCCAGGGAACGTAGCGCACATAGTCTGCGCCCAGATCATGCAGACTTTTGAACGCATTGTCGTGCACGGGCGTGCCGCGCTGCAGGGGAGGATTCACTACAACCTGCAAGGTAGGTGTGGTCTGGGAAGTCTGGATGACTTTGTCCCAATGCACTGTCACCCGCGCTGCTTGATCCTGGGCGCTGGAAACTAAGCAGTGCATCACAATAGCTGCGAGGACGACCGGAATCGTTTGCCGCGACCTGCACTTCATTGGAGCTCCTTCAGAATCTAGGAAGTTTTCTCACCGCGCATTTGAACATGCTTTTCAGGGTAGTTCGAAATGCTCGCACCAGCGTAGTACGTCGTCAATTGTTGAGCATTCTGGCCGGGACATTTCGCGCTGAGAAACGGCTAACGACACGAAGCCGCAACGCTGCGACGAGCTCCTTATGCTGATTGGGGTCCGAATTGTCCGATTTCTAGAACTTCACAAATCCCTTGGGGTTTCGCATCGTAGAACGCTGGGTGCAACAGGGCCGACGCTTGTGGCCCCGGTTCACAAAGATTATCCTTGCCGCTATTCAGACCGATAAGAAATCAGGGAAGACTGCGAATGGGATCGTCAGACACCCGCCTTCAAGTTGGACTCTTCGGCATAGGCCTGGACACCTATTGGCCGCAATTTCCGGGGCTCCGCGAGAAGTTGGTGGGCTTCACCGCGCAGGTTGCCCGCCAACTTGAGATCTCTGGCACGCATGTGGTCAACCTCGGCCTGATCGACAGCCCAGAAAAGTCTTTTGTGGCGGGTCACGAGTTCCGAAAAGCAGACGTGGACCTGATCTTCTTACTCGTCACGACCTATGCGCTTTCATCTACCGTGTTGCCCGCGGTGCGCCGGGCCAAAGTACCGGTGATCATTCTCAATCTCTCCCCGGCTCCGGCGATTGACTACGACAAGTTCAATCATCTCAGGGACCGCACGAAGATGACAGGAGAGTGGCTTGCCTACTGTCAGGCATGCCCGGTTCCAGAAATCGCGAACGTGTTCAACCGTTGCCGAATCCCATTCTTCCAAGTTACGGGGATGCTCGAAAATGATCCAGTTGCATGGGGCGAGATCGGAGAGTGGGTTGAAGCCGCCCGCGTCGCGCACATCATGGAGCACAATCGCCTGGGCGTAATGGGCAACTATTACGGAGGAATGCTGGACATCTATTCCGATCTTACGCAGCAGTGCGCCTACTTCGGCGGACACATCGAGGTTCTCGAAGTGGAAGAACTGGCGACGTTGCGGCGCGAGGTGCGTGAGGCTGATCTCAACCGCAGAGTAGCGGAATTCCAGTCCGCGTTCGACGTGCAGCCAGACTGCTCTTTCGAGGAACTTGAGCGGGCCGCTCGAACTTCTATCGCGCTCGATCGCCTGGTCGAGGTCCACGACCTCGGGTCGATGGCCTATTACCACAAGGGTTTGGGAAGTGCCGAAAATGAAGACGCGATCAGTTCGATCATCCTGGGAACGAGCCTGCTCACGGCGCGAGGTATTCCGGTCGCCGGAGAATACGAAATCAAGAATGCTCAAGCCATGAAGATCATGCACTCATTCGGAGCCGGAGGTTCGTTTACCGAGTACTACGCAGTGGACTACAACGATGACGTGGTGCTCATGGGTCACGACGGGCCGGGTCACATCGCGATTGCGGAAGGGAAGACCAAGGTTCGGCCGCTCGAGGTGTATCACGGCAAGGTTGGGAGCGGGCTATCGGTGGAGATGTCAGTCAAGCACGGACCTGTGACTTTGCTCTCAGTTGTTCAGACCGTGGACGGCAAACTCAAGTTGCTCGTCGCTGAGGGAGAATCGGTGCCCGGGCCGATTCTCGAGATCGGCAACACTAATAGTCGGTACCGTTTTTCGATTGGCGCGAGAAGATTTCTCACCGAATGGAGTGCGCACGGACCAGCACACCACTGCGCGGTTGGCATCGGTCACATTTCCCGCAAACTGGAAAAATTGGGTGGATTGCTGGGAATGGAGTGCGTTTGCGTGTGTTGAGGTCAAGTTTGGGCATTCCGCATTGCGAAACAGAATCGGCGGCAAGAAGATCGACCCAACTACGCGTGCCACGTATTCTAACTATGTATCAAAGCACAGAACCGCAAATTTCTCGGCTCTTTACTCTTCCAGCGGCTTACGGCTTGCTGTCTTTCACATAGCGAAATGCCTGACATTCGAAGTTCGCCGATTGACACCACTAGTGCGCAGGTGAAACCATCCCCGCCGACGCGATATTGGACAGCCAGCCATGCGGCGTTCCTTCTCCATTTTAAGGAAATGTTTTTGTCGTTGGCCCAGCGATTAAAGTCCCGGGAGGATCAGGTGAAGGGTTTGAAACTGTCGAATGTAGTGATGGCAATTGGCATCCTGGTATTGGCGGCTTCTGCCACGCCGGTGCGACTACGTTGCGAATATCTGGAAAATCCTCTGGGCATCGACATGGCTTCCCCTCACTTGTCGTGGCAGAGTAATAACTCCGAGCGCAATTGGAAACAAGCCGCCTACGAAGTGCTGGTATCCAGCAGTAGCGAAACACTCCAAGCCGGTAAAGCCGATGTCTGGGACAGCGGCAAGATTGATTCTGAGGAATCAGTCGGCATTGCCTATCGCGGCCCGACGCTGCAATCGCGAAAGAGATACTTCTGGAAAGTTCGTGTATGGGATGGTGAGGGAAAAACATCTGAATCCACGGAGACCGCCTGGTGGGAGATGGGACTGCTCCATCCTACCGACTGGAAGGCAAAATGGATTCGTTGGAAGAACCCCGAGGATGACGCCGATCGACAGGGTATTCGCTGGATTTGGATAGCAGGCCAGGATGCGCTCGCAGTAGTACCGAAAACCGCAGCTACGTTTCGAGTTACCGTCGATCTTCCGCAGAAAGCAAAAAACGCGATTCTGGTACTCGCGACGCGCGGGGATTTCGTTGTCAAGGTGAATGGCCGAGCGGTGGATGCCAAGAGCAGATGGACCACCTTCGATCGAAGGGACATTTCTGATGAGTTGGTGATTGGAAAGAATGAGATTGAAGTGACAGTGACTGCTCCCGAAGCGCCAGAATTCGGGCCTAACAAGGGAACGGCAACCACCACAGCCGCACTGGCTGCGCTGGTAAAAATCACGAACGACAACGGCACGATCCTGCGCCGTCCAACCAATGCGAACTGGACGGCGACTCTGGCGAACACTTCAAATTGGGTTCCCGCTCACGTCGTCGCGGAATTGGCCGACAAGCGGCTGGGAGATCCAGGAGAATTGCCGCAACCGGCTGCCTACCTGCGGCGGACGCTCGCGCTATCGAAGAATGTAAAGAGCGCGAGGCTCTACGTGACTGCGCTCGGCACTTACCGGGTATTTCTGAACGGTACACAGATCGGACAGGATGTATTGACCCCCGATTTTACCGACTATCGCAAGCGCGTTCTGTATCAGGTCTATGACGTCACGAGTCTGGTAGTAAACGGCAACAACGTAGTCGGCGCTCTGCTGGGAGATGGTTGGTACGGGAGCGGTTTGACTTGGATCGGCATGCATTTCTTCTCTCCACCTGACCGGTTTGTCGCACAACTCGAACTCGACTACGCAGATGGCAGCCACGACACGATCGTGACGGACCAAAGCTGGAAGGCCTCCGCATCTCCAATTCTTCGGTCGGACATTTACGGCGGAGAAGTCTATGACGCACGATCGGAACAAGCCGGATGGGGAAAGCCGGGCTTCGATGACTCCAAGTGGAAATCTGCAGTGATTGCAGATCCGCCGGTTATCGCCGTTTCCAGCCAGATTACGACGCCCGCACGCGTCATCGCGACATTAAAGCCCAAAGCGGTGACCCCCGCCGCAAATGGCGCCTACATCTTCGACATGGGTCAAAACATGGTGGGATGGGCGACCCTGAAAGTGAAAGGCTCAGCAGGAACCAAGGTCCGGTTGCGATTTGCCGAAATTCTGAATCCGGATGGCACGATCTACACCGCAAATCTGCGCAATGCCGACGCCACAGATGTTTACACTCTGCGAGGCGGCGATGAAGAAACGTTCTCCCCACACTTTACGTTCCACGGTTTCCGTTACGTCGAGGTGACAGGTTATCCCGGAACTCCGAGTTTAGACGCGATCGCCGGAGATGTGGTGAGCAGCGTGAGCGGCGATCCGGTAGCCAAGTTGGTGACCTCAAGTGACCTGGTTAATCAGATGTGGTCGATCGGCATCTGGGGGCAGCGCGGAAATTTCCTGAGCATCCCCACCGATTGTCCGCAGCGGGATGAACGTCTGGGCTGGATGGGAGATGCCGGAGTTTTCTGGCGAACTGGAAGCTACAACTTCGATGTCGCTGCGTTCTCTCAAAAATTCATCCAGGATATCGTTGATGCCCAGACCTCCCAAGGCGCATTCACCAACGTCTCGCCCAACACGCTTCCATTCGGCGGAGGGGGAACCGAAGGTACGTCGGCCTGGAATGAAGGCATGGTGGGCGCGCCCGGCTGGGGCGATGCGGGAGTGATCGTTCCGTGGACAACTTGGGTACAGTACGGCGACAAGGCCGTCATTGAAGCGAACTGGAATGAGATGCAGCACTGGATGGAGTTCATCCAGAGCCGGAATCCCGACTTCCTGCGCGCGAAGGGCGTTGGGCCCAACTTCGCCGACTGGCTAGCTCCTGATGAAAATACGAACAAGGATCTGCTTGCGACCGCGTACTGGGTATTGATTGCAAATATGATGTCGCAGATGGCGCACGCCGTCGGCAAAGAAGCGGACGCGAAACGCTACGACGAAGTCGTCCAGAACATTCGCACGGCCTTCCAAAAGGCCTACATCAAAGACGACGGAAAGGTTGGAACGGGGACACAAACTTCTTATGTAGTCGCCCTCTACACCAAGATGGCTCCGGCAGCGTTGGAGTCCCTGTTGATCGATAGGCTCGTTAAGGATATCGAAGCCCGCAACTGGCATCTGTCCACCGGATTCCTGGGCACACCCTTCCTTCTGTTCACGCTTGCCGATCACGGGCGCAGTGACGTCGCCTACCGACTCTTGCTCAACGATACGTATCCATCCTGGGGGTACATGCTCTCGAAGGGCGCGACTACCTGGTGGGAGCGCTGGAATGGAGATACCGGCGATCCCGCCATGAACTCTTACAACCACTACGCGTTCGGTTCGGTGATTGCTTGGGTGTATCGTTACGCGGCGGGCATTGACACTACGGCCGATTCGCCCGGGTTCAAGGAAATTATCGTTCATCCGCACCTTGACGCTCGCATGAGTGCGGCGCGCGCCGAATATGACTCGATCTACGGCAAGATCGTCAGTGATTGGAAGGGAACTCCTGCCGGTCCTTTTTCTCTGAAAATTACGGTCCCTGCGAATACTTTGGCGAAAGTCTTCTTGCCCGTGATCGCTGGAGCACATCTCACTGAGGATGGCAGTCCTTTGAATGCGCAAGCGGAAAATGGATCGTACGTGGTTCAAGTGGGTTCTGGTTCCTACAACTTTGAAGTGAAGTAATTCGGAAGATGGGTGGTTGAGACGAATCGATGAGCATGAATCGAAGGGAACTGATTGCGAACGGAGCCAAGCTCGCTCTCGGCGTTGCCGTAAGCAACCGAGTATTAGGCACGCATGCAACGAACGCTTTTGCCCAGAGCTCAGACAAACCGTCGACCACAAAGAGCTTTCCTGCCAAGTTTCTATGGGGTGCAGCGACCGCGGCCCATCAGGTCGAAGGTAACAACGTGAACAGCGATAACTGGCTGATGGAGTACGCACCTCACAGCATGTACAAAGAGCCTTCCGGCGATGCTTGCGATCACTATCACCTCTACGAACAAGACATCAACATGCTGGCCGACCTGGGTTTCAACGCGTACCGCTTTTCGATCGAATGGGCGCGGATTGAGCCGGAAAAGGGATCGTTTTCGCGCGCCGAACTCGAGCACTACCATCGCATGCTGGAAGCCTGCCATCGCCGGGGACTGACCCCGTTGGTCACTTACTCGCACTTCACGCTTCCGCGCTGGTTTGCGTTACAAGGCGCTTGGGAAAATTCGGAGTCCGCCGATCTGTTTGCCCGCTACTGCGAGAAATCGACCTCACACCTGGGCGATCTAATCTCGTACGCGGCGACTTTCAACGAGCCTGACATCCCTTACTTGTTTCATTGGATTACTCTGCCGGGCGCGCCGGCAGGTTCTGACCTCGCTTCGACCATGGCGGCGCAAAAGGCAACCCTGCGGCAGCAGCTCAATGCGCCAGCGTTCAGCAGCTTCTTGATCGGTGATCCGCAGAAGTCGCGCGACAACATGATGGCGGCGCATACCAAGGGTAAATCAGCGATCAAGTCCATAAAAAGTAGGCTTCCTGTGGGCCTAACGCTGGCGATGGAAGATGATCAGCCCTCAGGACCTAATAGCCGGTTTGCAGAAAAGCAGGCAGACGTTTACGGGCCTTGGCTGAAGCTGGCAAAGCAGGATGATTACATCGGTGTCCAGACTTACACCCGCCAGCGAATTGCTGAGAAAACTCTTCCACCTCCAGAAAATGCTGAACTCACGCAGATGGGATATGAATTTTATCCCGAGTCGTTGGAGCACACCGTTCGTTATGCCAGCCAGGAAACGGGAGTGCCGGTGATTGTCACCGAGAATGGCATTGGCACCGAGAACGACGCGCGGCGAATCGAGTACATCCAGCGCGCTTTGGCAGGTCTGAAGCGCTGTCTCGACGATGGTGTTGACGTTCGCGGATATATTCACTGGTCTTTGCTCGACAATTTTGAATGGATTTTCGGCTTCACTCCGAAGTTCGGACTAGTTTCCGTAGATCGCGCAACCCAAAAGCGCACGGTAAAGCCAAGCGCCACGATGCTGGGAAAAATCGCTAAGAGCAATTCGTTGTAACCAGCGCGGAACGGAACGTTCGCACAAACCGTGAGATCCAGACGAAATTACAACAAAAGAGGTCACACTGTGAACCACACTCGTGTCGCTATCATTCAAGAGCTCGCACTTCTCGCGCTTGTCGTTGGCATGGCAGTCTCGGTCTTTGGTCAGAGTTCCTCGCTTGAGAATGGCTTCCAGTTTCCTCCGAATTCCGCGAAGCCACGCGTGTGGTGGCACTGGATGAACGGCAACATCACGAAAGAAGGCATCAAGCTCGACTTGGAATGGATGAACCGCGTGGGCATCGGAGGTTTCCAGAATTTCGACGCGTCTCTGGGTACTCCCAAACTCGTAGACAAACGTCTCGTCTACATGACTCCCGAATGGAAAGATGCGTTCCTATATACCACTAAGCTCGCCGACCAACTCGGCCTGGAAGAAGCGATTGCCGGTTCGCCCGGCTGGAGCGAGTCCGGAGGTCCGTGGGTGAAGCCCAGCCAGGGAATGAAGAAAGTCGTGTGGAGCGAAACCAGAGTTGAGGGCGGCACGCCATTCTCGGGCGTGTTGCCGCACCCTCCGACTGTCACGGGCCCCATACAGAACATCCCCATCTT
>Ga0137366_10003958_pt1 | contig 11554 bp, 9 predicted proteins | sample SagtaG_8_FD_104938 | JGI IMG/M metagenome (GOLD analysis project Ga0137366, IMG submission 104938) | Vadose zone soil microbial communities from Sagehorn Ranch, Mendocino, California, USA - Sage1_L_60_16 metaG | ecosystem: Environmental > Terrestrial > Soil > Vadose zone | place: USA: California... | reverse complement strand
AGATTTCTGTGCTGGAGCAGATCTGTCTTCACTACAACAGATTGCTACAGCCTCTATCGAGGAAAACGTGAAGGACGCCCGCTCCCTAATGGAGCTCTTTGCGCTTATTCGCCAGGTACGAATCCCGGTGATTGCCGCAGTTCGTGGCCGAGCGCTGGCCGGTGGTTGTGGCTTGGCAAGCGCTTGCGATCTCGTCCTTGCCGCCAGTTCTGCGCGCTTTGGATATCCGGAAGTAAAGATTGGATTCGTGCCCGCAATGGTAATGGCGATTCTCACGCGCAACATCTCGGAGAAACGGGCGTTTGGGTTGCTCGCCCGGGGCGCAGAAATCAGCGCCCAGGACGGTAAACAACTGGGTTTAGTCAATGAAGTTTTCGAGGACGACGTATTCAAGGCAGAAGTAGCTGCGTACGTTGCCGTGTTTGCAAACGTAAGTAAATCAGCCGTCGCCCTCACCAAGGCTTTACTCTACCAGATGGATGGGATGGCTTTTTACGAAGCTCTTGAAACCGGCGCCGACGTAAACGTCATTGCGCGAATGACTGAAGATTGCCAGAAAGGTATCGCGCGCTTCCTCGCAAAAAGTTAGCCCTCCAATAGTCACAAGCCGCCATCCCAAGATTATGTATTCTTTTTCATAATTTCGTTGACTTTCTCCTGATTTCGGCATTAATCTCCCCAGCAGTCACGAGGGTCGGACGAGAGCACGCTCTAAGGCCCGCCCAACCTTCTTTTTCAATCATCTTGTGGGCTTTTCGACATGAGATGTAATGCCCTCTGGCCCAGCACTGTTTTTATTTACGATCGGAAATGGAGGCTTCTATGACAACCCGTTGGCAGAGGTTCTCTTCGTACATTGATTGTAGAGCAGGTTCAATCATAGAGGTGAGAGTAGCAACAGCTAGGATTCTCACCTTACTTATTGTTGTCCTGTTTGTGTGCGGCCATACATTTGCACAAGGAACTGCCAGTGGAGCGATCGCCGGCACTGTCAAGGACAAGAACCAAGCTGTAATTGGTAACGCCTCGGTGACCATTACTAATAAGTCGACCGGTGCGAGTCGGACAACGACGACCAATGATAACGGCATATACAGGATTGACTTGTTACCAGCGGGTCGCTACGACATCAAGGTAAGTGCCAGTGGGTTTGGCGATGTGGCAGCGGAAGATGTTGAACTATTGCTTGGCAGGACTAACACCTTTGACGTCACTATGAACCCAGGTATTCAGACAGCGAATGTGACGGTCACCGCGGGCGAAACAGAATTAGTCAGCAAGGAAAAAACTGATATCAGTCTCAACATTACGCCACGCGACGTCCAGGATTTGCCTCTCAATGGTCGCGACCTAGGCAACCTGGCTTATTTAGCTCCGGGTGTGAAACCTGTCGACTCGTATGATCCAACCAAGCGGCGGATTGCCATTTTTGCTGGCAACGGAGCGAGCGGGCGCAATGTGAATGTCACGGTCAATGGAATCGATAATAAGGACAACACGGTTGGCGGGCCTGTGATGCAATTTCCGCTCGAGGCTATTCAGGAGTTTGTCATTAGCACGCAGCGTTTCTCAGCCGTAAACGGTCGCAGTGAAGGTGCCGCCGTCAATGTAGTTACTAAATCGGGCGGCACTGAGTATCACGGCTCGGGGTTTTATTTTCTACGTGACAAGAAGTTGAATGCCAGCGAAGTTTCGGCAACGAATCAGGCTCTCAAGACTAAGCCACCCTTCAACCGCAAGCAGTGGGGTGGATCGATTGGTGGCCCTCTCCACTTGCCGCGATTTGGTGAGGGTGGCCCGACGCACTACAAGACGGGCCGAAAGACGTTCTTCTTTTTTGCTCTTGAACGCCAGAATGAAGCAACATCCATCCCAGTGGAGAGCGATGCCTTAGCGGAACTCAATCTGGTTCGATTTCTAGGTGCTCAACCGGCTGCAGTCCTTCCAACTCCTTATAAGGATTGGCGTATCAACGCGAGGATTGATCACAACTTCAACTCCAAGCACAACATATTCGCTAGCTATAACGACCAGTCGAACATTGGGCTGAATGACCAGTCTGGGAACCGAAACGATCTGAGCGAGGGAAACTTTACGAAGAACAGGCTGTTGCTCGGCAATATTACTCTGAACTCAGCGTTGAGCAGTACAGTTGTCAATGCAGCCACTGTCGGTTATTCATACTGGAACAACCTGATTGATACCGAGCAAAAAGTCCCGCTCTTCACATTCTCGAACGGTATCAGCTTTGGCACCAACGCAAACGTTCCCCAGCAGTCGTATCAAAGCAAGTACCAGTTCAAGGACGATCTCTCAATAACTCGCGGGAACCATACGTTCAGAACAGGAGTCGACTATCTTTGGGAGCCAAAGCTGGGAGGTTTCTTCGAGTTTAATCCGACTCTAGAGATCGACTTTACCGGTCTACCGAGCGCTATTCTGGCAAACACGGGTGGAAAGTTTCCCCAGGGCTTCGCGACACCGGGGGCTGTTGGCGGTATGACCATCGCCATTGGGGATCCTTATTTCAACCTGCCGGGCGGCGCGAAAATGTTGGGCCTCTATTTCCAGGACGACTGGAAAGTGCGAAGGAATCTCACATTGAGCTTAGGTCTCCGCTGGGACAAGGATTTCAATCTGATCGGCACCAAAGCCCAAGGGAATAGCCGGACCTACAAAATTCTTAAGGCCATAAATCATCCGGCTGCCGCGGCGCTGCCTCACGACGATGCCCGTGACTTTAGTCCGCGCGTTGGATTCGCCTGGGACATGAGGGGAAACGGAAGACAGGTTCTGCGTGGAGGATACGGACTTTATTATGGACAGACTTTTCTGAATATCCCTCTGTTCATGATTCAGCAGATCAACCCGACAATCTTTGCCACTGTATTTAGTATTGCCAGTGGCGATGTCGTGCCTGGGACTGGGATTCTGCTTCAGAACTGGCGGTATGGAATCGACCCGTTACCAACGATTCCAGCGCCACAGACTAACCTTACTGCTGACAATACAGGGCGTATCATGGACCCGGACTATCGTAATCCTTCTACGCAGCAATGGAATCTGGGTTATTCGTTCCAGCTGAACTCTTACTCTGTACTTGAGTTTGAGTATACACACGTTCTGGGCCTCCATGAGTCCAAAACGCTCAACATTAATCCGACTCGCCGATTATTCCTAGATGGGGCGGGAAATGAAATCACATCTCGTCCTTTAAGCGCTGCTCTTGCCGCCGCTGGTCAGCCCGTTCTGGGGCGCATCGATTTAGAAGCCTCGGTCGGTCGGTCAAGGTACGATGGTATGAATATTTCCTATCGCCGGAGACTCCACCAGAACGTCAGTGTGAACGCCAACTACACCCTGTCCCGTGCCTTGGCATACAATGGAAACGCCGCTGCTTTCCGCAATCGTGCTTGGAATCCGTTTGCCTACTTTAACCCGTCCGAACTGGGTCCAACTCCAAGTGATTCGCGCCATCGATTTTCCATGGGTGGGGTGGTCAATTTACCCGGTGGATTTCAGGTTGCTCCGATTGTGCAGTGGGAGTCTGCCCGTCCCTATCCCGCAGGCTATGGAGGTTCAGTGGATGTGTTGGGCGTTGGCGGTGGCCGCGGTACATCTCACGTAGTCGTCTTCAACAGTAGTCCAAACGATCTTAAGGCGACTCTGACGGCATTCGGCGATCCGGGCATCTCCAATGCAATCCGAATTAAGTATCGAGATTGTTTACGCTCGGGTCAGTGTTCATTGGCTGCCTTTAACCCGTTGCGCGGACAGCCTTATTTCCAGCTTGATACCCGCGTCACCAAGAACTTCAAAATCAAAGAACGGGCAACATTGTCATTGTTGTTCCAGGTCTTTGATTTGACAAACCGGGCCAATTTTGGAAATAACTTCTTCACTGACGTGCGGCAAACAAACTTCGCGACGCCGAGTAATTTCATTACGCCCAGCGCCGTAATTATTCCGCATAGCCTCTCCGCGGAAGTTGGCGTGAAAATCAGCTTTTAGAACGCGCCACGATTCAAGCTATAAAGGGTGGCAAAGTCTTTTGCCACCCTTATTCTTTAGTAATGGAGGCAAGTTCTATAGCCCGGTCGAGAACGGGATCGTGAACCTCGCTTACCAAGCCAATCTCGAGAGCCTCATCGCTCGGGATGCGTCTGGCCGTGATGAAAAACTCTAAAGCACGGGTCTTGCCGATTAGCCGTGGCAGCCTCTGAGTGCCACCCCAACCCGTAATGATTCCCAGCTTTGCGCCAGGATGCGCAAATATCGCTTTGCTCGAGGCGATGCGAATATCACACGCAAGAACGAGGTCCAAGGCGCCACCCATGCAGTAGCCGTTGATCGCCGCAATCGTGATTTGCGGGGCCACTGCAATCATCTGAAATATTTTCTGTCCACGCTGCGAGAAGGCTAGGGCACTTTCAGGATTCAGGCCTGAGAGTTCAAGAATATCGGCGCCTGAAGCAAAAACATCGCCTATGCCGATGAAGATCAAGGCCACAATGTCATCGCGGCTGAGACATGCGGATAGAGCTTTTTCAAGCCGATCAAGAAGATCCTGGGAAAGGGAATTGCGTTTGGCGGGCCGATCAAAACGAATGATGGCGATCGAGTCTACTATCTCAACGATGAGCCCTTGGGCCGTGTCTGAGGCGGTCATTCCCGAGGCTTTACGTTTTCACGCAGAAACTTGACGATATCCTCAGTAGAGGTTCCTGGGAGAAAGACCTCCGCAACGCCGCCTTGCTTCAGTTTTAGAATGTCTTCCTGTGGTACGATCCCGCCCACAAGAACAAGACAATCGTCCAGCCCTTCGTCTCGGAGTAACTCAACGATGCGAGGACACAGGGTGTTGTGCGCGCCGCTAAGAATCGAGACGCCGACTGCATCTACATCTTCCTGCAAAGCTGCTGCAGCGATCATTTCGGGTGTTTGCCGCAGACCGGTATAGATAACTTCCATGCCCGCATCACGCAGGGCGCGCGCAATCACTTTTGCGCCACGATCGTGGCCATCCAGGCCGGGCTTTGCGACGAGGACGCGAATTTTCTTCTCGGACATATTCAGTAAACATCAAAACGCGGGCTCTTCGTAGACACCGTAAACATCACGCAGCGCGGAGCAAATCTCACCGAGCGTCGCGTATGCACGAACCGCCTCAATGGTTGCCGGCACTGTGTTCTCGTCGTTTTCCGCGGCCCGCTTTAATTTATCGAGAGCGTTTGCGACCGCACCGGCATCGCGATGATCGCGCGTCCGTTGCAAGCGCTCGAGCTGATGACCGCGAACAGACTCGTCGATGACGAGAATTGGTACTCCCGCCGGTTCGTTCTTCCACTCATATTTGTTTACACCAACAATCACCTGCTACCCACGCTCCACTGCTTTCTGATACTGGTAGGCTGAGTCCTGAATTTCTCTTTGAGGAAAGCCCCTCTCGATTGCCGAAACCATCCCGCCCATCCCGTCGATCTTTTCAAAATAGTCCAGGGCGCTTCGCTCCATCTTCTCGGTTAAGGCTTCAACGAAGTACGAGCCTCCCAACGGATCCACCGTATTCGCGACACCACTCTCTTCGGCAATTATCTGCTGTGTGCGCAGTGCGATAAGAGCCGCCCGATCTGTTGGTAGGGCCAGGGCCTCGTCGTAGGCGTCAGTGTGCAGACTTTGTGTTCCACCTAAGACACCGGCCAGGGCCTGAATTGCCACGCGCACAATGTTGTTTAGCGGTTGTTGTACTGTCAGAGATACTCCTGCGGTTTGGGTGTGGAAACGAAGCTGCAGGGTACGTTCGCTCTGATCGCCGAAACGGTTGCGCATCTGGCGCGCCCAAATACGCCGCGCGGCCCGGTACTTAGCCACTTCCTCAAAGAAGTCGTTATGCGCATTGAAAAAGAAGGAAATGCGGGGAACAAACTCGTCCACATCCAAACCTGCGTTTACGCCCCACTCGACATATTCGAGTCCATCTCGCAGGGTGAATGCCAACTCCTGAATTGCGGTAGAACCCGCCTCGCGAATGTGGTAGCCGCTTACCGAAACCGGGTTGTAGCGGGGTACGTGCTCGGTGCAGAACTGAAAGGTATCGGTTACCAGCTTCATTGCGGGGCGGATTGGATAGATCCACTCCTTCTGCGCTATGTACTCCTTAAGAATATCGTTTTGCAAAGTACCGGAGACTTTCTGCCAGTCAGCGCCTTGCTTTTCTGCGACCACCAGGTACATTGCCAGCAGGACAGAAGCCGGTGCATTGATAGTTTGGGAGACTGTGACCCGCTCGAGCGGAATACTGTCGAAAAGCACTTCCATGTCCGCCAGCGACGAAACCGCAACCCCACACTTGCCAACTTCGCCTTCTGAGAGGGGCGAATCGGCGTCATACCCCATCAGCGTAGGGAGATCGTAGGCCACTGAGAGCCCGGTTTGGCCCTCGGCCAGCAAATACTTGAACCTTGCGTTGGTATCTTCAGGCGTACTAAAGCCGGCAAACTGGCGCATTGTCCACATCTTGCCGCGATATCCAGTAGCGTGAATACCGCGTGTGTATGGAAACTCGCCGGGAAAGGAAACGTCCCGAGCAAAATCCTGATCACCGACGTCAGCCGGCGTGTAGAGTCGATTGACTTCGTCGAGCGAAACACTTTCAAAACGCTTTTTTGTTTCAGGGTGTTTCTTGAGGGCAGGTTCAAGCGTCTCGCGGTTCCAGCGTTCGATCTCGGTTTCGACGGGCGAGGCAAACTCCTTCGTTTCGGCCATGAAACCTCTCTAGTTCGGCAGCATTTACAAAGATTGGTTACTGCGTTTTGAGTGTAAACCGCGTTTCAGAGTAAAGCAAACTGTTAGTTTGCGTTCGCGTGGTGCTGTTGGCGTTACGAGCTAGAGTCTCGGCATTCTTAATAGTAAGAAGGGAACGCGGCTGTGATGGCAGTCACAACCGCGCTGTCTCGGCAGGACCCGGGATGCGTGGTTTCAAGCAGGCGGTCTAGCAGCAAGCGACGGGCAGGTCATGAATTCCTCTCGCGCCCTGGCCGAACAAGCATCAATCAAGTTCCTCATTCGACGGGCACAACAATTTCGTTACTTCGGACCATGTTCAGCCGGCTACGAGCGGCTGTTTCAATGGCTCGCGGATCGTTTCGCAGTTTTTCGACTTCCGTTTGCAACGTCTTATTGATACTACGAAGTTGCTCGACATCCGTTTGAATTAGTGCGTACTGCTCACTAGCAGTCAGCATCTTCGTTCTTGTCCTCATGTTCACAGTGACGCAGACCGCGAACGTTGCAAGCAAAATCATCCCAAAGATGACCCATGACGGTATAAGGCCCCCGCGGCGACGAACGTCAGCCCTGGAACCGACAAGGTCCAGTGAAACCTCACGAACGGATACAAAGGATCCGGCTCGAGGCGCGACGTGTTGCGCCCTGATTCGTTCATCAACCCAGTATGTGTTTGCGACCCTATTCAAGCAGCACCTCCAAGTCCTATGCTGGATCCCAATTTGTAAGAAATGCGTTCAAGTTACGCTGATTCAACCTTGCCAACTCGATAACACCAGGGAGCACAACTGCTCAGTCAGGCTCGGGCCGCGCGGCGCAATTGCCTACGCTGCGAGCAAGCGCGCAAGGATGCCATTTTCCTCCGGATAGTGACCTTTGAACGAAAATCCCGCCGACTCTTCACGTCGAGTACGTGACGGTGTTCATTGATCATTTCTCCGAGAGCGATGGACTTTGTGAAGCCGTGAACCACGGGTACTGCCGCGAAGATGAGTTCATTCGCGACCAAAGCATCCCCACGGAAAGCTCGAAACCGAATGGCCATTGCCCACCCCTCTTAAGAAGCTGCTTAACTGATTTTGTGCCTTTGGCCACAAGATAGCGGGTATTTCACCGCAACCGACCGCAAGCTAATGTGCTTTTTTGGCTGTCAATCCATTGCGCATCAACAACTTAGCGGCAATGCATCGTAACGTAGCACCCGTGCTTAAGGGTGTAAAGACATTTCTCCGCAAGCACTTAACTAGCTAACTTCAACATTTACTTGAGGTAAGCGCGCTTAATGAACCAGAAGGGCGAACGGTGGGCGAACGGAAATCATACCTTCAGTCAGCGGGCTAGCACACTGTTAAAAGTTGTTGACACCGCAGTAGTGGCTCGTTAGACTCAATTCGCTTCGGCCAGCTCGATCAAAAGGCGAGCAGTTCTTCAAATCCCAAGCCGATGCATTCTTGCCCGACCCTCATGAGACGCGGACTCCTTTCCTCGCACACTGGGTAGCATCGGTGATTACTAGTCGAACCAGCTGCAAAGGTCGTAAATGGCTAACTTGGCGGGAATAGATTCAAACCTGTCCTCAACACCGCTTCAGGACCAAAAGACTCTACCTATGAATTCGATCGTCCGGGCAGTTTGCGAAGCCGCAAACTCCGGGCCGGATTTGCTTTATGAGGTGATGATCAAACTCAGCCTTATGGTCGAGTCAATGGCCCCAACTTATGGCTTATCAATCTGGACCGCATCAACCAGTCAGAAGCCGCGATTGGAATGGTCCGAGGGTCTCGAAGAAGAGGAGATTGCGTGCGCCGAGAGTGTGGTGGGCAATATGCTGTCGAGGAATGGAGCCGCGACCGAAATCAAGGAGGGTGATGCCGAAATCTGCCTGGTTCTGGCACTGCCAAGAGCGGATCGGCCTGGAGCGGTTATCTACGGCCGCTGTGTAAGACCGCTTGATCGATATCAGGCAAGAGATCTGAAAACTATCGTGGACGTCGCGCACCTGGCCCATACAAGCGCAGTCTCGAAGAACTGGCCCTCCACACGTACTGAGTCCAGTAAGTCCGGAGCTGCGGTCATGAGTTCAACTTTGCCAGGTATGGTGTTTAGCAGCAGGGCCATGGCCGAGGTCGCTCGGGCAGTGGAAAAGATCAAGGACTCGGATTCGACCGTTCTGGTCCACGGTGAATCGGGCACTGGAAAAGAGCTGATCGCGCGCGCTATTCATCGTCTCAGTAGACGATCTGAGAAAGAGTTCGTTCCCTTCAATTGTTCCGCTGTTCCTGCCGAGCTTATCGAAAGCATGCTCTTTGGTCACCGCCGAGGCACTTTCACCGGCGCGCTCTCGGATAACTCAGGACTGATTAGAGCTGCTGAGAACGGCACGCTGTTCCTGGACGAGGTCGGCGATTTGCCCCTTGCTCTGCAGCCAAAACTGCTTCGCTTTCTTCAAGAAGGTGAGGTGCACACCCTGGGCGAACATGCCCCGCGGAAAGTCAGCGTGCGAGTTCTTGCGGCGACTCATAAAGACCTGGAACAACTTGTTCGCGAAAAAATGTTCCGGGAAGATCTTTACTACAGAATCGCGACGTTGCAGGTCAAAGTCCCACCTCTGCGAGAGCGGCCTGAAGACATTTCAACCCTGATCTCCCACTTCGTGTCCCACTATGCGCGAAAGAATGAACGTGGGATAGCCGGAATTACGTGGGAGGCCATTCGCATATTGGAAGAGTATTCGTGGCCCGGAAACATCAGGGAGTTGGCAGCCGAGATTGAACGGCTCGTGCTTTACGCAGACGACAGTGGCTTCATCTTGCCTGAACATATCAGCGAGAGAATTCTTCCCAGCACCAATGGCCACACCTCCGCTGAAGGGCTCGACGAGTTGCTTGAGAACTATGAGCGGCGGGTGATTACTGAAACGCTCAAGCGGCACGACTGCAATGTCGCCCGGGCAAGCGAGGCTCTTGGGCTTGGCTCGAGGCAAACGCTTTACAAAAAGCTTAAGAGACTGGCGATCGACATTGGCGATTTTCTCCAGGAAGATACAGAACCCGGACTTCAGCTGCGCAATCCTACCAATGAGATGACCAGGTCAAATCTGTAAACTGTCCTCGGTCCGTCTGCCACCAGGCCTTTATCCAACCTCCCCCGTAGCACAAACAAGATGTTTCTCTCTTACGTTCTCTGTTTTCTAGCAGCATTGTTGTTGCACGAGCTGGGCCACTTCGCTGCGGCCTGGGCCTGTCGTGTGAGTATTACGGAGTTTGGAGTCGGCTGGGGTCGCAAGCTGGTCAGTTTCAATGTTCGCGGGGTTGACTACATGGTGCGGCTGCTCCCGGTGGGCGCCTATGTGCGTCTCGATTTGCGTGAGTTGCAAATGCGCCCCTTAGGACAACAGGTGCTGGTCCTTTTGGCAGGAATCATTGTGAATCTGGTTGCGGCTAGCGCGACGGGAGGAACTCGATTCAGCGTTATGAACTTCTTGCTCGCAGCAACCAACATTTTGCCGCTCTACCAGCAAGACGGTTGGAAATGCGGGATGGTGATGCTTCGCGGACTCTTACGCCGCAAGAGCCTTCTGATTGAGTGGACCTTCACGATAGCCGGCAGCGGTATGAGCATCGTTCTCTTTGGTGCGCTTATCATGCGCTGTATGAAAGCGCGTTGAGCATTCATATGGACAGAATGGGAGCAGGCACACGGATACGGTGGCGCTGGGGAGTTACGGCCGCTCTGTCGATGATGATTCTCTCCTTCTATCCCCAAATTCATTTTTGGGCGGTCCGCGGTGCCGAGTGGAACGGTTCTTATGCGGCAATCGAGGGAGTGGGCGACGAGGTCGCGTATTCTGCCTACGTCAACGCTCTGATTGACGGCAGACCGCGCCGAAATGATCCCTACACCGGCCGCGACTTCAACAACGGCGCGCATCAGAGCGACTCACTTTTTTCAATACAATTTGTCCCCGCCTATCTAATTGCAGTTCCGGCCAGAGTCCTGGGAGTCTCGGCAGCCACGGCCTTCATCGCCCTCAGTCCATTGGCAGCTGCAGCAGCTGCGCTTGCACTCTTTTGGCTGCTGGCGATCGCCACTGGTAACGATCGGGTAGCCGCTGCAGGTGTGGTTGTGGTTTTGTGCCTAGGAACCCTTGTTGGCGGACATGGCCACTTCAGTAGCTTTTTTGGGCAGCCACCTTTGTACAACTACCTGATGTTCTTGCGCCGTTACCAGCCTGCCGCGTCGTTTCCTCTGTTCTTCATATTCTGCGGAGCCGGCTGGCTTGCGGTTACCCTACAAAGCCGAACGAAAGCGCTGGGAGCTGCGATCATTGCGGCGGCTGTTTTCGCTTTGTTAGTTTTCTCTTACGTATATCTTTGGACGGCGGGCTTGGCCTGGCTGGGATGTCTGGCAGTCTTATGGGCGGTTGCGAGACCTGATCGGTGGCGCAACGCGTTACAGTCAATCGCCGTCATCGCAGTCGGTGCTTTCGCCACGCTCGGCGTCTTTGCCCTTGCATACGCGAACCGCGCCGCGTCCATGGATTCCGTTCAAGCGCTCGAATTGTCCCGAGCGCCCGATCTGCGGCGAGCTCCAGAGTTAATAGCCATCGGTGTTCTGGTGGTACTTGGATATTTTGTCCAACGCGGAGCCATCAATATTCGCTGTCCTCAAGTTCTCTTCGCGGCCTCGTTTGCTCTGTTACCGATCGTGGTTTTTAACCAGCAGATACTCACTGGTCATTCGCTGCAACCGCTGCACTATGAAATGT
>Ga0137366_10003957_pt1 | contig 11555 bp, 9 predicted proteins | sample SagtaG_8_FD_104938 | JGI IMG/M metagenome (GOLD analysis project Ga0137366, IMG submission 104938) | Vadose zone soil microbial communities from Sagehorn Ranch, Mendocino, California, USA - Sage1_L_60_16 metaG | ecosystem: Environmental > Terrestrial > Soil > Vadose zone | place: USA: California... | reverse complement strand
TGGTGGTAGGCAACCCGGCGGACGAAAGCGTCCGGATGGGGGCGCTGGCCGGGCTGGAGCAGCGCGAGGAGGTACGCCGGTCGGTCAAGGCCCTGCTGACGGCCGGCCGGATCGTGTCCGGCGACCCGGACCACGTGGACGTGGTCGGGGCCAGCGCCGAGCGCGGCGCGTTCATGGCGCCGCTGCTGCTGCAGGCCGACGACCCGGGCCGCCTCGAGCCGCATCAGGTGGAGGCGTTCGGCCCGGTCAGTACCATCATCGGCTACCAGGACACCGACCAGGCGATCGAGCTCGCGGCCCGCGGCCGGGGCAGCCTGGCCGGCTCGGTCGTCACCGCGGACACCTCCTTCGCCCGCGACGTGGTCCTCGGCCTGGCGCCCTGGCACGGCCGGCTCCTCGTCCTGGACCGCGAGGATGGCGCCGAGTCCACCGGCCACGGCTCGCCGCTGCCCATGCTGGTGCACGGCGGGCCTGGGCGGGCCGGCGGCGGCGAGGAGATGGGCGGCGTCCGCGGCGTGCTGCACCACATGCAGCGCACGGCGGTGCAGGCCAGCCCGCGGGTGCTCTCGGCCGTCACGCGCCGCTGGATCCCGGGTACCGAACGGGCTACCGATGGCGGCCATCCCTTCCGCAAGTCCCTCGCCGACCTGCGGATCGGCGACGCCGTGGTCGCCGGGCCGCGTCAGGTCACGCTGGCCGACATCGAGCACTTCGCCGAATTTACCGGGGACACCTTCTACGCGCACATGGACGAGGAGGCCGCGCGGGCCAACCCGTTCTTCGACGGCCGGGTCGCGCACGGCTACCTCATCGTCTCCTTCGCGGCCGGGCTGTTCGTCCAGCCCGATCCCGGTCCCGTGCTGGCCAACTACGGCCTGGAGAACCTGCGCTTCCTCACGCCGGTGTACCCGGGTGACGAACTGACCGTGACGCTGACCTGCAAGCAGATCATCCCGCGCGAGGACGCCGGGCACGGCGAGGTGCGCTGGGACGCCGACGTGACCAACCAGGACGGCAAGTCGGTGGCGACCTATGACGTGCTGACCCTGGTGGCCAAACAGTGGCCGCCCGCCTAGGGAAGGTGCTCGGCGGATGCCGTCCACACTGACAGGTGTGCGGGGCGTTCCGGGAACGTTACGGCGGTCAGCGCAGCAGGCCGAAGAAGTCCTTTAGGTCCGCCGCCAGCTGGGCCGGGGCTTCCATCGCCGGGAAGTGCTGGCCGCGCGGGAACTCGGTCCAGTGCGCACCGGGCGGGGCGGGGACCAGCTTGCAGACCGTCTCGTCGGCCCCGAAGACCGCGAAGCCCTGCGGAACGGCAGGCGGTACGCCCCAGTCGGAGGAATGCGCCTGCTCATACAGCGTGTGCGCCGCGCTGGCGCCGGAGCCGGTGTACCAGTACAGGCTGACCGTGGTGAGCAGCTGGTCGCGGTCGACCGGCAGGTCGGTCCACTCGTGCACCTTCTCCGCGATCCAGGCCAGCTGAAGCAGCGGTGAATCGGCCAGGCCGTAGCCGATGGTCTGCGGCCTGCTGTTCTGAATGGCCAGATAGCCAGAACCATCTCTAGAGAATGCGTCCATCCGTTCCAGGATCAGCTTGTCGACCGGATCGTCCTCGTCGAGCCGGCCGGCCATCCCGGGGATGAAAGTGGCGGTGGCCGCGGCGGTCAGCGGATCGGTCACGACGTGCATGCCGATCACGTGGTCGCCGTCGAGGCCGGCGACCATGCCGGACACCCCTGCGCCGATGTCGCCGCCGTGCACGCCGTACCGTTCATAGCCAAGCCGGCGCATCAGCTCGGCCCAGGCGCGTGCAGTGCGGCCCATGGCCCAGCCGGGCGCGCTCAGCGGGGTCGAGAAGGCGTAGCCGGGCAGGGACGGCGCGATGACGTGGAAGGCCTGGCCTGCGGCCGGGTTGACCAGCGGCTCGATTAGCTGGAGGAACTCGGCCACGGAGCTCGGGTAGCCGTGGGTGATCAGCAGCGGCTTGGCGTCGGGCTGGCCGGATCGGACATGCAGGAAATGAATGCGCTGCCCGTCGATCTCGGTGACGAACTGGGGGTAGGAGTTGAGCCGCGCCTCGGCGGCGCGCCAGTCGTACCGCGTGCGCCAGTACTCGGCCAGTTCCCTCAGGTAGGCAAGCGGTACTCCGCGGGTCCACTCAACGCCGAGCAGCTCGCCGGGCCAGCGGGCGCTGGCGAGCCGGTGGCCCAGGTAGTCCACGTCGGCCTGGCGGATCTCGATGCGGAACGGCTGAATGTCCTCGTTCATCTCTTCTCCTCCTTAGCGGACCTGGTGCCCGCCAAGAAGGCTAGGAATAATAGCGGAAGGGATCTTTCCTAGATCGAATTCAGGATCAGAGAATGCTGGAAACATCGGCGCGCCTGCTGCGCCTGCTGTCCCTGCTCCAGGCGCGGCGTGACTGGACCAGCGCCGAGCTCGCCGTCCGGCTCGACGTCACCACCCGGACCATCCGGAACGACGTGGCCCGGCTGCGCGCGCTCGGCTATCCGGTCGAGGCGCGCCCCGGTGTGGCCGGCGGCTATCGCCTCGGCACCGGGGGTTCCCTGCCTCCGCTGCTGCTCGACGACGAGGAGACGGTGGCGGTCGCGATCGGACTGCGGACCGCCGCGAACGGCTCGGTCGCCGGGATCGAGGAGGCCTCGGTGCGGGCCCTGGCCAAGCTGCAGCAGGTGCTTCCCTCGCGGCTGCGCCACCGGGTCAGCGCGTTTGTATCGTCCGCACTGCCCATGCCGTCCCGCGGGCCACAGGTGGATCCGGACGTGCTGACCCTAATCGCGAGCGCCTGCCGGGACCACGAGCGGCTCCGGTTCGACTACCGGAGCCATTCCGGGACCACCGGCCGACGCTCGGCAGAGCCGTACCGGCTGGTGAACGACCGGCGGCGCTGGTACCTGGTGGCCTGGGACCAGGACCGGGACGCCTGGCGCACCTTCCGGGTCGACCGGATCGAGCCGCGGCCGCCGGCAGGCCCGCGCTTCACCCCCCGCGCCCTGCCGCCCGACCGGGAGATCGCCGCGCAGGTAGCCCGCGGAGCCGGCGAGGCGACCTGGCAATACCGGGCGCGGGTGATCGTGCACGCGCCCGCGGCACACGTGCGGAACCGGCTGCCGATACCAGTGGAAGTGGACTCCCTCGGCGACGACAGGTGCGCGTTCGAGCCGGGCTCGGACCATCCGGAAATGCTCGCCCTCTACCTGGGAATGCTGGGCGCGGACTTCACCATCGTGGACTCGCCAGAACTGGTGGCCGCGCTGCGCACGCTGACCGGGCGCTATCACCGCGCCATCGAGGCCAGCAGCCCTCGCGCCTTACGGCGCCGCCAGGGCCAGGCCGAGCGCGACCGCGTAGCGGTGGCCGAGCGGCCCGCCGGGGCAGGTGCCGCCGACGTCGCCGCGGCCGGCTGCCACCCCGTCGGGCAGCGAGCGGGCCAGCACGCCGAGCAGTTCCTCATCCCCGGCCGGCCCGCCGACCACCAGGACCTGCGCCGGATCCTGGCCGAGCGTGCGTACCGCCCGCCGGAAGTTCCCCGCCAGCACGGCCTGCTTGAGCCGCAGCCGGATGGCCCGCCATTCTCCCGGGCTGTGGTGCCGGTCGAACGGCAGCCAGCCGCCCGGGCCTTCCACCGCGAGCATGCCGGCCGCCGACGCGGGCGCCGGGACGTCCAGGAAGCCGCGGCGGCCGTCCTCGCCCTCGTAGCGCTGCCCGCCGTCCACCCGGACGCACGGCCGGCGCTTGACCCAGTCGGCGGACGCGCGCGGGATGCCGAGCATCTCCGCCACCGCGGCGGTGAGCAGCTCACCCGCGCCCGCGGCCACGACGCTGCCCCCGGGCCCAATGACGTCGACGGTGCCGGCCCCCAGGTCGACCACGACCGCATCGTCGACGGCGCCCGGCGTGGTGAGGGCGCCGAGCCGGGCCGCGGCCGACTCGCTGACCGGGCCATTTACCGGCACTTCGAGCAGGTCACCCAGGACGGACGCGGCATCCTCGTCGCCCGCACGGCTCAGCGAGGCGACCAGCACCGCCCGGCCGGTGCTGCCCTGCCGGGCGGTGGCCGCCTCGGCCGCGGCGGCCAGGTCCACGGCGAACAGGTCGTCGACCTCGCTGGCGGCGGTGCCCGTGCCATAGGCCTGTACCGCGCCGACCGACCAGCCGGGCAGCCGCGGGCATGCGGCTCGCAGCGTAAGACGGCCCTCCCCCGCGGTCAGCACCCACGGTTCGTCCGGGATTCCGGGCGCGCCGGGGGCCGCGGGCAGTAGGCCGACCACGGCGTTGGCGTGGTCGGTCAGCGCCCGGCTCACCGCGGCCGCGTCACCCGCCTCGGCATCAGTCAGCGGGTCCAGGCCGAGGCGGGCGCCGAGCGCGACCGGGTCGGCCAGCAGGCGCAGGGTGTGCCCAGCCGGGCGCACCTCGACCGCGAGCAGGCGGCAGGCCGCCGCCGTGTCCGCGTCGACCTGGTCGATGACCGGTACGCTGCCGGGAAGCCGGTTCGCCACCAGCACGCCCTCATCCCCGGCCACCAGCACCGCGCCGATCCGGGTTCCGGCCGCCAGCAGCGCCCGCAGCCGGCCGGCGGCCTCGTCGTAGCGCAGCCCGGCCGGCACGATGGCTACTACGTCCACGTCGCGGGGCGCGAACCTGGCCGGGGAAAGGGGCGCGGGGTCGCCGGTGAGATGGGGCGCGGCGAGGGACAGGGGCACGCCGACGCAGGCGCCGGTCCCGCCGGGGGTGGGCACGCCCGCGGCCAGCACGCGCAGCCGGCCGGCCGGCCCGGCGGCGCCGGGCACGGTCACCACCGCGGTGTCCACCGCCCGCAACGGCGCGATCCTCGCCTCGCCGACCGTGCCGCCGAGCTGACGTTCCAGCCGCCGGACCAGCGCGGCAGCCCCGCGCAACGAGCCCGGCGAGCCCTTCCGGCCACGCGTCGGCACCCGCCCGGCACCCAGGATCTTGCCGCCGGACACCAGCACGACCTCGGTCGTGGCGTTCCCGACGTCGACCCCCGCGATCACCGTCACCCGGCGGCCTCCCCTACGCGGACAGGCCCCGGCGGGCGTAGACGTCCGCCGCCTCGGTCAGCAGCGCCGCGCAGCGGGGCAGCCCCCGGGCATCGAGCGACGCGGCCAGCTCGGTCAGCTGCGCGGGCGTGGACCGGCCCGGCCGCAGCGCCTCGTAGATGGCCAGCACCTCATCGTCGGGCAGCCGGGTCAGTTCGGCCGCGCGGCGCAGGTTCTCGGCCAGCTGCGGGTTGCCGTGCTGTTCCGCCACGACCGCCTGGCGATCCAGGGTCTCCGGGTGAATCCGGAGGTCCGCCACGCCGACCTCGCCCGCCCGCACCGCCTCCACGGTCAGCCCGTCCACCGGTTTCCCCGACAAGGCCCGGATCTCGTCAGTCACAACTGCTCACCGCCGTAACAGCAGGCCTTCCGACCCAACCACGGCGATGTGACACCGTAGTGGTTCTGACCACGGCGATGTGACATCGCCGTGGTTCCTGCGGGAATCCGGGGCCCGAGCCAACCGGCACGATGTGACATCGTGCCGGTCCTATGCGGCTCGATGTCACATCGTGCCGCATGCGCAGCGCGCTGGTGGTGCGAAACACGCTTGTGGTGCCGAAGATGCAGATGGTACGGAGCGGGCGCGGTCCGGGGAGCGGGCGCGGTCCGGGGAGCGGGCGCGGTCCGGGGAGCGGGCGCGGTGCTGAGTGTGCACGGGCTTTTCATGTCAGGCCCTCCAGGCTCAGCTCTTCGGGGGGCGCGCCGGGGACCATGCGGCGGCGTTCGAGTTCCATCAGGGCGATCACCGTGGTGTGGTAGCGGGCCTCGATGGCCTCGTCGGAGTACGGGTTCCTGGCCGGGTCGGGCGTACCGCCCTTGGCGTGCCGCGCGGCGTTGGCGCCGAGCAGCCGGTACAGCGCCGGCGTCATCGAGGGCGCCACCGAGTACAGCTCCAGGTTGGCCAGCGGGGCCAGGTCACGGCGGTGGATCAGCGCGGTGCCCTTGCCCTGCAGCCCGATCCCGATCCCCGACCCGGCCAGCCGGGCCGCGGCCAGCCCGATCCGGCCCAGGTCGACGCTGTCGCCGAAGCGGACCACCCGGCCGACGCAGCCTTCTTCCTCCAGGCCGGCCAGCATCTCCCGCAGCACGTCGGTCACGGCCAGCCCGGACAGGCACCGCCACACGTCCCGGCCGACGGCCGGCGAGACCCCGATGACGACGTCGCGCGGCCCCTGTCCTGGCCCGGCGGGGCCACGGGCACGAAGCAAGGGCACAGCGCACTCGGCCTGCTCGGCGCGCAGGTCGGCGACCCCGCGCGCCTGGCGGATGGCGTCGATCTCGGCCTGCCGGGACGGCGCGGGCTCGTAGCCGGTGCCCGGACCCGCGTAGTCGTTCGGGTCGGTGACCAGGGACAGCACGCTCAGCTGCTCGTCGAAGATGGCGGACGTCTGCAGGTAATCGCCGGACAGCCTGGCCCGGGCGAAGGCCATGGTCCGTTCGGCCTCGTGAAGATAGCCGCATTCGTCCAGGGCGGCCACGATGTCCACCACCGTCAGCCCGCGCTGGCGGATGGCCTGGGCCGCGGCCAGCACGGCCAGGGTGTCGGTCTCCCCCAGGTCTTTCGACCCGGCCGCGTCGACCGCCAGCTCCACGTGCCCGTCGGTGAAGTCGGCCAGGCCGAGGTGGGCGTAGACGGCCCGGCAGGCCTCCGCGGCGTCCCGGCGCACCTCCGCCAGCCGCGAGGCATCGACGGTGCGCAGCCCGCCGTCGATGCCCCAGTCCCGCTGCATGGCCAGGAAGTCGTCGATGTCCTCGGCGTTGAAGTTGCTCGGGCCGAACATGTTGTCGTAGCGCTGGATGGACCCGAACCCGCTGAATACGAAGTCCGAGCCGGCCAGCGCGATGGGCAGCGTCCGGGAGGTGCGGCGCATGTCCGACTCGCTCATCAGCGCGTCATTGCCCGAGCAGGACTCCAGGTTGCGCATCATCGCCATGACGTTCTCCGCCATCAGCTCGCGCAGCCCGCCCGGCACCGAGGCCGCGACCGAGGCTCCGTCGATCCCGCCGTTCTGCACCCCCTGGGCGCCGATGGCCCGGGCCAGCGCCACGCAGCGCGCCTCCAGGTAGAGCATCGAGCGGCCTTGCGCCCCGGCCATCAGGACCTCGGCGCCCGCGCCCGAGGAGACCCGCATCTTCATGCTGCGGGAGGCGTACGCGGAGGTGAGGAAGGCCTTGGACCAGGGGGTGTCGTCGCCGTCGGTGAACACCTGCTCGGTGCCGTACAGCGACACGGTCTCGGCGTAAGAGGTCAGCCCGCGCATGCCCAGCTCGAGCTCCAGGGCCTCCTCGACCGAGCACTGGATGAGCACCCCGTCGGCGCCGAACGCCGCCCCGATCAGGCAGGCCACCGCGTTGCTCGGCGCGTCGCCGAGCACCGGCACGGTGGTCTCGACCTCGCGGAACCCGAACGCCGCCGCGGTGGCCGAATCGGCCGCGAGCAGCAGCGGGTCGTCGAGCCGGTTGGTGACGTGGGCCTGGTTGCTCGGCGTCCGCCGGGCGCGCAGCTTGGTCATGGCCATGACCAGCTCGGCCGGGCGGAGCAGGGCCAGCACCCGGGTCAGCTTGGCCGGGGTGGCGCCGGCGCTCAGCCTGATGATCTCCTGCCGCGGCACCGCCGGGTCGACCAGCAGGCGGGCGAAGGCCACGTCGGACAACGCCATCGCCTCGTCCGCGACGGAAAGATCCAGACCGTGCCGGGCAATGAACGTGTCGATCGAGTCGAACTCCGCCTCCGGCACCCCGTCCAGCTCGGTCACCCGGCCGTCGGTCACGACCAGGCTGGGCTCTGGGTCCTGCGGCGAGCGCAGCGCGGTCAGCCCGAGTTCGGGGTTCTCGACCGCGAAGCCGTCCAGGTTGACCCGCTGCCGGTCCATGAAGCGGATCCGGCCGACAGGCTGGGGAGTCATACCGCCTCCTGCGCGTGCAGTTCGACGACGCGGGCCCGGCCGGGGACGGCCCGGGAGGCGCCGCCCCCCTCGGTGCGGACGACGATCCGGGTCCGGTCGGCCCGGAACAGGTCGCGGGAGAACTCGATCGGCTCGCCGTCAGGGTCGGTGGTCGTCCTGGTGATCGCCATCAGCGGCGCACCCGGCTCGACGTCCATGACGGCCGCCTCGTCCGGCGAGGCGAGGACCACCTCGATCCGCTCTACCGCGTCGGTCGGCTCGGCGCCGAAGTGCTCCTGGAGCAGCTCGTAGACCGAGCCGCCGAGCGGCATCTCGAGCAGCCCGGGAAAGCGCCGGGCCGGAAACCTGGCGTGCTCGAGGGAGAACGGGCTGCCGTCGGCGAGCCTGATCCGGAACAGGTCGACGACCAGCTCGTCGGGCCGGGTGTGCAGCGCCTGCGCGGTGATGTCGTCCGCCTCGGCCAGCCGGGCGGACAGCACCCGGGTCCCGGCCACCACGCCCTGGCTGCGCAGCAGCGCGGGCACGCCGACGATGCGGGACAGGTCGCGCTCGATCTTGCCCTTGGCCACGAACGTGCCGCCGCCGCGGCCCGGCACCCGGCGGACCACGCCGCCTTCCTCCAGCACCGCGAGCGCCTGGCGCAGCGTGGCCCGGCTGACCCCGAACTCGGCCGCGAGCGCCCGCTCGGCGCCAAGCCGCTGCCCCGGGCGCAGCCTGCCGCTGCCGATCTGCTCGGCCAGCGCGCGCCTGACCTCCTCGGAGGTCCGCGGCTGGGAAACCTCGCTCATTCCGTGATCGCCGCCATGGCCTCGGGCGATTCGGGCAGCACCTGGCCGCCGTCGACGACGATCGTCTGGCCGGTGATGTAGGCGGCCTCGTCGGTGGCCAGGAACAGCGCGGCGTAGCCGATCTCGTCCACCGTGCCCAGCCGGCCCATCGGGATCGCGGCGGTCATCCCGGCCGCGTAATCCTCGCCCATCTCGGCCAGGCCCTCGGTGACGATGTTGCCGGGCAGGACCGCGTTGACCGTGATGCCCTTGGGGGCCAGCTCGATCGCGGCGGTCCGCATGAAGCCGAGCTGGCCGGCCTTGCTCGCGCCGTAGTGCGTCCAGCCGGGGAAGCCGGTGATCGGCCCGGTGATGGACGAGGTGAGGATGACCCGGCCGCGGCCGGACGCCGCCAGGGCGGGCAGGCAGGCCTGCACCGACAGGATCGTGCCCTTCAGGTTGGTGCCGAACACCTGGTCAAGGTCGTCCTCGGTCAGGTCCTCCAGCGATGCGCCGGGAAAGATCCCGGCGTTGGCGCAGAGCACGTCGACGCCGCCCAGCCGCTCCTGGGCGATCGCGGCCACCCGGCGGGAGTCCTCCCGGCTAGACACGTCGGCCAGCACGTACGAGACCTCGCCCGGCCCCGCGGCCGCCGCGGCCGCGGCCTGCAGGTCTTCGGCGGCAGCCCGCGCCGCCTCCGCGTCCCGGCCGGTGATCAGCACCTTCGCCCCGTTCCGTGCGAAGACGCTGGCGATCCCCTTGCCGATCCCGCGGGTGCCGCCGGTCACCACCACGGCGCGGCCCGCGATCGATGTGAACATGGCAGCTTCCTTTCAGTGAGTGCTCAGGTATGACTCCGCAAGGTCACAACTGCCTTGCGTGTAGCCGGCGCCGAGTTCGGCGGCGATGTCCACGGCCCGGTGCGAGCCGATCCACGCGACCAGCAGCAGCCGCCGGAACATGATGAACGTCCAGATCTCCGCCTCGTCCGCGGCGGACAGCCGGCCGGCCCTCCGGTAGCCCTCGAGCCAGCTGTCCACCAGGGCCGGCACTACCGGCTCGTGCTCGAAGAAGCTCACCGTCGTGCCCAGGTCGTACAGGTACCAGCTGAACCCGGCGTCGTCGAAGTCGATGACGCTGACCGAGCCGTCGTGCACCAGCAGGTTGGCCAGCCGGGTGTCGGCGTGCACCAGCCCGTACCGGTCCGGCCCGGAGCCGAAGACAAGCAGCCGGGCGCGCAGCACGTCGTCCAGCCGGGTCAGGATCTCGCGCTCGGCCGGGCCGACGCCGATGCCGTCCTGCCACCGGCCCCAGCGCGCCTGGTCGCCGAACGCCGCCGGGTAGTCCCAGTGGAACCGGGTGAACCAGGCCGGGCGGGACCACTCCCGCGCGTGCCCGTGCATCCGCGCGGTGATCTCCCCCAGCTCGGCGAAGTGGGCACTGGTCAGTCCGGGATCATCGGCCGGCCCGGCGCCTGGTTCGGTACCCGGAAGGAACTCGAACCGGACGCAGTACCGCTCCGCCGCGCCGCCCTCCTCGGGCACGGTGACCACCCGCCGCCCGTCGGCGGCCGGCAGCACCCGCGGCGTGCGCACCCCGGCCTCCGCCCGCAGCGCGTCCATCCAGGCCAGCTCCGAGGCGATCTCCGGCTTGGTGTGGTAGCCGAGCCGGTGCACGCGCAGCACGGATGGCCCCGTGTCCGGGTCGCTGACCAGGAAGGTCGCGTTCTCGGAGACGTTGAGCAGCTCGACGGACGCGCCGGGATGACCGCCGTACGCGGCCAGCGCGTCCCGCGCGCAGCCCCGCACCCGGTCCATCACGTCGCCGCCGGCCGACAGGTCGTGCTCCCCCACGGCTACGCCTCGTGGTCCCGGCCGGCCACGGTGGAGAGCACCTCTGTGATCTCGCGCTGGGCACGCCGCACCTCGGCGGCGGGCCCGCTCAGGTAGATCCGGCCGGCCGCGCCGATCATCGCCACGTCGACCAGGGTGACCCCTGGGGCGGCGCGTTCGGCCTCGTTGGCCGCGACCGCCGCGAACAGGGCCGGGGTGACCTCGCTGACGCCGAGCGTGTCGCCGGGGATGATCATCGAGCCGGCCCGGTTCCTGTTGATGATGATCGCGTGCGCGTCGGTCACGTCCTCGATCACATCAGAGAACAGGGTGCGCGGCCGCAGCTGGTCCTTCTCGTCGGCACCGAGCCCGTCCAGGATGGCCCGGCCGGCCCGCCGCACGTCGTCCAGGTCCCGGCCGTGCACCTCCAGCACGCCGAACTGCCGCTCGACGAACAAGATGCCGGGCTCGACCGCGGGCACCGCGCGCAGCGCCAGGTCGGTGACCCGCTCGATGGCCAGCGCGGGGGCCACCTCGACGATGAGCGCGTGCTGCCCGGCGAACGGCGGGTAGCCGCGGGCCCGGGTCGGGGTGCCCAGGTACGCGGCGAACTGCGGCTGCAGGTCACGTACCAGGAGGTAAACCCGCAGCTCAGCGGCGTTAGTCACCGTTGATCTTGAAGTGCCTGGCGAGCTCGGGGTGCGGGCGAGGGATCACGTGGACCGAGACGAGTTCGCCCACGTTCGACGCGGTCTCGGCGCCGGCCTCGGTGGCCGCCTTGACCGCGCCGACGTCGCCGACGATCGTCACCGACACCAGCCCGTCGCCGACCTCCTGGCGGCCGACGATCGTCACGTTGGCCGCCTTGACCATGGCGTCTCCCGCCGCCAGCGCGGCCACGTACCCCTTGGTCTCGATCAGCCCGATCGCGTTGTCAGCCATGGTTCACTCTCCTTGAGGATCTGGATC
>Ga0137366_10003956_pt1 | contig 11557 bp, 9 predicted proteins | sample SagtaG_8_FD_104938 | JGI IMG/M metagenome (GOLD analysis project Ga0137366, IMG submission 104938) | Vadose zone soil microbial communities from Sagehorn Ranch, Mendocino, California, USA - Sage1_L_60_16 metaG | ecosystem: Environmental > Terrestrial > Soil > Vadose zone | place: USA: California... | reverse complement strand
CGATGTGCCTCTCAAAGAAACGAAACCATTGTTCTGAGCCACCCCGATGATGGCAAAGAAGATCCACACGGCAATTGAACCGACAACTGCGCCCGTTTCCGGGCGCACCAGCAGCCGGCGAAGCGGTCTGACACGCACCATCCGCTCAGTTGCGATAGTAGCGCTCATATTTTCCTCCTATTCTCTAGCTGTGTTGAAGTCAACGCTGAGCCAGCGGCCCAGTTGACTCCAACACGGAGCCTTGTTAGCGGGTTCCTGCCGCTGTCAACTGGATTACCTGGGCTACGTTTTGCGATGTGACAAAACCGGGACCGGTCTGTAGGACATCGTTCGCGATCGTATTGAGATTCGTCTTGTATAATGTCAACAAGACAATGGGTAAGTATCCCTGCTCATACTGCTGCTGGTCAATGGCAAACAGCATCTGACCATTTTTAATCGCATTCAGTACATCTGACGACAGGTCGAAGGTAGCCAGCTTGATCTGCCCGAGCTTGTTCAGGTCCTGGAGCGCTTTGATGGTCGGGCTGGCGCCCGTGGGACCAAGCGTCAGGATGCCATCAACCGAAGGATCATGCTGGATTGCAGCCTCGACGGTCTGCTGGCTCTGGGTCGGGTTGGCCAGGTTAACGCCGATAACTTTAACTGTGCCACCATCTGCCTGCGACAAACCCTCCTCAAAGCCTTTGCAGCGCAGCGTAAGAGCGGCATTACCAACCTCCTGGTTGATACAGAGGGCATGCTTGACCCCGGCAGCGCCCATTCTCAGACCGCCGCCAATGCCAGCCTGTTCCTCGGTCTGCCCGATGTGAACCAGCACCCCCAGACTCTTGGCGACATCAGAGCCAGAATTGATCGAGATCACGGGGATACCGGCAGCCACAGCCGCTTTAATCGAGGGGCCCAGGGCTTTGGGATCGGGAATCGAAACAACTATCCCATCCGGGTGGGCTGCCACCGCAGTATCAATGAGATGGGCCATTGCTACCACATCGAAGGTGCCCGAGGCTGGCCCTTCATAGATCGCCTGGACACCCATATCGTGGGCCGCCTGGTCAACCCCTTTCTTGACCACAGACCAGAATGGGTCCGTAGCCTGGCCATGAGTGATCACATAGAACTTGATGTTTGAGCGCGACGAATTACCGCCGCCATTGCTCGTTGACTGGTTACTTGTCGTACCACCACCGCTACAGGCAGCAAGCACGAGAGGTAGCATTACTAACAAAATGATGAGTTTCTTGAAAAGTCGTTGCATGTTGCCCTCCTTGGCTACGATTGAGATCGACTTTACTTAAAATTGAGATCCGTTACAAATGGCTTCGAAATGATTGACCTCGTGCAGACACGAAACGTTCTACTTCCACGATATCTTTGTTATCCTCTGTTAGTTCCCTCCTTTCCTGGAAAGCATTGTTCCATATTCAATGTATCGCTCTACACCTGCAGGTAACGCATGCCACTCCCCTACTCCAGAAAATAGCGTTCTTGCGTCCGCATGATTTCCCATTCTGTACGGGCAGACTGTATTTGGGGATTGGTACTGACTTCAGCAATTGGCACATCCCACCAGCTCTCGTAACCGGGCACGCTGAGATAGCGGTCGTTCTGAATGTAGATCACTGATGTACGCTCAGTTGTTCTCACTGCCTCGAGTGCGGCAACGAAATCAGCATAGGTCTCGCACTCGATCACATAGGCACCCAGGCTGTGCGCATTCGCCGCGAGGTCAACGGGCAATTCCTGCACATCCTCACTTGCTGTGTCTCCGGGCAATACCCCATTTTGCGGAGCAGCATAGCGGGTGCCGAAACCATCCTGACCAAGCGAGCGGCTGAGTGCGCCAATACTTTTGAAACCATGATTGTCGAGAAGTACAATGATCAGTTTGTGGTTTTCCTGGATTGATGTCACAATCTCGCTATTCATCATCAGATAGGAGCCATCGCCGACCATCACATAGACATCTCTGCCGGGCGCTGCCATTTTAGCCCCCAATCCACCGGCGATCTCATAACCCATGCAACTATATCCATATTCCATGTGGTAGTTCTTGGGATGGCGTGCTCGCCAGAGCTTATGCAGGTCGCCAGGTAAACTACCTGCCGCGCAAACCATGATGGCATCCTGAGGGCTCAGCTCGTTGACTGCGCCGATCAACTCGCCCTGGCTGGGTAGTGGTGCATTGCGGATTGCGTAGATGCGTTCGACTTCAGCGTCCCATGAAACATGGAGTTGCTCGACCTGGGCACGATAGTCTGTATCGACGTGATAGCCGTCAAGCAGTGAGAGCAACTCTTCCAGCGTCACCTTTGCATCACCGACGAGCGGTAACGCGAGATGTTTGGAGGCATCGAAGGCGGCTACATTGATATTGATGAAGCGTACCTCGGGGTGCTGAAATGCGGTCTTTGATGCAGTTGTGAAGTCACTGTAGCGTGTGCCGATGCCAATTATCAGATCTGCTTCTTTCGCGATGCGGTTAGCTGCAAACGTGCCGGTGGCACCGATTGCTCCGAGATTTAGTTGATGGTCATAGAGTAGGCTACCCTTCCCGGCCATCGTCTCACTAACAGCAATGCCTGTTTGATCAACAAAACGCTGCAAAACGCCGCTAGCCTCCGCGTAAATTACACCGCCACCAGCAATAATCAAAGGACGCTGACTGGCACGAATCCATGCTGCTGCCTGTTCCAGTGTAGAGCGGTCCGGTCGATTGCGTGCAATGTGCCATATGCGTTTGCGGAAAAACGTTTCGGGATAAGCGTAGGCCTCCACTTGTACATCCTGAGGAAGCGCCAGTGTGACGGCACCAGTTTCCACCGGACTTGTAAGTACACGCATAGCCTCAGGTAGCGCAGTCAACACCTGCTCAGGGCGCGTAATGCGATCCCAGTAACGACTCACCGGCTTGAAACAATCATTAACTGAGATATCCTCAGTGTGCTCGGACTCAAGCTGTTGCAGGACGGGAGCGACGTTACGACGAGCAAAAATATCTCCTGGCAGTAGCAACACAGGTAGGCGATTGATTGTAGCGGTAGCTGCGCCCGTCACCATATTGGTCGCGCCGGGGCCAATAGACGAAGTGCAGGCAAGCGTCTGCATTCGGTTTCTGGTCTTAGCATACGCTGTGGTAATATGTACCATTGCCTGCTCATTTCGAGCCTGGTAGTAGCGGAAATCGGGCATCTGCTGCAGGGCTTGACCGATACCCGCGATATTGCCATGACCAAAGATGCCAAAGCACCCGGCGAAAAAAGGTAGTTCTACCCCATCGCGCTCCACGTACTGGTTTTTGAGAAAGTCGATGATCGACTGGGCCATCGTCATACGTTTTGTTGCCTGCTTATCCATGTTGATCCTCCCAATAGTTCTGGATACTATGCTGGGCGCGATAAATCGGGCCCCTACAACCCACCATGGTTTTGAATAAAGGTCATGACCTCTTCATAGGTTGGCATGAAGTTTGCGCAGCCATGTTTGGTGACCAGGATTGCACCACAGGCATTACCCAGGCGTGCAGCCTTGTACCAGTCCCATCCGTTGACAAAACCGTACAGGAAACCCGAGGCAAAAGCGTCACCAGCGCCCAGGATATTTTCCACCTTCACCGGGAAACCTGGCACCTCGATCTGCGTAGCAACGTTTCCATTAGATACAAGATGAACCGTTGAACCGGCTGCGCCGCGTTTGTGCGCAAGCACTCGTGGGCCTAAACCAAGCAGTGCCTGGATTGCGAAGTTGATGTCGCCACTGACGTGTGCATCTGAGACCTGGGAATGCGTCAAACTGATCTGGCTTGCATCGGTCAACATAGTCGCATTGATTTCATCATCAGTGCCGACCACAATATCGACCAGGCGCAATGCCGAGCGAAGTATAACGCCGAAAGCACGAGCATCATGCCACTGGTCGGGACGAAAGTCGATATCTAGCATCACAGTCGTACCGGCCTGGCGAGCCGCCTCAGTGGCGAAGAGCGTTGCACTGCGGCTCGGCTCCTTACTCAAACCTGTGCCGGTGATCAGCAATACATGGCTATCGGCGATTGGTGTTGCCAGGACATCGTCGATGGTGAGCTCGATATCTGCACAGTTCTCGCGGTAGTAGGTCAATGGGAAGCGATCCGGTGGTTCGATGCCCAGCACGACTGCGCTAGAACGCCGCCCCGGTTTGGTCGGAGTGAAACGTGTTTCTACTCCCTCTTGCCGCAGAAAATGCAGGATGAAGTTGCCTACCTGATCTTCTCCGACCGCGGAGAAGAGCGCTGATCGCAGGCCCAAACGCCGTGTGCCAACACTGATGTTTGTGGGACAGCCACCAACATAAGCGGCAAAACTGGTGATATCCACAAACGGAGCACCGATATCATTGGAGTAGAGGTCGATTGAAGATCGTCCCATGGCGATCACATCATATGATCTGGTTGTTGTGTCCATACTTGACTCCAGTTCTCCTCACGAACGGCTCGTAATATCGGGCCTTTTGATATCGTAAATGGGTACACGCGGATCATGTGAACGATAGCTCTCTTTGACCCAGGTATAGTGCGGATCTTCGCTGTTTGCAAGCGACTGGGCACTGCCAGCCAGAACGTTAAGATAGTAGGTGGTGTAGCCAGGTGGACTGGTCACAGGATGATAGCCTTCAGGTATAAGCACGGCATCATTATTTCTCGCCAAAAGCACAGCATCGATTGGAAAACCAGCACGATGCAGAGGGGACTCCAGAGCGGTGTAGATACGTTGAAAGGCAAACCCCTCCGGGCGATCCAGCTTATAAAAGTAGACTTCTTCAAGATCGGCTTCCAGTACCTTACCTGTCTGGTCAATCTTATGTACATCATGCTTGTGTGGAGGATAGCTCGACCAGTTCCCGCCGGGTGTGTAAACTTCCACAACGACGAGCCGATGACACGGGAAACCTGGCGGAATAATGTTGTTAATCTGCCGCGTAGCATTATCGCCACCCCGGATCTCGATCTCGATGTCAGATGGAGTGACCAGGCGTGGTTCATGATCCTGATCAGTTGGTGCCTGCGCCACAGCTATCTCGCAGGCAGTCTCAGCAGTCACCGTTAACGAAGTGCGCCGTGGCAGATAGAGTGCATATGGCAAGCCGCTGAAGACGCTGTCTCGCTCGCCTATGTGTGACCATTGTCCCCGATCCGACTCGACACGTGTGCTACCACTCAGGGGAACAATCGCTAACTCGTGGTCGCCAGTGGCAAATGACCATGAACGCTGTGAGCTAAGACGACGCACCTGAAAATGAATGTAGTCCCAGCCTGCCACTTCTGGCGTCACCTCGACAACTACATCTGGGTTGGTAGAGCTTCCAGGATGGACGATCAAGGTATTTGGATCGTACTTACGCATTTATCGACTCCTCGGGAAAAAATATCAAAGCACTATGATGCTCTTCACTGTCACCTTGTGCTAAAGTTGTCGACCTACGTTAAAAGATTAGAAATGTACTCCATACTTGCCTATATAAAGCATGTAAGATCAGAGAAGTTATAGAATTATCAGGAAGAGAGCCGAAGCTCACTGAGAGTGACTGTACGACCTGTCTTATAAGCTTGCGTGGCGGCAACACCAATCTCGCAGGCGGCGAGCGCATCGGCAGCGCCAACTGATGGTGATTGACCACTGTTCAGGCAATCGACAAAGTGCTGCAATTGAGCACCATAGGCATCACCGAATCGCTCCATCAAGTAAGGTGTGACATCGTGCTGAGCACCTGCGCGAGTGAAGAGTACGACGGGCGTGTACTGGTGTACGCCGATCATTACCGCACCTTCAGAACCGAGAATTTCTGTCCGAATATCGTATCCATAGAACGCATTGCGGCTCACTTCGACATTGCCGAGCGCCCCACTCATAAAGCGCAGATTAATCAGAGCATTGTCGATATCACCGACTGCCTCAAGATCTTTGCAAACAAGGAGGGCTCCTTCCGCAGTCACGCGCTCCACCTCACTGCCAATGAGCCAGCGAGCAAGGTCGAAGTCGTGGATGGCCATGTCGAAAATCAATCCACCACTCTGTGCAGGACTCGCGTACTCAGATCGTGGGCAGAATGGGTCACGGCTAAGAGACTTGAAGGTAACAGGTGAACCAATCAGGCCACCATTAATCAAAGCCTTTGCCTTCTGATACCCTGCATCGAAGCGGCGCATAAAGCCGACCTGGAGCGGCACCTGTGCTTGCGCAACAGCTTCCAACGCACTATGAGTCTCTTCGAGCGTCAGGGCCAATGGTTTTTCACAGAAGATTGCTTTGCCAGCACTAGCAGCGGCGATCACTAGATCGTAATGCCTCCTGGTCGGTGTGGCGATCACAACAGCATCCAGTTCAGCAAGTGCCATCAGTTCAAGGGCATCGGCAAACGCATGGAATACACCAAATCTTTCAGCCACCCGCGTTCGCGCTTGTTCGCCTGTGTCTGCAACGGCGTACAGGTGGACTCCAGAGACCTGGGTCGCGAGTGTGCGTGCATATAACTGGCCCATTCTGCCAAGACCGATCACGCCTATCTTGAGGGGAGCAGACATAAGCGAGATTCTCCTTTCGTGACGTTCTAATGAGGCGCTAGCGGCGCTGTGCTGGCACGCTCTATGAGCGTTGGCGGCAACAGGTAGTTTTGCCCAGGACGATTATGCAACAAATCCAGCAACACCTGAGTTGCAAGTCGTCCCATCTCTATCTTCGGTTGCTGGATTGTAGTAAGTGGAGGTGTTACATAGCTTGCCATCTTGATGTCGTCGAAACCGATGACGCTCAGTTCCTGCGGCACCGCAATGCCCTGTTCCCGGCAAGCGATGAGTACCCCGGTGGCGATCATGTCATTGTAGCAGAAAACAGCCGTGACCCCAGCGTCGAGCAGACGAGGTAACGAAGTCTGCCCAGCAGCGACATCTCCCTCATGCGAGGCTTCATGACCTTGCGAGATCACTACCCACTCGTCACGAATTGGAACGTTGTTTGCCGCCAATGTGCTCTGGTATCCCAGGAGTCGGTGCCGGTTTGATCTAGGCCGATTGCCAGTGCCAAGATAGCTAATTGAACGATGACCGAGTTGTAGCAGATGCTCGACCGCGAGTTGCGCCCCCCTGAGATCATCCACGGAAACCCAATGCAACAATGTGTTCTCTGATTCGGCCTGACTGTTGATCAGTACAGTTGGCACGCGGAAAGAATCCAGGCTTTTGTTGTTATTACTGGCAATACGGGTCGCTGCGATTAGGATTCCATCGACACGTCGGCGGCGAAGGGTTTCGATGATGGCCATTTCCTGGTCGGGATCGTTGTGGGAGGCAGCGAGAAATACACTGAATCTAGCCGCGCGGGCCACTTCCTCGACACCTTTCATAACGTCGCTCCAGAACGGATCGGCAATTGATGTTACCACTAATCCGATGGTGCTAGTTTGCTGGGTTTGCAGACTCTGCGCAATTGCATTCGGAGTATAGCCCATCTCACGCGCTAACTTCTGGATGCGCTCACGCACCTCGAAACTGATGAGTGAACTGTCGCGGAGCGCTCTCGAAACGGTCGAGTGTGAGACACCTGCCGAACGAGCAATATCCTCGATGGAGACCTCTTGACGACGCATGCAACTCAACTTCCTTTGCTGAACGACCAACATTACAAGTGAATCGACTTACGCACACGTTTGCATAAGGTCGCAAAAACTAAAATTACTTTATGCACACGTTTGCATAAAGTATACAGAATCAAAATGCGGTTTGTCAAGGGTTTTGAAACAGAGATCCACTCATAAATGGGGTGCAGGTGCTTTGCCCCTGACGGGGTTCGGGGTGTCCCCGAATGCTTTTCTCTCACTTCTCAAGTGGCTTTAGCCACGCGAATGCTAAGTTATGAGTGGATGTCAGTTTTGAAAACGAAAAAAATTACCTGTATCTGCAAGAAATTCCGGGTATGATATACAATGTATGACACAGAACCAAATTGAGAAGCAAGTCCAGATAGGAGACTGAATATGACCACTACAGCCAACGTATTTCAAAACCACATCGGAGGCAAATGGCAAGCAGCTGAAAGCGGCCAGAACTTTGCTAATTACAATCCTGCTACAGGTGAGATCCTGGGATATTTTCCACTTTCAGGCGAAGCTGATGCCAATGCTGCTGTAGCGGCTGCGCGAGCTGCATTTGAGACCTGGCGATTGGTGCCTGCCCCCAAACGTGGTGAAATCCTCTTTTGCGTGGGAGAACTACTCAAACAGCACAAAGAAGAGTTAGCCCGTACGATGACACAGGAAATGGGCAAAGTGCTTAAGGAGACACGCGGCGATGTACAGGAAGGCATCGATATGGCCTACTATATGGCCGGTGAAGGACGTAGGCTCTTTGGCTATAGTGTCCCGGTTGAACTACCCAACAAATCGGGTGTTGCGATGCGCGATCCCGTTGGAGTTGTAGCTTGCATCACACCCTGGAATTTCCCAATGGCCATTCCTACTTGGAAGATGTTTCCCGCGCTGATCGCTGGCAATACTGTGGTTTTCAAACCCGCCAGCGATACCCCTTTAAGCGCCCTACGGCTGGTCGATATTTTGTATGAAGCAGGTCTGCCAAAAGGTGTCGTCAATATTGTATTTGGTCCGGGCGGCACAGTTGGCGAGGCGCTGCTTCGCAACCCCGATGTCGCAGTAATTTCCTTTACTGGCTCAACCGAGTCGGGTCGTCATGTAGCGATAGAAGCTGCAAAGTCCCTTAAACGAGTTTCCTTGGAGATGGGGGGCAAGAACGCGGTAATTGTAATGGATGACACGGATCTCAATCTCGCAGTCGAAGGGATACTGTGGAGCGCATACGGTACCACCGGCCAACGTTGTACCGCCTGTAGCCGTGTGATCGTGCACAGCGCCATTCGCAAACAACTTGTGGATATGCTTGTACCACGCATAGAACAACTACGGCTTGGCAATGGGTTGGACGAAAGGGTAGATGTCGGCCCGGTCATCAACGCTTCTCAATTAACGAAGATCCATAGTTATACCGAAATTGGTAAAGAGGAGGGCGCTAAACTTGTCACAGGTGGCCATGTTGAAACCGAGGGAGAGCTAGCACATGGGAACTTCTATCGTCCCACACTCTTCACCAAAGTACACCCAAACATGCGTATCGCACAAGAAGAAATATTTGGGCCTGTACTCTCAATGATAGAGGTACCATCCTTCGAGGAAGCTATCGCAGTCAATAACAACACGAAGTTCGGGCTTTCCAGTGCAATTTACACGCAGGATATCAACCGCGTACAACGAGCGATGCGCGATATCACGACGGGGATCCTCTACGTTAATTCTGGTACAACAGGCGCGGAAATACAATTTCCCTTTGGTGGCACTCGCGGTACCGGCAATGGACACCGGGAGGCGGGAATAGCAGGCCTGGATGTATTCACCGAATGGAAAGTAGTCTATACAGACTATAGCGGTAAGCTACAAAAAGCTCAGATTGACGAGTAAATCGATGGCTACTCTGGCGGGACAGGAAATGAGCAACTATGCTCTACTGCCACTGAGAGTATTCCTCCTGCATAGACATCATTCATACATCTGGCTAACTGGCACTGACCCAGGCCGGATCACTCCTCGAAAGCACGCGCGTCGTCACCGCGACACTCGCCATGATGATGAAGGCGCTTACGAGCGGGTAGACGATGGACACGTGAAAGATCAGCAGACTCCCTATGAGGGCACCCACGAACATGGCCGCCACCGCAATCAAGCGACGGCCTGATTTCGATCCGCTTCCGCCCGCGAGACGACTGTCTGCGCCGATGCCTACGATGGTCAAGGTGAGAACAGTCGTCGTCAGATCAGGCACCGCGAGCTTGCGGGCAGTGGCGTTCTGGAGTCCCATCGCGATGCCCAGCACGATGATGAGGCCGTAGCTATAGCTTGCTGGCACCGGATTCCCGGACAGCGCGGCCAGGACCGCCGAGGCACTCAGCAAGAGCGTTTGCAGCGCAGCGGAGACGCTGAGCAGATGCCCCCGGTGCTGACCAAGGCGCGATCCAAGGATCCCTCCTGCGAGGGAGCCGAGGATAAAGGAGCCTAATGCCACCAGAGAGGCAAGGATTGAGAAGCCTGATGCGCCAGCTAGAGCGAACGCTAGGAACACGACGTTTCCGGTCATGTTGGCGACGAAGACGTGGCTAAGCACCAGGTAGCTAAACGCGTCGACCAGACCGGTGACCAGCGTCATGGCAACCAGCAGCGGAGGCAGCGGACCGTGCTTGACCTCGCCACGCGGAACGAGCGTCTGGCGGACTTCCGTGAAGAAGATAGTCATGAAACGAATACTCCTACGAAGAGGGTCAGGCAACGAGTATGATAAAATGATGCGACACGGTGATTCATTCCGTTGCACATGGACCCACAACTGATCTCTTCTGTTCGCTCGTTTGACTATAAGTCTTTCATACACCCCCGCTTTTTCAGGATGCTGGCGTGCTTTTTTCTGTTCTGTTGTTCTTCACAGGCTAATGACCTTTCGCCGTTACCACCTCTAGGACCTCAGGAAGGACAGCAGGTCGGCGTTGAACTGCTCCTGGTGCGTGAAGGTCAGGCCATGGGGCGCGCCCGGATAGATCTTCAGGATTGCACCTTTGACGAGCTTGGAGGAGAGCAGGGCCGAGTCGCCGATCGGCACGATCTGGTCGTCGTCGCCGTGGATGATCAGGGTCGGAATATCGAACTTCTTAAGATCTTCCGTTTGTTCCGTCTCGGAGAAGGCCTTGATGCAGTCGAATGCGCCTTTGAGGCCGACGGCCATCGACCACAGCCAGAACGCGTCCCGAGTGCCTTGCGACACCTTGGAACCCGGTCGGTTGGCGCCGAAGAAGGGCGCGCTGAGATCCTTGTAGAACTGCGAACGGTCCCCGCTGACGCCAGCGCGGATCTGGTCGAACGCCTCGATGGGCAGGCCGCCCGGATTGGCCTCCGTCTTGAGCATCAGTGGCGGCACCGCGCCCACCAGCACGGCCTTGGCAATGCGCGAGGTGCCGTGGCGGCCGATATATCGGGTCACCTCGCCGCCACCGGTGGAATGGCCGACCAGCACCGCGTCTTTCAGATCGAGCGTGTCGATGAGCGCCGCGAGATCGTCGGCGTAGTGGTCCATGTCGTTGCCGTCCCAGGGCTGGCTCGATCGTCCACCGCCGCGACGGTCATGGGCGATGGCGCGATAGCCATGGGAGGCCACGAAGACCAGTTGGTCGTCCCAGGCGTCGGCATTGAGCGGCCAGCCATGGCTGAAGACGACAGGCTGCCCCGTGCCCCAGTCCTTGTAAAAGATCGTGGTACCATCCTTTGTGGTGATTGTGCTCGTACTCATAGTAGGCATTCCTCCTTTCAGGATCACAATGAAACTCCTCACGTCGCAGATCACATGGAGTGTGACAGACGAACCGCTTCACCTGCCACACTCCATCTCGCATGAAAGAGCGAATGGCTTGCTCTCGTTTTAGACTAGACCACTTGCGTGAGCTAGTAATGACAGACTACCGGCCTTTCTGAAGCT
>Ga0137366_10003950_pt1 | contig 11566 bp, 10 predicted proteins | sample SagtaG_8_FD_104938 | JGI IMG/M metagenome (GOLD analysis project Ga0137366, IMG submission 104938) | Vadose zone soil microbial communities from Sagehorn Ranch, Mendocino, California, USA - Sage1_L_60_16 metaG | ecosystem: Environmental > Terrestrial > Soil > Vadose zone | place: USA... | reverse complement strand
GTCGCTTATATGAATCACAGTGCCGCCCACCATTTTGATCGGCAGATCGTTCAACAGATCGATCCGTGGCGGATTGACGTTGAGATCAATCGGCACTTCTTTTCCGCCGATCTTGGCCGTGCCGCTTGGATAGGTAAGAGAGCCATTGCTGATGGCAGTGACGACATCGGATTCGACGAGGTTGTTGGCTTCCAACGCCTTGAGGTCGAGATCGACCGAAACCACCCTTTGCTTTCCGCCATATGGGTAGGGAATGCTGACTCCGGGCACACTGATCAGTCCGACGCGAATCTGGTTTAGAGCGATGTCGAAGACTTGCTGCTCGGAAAGTTTGGGGCTGCTAATTCCGAACTGCAGAATGGAAACGGTGGACGCACTGTACTGGATGATCAGCGGTGGAGTGGTCCCTGGTGGCAGCTGTCTTAAAATTGTTTGTGAAACAGCGGTCAATTGGGCCACCGCGGTCGAAGGGTTCGTGCCCTGTTGAAAGAAGACTTTGATTACGCCAAAGCTGTCATAAGAGGTTGACTCGATGTGCTCGATATTATCGACCGTGGTCGTGAGCGCGCGTTCCTCACTGTAAACTAGCCGTTGCGCGATCTGGTCGGCCGGCAATCCGGTGTAACTCCAAATCACACTGACCACCGGGATATTGATGGCGGGAAAAATATCCGTCGGCGTCCTCGTCAGGACAAAGGGAGTCATCAAGAGCAGCAGCAGTGCCGCTACCACAAACGTGTAAGGCCGACGGAGAGCTAAACGAACGATCCACATTGCGTGTCATCCTTCGTGAGAAAGCAGACTCTGCATAAGAAGATCGGTTACCGAAACCGCTTCGGTCTTAATTCCGCAGCCGCCCGCCTTGAGCAAAAAGTTGACGCGCTCAAAGCGTTTCCCCGTTTTCATAACGACTATGCTGGTCAGAATGCTGTTTGTTTTCATCCCTCGAAATATCGTTTGCGATCACGCCGCAGCTACTGCGCGCGTGGGGGATTTTTCAGTGCCGCGAGTGAGGTGATTCGTGCTCCCTCGTTCGAGGCAAAGTTTCGAAACTAGTTAATCCCGCCGAACGGCCTGTCAGTCAGTAGCACCGCCCAATAGCACGAGCTTCGCTATCGCTTCCGGCCTAGCGAAAGAGATTATCAGCTTCTATGAAGATAGAGGCGCAGCGTAGACTGGTTTTAAAGTGCAACGCGTTTCGATCCTTGTGATGATGATAGCGGGGACGGTTACGCTGTTTTTCGGTTGTGAGCGTTCGGCCAAAAGAGCGAGCTCGAAACTACCACCAACTCCAGAAACGGATCCCTTAGCCCAACCGAAGTCGCTTCAACAAGTTGGTCTGCCGGTTGAGATGACTCGTGAGAGAATCCCGGCGGATAATCCGCAGACCCCTGAGAAAATTTCCCTGGGCCAGAAACTTTTTTTCGAACGCCGCCTGTCGGCTGACGGTACTGTCTCGTGCAGCACATGCCATGATCCAGCGCTAGCTTTCACGGACAAGAAGCCGGCCTCCATCGGTATCAAAGGCCGCGTCGGCCAACGCAATGCACCGACCATTCTGAATGCCCTCTACAATAAGACGCAGTTCTGGGACGGCCGAGTGAACACGGTAGAGGAGCAGGCGGCGAACCCGATTGTCAATGCTTTTGAGATGGGTCACCCAAACCTGGATGCGGCTGTGGCACAGATCGCGAGAGTCGAGGAATACCAGCAGGCATTTCAGCGTGTATTTGGCCGCCCACCGAATGGTCCCGATCTTCTGCGAGCTATCGCGTCCTACGAACGCACACAACTCTCTTTTGATTCTCCGTTTGATCACTTCATCGCCGGCGACAAGAACGCGATTGACGCTTCCGCCAAGCGCGGCTGGGAGCTCTTTAACACTCAGGCCCGCTGCAATAAATGTCATGCGTTGACGGATACCCAACGGGACGTCATGGTCTTCACGGACAACGATTTTCACAACATCGGCATCGGCATTATCCGACACAACGTCGTCGCGCTGGCGCGCCAGGCCGAGCAGCTCATTAAAACAGGTGATACGGCGGCCATCGATCGCGCCGCCATCCAGTCGGACATGTCAGCGCTAGGCCGCTTTCTCATCACCAAGAAGGAGAAGGACATTGCCTCCTTCAAGACGCCCGACATCAGAAACGTCCTGGTGACAGGACCGTACTTTCACGACGGCTCGCAAGAAACGCTTTGGGACGTGATTGATCACTACAACAAAGGTGACGGCTTGCAGAATCCGTATCTCGACGAAGATATCCAGCCGCTCGCCCTGAGTGAGACTGAGATCGACGATCTCGTGGCTTTCATGGCGTCGCTCACGAGCGCGAACTACAAGGAACAGGGAGAGGCGGAATTGGCCCGCCAGCGCGCACTCTCCCGGACGACGCGGCCCCAACGCGACACCGGTCGGGCGTTCGGCCCGAAACCATCGCAGTCCGCTCCGCCCAAGTAGGCTGCTCCCTGTCAAGGTCTTCAACTTGCCTTCACTTCGATGCCTGCTTCTTTTTCGAGCGCCTTGATCAGGGCAGAGGCGTTTTCTGTTGCGAAACCAAGGTCAACGGCCGATGCGAGATTTTTTTCAACAACGCGCAACGCTGGAATCGGCGACTGCAGACTTTCACCAAATTTTTCGATCAGGCCCGCGTCCTTAAGCATGAGCTTGAGCGCGAAGCTGGTCGAAAAATCGCGTTTCAAAATGTTCTGACCATTGCCCACGAGCAGCGGTGAGCGGAAGTCGGCAACTTTTACGACTTCCATTACGGTGTTCAGGTCAAGGCCAGCCTTTTCCGCAAGAACCAGACCCTCCGCCAGCGCTTCCAATTCCAACGCCACCATCAGGTTTCCTACCAGCTTCATCGACGCGCCATTTCCGTTTTTACCAAAGTAGTGAACGGTCTGCCCCAAATGCTCCAGGACTGGTTTCACTTTTTGAAAAATGGCCTTGTTGCCCGCGACCATGATCCAAAGCTTGGCCTCGGCGGATTCTTGTTTGCTGCCAAATACCGGAGCATCGAGAAAATCGACGCCGCGCTTTGCGTAAGCTTCCTGTTCTCGCAAACTCATCGCGGGGAGGACCGTGCTCATGTCGATCGCGATCTGGCCTTCGTTGATTCCACGGAGAATTCCTTTCGCGCCGAAGACAACTTCCTCGATGGCTTGTTCGTTACTCAAGCTATACATGACGAGATCGACATCGCGGACAGCGTCCGCTGGAGTATCGGCCACGCGCGCGCCTTTCCTGGCGAACGGTTTACATTTTTCAGCGCTGCGATTCCAGACCGTAAGTTCGTAGCCAGCTTTGAGAAGATTGGAGGCCATGCCGCTGCCCATGGTCCCGAGACCGAGATAGGAGATTGTCTTTATCATATCTGAATACCTGAAAGATTCTTCATAGGAGTAAAGCCAGGTGTGTCATGTGTGTCGTGTAGTCAGGGTAAAGTGCATCTTATTTCTCTTCTTTATTCGCGGGGCTTGGATCAATCAGAGTTAAATCCGTATCCGGATCAAAACGCTTCTGCATCGTTACCGGATCGACAGTGACCATTACTTCCAGCGTCGGGGATACGTATGCAGCGAGAACGTGACCTCCCTGCGTTGTTCCGTCTGAATTCCCCACCAGCATGTGCGTATGGACGACCGGTTTTCCTTGATAGAGCGCGATGTCACCGCTCATTCCAATCACTTCGTGCTGACCGTTGATCGGAATTTTCTTGTACATTTTGCGCTCAGGATCAAACCAACCCAGCGTTGCTCCATTGACCGCTCCAATGGCGGTAAAATGGGCACTGGTAACGTGATACTTCTGCGCAAACTCCAGCAGTCCGGAAAACGCCTCGTCTCCCTGGTAGAAAATGACCGCATATTGTTTCGTCGTTTTTCCATCGTTCAGCAATTGAACCTTCATCCTGGGAGCTTTGCCCTTCGGGCCAGCGTCCGGCGGTGCTACGTATTCGCTGGTCGTCTCCTGCGCATGTCCAGCTGTGGCGGCGAACCCAACCAATAACAGCGCGTAACTGAGTTGCTTTATGTTGATCATGGATTTCTTCTCCTCTGTCTATTGTTGTCCGACTATTTGGGTATTCATTTTGTCCGATACACTACGCACGCCGTTGGCTCTGCCGCCATAGCGCGTCTGTAGGATTTTGTAATATCACCTGGAAGGTGATGCTCGCGCCCTCTTTCGAGATAGAACGCGCGGTCGCAGAGAAGAAGTAGGAATTAAACAGAAGGAAGCGAAGTCAACGAAGGTTTTGTGGAATTCCGGATTCAGCCATCGAGTCTTCCGAAGAATCTTCGTTTCCTTTGTTATCTTCTGTTAAAGATCTGCAGCCTGATCGAAGGCCTCGGCCGTATCCGGACTCATCGGAACAGGATCTTCGCCATCATGCCCTTATCCTCGTGGCTTAGCAGATGACAGTGGAAGAGCGACATGCCTCGAATGATTGGGTCAGTAAAATCCATCACCAGATCTACGGAGCTGCCGTAGGAGACGTTCACGGTATCGAGCCATACTGGATTTTTCATCGGCTTTCCACCGACAGCATATACCAGAAAGTGGACTTGATGGATGTGAAACGGATGCACTTCTTTGGTTGGGTTCATGACGCGCCAGTGTTGCAGGGAACCGATATCCACCGTCAGCATTGGGCCGGCATTCATTTCGAATTTCTGGCCATTTATGTAGAAGCCCTGTTTGTCTTCGGTGAAAGTAACAACGAATTGCGGTTCACTGGCTTCGACCCGTTTGAGAACAGTCGGCGAGAAGGTTGCGTAAACCGGCGTTACGCCGTCCCCATGCCGGACTTGAAGACTTGATGGCTGCGCCGAAACGATATCGGCCAAAACCATGGCGGGATTAGAATCCCCGGCCGGACCGGTATCGAAACAGCGGGAGCGCAACGCAGCATGCGAATCCGCTGGTGGTCCGGTGACAATTGCTTCCACCCTCCCGGCGGGTGGAACTAGAATGTGGCTCATTGATCGCTTGCGGATCGAAGGATCGTGGTAGGCCAAGGGCATGCCATCAAGCGCCATTACGTCGAATGACTCTGAGTCGAGTTCCAAATCGGCATAACGATCTGGACTGGTGTTCACGATCCGCCAAAACTGCCGCTCTCCGGGCGAGATGTCGATTTGGGGGCGGAGAGTTCCGTTGACGGTGAAGGCTCGTTCCGGGTCCTCGGGCGCGGTGCCACATTGCGTGGTTTGCATCGCGACCGACTTCATTACGCGTTTTCGTTCGGTGGCGTCAAGTGGGTAGAACAAGATCGCGCAGCACTAAAATCCGCTCGCGCATGTGCCGCACTTCGGGCACGTAACGGTCGATGCCTTCAACGACGATAGCTCCTGACATTCCATCAAGATCCTGAACGTAGCTCTCACCGTGTGGGTGGGTGTGGTACCAATACAGTCCCGGAGGTTGCTGCGGTGGCACTTGCACGGAGTAATGCAATGTTTCCCCGGGCGACGCTATCATATCCAGGGAATCGTCCTGCGGTGCTTTGGGCGAGACATGCAGCCCGTGGAAGTGAAGATTTGTCATCTGCATGCACGGATGCCCGAAGCAATCCTCTTTCGATTGAGCGGCGAGCTTATTCTTGTATTCCACATTTAGAACGGTTCCTGGCTGCACCCGAAACACCGGTGGGGTGTTGTTGCCTCGAAAGCGAAATTCGGATTTGCCGGTGACTGGATCCGTTGCTGCCTCCAGCGTCACCGGCGTGCTTGCCTGCGGCAATTCAGGAAGTATTCGGTCCTGCCCACTGGCCGGGGCGACAAGCAACCAGATGCTTGCTATCCAGCCAGAGGTGCCGAGCGCGAGTTTTTGAAACATTTGCACAAGACTTTTTTTCTAATGGTTCTGTTACGTTGACGTTAATGGTCTGCTCAGATATTTCTGTTCAAAGTTACCGGCTGGTGGTTGCTAGCGCTACGGCGCCATCGTGGGGTTTTGCAATACCACGGCAGAGGTAATGTCGGCTCCCTCTTTCGAGAAAAGGGAGAGCTGATAATTCTACCTAACCAAACCTAGCTAAAGCAAAGCGAAGAAGTCCCTGAACGTTCCATGGATCAGCTCACGCGGAGCGCCTCCACTTCGGCGCCTGCTTCTTTTTCGAGCGCTCGAATTACGGCGGAGGCGTTTTCTTCCCCCAACCTTCCGATGAGACCCGCGTTCTTGAACATGAGGCCGGAGCGCGTCGATCGCCTAACTTCGTGGCGAAAGAAACCTTCACGTTCTGTGAAGTGTCGATCTTCGAACGCTTGAGAAAAATAGCATAAAGAAAAGTGCAATCGCCCAAGCCCGCTGCTCTCGTCGAGTCTTCCACTCGCCTGCTCGGGACTCCTCGATCGTAAAAAATGATTGAACACGAAACAGAATGAGGTGAGCATGGGACGGACATCAATTAGCATCCGCTTTGGCGATGCTGAGCTGTCGAGAAGAAGGGGGAAATTATGAGCGATTCATTGAACCCAACACCCGACGCGGAGCAGTTGATGTTCGGCGCGATTCCCGGCAAGCCCGCGCTCGGTCGCGGACCTGCCGTTGGCGGCGACTACTCGCGGCATCCATACCATCATCCTGCCGCTGGGTGGGGCGCAGCCGGAAGCGTCGCTGGCGTCCTCGCACGGGCGGGCGAGCCGATCGAGGGCTTTCGCGCGATCTTCGTGATGAACCATGCGGACGGTGGTTTCGATTGTCCCGGCTGCGCGTGGGCGGATGACCCGTCCGGTTTGAAACTCGACATCTGCGAAAACGGCATCAAGCACGTCACATGGGAGCTTCAACCAGCGAAAGCCGACCGCGATTTCTTCGCCGCCCATACCGTTAGCGAGCTGGCGACGTGGAGCGACTACGACCTCGAAGCAGTAGGTCGGCTCGCCGAGCCGTTGCTCTACAACCCCGAGACCGACAAGTACGAGCCTGTCTCCTGGGAAGACGCTTTCACGCTGGTTGGCGAAACGCTTCGTGCTCTGGAGAGTCCGCATCAGGCGTCCTTTTATACCTCCGGGCGGTTGAGTAACGAGGCGACGTTTCTCTATCAGCTCTGGGTGCGCGAATTTGGCACGAACAACCTGCCCGATTGCTCGAACATGTGCCACGAAGCGAGCGGACGGGCGATGACGGCGGCAATCGGAACCGGCAAGGGCACGGTTGATCTTTACGACTGGGAAAACGCGGACGCGATTTGGCTGATGGGCGACAACGCGGCATCGAACGCGCCTCGGATGATTACCTGGCTCGCCGAGGCGGACCGACGCGGGGCGCAGCTCGTTCACATCAACCCGTTAATCGAAGCAGCTTCGAGGAGAACGATTGTCCCGCACGAGTTCGTCAACATGGCGACCTTCCACACGACCAAGACTGGGACCATGGCTGTGCAGGTGCGCATCGGCGGCGACATGGCTTTGATACGCGGCGTCGCCAAAGCCGTCCTTGAGTCGGCGGAGAAGGATCCGTCGGTGCTCGACCGCGAGTTCATCGAGTACCACACGCACGGGTTCGAGGAGTACCGCGCTCTGCTCGTCTCCACCGCGTGGACAGACATAGTCGGAGCCTCCGGCATTTCCGAAGCGGATATTCGCAAGCTTGCCGATACCTACATCGCGTCAAAGCGCGTCATCATCGCCTGGTGTCTCGGCATCACGCAGCACGAGCACGGCGTCGATACGGTGCGTGAAATCGTCGACCTTCTCCTCCTGCGGGGAAACATCGGACGCGAGGGAGCGGGACCGTGCCCGATCCGCGGGCACAGCAACGTGCAGGGCAACCGAACCTGCGGAATTAATCACCGTCCCGACGCGGCGTTTCTTGACCGCCTCGGCGAGGTCTGCGGCATTGCCCCACCGCGCGAGCCAGGACTCGGCACCGTCGCGACGATCGAGGCGATGCACCGCGGCGAGATGAAGGTCTTCATCGCGCTCGGCGGCAACTTCGCGCTTTGCACGCCCGACCTTTCCTACACCGCCGAGGCGCTGCGAAACTGTGAGCTGACTGTCCAGGTGAGCACGAAGCTCAACCGCAGCCACATCGTGCACGGCAAGCGCGCGCTAATTCTGCCCTGCCTCGGGCGCACCGACAAAGACCGCCAGAAAAGCGGCGAACAAGGGATAACCGTCGAGGATTCGATGTCGATGGTGCACATCTCATACGGGATGAAGGAGCCTGCGTCTCCGCACTTGCGGTCCGAGTGCTCGATTCTCGCGGGCATGGCGCAGGCGACGCTCCCCAACAGCAAGACGCCGTGGCAGGATTATATCGATGATTACGACCGCATCCGCGACACAATGCAGCGGGTGCTCGAAGGTTTCGAGGACTTCAACACTCGCGCGCGGCACCCGCACGGCTTCCGAATCGCCCAGCCGCCTCGGGAGCGCGTCTTCCTGACTTCTTCGGGACGCGCCGAATTTTCGCTGGCGCCACTCCCGGACGACACCGACCCCGGCGAGGGACGGCTTTTGCTAACCACAATTCGCTCTCACGACCAATTCAACACCACGATCTACTCGAACGACGACCGCTACCGGGGACTCAAGGGACTGCGAACAGTCCTGTTCATGAACGAAGACGATATGAAGGAGCGCGGGCTCGATGAGTTCGACCTCATCGACGTCACCAGTTTTTCCAGAGACGGTACGACGCGGACCGTTTACGGGTATCGCGCCGTCCGCTACGAGATTCCGCGCCGGTGCGCCGCTGGCTACATGCCGGAATTGAACGTTCTCTGCGGTATCGCCGATATCAGCACGCAGAGCGAGCAACCGGTCACCAAGCATCTCGTCGCGAAGGTAACAGCATCCGCCTCGAAATGATCATAGGCACATGGCATCATCCACTGATGCTGACGTTGTGCCGTTAGTAGTAGCGATTTTCCGCCGGTAACCGCTGCTGTCATCGAGTCTTCGGACTCACCTGCGATGCCGGAAGAAATCTTCGGCCCGATTTTGCCATCACTCCTGCGATCCGGTTCATTCCAAGCTATCAACACATCTGGGATCCGATTGCCGCTCAGGTGTCCAAACATGAAAACGGGGCCGATGTATTTCTTAGCCGGATAACTGTGGCCTTTGACGAGCCTAATTGCCTTTAGTCGTGCAATCGCCGCCCCGAACAGTATCGGAGCTCTAAACGCGACGCGCACCCAAGCAAATACAATTTTGTCTTGATGTTTTGTTTACAAATTTCGCATTCTGCGTTTCCTGTCGGGAGGAGAACGTTATGCCCCAGGTTTCTTTCGCGCGTGATATCAGGCCATTGTTTCGCGATGTCGATATTTCGCACATGGAGCCGCACGGCATAAAGTTGGACGATTACACCTTCATGTCCGATCCGGACAATGCTAACAAAGTGCTCGAAACACTTTCGCCCCACGAAGGCAACCCGCCTTCCATGCCACCCGGAGGGCCCTATTGGACAGCGGACCAGCTCGCGTTGTTCGTCCAGTGGCAGAACGAGGGCTACCAGCCTTAAGGCTCGATCTCGGGCAGCGGAGGGGCTTCGTCTCGAAAGAGACAAAGCGGAAGGTGTCGCAATTTTGCTTGCTCGATATCGGTGGCTTGCGCTGCCTGCGCGAAAATCGTGATGCGGTCGTAACCAGGTGGCGTTTTCGCCGAGTCCTCTAGTCCAGACGCAGCGGTCCAGATTCTCCTAACTTCGTTCAACGTTTCGAAGGAAATTTCATGTTCTGTGAAATGTCGATCTTCGAACGCTTGAGAAAATAGCATGAAGACAAATCCAACCGCTAAAGAGTCGGGCTGGAACGTTTCATTCTGGTTCGCAGTCTCGAGTCCGTTGCTCGGTGTTCTGTTCGGCATCCTCGCCGCGGCGATTTTTTGTCGATGACCGAAGTCATGAGCGTAACACCCATCATTCTGGTTTTAATCATCCTGCTGTTCGGCTTCGACTCATCCGTTTCATCCGCGCTATCCGCGGTGCGGCGATTTTTCGAAATTTTCTGAAATATCGGTCTTCGAAAGATTGAGAAAGAGATGAACAAACCAAATCAACCACATGAACGCTGCTGAAGATTATACATCCGCGACCGGCCAAAGGGAGTTGGCTGCCGGCATCCTTAAACAGGCCGCTCAGGATTTGCGACGGTTCAATGGCGCGACGAGCGCCGTCGAACGGGAACTCTATCTCGATGCATATAGCTGGATCGCGTCAGACGATTGTGCCTGGCCATTTTCATTCCTGAACGTTTGTCAGCTGCTGAACCTCGCGCCGGACGTTGTTCGCCTGGAACTCTCGGCTGATGCGTCGGCAGGTTTCTTTACCTATTGGGGCCAGCATTGCGCACGCGCCACGCGTTCACTCCAAAGTTTTCTGAGTCACGCTTTCACAAAAAGCGGCAGATCACCTGCGGTCGATCCAGTTCCTCTTACTCACGTTCCAATTGCATGAAAATTCCGAGCCACGGTTTCGCTCACAAGTTGCGTCGAATTTTGCGGTCAGTTGTTAGGGAGTCCAACTACAGACACGATCCTCTGCTCATCAACAGCCTGACCGCATTCAATTTCCGTCCCCCAATCAGGCTCGAGTTTCCTGGCGAACCGCTCGCGCGCACCCCGCGCTTCTCGCAATGAACGTCACGACCATCGTCCTCATTCCAGGCCTTTGGCTGACCGCCCTCAGTTGGGAGCACTGGGCCAGACACTACACGGACAAAGGTTATTGCGTCATTGCCGCGAACTGGCCCGGCATGGAAGGCGGCATCGAACAACTTCGCCGCGACCCAAGCAGCTTCGCAAACCTTGGGCTGACTGACGTTGTCGATCATTACGAGCAAATTATTCGCGAACTCGAAACTCCGCCCATCATCATCGGATATGGCTTTGGCGGGTTTGTGACGCAAATTCTTCTCGATCGCGGATGGGGCGCAGCCGGTGTGGCGATCGCCAGTGCTCCGGTAAAGGGAATTGCTCGGCTGCCGTTGTCGATGTTAAAGCTGGCGTTCTCAGTTCTCGGCAAGTCTTTCAATAGTCACGAGACTATTTCGCTAACTCCGAAACAATTTCATCGCGCGTTTACAGACTCGCTGACGGAAACGGAATCGCTCGAGGCCTTCAAACGTTACGTCGTGCCGGCTCCGTATCGGGTTCTAGTGCAAACAGCATTCGCAAATTTCACTCGGCACACTGCAAGCACAGTCAATTTTCGGAATGACACGCGCGCGCCATTGCTCCTGATTGCGGGCGGCAAAGACCGCATCGTGCCCAGTTCAATCGTAAAAGCAAACTTCGACCTGTACCGAGAATCGAAAGCCGAAACCGATTACAAAGAATTCCCCGACCAGGCAAATTTCACGTTCCTTCAGCAAACTAAAATCGCGGACTACGTCCTCGGTTGGGCGCTCTGTCGCTCGAACGGGTCGAAGCTGACCGCCTTTCCAAATCAGACCGACACCTGGTCGGTTCAACTCTCAGCCTAACGAAAAGGAGATATGTCTATGCCAGAAACCACAAACGCCAAAAAAGAAGTCAAGAAACCGAAGCCCTTACCGGCGCCAAACAGCGATTTCTATCAGCTCGCCGAAACTTTGCCGGCGGAAGAGCT
>Ga0137366_10003948_pt1 | contig 11566 bp, 15 predicted proteins | sample SagtaG_8_FD_104938 | JGI IMG/M metagenome (GOLD analysis project Ga0137366, IMG submission 104938) | Vadose zone soil microbial communities from Sagehorn Ranch, Mendocino, California, USA - Sage1_L_60_16 metaG | ecosystem: Environmental > Terrestrial > Soil > Vadose zone | place: USA... | reverse complement strand
TCTGGCGCATCGACCCGACCGCTGACTACGGGCCGCTCGGCGGGCTGGCACGCGGCCGCGTCGACCTCGCAAAGATCGCCCGGCACTGGCCGGATTCAGGAGAGCCGCCACGCGGCTGGCCCGGCGGATCTTCTACGGCCAGCACGGCGAGGCGCGGCAGCGCTACCGCGAAGGCCAGGAGGCCAGCTCGGCGCGCTCGGGCTGGTCCTCAATGCCGTGGTGCCGCCCTACAGGCGGCCTGGGGTTGGGATCTCGGGGGTTGGGCGGTAGCGGCGCAGGTAGCTGCGGTCCAGCCGGTAGCGCAGCCGCAGCGGCCAGGCGCCGCTGGCCAGCGCCCGGCCCTTGCGCACCAGCACGGTCCGGCCACCCACGTCCGGCATGGACAGGCCGGCCAGACGCCGGACCCGCCGCAGGTCGAACGGTGCCGGGGGGCGGTCGGGGTCGGTGAGCAGCGCGACGATGTTGGCGGCGACCGTGGCGGCCTGCAGGCGCGCCATCCCCCAGGTCTTGGGGAGGGCGACGCCGGGCACCGGCAGGTGCAGCGCGTCCCCGGCGACAAACGCGTTGGCATAGCCGCGGATGCGCAGCGCCTGGTCGGCGGTGACGAACCCGCGGGGGTCGAGCACGGCGGCGGGCAGGCCCAGGTCCGGGCCAGGGCCGCGCAACGGGCTGGCGATCGCGACCAGCGACGCCGCAAGGGTGCGGCCGTCGGCCAGCCGCAGCGTGCCCGGGGCGACCTCGACGACGCTGCTGCCGCGGACAACCTCGATGCCGAGCGAGCCGACCACCGCGGCGACCTTGTCGGCGGCGGGCCCGAACTGCCGCGCAAACGCCCCGTCATCATCCACCAGCCGCACCCGCGGCCCACCCTCGGCGCCGGCGTTGGCGCCGCTGGCGCTCGTGTCGGCATACAGCCGCCGGGCAGTCCAGCCGGCGAACTCCAGCGGTGGGCCGATGCGCTCGCCGCTGGCCACGAACGTCACCGGACCGATCGCTGGGCCGCCCGTGTCGCGGCCCAAGTCCGGGCCCGGGTCCCGGTTCGGCTGCTGGCTGATCGTCTGCGCGAGGCGGAGCGCGTCCGGCTGGTCGCAGGGAAACAACGCGTGGCGGGCGGCGCCAGGGATCCGCGCGCGATCGGCTGGCGCGCCGGCGGCCACCACCACGCAGCGGTAGTGGACGGTCTGCCCGTCGGCCAGGACCGCCTGGTCGTGGTCAAGCCGCAGCTCGCGGACCTCACCTTGCTGGAAGCTGAAGCGGCCCCGGCGGGCGACGTGGTCCATGGGTAGCCGCAGCGCCTGGGGGTCGAGCTTGCCGGCGGGCAGATAGACGAGCCACGGCCGGTAGACCAGCTCGCCGCTGGGCGCCACGACCGTCACCGTCACCTGCGGGCCGGAGGCGGCGCGGCGCAGGGCGGCAGCCACGGCGGTCGCCACCTCCACGCCGGCGGCACCGCCGCCGATGACCAGCACGTCGGTACGCATGCCCGTGCGCATGGGCTGTACCTCCTGTTCCTCCTGTGCGGCTATGCCGGGTCGGGCGTCGGCTTGCGGGGCGTCGGGAAAGGCGAGCGCGTGGGCGTCGCCCTCCCGCAGGTCCACCTGGCGGCTCCTCCAAGGGGACCCGCACGCGCGGTCGGCTCCAGACGCTGCGCTCGGCCACGTCGTCGCGGGCCGAGCGCAGCGTCTGGAGCCGACGGTGGTACTCCTCCTCGTCCATCCCACCAGTGGCGTACCGCTCGGCCAGGATCTGCTCGGGGTCGCGGCCCTCCGGCCGCCTCCAGCTTCCTCCCGAGCCGCGGACGACGGCCACGGCCCCCCAGACGATCAGGCCCCACAACGCCACCATCGACAGGCTCATCGCCAGCCAGCCCCACCAGCTCCAGCCTTGCCAACCCCACATCATCACCGGTCCCTCCTTCTCTCGCCCGCTGGGCAGGTAGGTAGTACCAGCCCGGCACCCGGGTGTGCCGTGCAAGAGCACGACCGGCCGCCCGTCGGGGTCGCCGAACTCGGCGTAGGCCAGCCAGCGGCCGTCGGGGTCTCCAGCACGCCGGGGTGGGTCGCGTGCCAGCGCAGGTCCCAGAGCTGGCCGAGGATCTGCAGCGCCAGGCCCAGGCCGAACCCCCGCAGCGCCCCTGCGGGGGTTCTGGCAGCCAGTCTCGTCATCGGGCTCCCAGCAGTTGCGCGACTGCCATGGTGGCCAGCAGCGTGGCGGCGTACACCACGCCCATCGGGGCGAGCTGCCGGCCAAGGGCCCGAGCCACGCCGGCGACCCTGCCGCGCCCGGTCGGACGCTGGCCCAGCACGCGGAGCGTCCGCAGCAGCCACTAGGCCATCACGAGCACGCTGGCGGCGATGAAGTACGGCTGGTAGCGGTCCATCAGCCGGCTGGCAGCCGACAGGCCCCCAAGGCCACTGCCGACCGCGATGGCGCCGGCGATGCAGCACAGCCCGCCCAGCAGCCCTGAGCCGGCGCCCACACCGAGCGCCCTGGGGTCGAACCACCGCCGCTGGGGTCGGGTCGGTGTCGGGCAGGTTGGCTGGGTCATGGTCGTCCTCCTTGCGTCGGATGCTGACCGGGAGGCTGACCGGCCCCGGCGTGCAGCCATGCCAGCGCGGTGCCGATCGCCTCGGGCGAAACGGCGTCGGGGTCGACCAGGCGCTTTCGCATCAAGCCCTGCCACAGGGCGTGCATGGCGGCAGCCAGGTCAGGAGCCGGCACTGGCAGCGGGTGGCCGGTCCGCGTCGCCTGGCGCTCGAGCGCCTCCGCGATGACCTGACGGACCTTGCCTTCCAGTGCGGCCAGCCGCGCACGGGCGGCGGGGTCGCGCTGGGCGTACAGCCACAGCTCGGTGGACAAAAGCCACCACTGGCGGTGCTCGTCGCTCAGGTCGCCGAACTGGCGGCTGATGGCCTCCAGCAGCCGCTCGAGCGGCAGGTCGGCCGCCAGCAGCGCCTGGACCTGGGTGAGGTCCTGGTCGCATTGGCGCTCGAAGGCGGCCATGAACAGCTCCTGCTTGCCGGCGAAGTTGGAGTACAGCGCGCCGACGGTGAAGCCGGCCTCGGCGGCGATGTCGTCCACCGACGCGCCGGCATAGCCCTTGCGGGCGAACACCCGCGCGGCCGCCGCCAGCAGCTGCTCGCGGGTCCGGGCTCTGCGCTCGGTCCTGGTCAGCCTGGGTGGACGCGTCGTCGATTGCGTTTCCATAGCGATCACTATTACAGTAGCGAGCGCTATCCGTCAACCCGTGGGAGGAGACCCACATGCTGGACGTCGTCATTGTCGGCGCCGGCCCCGCCGGTACTCATCTCACGGTGTGGTGAGCGATGAGAGCAGCTCTTGTAGTTGGCCCAGCGCAGCGGCGATAGCGAGATGGTTGTGATAGTCGCGTGAGGACACGATCTGACTGTCGCGGACCCTGAGCACCAGAATATTGGAGACCCGAAACGAGCGGCCGGTCGTGGTGACCTGCCCGTGGTAGTCGAACTCGGCGATGACCATCTCAGGGTCGCCGGTGTCGTGCACCACGACATTGCTGGCCTGGAGCTTCAGAGGCCCCTCGGCTGCGGCCGCGAAGTGCGCCCGGACCGCCTCGCGCCCCTGGAGGCGCATCGGCCCCGATGGGGCGAAGGGCATCTCGACCACGGCGTCTTCGGCATAGAGATCGGCGAGATCGTTCCATCTTTCATCTGAGATGCCCTGGAGCAGGGACTCGAGCACCCGACGTGGGCTAGCGGGATCGAACATACTGGTGGAATCGGACATGAGGGGCTCCTGGCAGGACGAGGCTGCTGGGAAGCCGCCCACTGGGCGTCGATGACCTGGTTGGCGGTGAAGTCGGAGCAGCCGAGGTGGCGGGCCTTGCCGGAACGCATGAAGCTGCAGGTCGCCATGGTTTCCGCGGGAGCATCGCCACCGCCCCAGCGGCGGACCCGGCCCGCGGCTACGACTTCGTCTCCCGCTACTTCGCGCCCGCCGGCGGCATCCCCGAGGACCCGGTCACCGGCAGCGCCCACACCGCTCTGGCGCCCTACTGGTCGCACCGCCTGGGCCGCGTCCACCTCACCGGCCACGCCGTCACCATCCTCGACGGCACCCTGCACCACACCGCCGGATAAAGCCGGACATTCGGACAGTTCCAATACCCGACTCCGCCGGGGTCGGCCACCGCCGACGCCAGACGGCAGCAGCGGCTCGGCCAGCAGCTAGGACGGCTGGCCGCCGAAAGCCACCCGGTGATCGGCGGCGAACTGTTCGAACGTCTGCGGGGGGCGGCCAGTCAACCTGGCCACCTCTTCGGTGACCGTCGCCCCGTAGCCGGCCGCCAAGAGCGTGTTGCTCTCGATCAAGGCGTCGACCAGCCAGCCGGGCAGGCCGGCGTCGGCCAGCGCCTGACGGAAGGCGTCGGAGGGGACATCGACATAACGGACCTGGCGCCCGATGGCCGCCGAAAGCCGCTCGGCCACCTCCGCCGCCGACAGGGCCTCGGACCCGGTCAGCGTGTAACTGCTGCCCTGGTGCCCGGGGCTGGTCAGCGCTTGGGCGGCCACCGCGGCGATGTCGCGGGTGTCGATGTAGCTGATCTGGCCTTCACCGGTCATGCCGTACAGCACGCCCTGCTCGGCCACGGGTTGCGCCGACATGAGGTAGTTCTGCATGAAGTAGTTGGGCCGCAGCAGGGTGTGCGGCAGGCCCGATTGGGCCAGGTACTGCTCGATCTGCGCGTGCCAGCGGCCGAACACCACGCCCGCGTCCGGGGCCGCCCCCGGCACCGACTGCTTGACCACGTGCCCGACCCCGGCGCGCTTGGCCGCGTCGATGACGTTTTGTTCCTGCTCGGGCTGGCGGGGGTTTGGCGGCGACAGCAAGAACAGGTGGTCGCAGCCGGCCATGGCCGCATCCAGCGTGTCGGGCTGCTCGAAGTCGCCCAAGGCGGTCTCCAGCCCCAGGCGCTCGATCGGGGCGGCCTTGTCGGGCGAGTGGATCAGGGCCCGAGCGGGCGTGCCCGCCTCGGCGAGCAGCCGCACCAGCTCCGAGCCGACGTGACCGGTGGCACCGGTGACCAGGATCACAGCTTGCCTCCTATGGTTGGGCGATGGCTCGCGCTCAGGCGTGCTGACCAGGGACAACCCGGTCCCGACCGCCCCAGGCAGCTACCGGGAACTGTCGGCAGATCCAACATGCCCAGCGTGCCGGTCCCGCCGGCCGCCAGGATCATGACCTCGCCCCGGCGGCGGTGGTGCCAACCACACGGACGGTGTGGGCGTCGACGTTGCCGCTGGTCTCCTCGACCGGCTCCAGGTAGAACCGCACCCAGGCCAGGCGGCCCTCGGTGACGCCGAAGATGGACACGCCCCGCATCAGGAAGGCGGCCCCATCGCCCCGGGTGCCGGAGATGTCCCACTCGGTCCACACCGTGTCGCCGTCCACGGCGAGGCGCGGCACCCGCGCACGCAGATCCGGCACGCCGGCAAAGATCTGCGCCCAGTTGCGGCGGACCTGCTGGTTGCCCCGAAAGGCCCGCTGCGGATGGGCCGGCGTCTCGTTGACGAAGTCGTCGGCGAACAAGCCCACCATCGCGTCGAGGTCGTGGGCGTTCACCGCCTCCAGCAGCCGCTCCACCACCACCGCCGGGCCCTGGCCCGCTGGGTCCATGACGACCTCCCCTCAGCTCTGATACACTTAGCTGTAACTGATACAGGAGTATGGAACGAACTATTGGCCAACGTCAAGCCGAAGCGTCGCTACGACTCCCGCGGCCGCCAGGCCCAAGCCCGCCGCAACCGGGAGACGATCCTGGACGCCGCCCAGCGGCAATTCCTGCACGGCGGCTACGCCGCCACCACCATCGCCGCGATCGCCGGCGAGGCCGGCGTGTCGGTGGAGACCATCTACAAGGCGTTCGGCGGCAAGCCGGGGCTGGTCCGCGCCATCTACGAACGCGGCCTGACCGGCCGGGAACCGGTCCCAGCCTTCCAGCGCGCCGACGCGATGCGCGAACGCGAAACCGACCCCGAGACGATCATGCGCAACTGGGGCGCCCTCACCAGCGAGGTCTCCTCGGTCGTGTCGCCGATCCTGCTGCTGGTCCGCGCCGCCGCGGCCAGCGACCCCGACATGGCGGCGCTGCGCGACGCCAGCAACCACGACCGCGACGACCGCGCCCGCCACCACGCCCGCTTCCTGCAGCAGCGCGGCTACCTGCGCGAGGGCGTCACCCTGGCCCAGGCCACCGACATCCTGTGGACCTGCACCTCACCCGAGCTCTACGACCTGCTCGTCCTGCAGCGCGGCTGGTCCCTGCCGCAATTCGCACAGTTCCTCGGCGACTACATGATCGCCGCGCTCCTCCCCCACGCCCAACGAACGATGCCAGGCCTGTGATCGCCAAGCAGCGCCGAGGCGCCCCCGAGTCGATGCCGGGACGTGATGCTCGGTCGGTTGCACCCAGGTGAGCAGCTGCCCACCCTCAAGGAGGTCGTCGAAGCCCTCGCGATCAACCCCAACACGGTGGTGAAGGGCCTACGGCGAGCTGGAGCACGAGGGGATCGTTGGCGCCGCGCTGCTTGCAACCGGCTGGTACGCCACCCGCGCACGCGCCGTCTAGCGTCGAGGAAACCGACCCTGTCAGGTCGAGGCAGATGGGTGACCCTCCCGACCTGGGGGACGGGACCGTCAGGGCGGCCGCATCCTCCCTGGTCGGGAGGGTCCTCTGCTACGGGTGGACGATCTTGTCGCCGGGCTGGATCACGTTGAAGTTCCCGGCCGCGTGACCGGCGTGCGGGTTGAGCCCCTCCAGCGCGGCAAGGCTCATCCCGTGCGCTGCGGCGATGCTCGGCATGGTGTCGCCGCGGCGCACCTCGTACTCGTCGGTGGTCGTGTGCGTCACCGGAACAGGCTTGACCGGCTGCGGTCGTGGTGCCCGGCGGACTCGTGCTGGCCGGACAGCGCCTCCCGGTGGGAGCCGACCGGCAGGCGCAGGATCACGTCCTCATCGGCCTCGCCCTTGTACCAGCGGTTGCCGTTCTGCCAGATGTGCGCCGGGCTGACCTTGGCGACCTTGGCGGCCACGGTCTTCCAGTTGGAGCCGGGCATGTAGAACCGGCCGTTGCTCGACCAGGAGTCACTCATGGCCCGCCAGCCGTAGCGGATCAGGCCCCGCTTGAGCATGTCCGCGATGGCCACGTCGCCGGCGTACAGATCGACGTGGTAGTGGCCGGCGAGCGCCTTGCCGTAGGCGGCCAGGTAGGCGGCGAGCCCGGCGTGCCTGTCGTGGTTCGGCTTCCCCGCGTCCCACGACACGTAGATCGACGCGCCCTTGGCCAGCCCGCGCGCCTTCCAGAACGCCAGGTCCGCCGCCCCGTCAGCCGTGCCGGCGGCTGCGCCTTCGGTGACCCGCGACGCCGACCACTCCGAGTTGGCGATCACGTCGTACCCGGCTGCGAGGAGGCGGCGCAGCTCGTCGGTGCCGCACAGCTTCCACTGCGTACCCCGCCGGTCGTTTCCGGCGCCCGCGCTGTAGCGGATGACGAACTTCGCGCCCGACCTGGCGGGGTCGCCGATTGGGTTCGGGCGCAGCCCGGAGTAGTCGATACCCCGGTCGAACAGTGCGAGCGTTGTCATGTTGCCCCCTCGGGACCCGGTCCGATCGTCAAGCTACCGAGCCCCACCGAGCCCCACCGAGCCCATCGGGGTGCGGCGCCATCGTTGCCGTGCTGGTCGACTTGCCTGCCGCAAGGGTCGGTCGTCCCGGGTTGGCACGCAGTGCCGCGCGGCACATCGGCGCAGTGCTGTGCGTCACCATGCGGCGGGAGCCGTCCGTCGGGGGTGGGTGAGACAGTGGCGCCAGGGCGGGGCCGTCAGGGAAGCCGATCTTGAGGAGGTGTCGTGGGGATGGTCACGGCCCATGACGTGCGGCGGTTGGCCGGCTCGCTGCCGCGCAGCGAGGAGCGGCTGGTACGGGACCACGTCAAGTTCCGGGTGGGCAGGCTCGTCTTCGTCTCGATCTCGCCGGACGAGACGTCGATGGGGTTCGGGTTCCCCAAGGAGGAGCGGGCGGCGCTGGTGGCCAGCGAGCCGGAGAAGTTCCACATGCCGGCCGCCTCGGATGAGCGGTACAACTGGGTGCGGGTGTGGCTGGACGCGATCGACGAGGCGGAGATGCGGGAGCTGGTCGTCGACGCGTGGCGCATGGTGGTGCCCAAGCGGGTCGCCGCCTCGTACCTCGGGCCATGAGCCGGGTCCACCGGGGCACGAGTCTGCGGCCACTCGATCCTGCCGGCGACCGGTTGGTGCTGGAGCGGCTGTGGACGGCACCCGGATGTGTCACATCAGTTGGACGGGCCGGGAAGCCTTCTACGTTCGGCTGGGCTACGCGCCCTGGCGTCGCTACTTCGTGTCCCGCCGCTCGCTGCCAGCGCCGCGGGAGGAATTCAGACCGTAGGCGGGCCCGGGCTCACGCCGCGGCCCGCAGCAGCACCACGGTGATGTTGTCGGGGCCGCCGGCGCTGTTGGCGGCGTCGATCAGCGCCTGGCAGGCGGCCTGCCCGTCGTCGTGGGCGCGCAGGATCTCGGCGATGCGGGCGTCGCCGACCGGGTCGGTGAGGCCGTCGGAGCACAGCAGGACCTGGTCGCCGGGCTCCAGCTCGAGCGGCGGCGGCGTCTCCACCTCGAGGTCGGGGTCGAGGCCGACCGCGCGGGTCAGGATGCTGCGCTCCGGGTGCTGCGCGGCCTCCTCGGGAGTGAGCCGCCCCTGGCGCACCAGCTCGCCGACGACGGTCTGGTCCCGGGTGAGCTGGCGCAGCCCTTCCCCGGCGCGGAGCAGGTAGGCGCGGCTGTCGCCGACGTGCGCGAGCTGCAGCCAGCGCTGCCCTGCGATTGCCCCGGCGGTCATGGTGGTGCCCATTCCCCAGTAGTCCGGGTCGGTCATGGCCTTGTCGAGCACCGCGCGGTTGCCCTCGAGCACCGTGGCGACCAGCGCCTTCCTGGCCTCTTCCGCAGTCTGGAGGACGCGCCCGTCCAGCGCGGCGACCGGGCTGAGCGCCGTGGCCGAAGCGACCTCCCCGGCCTGGTGGCCGCCCAGCCCGTCGGCGACCGCCACCACGGTCGTGCCGTGGAAGCACGAATCCTCGTTGCCGCCCCGCACCAGACCGACATCGGTCGCCGCGAAGGTGGTGATGCGCATGTGCGTGGTCCTCCCTGTGGACGGGCGGGCCCGACTATATGGGGAGCTAGACCTCCAGGACCACTTTGCCGAGCTTGCCGCCGGCCCGGAGGCGCTCGTACGCCTGCTCGACCGCGTCCAGGGGGTAGGTGGCCTCGACAGGGACCCGGACCCTGCCGGCGGCCACCGCGGGCAGCACGTGCGCCTCGATCCGGCGGGCGGCGTCGGCCTTCTGCTCCAGCGGGCGCGAGCGCAGGGTCGAGCCGAGCAGCCTCGCGCGCCGCATCATCAGCGTGCGCAGGTCCAGCTCGACCACGGCACCGGCTCCGGTGCCGATGATCGACAGCCTGCCCCCGGTGGCGAGCAGCTCGAGGTTGGTGGGGAAGTTCGGCGCGCCCACCAGCTCCAGGATCACGTCGAAGGGGCCGGTGCCGGCCAGTTGGTCCGGCAGGACGACGCGCTCGGCGCCGAGGTCGGCGACGGCACGGTGGTGGCCGGGGTTGCGCACGGTGGCGGTGACCAGGGCGCCGGCGGTCGCGGCGAGCTGCACCGCGGCGGTGCCGACCCCGCCGGCGGCGCCCTGGACCAGCACCCGCTCCCCGAGCGCCAGGCCGCACTGGGTGAACAGCGCGTCGTGCGCGGTGGTGAATACCTCGGGGAGGCCGCCCGCCTCCGGCCAGGAGAGCGCCTGCGGGACGGGCATGGCGATGCGCTCGTGCACCAGGGCCAGCTCGGCCTGGCCGCCGCCGCCGACCACCGCCATCACCCTGTCCCCGGGCCTGAACCGGGTCGCCCCGGGCCCGACCTGCGCGACCTCGCCGGCCAGGTCGAGCCCGGGGATGTCCTCGGGGCTGCCCGGCGGGGCGGGGTAGCCGCCCGCGAGCTGGTGGAGATCGGCGCCGTTCAGCCCGGCCGCGCGGACCCGCACCAGCAGCTCTCCCTTGCCCGGGGCGGGGTCGGGGTGCTCGCGGATGGCGAGCTTGCCCTCCTCGATGGTCACTGCGCGCATCGGTCTCCTCGAAGGGTCGGGTCCGGGTCGGGTCCGGGTCGGGTCGCCCGCCTCGGCTACCGGACGGGGTCGATGCGGTAGGCGGCGCGCATCCAGATGGCGTGCAGCACCGCGACCGCGGCGTCCCGGTCGCCGCCGGGCCGACCGAAGGTGACGGTCAGGTAGCGCTCGGTCATCCAGCAGAGCGCGACGGCCGTCTGGCGGACGTCGGGCACGACCGCCCGGCCGGCGGCCACGTCCCGCTCCAGCCTGGCCACCGAGCCGTCGACGAACATCCGCACCAGGTCCAGGTAGACCTGCTCGACCTCGTCGTCGTGGCTGGCCGCCTCCGCGAGCGCGCGCAGCAGCGGGCCGTGCTCGTCGTAGACGTCCACCAGCCGCTCGACCGCCTCCAGGCACTCGCTGAGCGGCTCGCCGCTGCCGGACAGCCAGGTCCCGGCGGTTTCGTACAGCTCTTCGGCGAAGTCGCGCAGGAGCCGGACGAGCAGCTCCTGGCGGTCGTCGAAGTGCCGGTAGAACGCGGTCCGGGACTGGCCGGCGGCCGCCATCAGGTCGTCGACCGTCAGGTCGCGGAAGGGGCGCTCGCGCAGCAGCCGCTCCGCCGCCTCGAGGATCTGGCGCTCGGACTCCTCGCGGCGGCGGCGGTGCCGGTCGCGGAGCTGTGTCCGGCTGCTGGTGGCCACGGAAGGAGCCTAGCAGACTTTTCGTGACGCGCTGTTTGACGCCTCGTAACAGTGTCCCGTAGGCTCGGCTCACCAGGGTTTCGCGTGCGGTACGGGCACCCGGTCCTGCCTGGCGCGCGGTTCGCACTCGGGAGGGGAACGTGTCGACGCGGATCTACACCCTGCCTGTGGAGCAGACGGGCTGGCGCGTGCCCGGCGGCGCCGCCACGGCGTTCTCCTGGGAGTACGACGAGGGCCGGGACCGGCTGCTCACGCTGTACGAGAAGGGCAAGACGCGCCAGTGGAACGCGAGCGAGCGGATCGACTGGGCGCAGCCGGTCGACAAGGACGACCCCCTGCGCGTCCCTGACGAGTCCATCTCGATCTACGGGTCGCGCACCTGGGAGCGGCTCGGCCCGCGGGAGCGCGCCCAGGTCCGCCTCCACATGGCCTCGTGGGAGTTCTCCCAGTTCCTCCACGGCGAGCAGGGGGCGCTGATCTGCGCCTCCAAGATCGTGCAGACCGTGCCGGACCTCGACTCCAAGTTCTACGCCGCCACGCAGGTGATGGACGAGGCCCGGCACGTGGAGGCGTACTCCCGCTACCTGCGCGAGAAGCTTGAGCTCGCCTACCCCATCGACCCCCACCTCCAGGCGCTGCTGAGCGACGTGGTCGGCGACAGCCGATGGGACATGACCTACCTCGGCATGCAGGTGCTGATCGAGGGCCTGG
>Ga0137366_10003941_pt1 | contig 11576 bp, 10 predicted proteins | sample SagtaG_8_FD_104938 | JGI IMG/M metagenome (GOLD analysis project Ga0137366, IMG submission 104938) | Vadose zone soil microbial communities from Sagehorn Ranch, Mendocino, California, USA - Sage1_L_60_16 metaG | ecosystem: Environmental > Terrestrial > Soil > Vadose zone | place: USA... | reverse complement strand
CGATCACGACGTGGCTGCCGCTACCTACGCTCGACTTGCTCAGTGGATGCTGTGGATCCTGTTGCCGCTGGTAGCAGTGATGTCGCTCGCGGGTAGTACGATTTTGCTAATCTACGGTCCAGCTTTTTGGCAAGGCGGTGTTTGGCTCGGCATTGTCGCTCTCGCAAGTGCCATCAATGCGTTTGTCGCGTTAGGCGAAACCGTAATCATGGTGCAGCGGCCACATTTGAATCTTTTGCATTCTTCGATCACATGCGCCGTCGCTGCTGGCGGGCTTCTCTGGTTGATCCCGCGGTTTGGAGTAATGGGTGCAGCGGTCGGCATCCTTTTGCCGTATATCGTCCAAGGTATTTTACGCTATACGACCCTGCGATGGGTCTTTCACTGGAAAGATTCATGGAGCGATATCCGCCCACCACTGATCGCTGCAGGAATTGCGCTTGTTCCCGCACTGGTCTGCCGAATGTTCATGAGTGGAATTGCCGGGCAAGTCATCAGCGCCGCAGCTTTCCTGGTTGTCTTCGGTGTTCAGTGGTTGCGGCACCACATCCATCGCAAGGACGGACCTATCTAGCCCGGAGCGAAGACGTCCCAGGTCTCTCGAAAAAATGCGATAATTTCATTGTTGAGTTTCTGACGACCGGGGATCTTGTTTAACGACACAGTCCATCGCTGCCGAAGCACACTTCGCATCATGGCCGATGCAGGCACAACGTATCTTTTCACGCCGCGACGACTGAGCCATCCGCTAATCCAAATGTCATCGATATGAAACGCGATTTGCGGGGCTACTGAATAATCCCAGAGCGATTCGTCGAAAAATCTCGGCTGAACCAAATAACTTCCGCACCCAGTGATAACGGCCACGGGGCGCGGCTCGCGCAGCTCGCTCGCGCGAATCATTGTGGCATCGTCCCAATCCAACGTGGACGGCATGGCGGCGCCACGAAAACAAAGCGCGGCCTCAGGTAACTGCTCGCTATAATGAAGATAAGTTTTCAGCGCATCTCGTGGATAAACGCGATCGTCGTCTACCACCATGATCAACGTATTCTGCCTCCCAGCTGCCAGCTCGTCCTGAATCGCAGCGATAAACTTTGTTGCCGGCCCCCAATCGTCGCGGGTACGCAATATCCGTACGCGGGGCAATCGGGAAATATATTTCGGCACGACATAATGCCGCCGCTCACGAACCGAAAATTCCGGAATGGCCAGCACGATCTCATCGGGCGGGCGAGTTTGCTTTAGAAGGGATCGAATCGTCGGCATCAAATTGTTGATCCGGTCGGGTACCGTCGACAGTGACACGATGACACGCCGATTATCGAATGTGCGGTTGGCGGCCAATGTTTCGCGAATGAAACGGACTTGTCGCCGACGCTTTCGATTACGTGGAAGCAGACGCCTAAACCCCAGCACACCCAGAATCACAAAAACAACCGAAATCAGCGGCAACATTGAGACAAGATCGACATCTTTAAGCCTGGCAAGCCTTAACATGACTCGCACAATAACGAGAGTGTTGCACAGGACATTCTTGCATCGGAGGGATAGTTAAAATAGGAATCAATGCGGGAGCGACACGCAATGCCTCCCGTGGCCGGACACCCACTTCGAAATCGTGAAAAGAGTTTTTATCACTGGTGCAAGCTCCGGCATCGGTCTGGCCATGGCCAACCTACTCGTGGCGGAGGGTCACGAGATCTGGGGCACATCGCGCAATTTGGAACGCATCCCCAAAATGCCGCGGTGGCATCCGGTCCGTCTTGATCTCGCCGATCCGCTTTCCATCGAGGCGGCATTCAACGCCGCACTGACCGAAGCTGGTTACTTCGATGTTGTGATTAACAATGCAGGGGCCGGTCACTTTGACCCCGCCGAGCTTGTTCCGATGGAAACGATTACGAGCCAGTTTCAAATTCTCGTTTTCGGCCAAATCCAATTGATGCAACTCGCTCTGCGCCACATGCAGACACGCGGCGAAGGTTTGATCATTAACGTCACTTCGTTAGCTTCCCGGCTTCCAGTGCCGTTCATGGCGGCTTATAACGCCGCGAAAGCGGCCATGGCCTCTTTTACCATGTCAATCCAGCTCGAGCTCGGTAATTCCCCCGTGCACGTTGTGGATCTTCAGCCGGCCGACATTCGGACCGAATTTAACCAGGGCGTGATCAAGAGCGCCCAGGCTAATCGCCGCTACGATACAAAAATCGCGAGGGCTTGGGAAATCGCTGAGCGCAACATGAAGAGCGCGCCGACCCCAGACCTCCTGGCCAGACATGTTCTCAGATTGGTCAACTCTGTTCAGCCCCCGCCGCGTATAACCGTTGGCAATGCATTCCAATCAAAAATTGCTCCGCTGATTTTCAGATTTCTTCCGCAACGCCTCCGATTGTGGGGATTGAAGAGGCATTACCAGATATGACGGCTATCTCTGAAGCGGTCATCCTGATGGCCGGCGAGGGCTCGCGTCTGCGCGGATCGGACGACACCTTCCTAAAGCCGTTGGTCCCATTGCTTGGCCGTCCGTTGATTTCGTATGCGCTAGATGCCCTGATCCGCGCAGGGATCAAAACCGTCAACTTCGTGGTCGGCTACGAAAGCGGGCGTATGATCGAGCAGGTCAAGCAATTGATTCCTGCCGGCCTCAGCGTGTCCTTCATCGAAAACCGTGACTGGCAAAAACAGAATGGCATATCGCTTCTTGCCGCAGCTGACCGTGTCAGCAAACCGTTTCTTCTGACGATGAGCGACCATCTTTTCGACGGTGCCCTGGTCGGTGGTTTGCTTGATTCTTTTGAGGCCGGTTTCCTGAGCGTCGCTGTGGATCGAAAACTCGATTCTATTTTCGATTTGGACGACGCGATGAAAGTCCAAACCCGCGGAAACAGGATCACCGATATCGGGAAACACCTGCGGCTCTACGATGCGATTGATACCGGCTTGTTCGTTTGTCCGTTACAAATCTTCGACTACCTCGAACGCGCGAAGTCTGGTAGTTCCGACAATGATTGCAGTTTGGCTGATGGAGTTCGATTAATGGCCGGCGACGACAGGGTCCGTGCCATCGATATAGGCGACGCGTGGTGGCAGGACGTGGATACTCCAGAGATGCTGCAATATGCAGAGAGACAGATGTCGAAACGCATGCAGAGCGCAGCCACTTAAACGAGGCGCATCATGCAATACTCCACCCGACAGCATGCAATTACGATCGTGGCTCCCGCGTGACGATATCGCCTCGGACGCTGCTGCCCCTAATCACGGCGAACGCGCTGAGAACCAGGCTCGCGCCGGCAACAGCCGCCCAAAGGTGAAGGATCCACGGGGCCAGACCGAGTAACGCAAGCATTAAAAAGACAACGAGCGCCATGTCGCGTTTAGTTAGCTGAAAGAGCCACCAGACAAATCGTTCGCCTAGATGGAGCAAGCCGGAATGGCCGATCATTGCGTGGTGTCTCGCGTAAAACGACTCACGCAATGTCGGCGGAGCAACCGCTGCGTGGTGGCTCTTACCAGCTCGTAGGAGCAACTCATTGGCGGTAATCAGGAGTGCACACACAATTCCTTCACTCGAACGATGAAGCCCCAACCCGAGTGCGAGAACGTAGAGGAGACTTGCAATAAAATCGCAAAAGTAATCCAAACGTTCCCCGAACTTTGATTCCAAGTTCTTGGCGCGCGCAATTTCGCCATCGCAACCATCAAGAATACTGAAGGCTTGAAAAATTGCCGCGCCGATGACGATGCTGAGATAATTACCGCGCACTAGAAATACGCAGGCGATGAGCGGCAAAACGAATATCGCTATCGTCCAGGCATTGGGATGAATCGGAAACTTGAGGAGGAAACGCGTTATCCGGCGGGAAATCGGCCGATTCAAAAACCGCGAAATGAAACCGTCTTGCGGTTTACTCATTAGCTCAGTGTCCTTTTGAAAATTCGATATGTCTTATAGCGATGGGCGCCGATCGCTTCGAGAAAACGATTGATCATGAAATTGTCTTCAAGCGTGAGACTGAGTTCTCCAGTGAATCCGTGTTTAATCATTGCGTCTTCGACAATTCGCAGCACAAGCATTTCGGCAATACCCGCGCGGCGATATTTTTCGATCACGCCAAGCGCGATAAGCCGCGCAGTCCGGATACGGCTCTTGTAATAAAGGAGTTTTAGAAGTCCTATTGGAAATCCAAAAGTGGTAAGCCGGCCGTTGATATGGCGTAGGGCGACGTTAATGTCTGGCACACACAGGATGAAGCCGGCCGGCTCGTCGCCAACTTCCGCAATGAGCGTGAACTCCGGGATGATGAGCTGGCTAAGCTCATGCGTCATAAACTCGATCTCTGCTTCCGTGAACGGCACAAAACCCCAGTTGTTTTTCCACGCTTGATTGTAAATCTGGCGGAGCCGTCCGCTTTCCTCGCGAATATTCTTGAGGTTTCCAGCTCGGATCGTGACAGCCAAACGCTTTCGAAAACGTTCGCCCAGAGGTCGCAAACGCGCCGCGGCTCTTGCCGGGTCGGCAAACCACCAGGCGTACCAATCTTTTGCTTTTGTAAAACCGCAGCTCTCGATCAGGTCTTTGTAGTACGGGGGATTGTGCGCGGTCAATATGGTTGGCGGAAACTGAAACCCATCAATCAAAAGAGCGCAGACATAGTTCGTTGAGTAGTCAATCGGTCCCATGATTTCCGTGCGTCCTCTTTGGCGAAGCCAGTTCTCCGCGCGTTCAAAGAGCGCGGCAGCCACATCGCGATTGTCGATGCACTCAAACAAACCGAAGCAGCCGACGTTCGATTGATGCAATGCATTGTAATTTGGGTCGTCACTCGCCATGATTCGGCCAACGATCTCGCGGTTTTTCCTCGCGAGAAATAAGGCGGCGTCGCCATGTCTGTAGAACGGATGCCGTTTACGATCGAGGAACGCTTTGCGTTCGATGATTAGGGGCGGTACCCAAGCCGGATCGTTGACATAGATTAGCCATGGAAACTTGATGAACGCATTGCGTTCCTGGCGCGAGCTGACCTCTGAAATTTCAACGTTCGACACGCAGGAGGATAGCTATGCCGAATTTTGCGAATTCTCGGCGGTTTCCAGGAGCGACTCGGCCATATCCTCCTGGCGAAACAGGAGGTAAACGAAGAGTAAATTGAGCGGGATGAGCTCAAACCAGAAGTAATAAACTGGTTGGCTGATGAACAGAAGCGCAAACAAGACCAGCATCCGGACATTCGTCATCAAGAGTCGCCACCACTTGAGCGTTGGCCCGGCCAAATTTCGATAACGCGTTCTTAGCCGTTCAGGAATTTCGCCGTGAAACAATTGGCGGACCACATCACGCAACGTTTTTAAGCGCGGTGCCAGCATTTCCTGTTGCCGGGTAAAGTTCAAATACAATGCAAGCAGGAGCTTCTGCCACGGTGTGTGACGCCAGGTCAACTTCGAGTAATCCAATCGCAGGCCGAACGACGAATCTACGCTCGTCCGCGCTCTGGTCGTTACAAAGTAAAGATAGGTGCTGCGATAATAGTCAGCCGCTGCTCCTTGCAATGCGTGACTGATCCCAGCAGCACACGCGAGAAGAATGATGGCAGGCGACGAGCCTGCGAACAGACAGCGGAGAGTCAAGTGCAAGTAAACACTGACAAAGACCAGGTGGTCGGCAACGCTGTCGATGATACGGCCCTCGCGGCTTTCTCGATGCGTCAGACGCGCGAGCTGGCCATCCGCGTTGTCGAAAGTATTCGCGCAAACATGGAGCATCATCCCCACCACGTTGATGCCTAGATTGCGATAGTAATAAAGGTGTCCAGCAACAACGCCAAAGATGCCAGTCAGGAGGCTCACTGCCGCGGGCGTCATCTTGAGCCGCGCAAAAAACCGGGCCAACCAAAACCCTATTGGCCTGTAGAAATAGAGATCGAAAATTCCTTCGACCTCGCGCGCTTTGTATGTAGCCTCGACGCCTGAGCGCGGCGCCACTGTTTGTTGTAGCATCAATAATTACGCCGGCCGTCGCGATGCTGTGGGTAACGCTCCGAATCAAACCCGGCAGCTTTGTACATCTTTCCGGCCAGCGCGCATCAGGCGCTTTGCTTTTGCAGTGCCGCAGGAACGAGTGTGTCCGCGAGGATGTTTAAAGCTTCGTCCAGATCTGCGCGCGTATGTTTGGCAGTCACACAGGCACGAAAACATATCCGATGTTGCGGCACAGCCGGATAATCAACGGGAGCAACCCACAGACCACGGCGTCGCAGTTCATGTCCTAGCCGATACATGCGCTCCCGATCACCAATGACAATCGGCATCACGTATGTCGTCGATCCTCCAGTATTCAATCCGAGACCACGAAGTTGCGCGTGGAAGTAATCGGCGTTTTCCCAAAGTTGGGTCCGCAATTCCGGCTGCTTCGTGCCGAGCTCCAGCGCTTTTAGAATTGCCGCGATCACCACGGGTGGCAGCGCACAGGAATAAACATACGGGTGCGCATAAAACCGGAGGTATTGCAGCGTCTCCTTGGAACCGGCTACGAAGCCTCCCAGTGCTCCGAAAGCTTTGGAGAACGTCCCATAAACCAGCGGAACACGGTCCTCCACTCCGAACTTTTCCGCCGCCCCGCGACCATGTTCGCCACATGCCAGCATGGAATGCGCTTCATCAATAAAAACGCTCGCGCCATGAGATTCTGCGACAGCGAGTAATTCCGTCAGGTTGCCGAAATCGCCGTCCATCGAATAAATGCCTTCCACAATCACAAGCTGGCGGCGCCCTTTTTGACGGCTCAGTGCGGCGTCAAGCGAGGCAGCGTCGTTATGCTCGAATTTCTCGGTACGGCATCGGGACAGGACCGCGCCATCGCGCAAACTGAGGTGCGAGCGGTTGTCCAGAAGGGCGACGTCGGTCTTGCGAAGCAGCCCGGAGATCGTGCCTAGCGCGCCGCCAAATCCACTGTTGAATAGCATCGCATCCTCACGTCCAAGAAACTTTGCGACGCGCCGTTCGAGTTCCCGATGCAGATCCGTCATTCCGGAAAGCATGGGCGATCCGCATGCTCCCAATCCATGGGTGCGGAGCGCCTCGTGCGCAGCGATCAGAACCTCGGGATGATTGGCAAGGCCGAGATAATTATACGAACAGAGATTAATCACCGGTCGCGGCCTGCCACCATAACTGATCACTGTGCGCGCATCCGCTGTTGCAAGCAGCTCAGGTTCATACAATTCAACCGCCCACGCGCCAACGCGCATCCAGTTTGTAAAGCTCGCTGGAGCTTGCAGCGGATCATTGCTTTCAACCGCCAGGAAATTGCTCAGACTAAGTTTTGCCGGGTCCTGGTTCATCAAATGGTACACTGTCTTTCGCTCGCTCCCGTCCCTACGGACGGCCCGTCCCAGCAAAGTTGAGGGTTTTTGTGTTTCACAGCTTCCTTACGAAGTTATCTGCTGCATCCGCAGAGTTCCGTGTCGGGGCAGTCAATTTAGCGAGTTTCGGATTCCGGACAAGACTTTAGTGGACCGGAACTGCGCCCCTTGCAGCGTCATCCTGAGCGCAGCGAAGGACCTCCCACAAGCTGATAGAGCACATGAATTGATTTGTGTGTGGGCTGCCATCGTAGGTGGGGTCCCTCGCCGTCTTCGCGGCTCGGGATGACATGTCAGGCTGTGAGGGTGAATTAGGGCGCTACTTTCGCGTAGTTCGAAAGATGTAATCCCAAAGCGGTGAGCTAATGCCGTATCCGACGTGATCGTCCTTGAAATGATGGCGGAGGTGATACTGCTTCAGCCAAAGCCACACGCCGCTTTTCATGGCGAGATGGTGCGTCGCATAATGGAGCATGTCATAGCAGAGATAACCGAAAACCAACCCGGCAAACACCGCCGGCGCCAGGCTTCCAAAAATTAGAAGGAATAGACCAAAAAAAAGAAACGCGAGCGGGATGCTTATGACTGGCGGCATAACGAGCCGCCTCGCGTCGTTAGGATAATCGTGATGCACTCCGTGAATCACAAAGTGCAGCTGCTTTCCCCAACGAGTCTTCGGTTTGTAATGGAAGATGTACCGGTGAATGAGGTACTCGGTCAGCGTCCAGAGCAAAACACCTAGCAAAAACAACGCCACTACGGCAACAAACGACAACTGCCGTCGCCACAAAGAGACGTAAAGCATGTAGCCAACCACCGGCAGGTACAGTGCCAACGGAGTCACCGGATGCACCCGCGAAAAAAACTCCATGAAATCGCTCTCGAACATCCGCACCGTTTCGTTCTTGTTCGAGACGTATAGTCGCTCTCCCATGATCAAAAACTAATTGGCCTCGCACTCAGATCAAGGCCGCCAATTTGCCTGGGTGTCGCGTCGGGGACCCGGCGATAGTCAGTCTTTTGTTTCATTCGTTCAACCCGGGAATATAGGCTGTATCGCTTATCGAAAACGAACTGGAACAGCAACCGGCTCCACGATGAGTGATACTTCAGATCGCTGTAAAATTCCGGGGCCATCGCGCGCAGTTTCGGCAGGTTGTTCCACGGGATCGAGGGAAGATCGTGGTGTTCGTTATGATAACCCATGTTTAGCGCTACGCGATTGATTGGCCCGTAATAGCTGAACGTCTCCTGGTCGAAATCGTAAGTGTAATGCTCCTGAATCCAGCGAGCCCCAACCGGGTGCAACCCAATCGAAAAGAAAAACGCGAACACGAGATAAAGAAATCCCGGCCAACCGCAAAAATAAACGACCGCCGCATCGTAGAGCGCGGCGCACGCAAAATTGATTAAAAACCAGCGATCCCACATCGTAATCGCCTTCAATCGTGGCGGGCGCGTCAGCTGAAAAAATGGGAAGAGCATGAGCCAGATTGCCTTCGTGTACCACCTGTTGCCTACCAGGCGCGCTTCCCAATGGTTCGCCAGGTCTGCGTCGTATTCGTAATCACCCTGATGGGAATGATGCTTTAAATGATAAACACGAAAGCCCATCGCGCCGGGCGTGAGATTGGGAAGATCGGCGATAACGGCCACCATCTTGTTCCAGCTTTTGTTCCGGAAAATCAGATTGTGAGTTGCGTCGTGAATAATGACGTAATTCGCATGATTCGCGAATGCACCGACGCAATAGGCGATGAGAAGACTCAGCCACCAGTGGCCAAACCCGAGTTTTCCCATTCCAAACGCGATACCTGTCTGCATGACTACGATTGAAGCGGCAATGAGCGCCGTCCACGGATTGCGCACCATCAGTTGCCGGACTTCCGGATGCGCTTTGATGATCGCCCGCGCCCGCCCCGGATGCGGTTGATCGGATTCAGATTGGTAAAACGCAGCCTGCATCGGTTTCAAAATATGCATTGCGGGCGTATCCTCAAACGCGCTTTTTCAGGGGCGCGCCACCGAGCAGCGGCAATACGAATAGATTTGCCAGGATGTCTATGATGCAGCCAGCGAGCACCACGAGACCAAAACGCTGCGTCGGCGGAAAATCTGATAGCACGAAAATGGCGAAGCCGGCGGCCATAATCACATCCGAATAAACAATCCCGCGCCATTGCTCTTCGCGTGCGAAGACCCAGGCGTTCCACCCTTTCTTTCCGTCGCGTTGCGCGCGGCGGACCCCGAACATGAGATGAATCATCGAATCGATTGCAATGCCGATGCAGACGTTTGTGGCCGGTGCCGAAATGACGTCCACCGGCACATGAAACCAGCCGATCCCTCCAAGCATCGACAGCGGCACAAGCGTCAGGCTCGCGATCATCGCTACCGCACCGCGGACAGATCGGGCGACAACCAGCGCGATCACAACAAACAACAGGTTCAACCAGAACAAACCGGTCACGAGACTTTCAGCGACGAGTTTGGCGAGCCGACCTTGCAAATAGTAAATACCGCCGACCAGTTCAGCCTTGAATCCATACTTGCGACAGAGAGCGCGAAGATCGTTCACAACATCGACACGATATTTCGTACGGCGTGCCTCGATCATCCGGAGTGTGAAAACCGCCTCCGTACGGTCTTTACTGACAAAACTTTTGGCCACGCGCGCATACTTCGGTTGCTCCATGATCTCCATCATCTTTTCGTAGCTGATGAGAAACGAAAAAGGCGTGCGATCGCCTTCGGCCAGAAGAGTTGGCAACGAAATTACCGTGCCAACATCTTTCTCGTTCTCCAGCGCGCCATGCAGTCTCCACATTCTTTGGTACGCCTCGTCCGTGTTCAGCCTGCTGCCGTTCGTCGCGGAGACGACCAGTGTCAGCGGGTTAGAGCCGCCGGTCCGATCTACGAATTCCAGTCCGTCGCGGAGTTCCCGATTCGGCTTGAAATAAGCCATAAGGCTCGGGTCAGTGTCCACCTTCGTCAGACCGAGTCCCAAACCTACTGCCAGCAAAATGACGGCTAACGAGAGCAAGGCAAACCGGCGCGACCAAAATGCATGCGTAGGTTCTGCCTCGACGATTTTGGTTTTCCGCGGCACGGCCCAGCGCAGGAACGCCGGATACATCAAATAAGCGCAAACGAACGCGACAACTGTGCCAAGCACGCCGCCAAATCCCAATTCGCGCAACGGCTTTGCCTGAACAATTAACAGACTAGCGAAGCCTAACGAGGCACAAACCATCGACCAGAACGAAGGCGGAAAAGTCATGCGCCGCGCGTCGGCTGCGAGATCGGGCGACTCCTTGTCCAGACGGTGCGCGCGATCGGCAAGCGTTTGCCAGTTGAAGGTCATGTAAACCAGGTGGGAAAGCGCGATGACGAACACGATAGTACCGAGGTTGACCGTCAAAACGCCGATCTTGTGGCCGAGCATAGATTGGATGAGCAACGTCAACAAAACAGCGCTGCTGCATGTGCAAAGCATTCCTACAAACAGCCGGATTGATCGGAACAGCCCCGCCATCGTTAGGCCAAACAAGACAACCGCCGTGAGACTGAAGTAGCGGAAATCGTGCGCCAGACTGCGTCGGAGCATTTCAACGACGTACGGCGGACCCGCGATGTGAATCCGAAAATCTGGCGCGTTCAGTTCATGCACGATTTGTTCGAGCCGCTGGATCGGCTTTTCCGTATGCCTGCCTTTCATGAAAATGATCACGTTGGTCGACTTCCGGTCGTGCGCGATCAACAAGCGGCTCCAGAACGGGCTTTTCAGTGCATCTTCAAGGCTTTTAGGTCCCTCAGCGAGGCTCTTTACGGCGCTCACTCCACCGATGGTATGGGCTCGTTGAGTGAGTTTTTGAATTCGACTCAGATATCGCGGCGAAGAAATATCGCGTGACGCCACCGCCAGAATCACTTCTGGCTGCGACGGAAAACTTTGCTCGATCCTTTTAGTTTGCTGGATCCCGGGATCATTCGTTGAAAAGAAAAAATTCTGGTCCACGACGGGCGTCAGGTCCACGAACGCAGCGACCAGAACAAGCAGCACGCCGGCGATCACGAGCATCAACCAGTGCGACCCTAACGGGATTCGAACCCGTGTTACCGCCGTGAAAGGGCGGTGTCCTGGGCCTCTAGACGATAGGGTCACAAAGCGCGAGCAATATCAGAATTGCTACTCCTGGACGCAAGGTAAAT
>Ga0137366_10003940_pt1 | contig 11580 bp, 10 predicted proteins | sample SagtaG_8_FD_104938 | JGI IMG/M metagenome (GOLD analysis project Ga0137366, IMG submission 104938) | Vadose zone soil microbial communities from Sagehorn Ranch, Mendocino, California, USA - Sage1_L_60_16 metaG | ecosystem: Environmental > Terrestrial > Soil > Vadose zone | place: USA... | reverse complement strand
CCGGGCAAGCGACGTTCCTGTTCTTCTACCGCCATCCTGAGTTGGGTGCGGATTTTATCCGCGCTCTGGGCCGGCAGAGTCTCACGCTTCTCAAGAATTATGCTCAACAGGTGGACATGCTCGGGCAGGGCCGGTTTCCTGTGGGCATCGGTCTATCAGATAGCATGACCGAGGAGCGAACGAAGCGTGGCGTGCCCATCGTCATTGTCGATCCCCGACAAATGAAGGAGGGAACGCCTATTAGCCCGGTTTCCGGTGGTCTTTCCCTCGTCAACCGCGCTCCGCATCCCAATGCCACCAAGCTTTACATCAACTGGCTCCTGTCGAAAGAATCCCAGACGATCTTTGCCCGGGCGACAGGATACATCAGCAACCGGCTGGATGTGCCAACCGATCACGCCCCTCCCTGGCGGATCCCCCAACCGGGCGCCATCAAAATCTACGATCTCGCCGCTCAGGAGATGCTTCACAAGTTGACGCCTTTGCTTCACGAAGTCTTTGGCCGTTAGATTCTTACTCGGTTTAATTGGAAAAAGGGAGCGGTTCCAGTACGCGCTCTCTTGTATCGCGTTGACACACAAGGCGCTAGAAGAGTATATGGACCCTGCGAGAGCCGCTGTCTTTTACCACGGAGCTCATCTGCGGGCCGGGTGAAGGTCTCGCGAATCATAAGGAGGATTCCAAGCCATGTTTTCTCGAATTGCTCATGTGGCGATTTATACCGAGAGCTACCAAAAAATGGCGCACTTCTACAAGGCAATATTTGGAATGAAGCAGATTACGTCCGGGATGCGCGACGAGTCCGGGCAGGCCCGGTCGGATCTCGGCCACGTCAGTGACGGAACGATCGGTCTCGCGCTGCTCAAGAGAAACGCCGGTATTCGATCGGGGTTGGACCACTTCGGCTTCGATGTGAAAGATATCAAAACCGTGCTGGACAGAATCAGCAAGTCCTTTCCTGAGATCTTGGTCAAAAGCGACCTCGGAGACATCGTCCCGTTTGTAAGCGTAAGGGTCAAAGACCCCGTGGGAACTCACATCGATCTCTCCCAAGCAGACGCTCCCAACGTACGGGAGGGATACGCCGAGGAGCGCTGGGAGCAGCCGCGACACTTCAATCATGTAGCGCTCCGAGCTATCGACCCCGCGCGTTTGGCCGAATTTTATAAAGAAGTCTTCGAGCTCCAGGAAGTGGAAACAGCCAAAGACAATGTGTGTCTCAGTGATGGCAAAAACTACCTTGTCATACGCCCATGCCACACGAGTTCCTATGTCACTATGAATGAGGGACTCGATCACATTGGCTTTAAAGTTGAAAGTCTAGCCAAGGCGAAGAGCGACCTTGCCGACATCGGCATCTCTACTCCTCAGTCGGCGCCAAAGAAAATAGCAGGAGGCAGGTTTGGAGACGTGACGCTGGAGAACCTCGAGGCTTGTGCCGCGGGCAAATATGGCACCGCCGATCCCGACGGCGTCCTGTTACATCTTTCTGAATAATACGAACAACGATTTTTTAAGAGCGGCTGGTGAGAGCCTGCGGTTACGCGCCAAGAAAAATAATCCCTCTCAGCAAATCAGAATTAAAAGATTGGGTTTAGCGCCGTCGTGTGGGGCGATGCTTTGAGACCTCGATGCGCGAGAGGTTTGCGCGTATCGGCGACGGGAACCTTGAGCGCAGTAGCGATTCTCTCAATCGTCTCAAGTCGTTCGACGATACGCTTAAGCGAGGAGTGAGGTCGTTAGCGTTTTAGATTTATTTTTGCGGACGCTCCGCCGTCAGCACAGGCTTTGCGTAAAGTTTGAACCCGCCAAATCCATACTCGCCTACGGCTTTGTTGGTGTCGGCATCGAAGAGGTCGATCAGCATGAACTTTTCCGGGTGCCCCGCAAGATAGTTCGAAAACGTATCTACGAAACGCTCTTGGCTTTGAAGGTCGGCGCTATAGAAACCTTCACCGAGATACAACCGATGGGGTCGCTGTCGCGCGTCGAGGCGCGTCCAGTATTGCGAACCTTGAGGTCCCAGGGTATCGAGCCATTTCTTGTACTGCGTGATCTTTGCTTCTCGTTCCTTGAATTCGTTGCCGCGCAAGGACACGGGCTCAAAAACGATTGGACGATGCGGCAATCTCTTAACGCACAATATTGCCCGCGACGGACGAAACTCGTTCTCGAGCGGCCTTGGGGTTGTGGGGCTGTTTTGGGGAATGCGGCAGAGTCAGACTGCTAGGACTTGCCTATCTTTGTGGACTTGTCGAACTCAGACTCAACTGGATTTCGCAGTGGGAATGCAAGAAGACATCGCGGTTCTATTTGTGGGTTATTCATTTAGGTCAGACGTGATATTTGCCAAACGATACAAAATTACGAATATCACGCCTGACCATGTAACTGCACGATGACCCTGTAACTGCACGAAAGTAATATCAACGTAATGATTGGGGGATTCCGTCTTGAGTCTTTGTTTTTTACAAGGACCACTAGCGTAACACAGTCAACGGAGGCATTCGTCGAGGATAAAGATGGTGCGCCCGACAGGAATCGAACCGTGCTTAGGGTTCCGGAGACACGGACAGTGATCGTGTAACTTGCCGAACCGTATGAATCTTCGACAATTCCTATTTTGCTACCTGGCCAGTTTAGTCCGTTTTGCCAGATGGGAATGGTAGACCCCCGGCTGTTAAAAATCGATTGACTTCGAACATCGACTCACCTTCTTGACATTCATCGCGGGTTTCACCTATGAAAGAGCCCACTTCGCGACCTTCCACCGGGAGCTTGCCGGATAGAGCATAACGACTTTAAGTGAAGGCGCGCGGCCTCAGCCGAGCTCTTTCGAGGAGTGATCGATGAACGCAAAAATTCGCTTGCTTATTTTCACGTTCGCGCTCTTGTTCTTATCGCTGGGGCACTTTGCCGACGCAGCCCGGCTCACCATAAAAGTGGGATACCCCCAGCTGAGTGGAGGTTCGATGCCGCTCTGGATCATCGCCGACAGCAAGCTCGATCAACGGTACGGTGTCGATGTCAAACCGATTTACATCGCTGGCGGAGCTATTCTCACCCACTCGCTCGTTGCCGGTGATATCGACATAGCGCTGACGGGCGGGGCAGTGGTCGGGGCGGTTCTCAGCGGAGCCGACCTTGTCTACGTCGGCATCGGGCTTTCAACCTATGCGTTTACTGTTTACGCCAGACCGGACATCAAGGATATCAATGACCTGCGCGGCAAGGTTTTTGGCGTCATTACCAGAGGCGCGTCTTCCGACCACGCTGCCATCGCGCTCTTTAACCGCTATGGGATGAAGGCTGGGCAAGACGTGAAATTTCTCTACTTCGCGCGTCAGGGAGATCTCTTAGCCTCTTTGGATAAGGGGATCGTGGTGGCCGGAGTGTTCTCATCGCCGACGACCGTGATGGCGAAGCGTCTCGGCTACAAAGAACTGGTAAACATTGCGTCCTTCAAGCTTCCTTATCCGCACAACGCCATTGCCACCCGCAAGTCCCTGGTCCGGCAGAACCCGGAATTGATCAAAGGTTTCCAAAAGGCTTACCTCGCGGCGATAAAAATTATCCACGACGAGCCCGAGGTGGCGAAGAGGGCGCTCGCCCGTTTTCTTGGAACTAAAGATCCTGAAATGATCGAGGACTCCTACCGCAGCCTGGCCCCGCTGTTCTTGAAAGTTCCTTATATGCCCGAGGAGGCGATCCGCACGGTCCTCTCGCTTTCGGACCATCCCAAGGCGCCTCAGGCCGATCCCAAGGATTTCTTCGACAATCGTATGCTCAAGGAGTTGGAGGATAGCGGCTTCGTCAAGGAGCTATATAGCCGGCGATAGTATCGTCCGCGTACTGTCCAGCGATCAAAGAAGCGTGGAAGTACGCATGTCACGATGAGGTCGCTAAAGCTGTTTTTTTTTCTGGCATCGGGCGACTCCTCTCAAACTGGCCGCGCTGAATTGACAACTTAATCAGAAAGTCTGGTAGACCCCGAATCTCGACGGGTAATTTATGAGACCGAAATCCAAGAATGCAAAAAGGCTAGCCTGACCCGACTTCGCTCGTTCGACGTTCTGCTTTCTGTCAACGTGACGCGAACTTTAAAGGGATACCGGTCCATCATTCACGAAATGCAAAATGGCGCGAGTATGAATGTAAAAAGGAAAATATCTGGCCCCGTTGGTACGCGTTGTTGCGGTCGAATCTTTATCGCGGAAAGCAGGGCTACAGACCAGAGTTGACAACCCTCTCTCGGCCGGAGAGAATGCGCGTCGAGTGAGCGCAACTATCTTTCGCGTTGTCCTTATCGTCTTTTCCTTTCTAGTCATTATCAGCCTTTGGGGTTTTTATTTTTCCATTCGCCCGCCGAAATTGGTTTCTTCACTCACCCCACGAGATCTAAAGATGGCTTACCAGGACGTGTCGTTCAGAACAGCAGACGGCCTCACGCTTCGCGGCTGGCACATCCCATCCGTTAAAACGACCGGAAAGAACCTGATCCTGCTTCATGGCTATCCCGCGGACAAGGGAAACATCTTGCCGGCCTTGGCGTTTCTGCATGAAGATTTCAACCTCCTGTTGTTCGATTTCCGCTATCTGGGGAAAAGCGAGGGGAGCTATTCCACCATCGGAGCCAAAGAAGTCGAGGATCTCCTGGCGGCCATTCAATTTCTCAAAACGAGAGGGGTAAAAGAAGTAGGAGTGTGGGGTTTCTCCATGGGTGGCGCGGTGGCTTTGATGGCGATCGAGAAGGCTCCCGAGATCAGAGCGGTCATTGCAGAATCGAGCTACGCCAGTCTCGCGCAAATGGCGTTGCAGCTCTTTAGAATTCCCTTGCTCAATTATCCCATCGCTTATCTTGTCGGTTTGTGGACCAAGCTTTTTCTTGGCATCGACCTAAGAGATGTCTCACCGGCAGAACGAGTCCGAAATACCACGGTACCCATTCTCTTAATCCATTCCTCGACTGATGCCGTGATCCCCTTTTCCCATGCGCAATCGTTACGGGAAGCACTGGCAAAGAATTCCCGCGCTGAATTTTGGTTCAGTGACCAGGGCGCCCACGGTCAGCTGGCTGCCGATTACCAGAGCAAGGTGAGAACTTTTTTTCACAAAAACTTGTAGGAGCCACGTGCGCAGAAGCCTAAACCACTTCGGTGCCTAAGTTGCAAAGAGAACGAGGCGCGGAAGGTGGCGATGTATTTGATGCGGCACTGTTGCGATCAGACGCTTAGGGAGACTTCCATGCTGTTTGGACTGGGAAGTTACGGTGCGGTGGGCTGGTGTTGCTATGAGGTACAGACGAAGATGGAGAAGGAAGGGATTTAGAGATCAAATTGAGAGGTTGGTGCGGGAGATTTGTCCACAAAAGACTTGACCGACCCTTTCTACGATGCAGTGTGCGGGAACAGGCGGATTTCGTTGTTAGTTCTCAGTGCCTGGTTCGGGTAAAATTCGCAACCACTTGAGAGTTGACGTTCGGAGTGGCGACAAACCCATGGCTAGGAAAGGGGTTATCGAGATCATCCGGATTGCTTTTGATGTATCGTCCCACAATTTGGCCCCGATTGTTGATGCCACTAACCTGAGTCGCTACAATCCCCGAGAGAGGCACGTCAAAGGTGGTAAACGTGCCAGCATCGAGTAAAAAGCTACGCCCTATCGAGTCATTCTCAGCAGCAAAGATTCCCACGATCTGGCCATTATCGTTGAAGTCAACGGGGAGGGTTTCGACAGCACCGGGAAAATCGAAAGAGGTGAAGATCCCATTATCGTAGAGAAATCCACGAGCATGCCCGTTCGGAAACGATTCTGTCACATCGAAGTAGAATCCGACGATCTGACCGATGTTATTTATTCCGCTGGGAGCGGTGCTCCTCGCTCCCGGAAACGGTACGTCAATCGTCAGAAACTGGCCAGCATCCCAAAAAAAACCATGAAAGACGCCATTGGCATCCCTATAATCCCCAACGACCTGTCCATCATCGTTCACGCCGACAGCCTCGGTCAAATTTGCTCCAGGGAAATCAAGAATGGTGCATTTACCCGTTCTATCGCGGAAGAACCCGCTGATTTTGGTGATGAGAATCTTGAACGGTGGCTGTGGGATTTTGATCCTTTCCACAATGACGGAGGCAAACCCTGCAATTTCGCCATGCGTATTTATAGATTGGGGCTCGGTAACAACTACATCTTTCCCAGAACATCGGATCTCAGTTGAGTGAACCTTCTTCTTGAAATTGAGAAGGAACCCATAGGGTCCTAAATTGCTGTCTGTGAATCCTCCCGTGATTTGACCTTCTTCGTTAATATCCGCCAAACTTGTGAAACCGAGCTGCCCGTTCGGCAGAGGAACGTCAATTGTAGAAAAGGTATAAGAAGATGCTGATTCACTAGTTTGCCCAAATGCGGGGGCTGCGAATGTCTGAATCCCAACTATAATTGAAGCGAAAGTTACCAATAAGCGATGTCTGGTGTTTCTCACATGCCTTCCTTTCACTGTTCGAGCATTGCGCTTTGGTCTGAATGGGCATAAGCAATGCATCCCGCCGCGGTGAAATTCTCTAAAATTCTGTCATTTTTCCAGCGTAATTGACTTCTTTTTGTGGCCCTTGTCATAGTCTAAGTAGGAGAACAAAGCAAGGAGGTATCGAACTGTAAAAGAAAATGGCAAGTCATTTATTGACACTACCTGATGTTTTCGGACATCACAGTATGTCTTTTTCAAAAAAATCGTGTGACGAAAGATAGGATCTTCCTACTCCGCTCTGGAAGTTCTGGCGGCGGAAGCCAGTCGAGTCTCATTCTTGTAGTCAATAGGAAATTGGCATTATATCTGCGGAATTTACCCTGGAGGAGCGGCCATCTTCATTTAGGAAAGGTATCCACCAACTCCCGAAGCCGCTGTTTAGCAAACTGCGTAATGGGCTCTCCATCGCCGACCAGTAGGGTGTCGAAGTCGAGAGCGAGAAGTCCGCGCACGCTTTCGCGCAGGCGCGCGGGATCGTCCACCACATTTTCCGGTAAAAGCTTGTACCGCCCTGGCGGATCGCCGACCACGGCATCGCCGACGAGCAGGATTTTTCGTTCCGGCCAGTGAAGGCGATTTCTCCCGGCGATTTTCCCGGCACGCCAACCGCCACGAACGGAAGAGAGGAAAAGAGGACATTCTAACATTTCGAACGTTTTTCTCGGCCATCCTCTTGGTCATCAAGGCAAGAGAAAAAAAAGAATCTCCTCTTTAATCCTTTCGTTTGCCGACGGCGAAAAAAAACTTCGTGACCTTCGTACTCCTTGTGGTGACAAACGCTGCCGAAACAAGTGATGGTGACGAAGCTGATGTTTGAGTTTATCGGCGCAGCGTGGTTTACTTGTTTTAGCGAAATTGAGTAAAAAGTTAGCCACACCTCTTATCCTTTGCCTGCTTGGCGTTGCCATTCTGTCCAACCGAGTTTTTGTGTTGCGACAGTTTACGGTTCGGCTCAATCAAAATGCGAGCTTTCACCTGCCGATCGACAATACTACACCATCTCAAGCGGGCAAAAGAACGTTTCTGGTAGCGATACCGAACGAAGGCGTTTCCGATCTGCAACAACTTCCGCGGGACGCCAGCGGAATCAAAACGGACCCGGGAGGCGCGCCTCGAGACTCTTGGGTTCTTTTCAAGTTTCAAACTGATCTTTCCTCAGGCCCCCCTACTTATATTCTCCAGTCTGCTCTGAATCTCTGATCTCTCCGACATCTCGTCACTCCAACGTCCTAAAAACCGTCGGCGTTGCGGACGCAGCACGCGCTCGATTCTAGGACTCCATGACGCTTACGGGCAGCATGAAACAATCAGGAAAACTGGTGTTTCCGCCACACGTCAGAGAACTAGCAAGGAGGAGATTCAAAATGGAGACTCTACACATACAGACCAAGAAAACTCTCACTAAAAAGACACAAGCAAGTGAAATAAAAAAAATCCTGCTTATTGACCAAGACAAAGATAGCGCCCTATCAGCCGCCCTTGCGCGGGAAGGATACGATCTCGTGCTTTGCGATTCTGTCCAAGAGGCATGGAGTTTGGTTTACCCTTATCGACCTCATCCCATTATCCTCCACCTGCGTAACTCCAATCGCGCGGGTTTATCCGACGTTCAGGAATGTCGGGCTTTGGCAGAAGACATTCCGATCGTTTTGGCCGTCTCTGCTCAGGTAAACCGGGCCCTCATCAAAGCCACGCAGCATGGAGCCTCGTCCGTTCTTGCCACTTCGTCGGCGCCGGAAAGCGTTAGAGAAGTGCTCCATCATCTGCAGGCGACGATGAGGAGATAACCGTGCCCCTTTGGGCGCGCGTTCATGGCCTAAGATTAAGGAGGATTAAAAAATGTCAAATGGAAGATACCTAAAACAGATCCTGAAGAGGGTTTACAATCATGAAAGTTTGGTTGGAATTGATCTGCGAAACCTTTATCTGTCGTTTATGGATTTTTCCGGTTTAGAGCTCCGGAGGGCGGATTTGGAAGGTTGTTGTTTAAGTCACGCGCTGATGGATGAGTGCGACCTGACCGATGCAAACCTAACCAATGTCAAATTGAATCATGCAAGTCTCAATGGTGCAAAATTGGCGGGCGCCATCCTCACGGACGTTGTCGCAGATGGTGCTTCATTTGAAGGCGCAACGGGATTGGCGCCTTCAACCATACAGTACTTGAAATCCAAAGGAGCAAGCGGGCTCGTTTAAATGCGTTGGCGACCGCCGTACCCGACTACCGGTCTCACGCAAATGGGTTGGAGGAGTTGGTTAGCGGGGTTGCCTTTGCGAGTTGCCAAGTGCCACTCGTTGGCGCCCTAGCTTCGCGAAGCCGCCGCGAATTGGTCGCGTCAATGCAGGAGAAAAGGAGTCGCCACTCTTTTCTTGACTTAGTGAGTTAAAGGAGGTGATCGAATTGAAACGGATGGTGTGGTCAAATCTGCTATTGGGCCTATGGCTCATGTTATCACCTTTGGTTCTAGCGTTTCTAAATAAAGCCGTTGTTAAAGTACTTTGGGAAGACTTGCTACTCGGGTTTGGAATTGCGACCTTCTCCCTTTGCCGTCTCTTATCACGGCGGAGTGAGGAGATCGCGATTGCGGATTGGATTGTCACAACCCTTGGGTTTCTCACGCTCGCAAATCCCTTCTTGTATAGCTATTTCAAAGTGACCGCAGCCGCTTGGAATAACGTAATCATTGGCAGCGTCGTATTCCTTTTAGCGGCTTATCAGGATTGGCAAGATTCTGCTGCGTCGAGATTCAAACAGCGCCACCGTGGCGCGCACTCGTAACCCTGGTGGTTACATGGAAGGCGCAAACGGAAGTCGTGGTGAAGGATCAATGGAGAAGAGGACGATTTTTCTAATCGATCGGAAATTCCGAGGAGCGGCCATGTTTGGCTCAAGCGAAGATAATGTTCTTTCAATAAAATTATCGATAATCAGCGAGTGAATCGCACCACTTTATGATACGATGTTCACAAAGGCAGTAGTGAGTTCAACGATGGGTATCCCGTTACGCCAAAGTTTGGCCGTTTTGCGTTACATCCTCATGCAGCGGTTGCGCGGCGTCGAGCGTTTTCCACTGGTTCTCATGTTAGAGCCGTTGTTTCGCTGTAACTTAGCGTGCGCCGGCTGCGGCAAAATCGATTATCCCGAAGAAATCTTGGATCGCCGCCTGAGCCCAGAGGATTGCATGGCAGCGATCGACGAGTGCGGCGCGCCGATCGTTTCGATCGCTGGAGGCGAACCTTTAATCCACAAAGAGATGCCGGAAATCGTCCGCGGCTTTATTCAGCGCAAGACATTCGTCTACTTGTGCACGAACGCCTTGCTGCTTTCTCGGCACATGGACGAATATGTCCCTTCGCCCTATCTGACGTTTTCAGTTCATCTGGACGGTAATCGTCACCGGCACGATGCTTCGGTTTGCCGTGTTGGGGTCTTTGACCAAGCCGTCGAGGCAATCCAAAGGGCGCTGAAACGGCGTTTTCGCGTAACTATCAACTGTACCCTATTTCAAGGAGAGTCCGCTGAAGAAGTGGCAAGTTTTCTCGACGACGTCACGGCTCTCGGAGTCGAGGGCATAACCATTTCTCCTGGATTCAGTTATGAGCATGCTCCTCGGCAGGACGTGTTCATCAAACGAGACGCGACCAAACAGCTCTTTAGAAACATTTTCAGACTCGGCAAGGGACGCAACTGGCGGCTTAACCACTCCAGCCTATTTCTCGATTTTCTGGCCGGTAATCAAAGTTATCGTTGTACCCCCTGGGGGAATCCTACGCGCAACGTCTTCGGCTGGCAGAGGCCCTGCTATTTGCTTGTGGACGAGGGTTACGCGCCGACTTTCAAAGCTCTGATGCAAGAAACGGATTGGGATCGTTATGGCACGGGCAACAACCCAAAATGCGCGAACTGTATGGCGCACTGCGGCTACGAACCTACCGCCGTCAAGGATGCGATAAACCACCCGCTCAAAGCTTTAAAAGTTTCGCTTCACGGCCCAAAGCTTGATGGTGCCTTCGCGCCCGAGTTGCCGATCAGCTATTCGGTCGACTGAACAGCCGGGGGCACCTGAACGCCTGAAAGGCGTCGAGTCAGCGGGGCGAGCTTTCTGTCAAGCGAACTATTTTTTAAACGTCCTCCGCACAAGATAACCCTCTTTGTAGAACCATTCGATTGCATCGCGCAGAGCTTCGATGGCCGGCCTGGGTGAATAGCCGAGCTCGCGATGCGCCTTTTCGCTCGAGAAGTACATGTGCTTCCGAGCCATTCGAACGCCGTCCAATGTGATCCGGGGTTCGCCCGAACCTTTCATCCGTGTGATCCCTTCCGAGACATACGCCACGGGTGTCACAAACCAGTGTGGCAGTCGAATTCGTGGCGGCCGCTGACCGGTGAGCTCGGCCACAGTCTCGAGTATCCATTGAAGCGTTCGATTCTCGCCGCCGAGGATGTAAGTCTCGCCGGGAATTCCTTTTCGGTAAGCTAACAAATGACCGGCACCGACATCGTCCACGTGGACCACATTGAGGCCGGTATTCACATACGCAGGCATCCGACCTGAGGCGGCTTGGAGAACAAGCCGTCCGGTCGGCGTCGGCTTGACATCACCCGGCCCAAAGGGCGCTGTGGGCTTGACGATAATCACCGGTATTCCGGCGTCGCTCACCAAACGTTTCACCTCGTGCTCGGCTAGGAACTTCGATTGCTTATAAGCTCCGATAATATCGGACAGCTCCGCACGCGATTCTTCGTCTGCGGGCAAACCATCATCTCTCAAACGCAGTGTTGCCACGCTCGACGTGTAAACGATGCGCGACACGCCCGCTGCCGCCGCCGCCCGGAATAGATCCACCGTCCCTGTGACATTGATTCGGTTCATTTCCTCCCGATCGGGTACCCAGAGGCGATAATCCGCAGCCACATGAAACAGAGTCTCGCAGCCCCGCACGGCACGCTGCAGCGATGCCGGCTCGACGAGATCGCCGGTAACGATCTCACAGTCGATCCCGGACAAATTGCGCCGGTCGCTGTTCGGGCGGACAAGCGCGCGGACACT
>Ga0137366_10003938_pt1 | contig 11581 bp, 7 predicted proteins | sample SagtaG_8_FD_104938 | JGI IMG/M metagenome (GOLD analysis project Ga0137366, IMG submission 104938) | Vadose zone soil microbial communities from Sagehorn Ranch, Mendocino, California, USA - Sage1_L_60_16 metaG | ecosystem: Environmental > Terrestrial > Soil > Vadose zone | place: USA: California... | reverse complement strand
TACGGTTGCATCCGCCTTTGGGAAGTTGTTCGGTCCGGAGATTGTCAAGTTAGCCAAAACACTCTTCGCTCAGTTTGGCGAATTCGGCAAGCATGTAATGCCGCAACTCCTACCGCTACTGACGGCACTAGGCCGGTTGTTCTCGCTTATCTGGACGATCGTTAAGCCGATTGCTGCTGTCGTTGGGATTGTTCTTCTCGGCGCACTCAAGATATTTGCATCAGTTCTCAATGGCGTCCTTGGTCCGGCATTGAAGATGACATTTACTCTTCTCGGTAACTTCCTGCAGATTCTTACTGGTCTGATTAACTTCATTGTGTTCATCTTTACGGGCCAGTGGAGCAAGGCTTGGCATGCCCTCGTTAGCATCGTAGCTGGTGTTTTTGCTGCGATTGGTAATGTCATCAAGGGTGCCTGGAATGTGATCTTCGGCTTTGTTAAGGGACTGGTCGAAGGTATTGTCAACTTCTTCAAGTGGCTCTATGATACATTGGTTGGTCACTCGATTATCCCGGACTTGATTCGCAAAATTACTCATCTGTTCACCGGTTTACCGATGGCAATTTTGCGCGCACTTGCGAAGCTCGGTAGTATCATTATCAGTCCTTTTACCAGTGCTTATAATACGGTAAAGCATGCAACTACTGTAGCGATCAACAGTGTCGTCTCATTCTTTAGTGGCCTGCCGGGCAGGGCTAAGAGTGCGCTGCATTCACTACTTGGCACACTAGGTGGCGTGTTCTCGAATGCCTTTGCGCATGTAAAGGATGTCGTTAAGGATGCGATGAGCGCCGTCGTCTCGGCGGTGTCTGGTCTCCCCGGGAGACTGGGCAGGCTAGCGGGTTCGCTAGCCTCAGCTGGCAAGGGTATCATGTCGCACATCTGGGGTGGCATCAAGAGCTTCGTTGGAGCTGCAGGTGACGTGGCTAGCAGTATTGGTCATAGTATTTTGCGGATGATTGATAAGGTTATCCCGCACACCATCACCATTCCTGGCATTCATATCAGCGTCCTTGGTAAGCATATCGGTGCAGGCCCCTGGGGTCCATACACAGTGATCCCACACTTCGCGGCTAAGGGTGGGATCTTCGATCAGGCCACGAACCTAGTTGTCGGCGAGGCCGGTCGAGAGGCTGTCATCCCACTCAACGATCCGCAGCGTGCCTGGGATTTGATACAGCGATCCGGTTTGACCAAGGTGCTGTCGAATTACATGCGCTCTAAGACTAATGGCGACACATTCACCGCTAGTGCTAGGGTGAACGCGGCCAACGCAACCGAAGATAAGACGCCGATTATTCACCAGACGAATATCGAGACGAAGAACTATTACTTCGGTGATCTGAGTATGCCGAACATCAAGTCTGGCGCCGACGCGGAGACGTTCCTGAAGAACCTCGAGAGCCTGGTAGGGGGTAAGTAATGAGCGGCCAGATACGTAGTATAGCCTTCAACCTCGGACCGACTGTCAAGCGGGCTATGCATCGACTATCCGATGGCACAATGGTCGCGGTAGTCATGGATGGCAACAGAAATGACGTCTCGGGTGACGGTGGTGACGGCACGAACATTGCCAAGATTTACATCTATACATCAGGTGCTACTGACGGAACGACATGGACTCTGCGTGCAACTGTTACAACCGACGTAGTTGGTACGTCTAAGACTGGCATTTACAGTTCATGTATTGGACCTGACAACAATATCCATATCGGCTGGCAGGGCAATACGGGTAACCTGATGTATGTCATGGTGACGTACGCAGCTGGACCAGCTTATACGGTAGGCACGATCAGGACGCTTTATACTGCAGGTACCGGCCCGCAGGTGACAGCAGTTGATATTGACGTATTCGGGGATGCAGGACAGAATTGCATTGTTGCTGCCCAGTGTCAAAATGGAACTGCAGCTCAGACTACTATTCGTACATATCTTTGCCTTACTGGTGGTTCTACGACTTTTAACCCGTGGAACTTCACAACTTCCTCAACTAGCAATCTCAAGAGTCACGTCTCGGATATCACCATCTCAACCTGCAAGGACACGATTGTTAGCAACATAGGGACTGTGTTCTTGATGTTCAATCGCGGCCTCGGCAGTGGAGATACAGGCGATAAGTACAGGGTTCTTCAGTGGAACGTTTCAACTGGAGCGCAGACCTTCTTGTCATCTGAGTTTACCAGAGCTAACGGAGGTCAGGCCGCCGGGCGTAGGCGTTGGCTTTCATTCTGCTCCAACGGAGCTCGCGAATTTGTCGTGGGATACACGGCGGATATGGGGACGTACGTACACTTTGGCGCCTGGAGCTTTTCGATCAATGGCTCTGGTGTCATGACTGACATTCTACCATTGACATCAGCTGATACTCCGAAATCTTATGTGTCAAACCTTACGCGTGGTTTCTCTTGGTCGACATGTGTCTGGACAGGTAACACGTCCAAGAGACTTGTTTTTGTATTCAGTAATGTAAATTTCCAGTATGCCACCGTAGCTGATATGTCTGGTGCTGCTACTATCTATCAGACGCTACCCTTGCTTTGGGCAGGCATCTCAAGTGCAGGTCGTGCATCAGGATCATTGACATCTGTCGCGGCTGGCAATACCCGTAACTTCGCTTCGAATAGACTTGATGTAGCTGATTGGTACGGGAGAGACACGACTTACAAGGTCTTCTTTGACGGATTCGAGACTCCTCTGACTCCTGGTAATCTTGTACCGACGGATACCCTTACGGTTACAACCGATGAGCCAATTCTTAGTGCAACCTTTGGGGCAATCGGTTCACAGATGCAGTCTCGCGAAAAGATGGTATGGCAAGTCGCGAGTGATGCAGGATTTACAACTGCACTCAAAACTATTTATGCCAGTACATTACTCGTGGTTAATGCAAGTACCCCCAAGCAGACGGCGCAGATCGACGATATCAATCAGCTTAACCAGGGCACCTGGTATGTCCGTGTTGCAGCCATAGACGAGATTGGCAATCAAGGTCCATGGAGTCCTACTAACACCTTTACTGTGGCACATCCGCCAGCAGCGGCCAATATGTATCCGACGGGCTCCGACATCTACATTTACGGAGCTGGCTCTATTCCGTTCCACTTTAAGTTCACTGACCCTTCGCCGTTTGACTTTATGACAGCATATCAGATTATCGTTAAGGATTCTGCGACACTGGCGACGATTGTGGATACTGGCAAGGTAACCGCATCAGCCGACGCCCAGAGTAACGGGCTAGCTATGGTAACCATTCCAGTGGGCAATAAGGATACCCAGCTTCAGTGGACGGTTGCACTATGGGATCGCGATGATGTTCAGGGGCCTACATCTGATGCGCAAACGTTTATTGTTTCAGATGCGCCAACTCCGGCATTAACATCACCGACTGGAACGATCACTACAAGTTCGCCGACTGCCTCTTGGACACCGGGCGTGGGTGCTATCAAGATTCAGAAATCCTATCGAATCCAAGTAGCACAGGGTTCTAAGATTATTTGGGACTCTACAACCACCGTTAGTACGGTCAACAGTGTTATAGTCCCTGCGGGTAAGTTGCATAACGCTAATACATATACCTTTACGCTGACGATTACAGATAGCTATGGTTTAGTTGGCGTAACGACCAGTACGGCAACCGTCTCGGTAACTCCACCAGCGATCGGCGACTTGCATGTTTACTTCTACGAGTTCGACCGTAAGGGGTTCGTGTTCTGCGGCTGGACTGAAGTCAACATAGACGCTAACTATCTGTCATGGAATCTATACAGAAAGGCTGTCGGTGATACCGAGTGGACACTACTGTACTCGACCACCGATTCGGAGCCCAGTCATGGATTTCGTGATTACTCTGCCGCCTCGAATACGCGCTACCAATATATCGTCTCCCAGAAATCTATGGATCTATCTGGAGATATCGTCGAATCGGTCTTTACGGGATACTTATCCGTTCAGACGCCTGGCGCAATGTATTATCTCCTTGATTCGGAAGGTGTAGAGGATGGCGTCCCACTCTTCTCGGCTTCGGCGGATCAGTTCATTGATGAACAGGAGCAGGAGACATTCACGATTCTGGATCGCGGGCGGCATACTGATGTTGGCACTGATCTTGGTGCTAATGGCACACTGACGCTTAAACTGCGCGACAAGTTCATTGGCCAGAAGCTGGCATATAACTTGTTCCAGGATCCAGCTATCCAATCACACCAGCTTGTCGAGGCTGACCCAGATTACTGGACGGTAAGTGGTATTGGAAGTTTCGCTACCCTGTCGCATTACTGGCGCACCTTCTACGAGCCAGCTCCTGATGGCAAACTTCGAAACTTTACCATGAAGTCGAGTGCGTTAGGTAACACTACTGCCGATGCGCTTACGATCGCACAGGCCATTCCCAATACGATCCTTCCAGCTGGCTCTACACAGCTCGCAACGACCCTGTGGACGGTTAGTGAGCCAGAAGCGACCAATGTCGGCGGAACGCGGAGTTATAAGGCTGTCGTTCAGTGTTACAACGCGGCCAACAGTCTCATAGGTACCTCGACCCAGTCACTGACGTTGCTTGAGACTTACGAGCCGTCACCGTCAGGTGACCTACTCTCGGGTAACTTCAAGCGGTATGGCGTGACTCATACTCTTACCGCACTGACCGATCATGTCATCGTAACATTCCAAATCTTTACTAATACCGCCGGACAGGTGGGCGAAATACTCGCTGGATTACAGGCCGAGGCGGTAGCTGTCGCCAATCCCTACATTGACGGAGATCTCCAGGGGGCGCAGTGGACCGGTAGTCAGTATGCAAGTAGCTCATTTTCATCGGGATATTACACTGCACGAGATCAGCGTCTCGAGGTTGTGGCTATGCGAAAGCTCAACAGGCCACTGTTCCTGCGCAGTCCATTCGGTGACAGGTTGTATGTTAACCTGCTTAACCCGAGTTACACCAGGGACGCAGGCTTTGGAGCGGGTGCCGACTATGGCTCTCTCGAGATTCCATACGAGGAGGTAGCCTTCTAGTGGCCGCGCCCACTCAGGCCGTTATTGATGCCATACTAGCTGGCAGGACAAGGGTAACCCGTCGCGCCGAGATATATGAGTATGATGGCCTTACTCTGTGGCGTGACGACCTACCAGTTAACATTAAAGCTGGTTCTGTGTCCGTAGATGGTACGCGCGAAGAGCGGCGCAATCTTGACCTGACGCTTGATAACTCGGATCATGCCATCGTTCACGATCCGAACTCGGGTTTGTGGTATGACAAGATTATTAAGATATACCGTGGCGTGAAGCTAGACGACGGCAGTTCGTGGGAAACTCAGCTCGGCGAATTCATGATTGACACAATTAGCGAGCCTAACTTTCCGAATGAGATCAAGATCACTGCGCGTGACTACACTAAGAAAATGCTTAATACCAAACTCGACGTTGCGGTTACATTTGCAGTTGGTACGCCAATTGACGTACTTGTCAAGTCGCTGGCCGCACTTGCGCATATTACGCGATTTAAGCTTAATGCTCAAGGTGCAGTATTGACGGCTACGAGCTCCTTTGATAAGGAAACTGATTATTGGTCCGCACTCAAGAAGATGTGCGATGCGGCTAATATCGAACTGTACTTTGATCCGAGAGGTTATTTAACAACTCGACCTTTTCTTGATCCAGTTCTTTCGCCAGTTACTCTTGTCTTGCAAACCGGTCCTGATGCCGGTAACTTGGTGTCATTTACTAAGCAGAGTGATGACTCGCGACTGTACAATTACGTCGTAGTGACTGCTACTAGCGAGAGTGCAACTTCGTCTGGTGGCATTCTATTTCAAAGTATTTCGAAGAATGGAAATAAGAATTCACCCACAAGGGAAGATCGCATAGGTCGCAGATCTTATTATTATAGTTCGGCGCTGTTTACTACCAGGGCGCAGTGTCAGGCGTATGGGGATCGACTTCTTAAGGTTACGGCACTCGAATCATACAATCTAGACTTCTCTTCTCTCGTCTTTCCGTGGCTTGAGTCAGGCGAGATCGTGCAATATATCGACCCTAACGCCGCTACCGGAGAGCCGGATAGGTACCTGTTGTCGAATTTCAGTGTCAACCTAGCACTAGGTCCGATGACGGGTAATGCCAAACGAGTCACGATTGTAGGGACCTAATGCCTGACGAGTTTCATCATTTCAACGCTGCAGCCAGAATGAAAGAGGTTATTCGAGTTGCCGCAAGTAAGGTGGTAGCAACGGATACTCCTTCGCGCTTTATCGGTTGGGTACTTGATGATCGATACGACGCTGATCCGAATTATGGCCCACTTACTGTCGACATGATAGGCAGTGCGAGTACTGATGTAAAGGTCGCTACTCTTCAGAGTCCGATCCTTGATGCTGCCGGTGCGCCAGTGAGAGCTGCTGACAATAGGGAACTCTATACCGTCGAAAGATCTTCCGGTGTTATCAAGGCTAGACTTCCAGGGAACTCTGTCCCGATCATGGACAGTACTGCCGTGGTAGTCGAGGGGGCACCTGGTAACTATCGCATCGTCGATGTTCTTTCGACGCCGTATATCAACTACTTTAAGGATACGCGCTATCAGGCCGCGGTGAAACTTATCGACTCGTTCTTGTCAGGTCGCACAGGTCTTGTTCATAACTATGACGATTATCTGGATTATCCTCTTGGAAACGATCCCTTCAAGGATAACCCAGCTATCAATGTTATTAACTTGGCTACTACTTCCGGTTTCGAGGGGGGCAGCGTTGGCGCACGGGAGGCGACTGCGGGCACAACTATTGTCGCCGATACGACACGCTTTAAGGATGGTTCACACTCTGGCGGTATTACATGGTCGATCGGAGATGCGAATGCTCGTGTAACACTTCCGTTTGACACGGAAATCGGCAAGACGTATACCATTATGGCCTGGGGTTGGTCAACCACCAGAACGACACCGCCAGCTCATCCTATCTCGGTGAGTATCGGCGCCGGTGACACGGCTACCGGTGTAGCAACTAACAGTGTTATATTGACTTCGGGTGGCCAGTGGCGACTAACAAGAGTGCAGTACGTTGCCACCTCTGCACTGAGTCATGTGGTTATCGCACCTACTCAGGCTGAAGAAATCGCTGGAATGAGTTGCTGGATTGATTTGGTAACTATCCACAAAGGCATTGGAATCATTGCACCTTTTAATGGCGCAAGTGGTGGTGGCGCTTACTGGACCGGTGCTACTGATCTGTCTACTTCGATTCTTTCTACACCTGCAGTAGCTAGGCTATTCGACTCGGGTCCTTCAGTCAAGTATGACAGTCCAATTTACGTTCCCTTCTACTCGAATAGCATCGAGGTCGGTCAGAACTATTATCTTGGTACATGGAGTACAGAACAATGGGATACACCAGAGGCGTTTGCAGTTAGCGATGTAACTTCAACCGGCATGACGGAGATTACTGTCAAGATGTTCGCTGGTCATACTGGCGCTGCTATGCCTGGTACACCTGACGCCTTCTTTGACTATGGTAGTGTCTGGTGTATAAAGAAATACAGATTCCATCCTAACTATCAGTTGAGTGATAGCAGCTCGTGGAATAAGATTGCACCTTTCTTCTCTACGGGACCAAAGAATGGCGTCGATGTTCAACTTCAAATTGCACCCCACGGGACCGGTTTCTCGTTGAGATTGATGTACCTCCGAGATGACGAGCGGATCAACGGCAGATATCCACACTTTATCGGTTCGATCAGTGGCTGGTCGGACATCGAGAACTTGAGTGATACGACCGAACTAGATCCAGGTAACATTACAAGTTATGGTCATCGCGGAACCGTAACAACGGACAACAGTATCTTTACTCCCGGTGTTCAGGGAGTCGATCAGGATGCCTATGAGCAGGCGCAGGCATCTAAGGGACCATTCGAGACGCCCGACATGGCAGTAGCGCGTCACGGGCAGGCCACCCTTATGGGCGGCGGCAATGTTACTTGGGATGGTACGAATCTTGTATGGACAGCTAATTTTTACATTAGAGGACTTGGCAAGAATTACTGGACACACGCAAATCAGTTCATTATCGCTCCACCAAGTTCTGGCGCCAATGTAGATATCTACGGCAAGATTGGTTCTACTACAGTTACAACTGTAGCTGGTGGTGTACCACTCGCTCTTGGGCAAGCACTCTGGTTTCGGCCATCGTGGGGTTCAGAATTTAGCAGTGGCGAACTATTAGTCGTCGAGGGTATTGACGACGTTAAGCACTTTCAAGTTCCATCACACTGGATTTTCATTGCCGGGATTAACCCTGATGACAAGTCAATTAAACTCGGCACAGGAATTACTATTTGGGGTGGGGTACGTCTAAGGCGTGTTGCTAATCAGTCGGTAGGTGTTGGAGCAGTACAGCCGATCTTTTGGGACACTAAGGATTCCGAGACTGTTCCTGGATTTAACACACCGACTTCGTCTACAATCAACGTTCCAGCTGACGGTATGTATACAGTTACCTTTAGACCTGCTGCTGGTGCAAGTTTGACTGCTGGCACTCGTGCCTTTATGGGACTTACTGTTACTACTACCGTAACCGGAGGACCTGCAACATATCGAATACCACTTCCTACTCTTCCAAATACAAATCTTGATACGGGCGTACTTACTGTGGGGCCTATTCCACTAAAGTCTGGCGATTTGTTTACCTGTGACGTTTTCCATAATAACGCTGCTGCAGTTAACTTCACAGGTTGGGTTCAAGTACAGCGGGTATCTGCACTAGTTTAGCTACCAATGACGTATGCTATGCTCGACTATTCTCGCAGTCTAGCGTAGTGTACGTCTTAGTCGCACAGAAAGCTACCTAGTGACCATACTAAGTCAGAATCGGGCGAGACCGGTGCGCCGAATTGTTCATTACTCACGACGCAGTACCGAGGCGGCTCTTGCTATCGTCGTAGGTATAGCTCATCTGACGATTATCTTTTTGTATTTCATCGGCCGAGATGCATCGGTTTTGGTTTTCAATTCAGATTCAGTCAGACAGTTCATACAAGGGCCGGTAGTCCCTGCTGCGCATGCTGTAGCAGCAGTTTTACTGTTCTCGGCTGTGCGCTACAGAGGGTTACGACAGTGGGCTACTAGTGTAGCGGCCGCTGTATGGGCCGGATACACTGTTGCCCTATACGTTGCCGCAGATAACCATACGCCCCCAGCGTCTCTGGTAGGAGCAGGTATCGCCTTTGGAGTGTTTCTGATCTGCGTCATTCTGGTCGCGGCCTGGGGAGCCGAGGATGAAGATGGGGACTAGTAATGTCAGTCGATCCACAAGCACTTGGTGCCTTGATAGCAAGTGCTATTGTATTGGCTGGTACTCGGCTTTACCAGATAGGAACGAAGCAAGGTAGAGCACTACGAAGATCGTATCGACGGCAGGAAGAATGGGAACAGTACGGCCTACTACTCCGACGTGAACTTCGGCGGCATAACAAGCCAGTCCCACCCTGGCCCGAGTCGCTGAAGTACATGAATCCTAGTAGCGACTTTGATGGTGGAGATCATGACTGATGAGCAGCCCCCGATCCTGCCCGGCTTCGGTCACCACAGGGACGAGCTCCCGGGTGGCGAGGATAACAAGCCCGAGCTGGCAAAGGCGATAAGGCAGGCAGACTCTGGTAGATGGATATTGATAGCAGTTGTAGCCGTTCTGGCTCTACTGGTTGCCATTCTGTATCCATACTTTTCGCATCTTTCGGAATCCAAGTACAACAAGGCGCAGGATAAGGCAATCACCGCTGGTCAACAGGCAGCTAGCGGGAAGGCACTTGCTTCGGCGTTAGCTAAGGAATGCAAGGATCCTGCTGTCAGGGCTGATCTAGGCGGAATATGCATTCAGGCATCGTCAGTCGCAACTCAGACTCCGCCAGTTGCTATACCAACACGGACGCTCATTATACCGGGTCCACAGGGTATACCAGCTACCAATGGTCAAATCCAGGCAGCGGTGACTGTGTACCTAGCAGCGCATCCGCCGCCCATCGACTACTCGATACTTAAGGCATTCGTTACGACATATCTGGTAACACATCCGGCACCATCGGGAGCTTCGGGCGCATCCGGCCAGAATGGCAAGACGCCAGTCATTACGACCGCCGCATTGGTGGACGCCGTAAATTCCGTCTGCACTCAGACACCTTCGCCTTGTGCTGGTCCACAGGGTTCACCGGGTGAATCCGGTCAGTCTGGTCAGTCCGGAGCTTCTGGCTTGCCGGGATCCTCAGGGCCACCTGGACCGAACTGTCCTCCGGGATACGAACAGGCTACCGTGACTCCGCATCCTGTTGAGGAACCAGGTACAACTTGGGTTGTGTGTGCTTCTACGCCGCCACCGAACGCACCCGCGACATAACTAGACTAGACACCGACCCTACACTGATCCCTGTAAGTAAGGTCCTATGACCTGGTAAGGGTCGTAAAGGAGAACTGTCCATGAGTACTGCTGCTGATCACGCGAGGCTTTTGCATGGTCTTGCTGACTATATTGATCCTAGGGTCAGTGCAACGATCGACACGAAACATCTTGCAGCGGCTAGTGATGAACTTCGCGAGGCTGCTGCCCACCTGGAACATATTGCTACAGGTGGAGATGCTACTGCGTCAGCTGAAGGTCACAGCACGCGATGACCCGCTACGGCTGGGATGCATCGAACCACGACTGGCCACGAGGCCCAATGGATCTCGCGCGTGCTCGAAGTGAGGGCATTGCGCTATTCACGCACAAGTCGAGTGAGGGGTCAACATTCGTTGACTCTTACTTTGACAACGCGATGGCCAAGGCGAAGCCGGTTAATTTCCCGGTACTCGGTCCTTACCATGTTCTCTGGCCGAACAATCCGGCATCACAGGCTGACTTCTGGTTCAACACGGTTAACCGGATTGCACCTTGGTGGAAAGATCACCCGTGCTGGATCTGGCAGATCGATGCCGAGTTGTTCCAAGAGTTCCAGCCTTACCGGAAGCCGACGGTTACCGAGATCAATGCCTGTGGTGATCGAATCAAGGCGCGCAGCGGCTGTCATTCTTCGCAGATCGTTGTCTACGCGCCCGAGTGGCTTTATGGTGATGCCCTTGGGGGACTAAAGTACCGGAACCTATGGGCCTCTCGTTACGTCGGGGGGAGTGGTGGATTCAAGAATCTCTATCCTGGCGACGGTGCGACCCTGTGGCGCGCGTACAGTGGAATTACTCCAGTCGTTGGGCAGTATGCCTCGACGGCCACGATCGGCGGTCAGTCACCGGCTGATGCCAACGGCATTCGCGTAACAAGCGATGCTGCCCTGCAAGCCCTCTTTCTGGGAGACAATGTAAACATGGACCTGACCGACGCCAATCTCGCCGAGATCGCTGACCGCTCCTGGAGTGAGCTGATTCCGAACACCCTGGTTACCCCAACCGGTTCGACCTTCAGTGCACAGGTGTGGCTGCTCAAGGCGGTTGCCTACGCACATGAAGCCGCCGACGATGCGGCTGCGGCCAAGGACGATGCAGCTGCCGCGCTAATTCTGGCGCAGGCTACAAAGGATCGAGCGGAGGCCAACAGCGTCGTCCTTGGCG
>Ga0137366_10003936_pt1 | contig 11582 bp, 12 predicted proteins | sample SagtaG_8_FD_104938 | JGI IMG/M metagenome (GOLD analysis project Ga0137366, IMG submission 104938) | Vadose zone soil microbial communities from Sagehorn Ranch, Mendocino, California, USA - Sage1_L_60_16 metaG | ecosystem: Environmental > Terrestrial > Soil > Vadose zone | place: USA... | reverse complement strand
TCCTTGACAACTTCCCCGGTCAAGCTCCAGAAGGAAGCTCTGCACCACTCCCTTGACGGTGAGGTCAAAGAAGGCATCTGGAACGACCGTAACCGTACGTTCCTCTGGTTGCGAGACTGAGGCCGGCACATCAACCCGCATACGCATCCTGCGAAGCTCAGGCTCCAGCAAGAGCCGGGAGAACTGAATGCCCTGACTGTCACGGCTCAGTCTGTCAGCTGCGACCAGGACATCGACAACAGCCAAGGTATGGGGCATGAACCAGGGATTGCCGACTTTCTCCGGCTCCTCAGAAGGCCGGTAGTACGAGGCAACGGTGATTCCTTCCTTTCTCAAGAGCTTTCGTCCCTGGCCCCCGAGCGTGAAGACTGTCGGTGCCGTACCGTGTGCTGGTTTGGGCAGTCCTTCCAACCGTTGCAAGTACCCGGCATCAGCAAGCCGCTTGGTTCGGCGCTGCACATATCGGTTCCCGTCACGATTTCGCGGATACAGCAACCGGTTATATTGCTCAGCTGTCAGATAGCGGAAGCTGTTGACAGCAAGCAGGAAAGAAAGATCCACCTGTCCAATCGTCAGGTCCCACGCCTGCTTCCCCACGGTCAAGAACCTATCCTGCTCGGGAAGTCAGACTTCCCTCGGCTTTGGTGGCTTGCGTCTGAGTGGCGGTGTCTTGGTTCCGGTTGGGTGCTCTCGCTTTTGCCTGCGTTCAGCGGTAACAAGCTGTTTCGGCTGTTCCGCGTGCTGTTCGGTTCTCCTGCTTCCATTCCCACCTGTTGGCTGAAGCTGGCGGGATGCTTGCAACTCCGGGTGCGCTCGTGGCTTGAGCGTAACCGCTGATTCCGCTCTCGGTAGTCGGTCCCTGATCGCGGCCAGGATCTGGTGTTGCGGCACACCGTCCCGCTGCATAAGGGCTGCACGTGCTCTGAGAACTTCCTGTTCATCGACAAACTGGCCTCGGTCAATATCTTCAATCGAGACCTCTTTGAGCCTTCGGGCAAGCATGCCTTCCCGCGGACTACTGCCAACCATGAAGTGAAAGGTTGGAAGTCTGTCAGTGAAGATCTGGCTGTTGAGGTTGGCTTGTTCCTCCATGCTGAATTCTTCAGTCGTGTAGTCAACAATCGTCGGACGGGCAACAGAGCGCATCCCATAGCCGTCATCTTCAGCAACGTTCATCCACACCGGATTGGTCTTCTTCACCAAATACGGCTCATATGGATAGAAGCGGTGCGCCAGTTCCCGTGCTGCCATTGGATCAGACGTGCCACCAAAGATAACGTTACCGATAGAAAGAAGCGCTTTGAGCACTCGCTCGGGAAACTGGTACTGCTCCTGACTGGCAACTGTTAGCCAGATCCGGTGGGAGCGCATAAGTTGGTTAATCAACTCGTCAAGATCGGTGGCGAGATGTTCAGAGTAGGTGCCGGCAGCTGCACTCCCGGTAAGATACGACAGTTCGTCGATAATAAAGCTGAGTGGTGTGTGCCGGCCGTGGCCTCGCCGCTTGATAAAGGTGCGAAGACTGTGAAAGAGCCACAAGAGGCAGAATCGCTTCTCCAGCCCGTCAACATGGCGAAAGTTCAGGAGCACTGCCAGGGAGTCATCAACCACGTCCTGCCAGTTGATCGCAGGCGTTGTTGCCCCAAAGATCGCCCGGTAATTGGGGGGAAACCGAAACAGCGACAGTTGATTGAGGAGGACTTCTGTCCGCTCCTCAAACGCCCGAGGGTTGGTCATCCCCAAAAGCGCGTGTTCTCTGATCCTTCCGACTGCTTCCTCGCTTTCTGGATGTCGGGTGAGGAGCTCTTGCAGCCTGGGTTCCCAAGCTTTGGGCTTGGTTATGAGATGTGGAACTTCGGTAATGCCAAGCTCCAACCCACTCAGGATGATGCCGGCTGCTGTTAAGAGCGGCACAACCCGAGGAGCACCCTGAATAACTGCTTCTTCAAGTTTCGGCTGGAGCCGCAACAAGACATCAACAAAGCGTCTACTCACTTCGTGGGGTTGGTCTGCCGGATGGGTCTTGGCATAAATAGGCCAAGGCACAATCCGACCATTGCTGCCGGCCATATCCACATAGCGAATCCGGGAGAAGAGGTAGGCTTTCTCTTGTGGTGTAATCGGCAAGCGAAGAATTTTGTCAAGAAAGTTGTCAATGGTGCCGCCCAAGGGATCAAGGATCACCAAAGGCACCCGGCGCAGGAAGTCACCAAAGGCAATGATGCGGCCGAGCGCTCGGGACTTTCCTTGTCCTTTTGTTGCCAAGACCAGAGTCCCCATCGTCCGGCCTGATGCAGGAAGCCAGAGATTGTTGGGATCACGAAGCGTCCTGCGTCTCACGGGCAGCGCTAGCGGAACTGCGGACTTGCTCATTTTGTGACTCGGCCAAAGATAATATCTTCAACAGGGTCAGTTCGGTCTAATGCTGCCTGCTCTAAGGACTGCTGCACTGCAGTTGCCATAATGACGAGAAGGCCCGGTGGTGCAAGTTTGCGTTCCAGCTCATCCAAGGCGTCCCCTGCTTCGATATATGCTTGATAGAGACACAGGTGTCCCCGTGTCAAGTCTCGGTGGGCAGTTGGCGCACTGTTGCGGAAGGTTCGGTATCTCCGATGCAGGTCAAAGTGTGCCTGGGCAACTGTCTGAAGACTTGGCTTTTCAAGTGTTACGGTGAGGAGCACTCGACACCACTCAACAAACGGTCTGCTGACCTCACACCAGGAGGTGAGCTCATCCTCCTCCCCATATGCAGCGAGTGGGTCCCACCGCTCAGGTGTACTCCAAAACGCTGTGTTCGTCATAGCGATCACCTGTTGTAGCGGCCGAAGAGCCCACGTCGAGGTGGCTCAGCCTTGGGCTCTTCCGGTGGTGTGAGACTTGTTTGGACAACCTCACGCATCCTGTCATCAATGGAGCGCAAATCAGCATCAGCACCGGTGCCAAGTGTGGTGATGAGCCGATGCGCCAAACTTTGGGCAATGGCCGGCAGATCACTTGTTCCTTCGAGGTATTGCCGGCCACCATCTTTGCGGGTGTCGCGGCGGGGTTGATTGGTGCCGTATTGCCGATTAATGGCATCAACACTTGAGAGAATGGTGGTGCTGGTCTCAGTCACTGACTCAAACATATGTGCTGCAAGCTCGCTTTTGAGCTCGGTTGCCAGGTGTTGCTTCTCTCCCAAGCCCCGGAGTTGGTCAACTTGTGAGGCAAGCTCCCCCCGAATCCAGCGTTGATCGCGGGTGAGCTCTGCCGGGCGACGGTTCGGAAGTTGTGCCTCTGAGGCTTTGACGAGTTCTGCTCTACTGTCAAACGGAATAAGTACCACGGTGGTTGCTCCTTTCCATCTCCTACCACGAGTCGTCTTGCCACCACTTCCTGAGTCGTTCTGTCCAGGGAGGACTCACTCGGAGCGGGTACTTGTGCCCAAGCTCTGTGACTCCCTGAAGTGCGGTTGTTGCTCCCTGCTCGATAGTGGCAAGGGCTATTTTGGCAAGGGTGAGAAACTGTTCCTTGACATCCTCAGTCAACGCTCCTGCTTTCTGAAGCGCCGAGAGCGCGTCATCAAGACAGCGAAAAATCGCTTGTGTCTGCTCAGCGGCATTCGCGCTGACACGCGCTTTGATCTCTGTCAGACTCATGCCAAATTCCTGCAAGGCAGTGAGAGTGCGCATGTCTGCTGCAATCTGTCTGGCTTGCTGATAATTGGTTGGCATCTTCTAATCCCCCTACCTCGGCAACCACCAAATCGTCAGGTCGGTGGCAGAAACCTCTCTGCCGCCGAAGAATTGGCCATCCGGCGTATCCACCCGACAGCCATCAGGAACGGTAAAGCCCAATGGGGTTGCACCAAACGAACGGTAGACCCACCCGCTCTCCCCGGTGCACCGATTGAACTCATCGCACTTGGACCACTGAGAGGGGGTGCCGCCGAACTGCGCGGCAACTGCCTCAGGTGTCTGCGGGACTTGCTGAACCGGAGGAGGCTGGGTCTGCGGTGGAGCTGTCTGAGGCGGTTGGGTGTCTGGTGGTGCCGTTACCGGTCGAGCGGTGGTGGCCGGCTCCTGGGGTTGTAGTAGTGGAGCAGGTGCCGCGGTTGTCGGCGGTGGCGATGGTGGAGCCACATTGACAGCTACCAGCGGAAGTGAGTCGGTGTTCTGCGCCACCACGATCAGCACGGAGGCGATGACCGCAAGAAGCACGACCACCAGGAGCAGGAGGAGCCGGTTGACACTGAGCGGTCGAGGGGTTGACGGGGATGGGGCCATAGGAAGCCCTCCAGGAACATTGGATAAGAGACCGTCCAGAGCGCCGTGAACGCGCTCCAGCTCTTAGGTCCTCCCTGGAGAGACGGCCGTTCGAGGATCGACCTTGATCCGAGGCTGTGCCCAGGGACATGATTTCGCACCAACTTGGTAGCGCTGCTTGACCGTCCTGTCAAGACCAAGGAAAGCTTGGAGCAGTCTTCTCGCTTGTACGCAGATCATCTCTTTTTTCGGGTTCGATCTCTTTCTCGTATATCTTCTAATCGTGCAGTTGCTTCGGGGTCTCCCGCTGCTGCCTTCTCTTTCAGACGTCCTAATGCTTTACTGGCATAGGTTCTCTTTCTCCGCCTGATACCTTCCAGCTTTGCACTCGCGTCTGGTACACCTTGCGCGGCATACTTCTTGATCTTCTTCTCCCACTCAGCTTGCCGGGAGATTTTTCTCTGACCTTCCTCAGTAGCATCAAAGACAACTGTCTCAGTCGCTGTATTCCGTGGATGCTCTTGGTCTGGTTGATAACGAAATCGTTCTCCTGCCATATACCGACTGGATTATATGCAGTTCTAAATGGAAAAAGCAAGCCAAGCGGTTAGGGTTCGAGCGCTTCTGGTAAAGCCAGTCTGGCTGCCAAACCCTTGCCAAACCGCCAAACCCTGCACGCTCCTGCCTCAGGAGCCATGCATGCTGGCCTCAAGCACGGTGCGGATGGAGCGGTTGGCAGGGAGAAGGCATGGCAGACGAAGGGGAGCTTGACGAGTGGCTCCGGCAATCCACTGCCGCATCAGGCGTGCCGGAGAAGATCGAGGACCGGGATGTGCTGCTCTCGGTTGTCAACCTGCTCCTTGCGCCTATGCCTTCCACTCAATTTCGATCTTGGTCTTGTCAATCGTCCACTGGCGGTAGCGCTGCGTAGTCCGGCCCTGCGGGTGAATCAAGACCCGTTTAATCACCAGCCGAAGGAGACTCCGGCGCCAGTCCAGATCGCGCTTCTCCCACTCCTGAGGCAAGGGAGTGTCGGCCGGAAGTGAGCCGAGAACGTGCGATTGCTCAATGCGCTGCATCTTCCGCTCAGTAGCCTCAAGCGCTTCTTCAATAATCTGGGTTGCTGTTGCCAACTGCTCAATCCGCAGCAGGCGCTTGGCGTATGCTGCGGCAACTTCGGTAAGTTGTGCTTTCTGCGTATCGCGTTCTTGAACGAGCCCGGCCCACTCTTCTGCCGAGATGCCATTTTGGGTGCGGGCCAAGAGCTCTGAGAGGTTCTCAGTGTCCAGCCGCCTGAGGAGCGCTTCAGTCACCAGGGCATCAACCGGGTCAGACGCACGGCTCATACTGCCGCAGCCTGTCTGAATGCCGGTACCGTTCTCTTTGCGGCACACATACTGGCGGTGAGGTGGGGCACCTCTGAACTTGGTCGATGCCGAGCCAATCATGGGTTGTCCACAGATGCCACAAAACACGAGGCCAGTCAATAGATACGTTCGGGCACCCTTCTTCGCAGCATGCGTGTGTCGCTCCTTGGCAGTCAAGAGCGTATGCACTCGTTCCCAGATATCCTCCGCAAGAATCGGCTCCCAGATCGCCGGATACTCCTGCCCTTTATAGATGCGAACACCCTTGAGCCGGGGAGACTGCACCATGCGAGTCAACGAGGTCCGGTTCCAGAGGTTGCCCTCTGCAGATGGAATCTTCGCAACGTTGAGTTCCCTCACTATGGAGCGCACTGACTGGCCGGCAAGAAGCTTCTCAACGATTTGGCGGATAACTTCTGCCTCTTCCTCAATAATGGCAATGCCGATGCGGTGCTTATTCGTCACATTGCCATACGCATCAAGGATCGGCCCTTCATACCCATAGGCGCGGCGACCACCGTTGTACTTTCCCACTTGTGCCAGATTCCGCTTTGCTCGTCTGGTGCGTTCGGAGATGTGCCGGGATTCCTCTGCTGCCTCATAGACAGCATTGACTGCGTTGCGGATGCCCTCATCCGTTGCGAAGTCAAACCCGCGATTGTTGGTCGTCCAGATCTTGCGTAGCCGTGTTGACCGAGCAAGCAAGATCAGATCAATCAGCTCTTCAAGCTTTCGGTAGAGCCGGGACATCTCAGTCACCAGCACTGCCTCAACCTCGCCTGCCTGAATCGCGGCAAGGAGTGCGGTATACCCCTCTCGGCTTGGTCTACGGGAGTAGCGGGATGCAGAGACATCATCGTCTGGGTACGTGCCGGCGATGTGCCACCCTTGAGCTCTCGCAAACTCCGTCGCCTCGGCAACTTGGAAGTCAACGCTCTCTGATAGACCTCGCCGTTTCCGGGAGCGGCGGGCATAGATCCCGGTGTCCAACACCCTCTCCTTCCAGGCGTTTTGTGTTCGTGCCAACCCTAGCAGACAGGAGTGTGTAGATGGAAGCCGTCACCGCCCACGCGCACAACGTCCGCGGGATCGCCAACGGGATCGAGGCCGGCGTCTCCTGCTTCGAGCACGGCACCTTCCTGGACGAGGCGACCGCGCAGCGCATGGCGGCGACCGGCGTCGACCTGGTGCCAACCTTCGCGGTGCTGCGGCTGATGGCCGCCCAATGGCGCGAGTGGGGCGTGCCCGAGGAGGCGCTGCCGAAGCTGGCGGGCGCTGAGGAGGCCATGGCGGCCTCCATGAAGCTGGCGGTGGCCGCCGGCGTGCGGATCGGCTCGGGCTCGGACATCCTCGGGCCCAAGCAGGAGCACCGGGGGCTGGAGCTGGTGATCAAGTCCGAGCTGCTCGGGCCCATGGCGGCGATCACCTCGGCGACGTCCGCCAACGCCGGGATCCTGCGGGTGGCGGAGCGGGTCGGTCGCGTGGCCGAGGACATGGTGGCGGACGTGATCGCGGTGGCGGGCGACCCGCTGGGGGAGCCCGGGGTGCTGGACGACCCTCGGCGTGTCGTGCTGGTGGTCAAGGGCGGCCAGGTGGTCAAGGACCAGCGGGCCTAGCGGTGACCAGCGACGGCCCCCTCCGGCCAGCGATATCTACAAATCTCAAGTCGCCTCGTTGGTGGCGGCGGTGTCCAGATACCGCGCGGGCATCGTCTGGGCCACCTCCCGCCTGATGCCGGCTGGTCGGCTCCCCGCGGTCATGAAGGCGGGGAAAGGTCCTCTGGGAGCAGGTCCATCAGGAGGGCGTCGTGCCAGGTGCCGTCGGGGGAGCGTTCGTAGCGGCGCATGATGCCGACGGGGCGGAAACCGACGCGTTGGTAGGAGCGGATCGCGCGCTGGTTGTGGGCGGCGGGGTCGATGGTGAGGCGATGGTGGCCGCGGTGCTCGAAGAGGTAGCGGGCCAGCGTGCGGACCGCGTCGGCGCCGAGGCCTCGGCCGTGCCAGGCGGGATCGAGAAAGATGTCGATGGCGGCGTGGCGGTAGTCGGGGTCGGTCTCCTCCCAGTACTGGACGAGCCCGATCACCTGGCCGTCGGCTTCCACCGTGAGGGTCACCGTGCCGTCCTGGGGATCGACCATCTCGTCTCGGACCCGGTCCAGGTCGAAGGTGCCCCACCATGGCGCGACCCGGGGATCGGTGACGATCTCGGCCAGGCGGGCGGCGTCGCCGCTCGTCACGGGACGAAGGCGCACGACCTCACCGTGCAGCGGCTCGGCCGCTGGCGCGGCGGCTCCTCCCACCATCCGATCACCCCCAACGGAACCGTACGCAAAGTAGCCCGTCGCGCGCCAAGCGACGCCGAGCCCGCGTCCCGTTGCGCTCAGCCCAGCGACCGCAGCTTGGGGAGCAGGTCCGCGGCGGCCTCGGCCGCGGCGATGCCGGCGGCGCCGGCGTCCCAGATCATGAGGACGATCTCGGTGAACCCGAACCGGACGTGCGCCTCGACCAGCCGCATGGCCTCGTCGGGGCCGGCCGGCATGAGCAGCTGCACGGCGCGGCGGATCGTGGCTGGGTCCCTACCGACGTCCTCGCAGCGCCGGTCGAGCACGCCGGAGAGCCGCGCCACCTCCTCGGGCGGCGTTCCGGGCATGTTGGCGTTGATCCACACGTCGGCGTGCTCGGCGACAACGCGTAGACTGCGCCGCTCGCCGCTGCCGGCCACCCACAGGGGCGGGTGCGGACGCTGCACCGGCTTGGGGCTGGCCACCGCCTCGGCCAGGCGGTAGTGCCGCCCGTCGAAGGACGTGGCCGGCTCGCTCCAGAGCAGCTTGAGGATCTGGCAGGCCTCGGCAAGGCTGTCGATCCGATCCCTGATGGAGCCGAGGGGTACCCCGAACATGTCGTGGACCATCTCGTCCCCGCCGGCGCCGATCCCCATGTCCAGCCGCCCGCCAGACAGGTGGTCGACGGTGACCGCCATCTTGGCCAGCATGCCGGGATGGCGGTGGGAGTTGCCGGTGACCATGGAGCCGAGGCGCACCCGGCTGGTCGCCTGCGCCATCGCGGCCAGCGTCGTCCAGGCCTCGAACACGTCGCCGGTTCGGTCCGGGCCCAGCGCCGCGAAGTGGTCGATCACCCAGCAGCCATCGAACCCACCCTCGTCGGCGATCGTCCACATCCGCCGCAGCGTCTCCACCGTGTTGAGCTGCAGCGCCGGCTTCAACCCGAACCTTAGGGCCTGCATGCACGCACCTCCGCGTCCAATGTCAGTCATCTAGATCGTCAGTAAAGCTGAAGGTCAGCCTAGCAGTAGAATGTCGGCATGTCGAGTCACGCTGGAGCCGGAGCCCATGACGGCGAGCGGCCCGAGGAGTGGCCGCCCGCCCCGCTCGCCGACCGCCTCGGGTTCCTCCTGAAGCACGCGCAGATCGAGCTCGCCGCGCTCTCCGAGCCGGCCCTGCGGCCGTTGGGGATCGTCGGGCGCGAGCTGGCCGTGCTCAGCGTGCTCGCCGACGGTGGCTCGCTGTCCCAGCATCAGGCGGCCCAGCGGCTGGCGATCGACCGCACCACCATGGTCGCCCTGCTCGACGGCCTCCAGGCCAAAGGCCTGGTGGAACGCCGTCCGCATCCCGGCGACCGGCGCCGCAACGTGGTCGAGCTGACCGCCGAAGGCCGCCGGGTCATGGATGAGGCCACCCGCGCGACCCGCGAAGCGGAGCGCCGTTTCCTCGCCCCCCTCGGCGACGCCGGCGCGCGCCGGTTCAGGCAAGCGCTCCGCACCCTGGTCGCTCCCGCGCCCGCCGGGCACCATCCCGCTCCCTGACGACCCGGCCAGCGGCCGCCCGGCTTGGTCAAGGGTCCGGCGATGGGCGCAGGATGTGGCATGCGGCGGAGTCCCGCCAGGCCGTCACCACCGCGATGGCGGCTGTCCACCGCCACCTCGACGAGAGGAGCCCATGACCTCGAACCAGATGCGCGAGCGCTACGCCGCCGCCCACCCGAGCCTGTCCTTCGACCAGCCCGGCGCCGGCGTCCTGCGCATCGTGCTCGACACGCCGGGTAGGCTCAACGCCGTCGACGCGGCCATGCACCGCGACCTGTCCAAGGTCTGGCTCACCATCGACCAGGACCCCGAGGTGCGCGCGGTGATCGTGCGCGGCGCCGGCGACGCCTTCTCCTCGGGCGGCGACCTCGACCTGGTCGAGGCGATGACCGAGGACTTCGCCACCCGCATCCAGGTGCTCCGCGAGGCGCGCGACCTGGTCTACAACCTGGTCAACTGCGCCAAGCCGGTGGTGTCGGCGATGGCCGGGCCGGCGGTCGGGGCCGGCCTGGTGGTCGGCCTGCTCGCCGACGTCTCCATCGCGGCGCGCACCGCCCGCATCATCGACGGGCACACCCGGCTCGGCGTGGCCGCCGGCGACCACGCGGCGATCGTCTGGCCGCTGCTGTGCGGGCTCGCCAAGGCCAAGTACCACCTGCTGCTCTGCGAGCCCGTCTCCGGCGAGGAGGCCGAGCGCATCGGACTGGTGTCGCTGTGCGTGGACGACCAGAAGCTCCACGACACCGCCCTGAACGTCGCCAGCAAGCTGGCGGCCTCCTCGCCGAGCGCCATCCGCTGGACCAAGTACGCGCTGAACAACTGGCTGCGGCTCGCCGGCCCGACCTTCGACACCTCGCTCGCGCTGGAGTTCATGGGCTTCGCCGGGCCGGACGTGCGCGAGGGCATCGCCTCGCTGCGCGCCAAGCGGCCGCCGAGCTTCGACGGCCCGGCGCCGGAGTGACCCGGTGATCCGGGTGCTGGTGGTCGACGACCAGGGGCTGGTGCGCGCCGGCTTCCGGATGATCCTTGAGGCGCAACCAGATGTCGAGGTCGTCGGCGAGGCGGTCGACGGGCTGGAGGCGGTGGAGGCCGCCCGGCGCCTGCGGCCCGACGTGGTGCTGATGGACATCCGCATGCCGCGGCTGGACGGGCTCGAGGCGACCAGGCGGCTCGCCGGGCCGGGCGCCAGCAATCCCGTCAAGGTGCTGATCTTGACGACCTTCGACCTCGACGAGTACGTCTACGAGGCGCTGCGCGCCGGGGCGAGCGGCTTCCTGCTGAAGGACGTCCGCCGCGAGGACCTGGTCGCGGCGGTGCGGGTGGTGGCCGCCGGCGAGGCGCTGCTGGCGCCCTCGATCACCAAGCGGCTGATCGGCGAGTTCGCCAGGCGGCCGCGGCCGGTCCACGCCGCCCCCGCCGCCCTGGAGGCGCTGACCGCCAGGGAGCGGGAGGTCCTCGGGCTGATGTGCCGCGGGCACTCCAACGCCGAGATCGCGTCCGAGCTGGTGATCAGCGAGCAGACGGTCAAGACCCACGTCGGCAACGTGCTGGCCAAGCTGGGGCTGCGCGACCGTATCCACGCCGTGATCCTCGCCTACGAGGTCGGCCTCATCCAGCCTGGCGCGTCCTGAGGGTCGTCGACGACAGCACCGCCCCGGCGGCGAAGACGGTGGCGGGCAGCAGCATGGCCGGCGCCATGCCGGCAGTTCGGCCGGAGACGAAGTGTGGTCGCGCTAGAATCCGTGCATGAGCGGAGACGCGGACATCGCGGCGATCGCCTCGGTCCTGGCCGACCCCGGCCGGTGCCGGGTGCTGGCGGCACTGGGGGACGGCCGGGCCCTCCCCGCCAGCATGCTGGCCGCGGAAGCGGGCGTGGCGCCGTCGACCGCCAGCGAGCACCTGTCCCGGCTGGTGCGCGCCGGGCTGCTCACTGTGGAGCGGCACAGCCGCCACCGCTACTTCCGGCTGTCCGGCCCCCACGTGGCGGACCTCCTGGAGGCCGTCGCGCGGGTCGCGCCGCCGTCGTCGGTGCGGTCGCTGCGCGAGGGGACCCGCGCGCAGGCGCTGCGCTCCGCCCGCACCTGCTACGACCACCTGGCGGGCCGGGCCGGCGTGGCGGTGATGGACGCCCTGCTGGAGCGGGAGTTCC
>Ga0137366_10003925_pt1 | contig 11601 bp, 11 predicted proteins | sample SagtaG_8_FD_104938 | JGI IMG/M metagenome (GOLD analysis project Ga0137366, IMG submission 104938) | Vadose zone soil microbial communities from Sagehorn Ranch, Mendocino, California, USA - Sage1_L_60_16 metaG | ecosystem: Environmental > Terrestrial > Soil > Vadose zone | place: USA... | reverse complement strand
TCGAGCAAGATGAGAAGGTTTGGATGCGAGAATTCTGCTCCGGCTTTGCCATACTGAAAGCCAATCGACTCCAACAGCGCGTCGATGTTCGTTTGGGAGGCCGTTCCGACAAACCAGCCCAACGGAATGTTTTCGCGCGTGCGATACCTGGCCAAGGTTGATGGAGTCTCTGTGCTATCGAATGAGAACAAGAGCACCCGAAATTGGCGTGGATCGGCAGAAGAATCAGCTAGCGCCCTTTTCAATTGATCGACGTTGGCTACACACGCAGTTCGGCAGCGCGTGTAAATGGGTAAGAAAACAACGGGGAAACCGGCAAATTCCGATAATCGACGGACGTGACCGGCGTCATCGGTCCACTTGATCTGCGCGATTGGTCGTCCGCGCTCTGGCGAAACGTCTTGGACAGTCGCGGCGAACGAATTCGTCGAGACAAACGCGGCAGTAATGACAGGAAAGAAAAATTTCATTACAACGGAGTCACCGATTTTTTGTACTGCTAATCGGTCGTGGATTGTCCTGTGAATATGGTGGCGCGCCGGAGAAATTGCTTCGCATCGTTTGCGTGATTGGAGGTGCATAAGCGATCACGAGCAAGAGCGCAGCGCCAACTAACCACGGCGTGAAAGTTTGTACCGCAGGAACTCGCTCGTCGTGATACGGCTCGGAAACAATCAGCTCCAGAGCGGCTTGTTTGACCGGCTTGCTGAAAAGCGTGGCAAAGAAAACAATGAAAAACATCAGCGCTGCGATCGTCATGATAGTTCCACCCAGGCTGCCAAGCATTTTGGCATAAACCCAATCGGGGTGGTACAGATGCGACTGCGGATTGGTGTAACTCAAGCCCATGTTCGTGCGACGCGGCTCGCCACCCGCGCCGCCGATGAACAGCCCGGTGGAAAAAATCATTATTCCGAGCGTCCAGATGTATGGCACCCAAACATTCCAGGTCGGCAACCTGATCTTTTTACCTGTGAGTTCCGCAACCAAAAACAAACTCATGCCGATGTAGGAAAGAAAAACTGGACCGGCGATTGTTTGGTGAAAATGCGCGGGCAACCAGGAGGTGTTGTGAACCACATTGTCCAGATTGTAGGACGCGTTAATGACTCCGGTGACTCCGCCAAAAATGAAGATGACCAATCCCGCGAAAAGGTACGAAAAGAGCCAGCGATCTTTGTCGAGGTAAGGAAGTTTGCTCCACCAACCAATCAGCCCGCAGCCGCCCCGCTCGCGCCCGGCATGTTCCAGGGACGCGGCGATGGTGAATGCCGTGAGAAAACTGGGAACCGCCACCAGCATGGTGAAAAATGCGTGCACGAATTTCCATGTGCTGCTGATTCCCGGTTCGGTGAATTGGTGATGAATCCCGACTGGCGCCGAGTAAAGCACCAGCCAGAGAAACGTCAGGCGCCCGGCAAAATCTGAAAAAAGTTTTCCGCCGGCAAGCTTTGGCAGCATCGTGTAATACATGACGTAGGCCGGAAGCAGCCAGAAATAGACGAGCGGATGACCGAAGAACCAAAATAGCATCCGTGCCAGCGGTACATTCACAGTGGCGACCCAGCCCATCGACCACGGGATAAGCAAGAAGATGAGTTCGATCGCTGCCGGCGTGGTCGCGATCAACCAGACAATAAACGTTGCGAAAATGCCGACGACTGCGAGTGGCACCTTTTCACCCGGATGTTCGCGCTTCCAGGCAAAGTAAGGCGGCAACCAATTGAAGAACGCGACCCATGAGCCGACCACCAGTAACACCACGCCGATGTAAAAAGCCGGATGCGCGCGCAACGGGGGATAAAATGTGTAGAGAACAGTCGCCTTTCCCGAGAGGATGGCCGCTGCCGCGAGCAGCGTTCCTACAATCATCAGGGTGAACGAGAGCCACGCCACCTTCATGTTGAGTGGCCGCCCGAGATAATACCGGATGATCGCGTAACCGAAAGCGACCGCGAAAAAAGTCGTGAACACGATGGCGTTCACGACTCCGTGCAACGTTAGACCTTGGAAATAGCTCAGCCCAAGGAATTGCGAACTGCGAATCATTCCCGCGCGGTAAAGCACCTGCATCAAGCCGTGATAAATTCCCAAGATCAACAGCACCATCGGGAAAATGATTTCGATCAGGATCATTTTTCGCAGACCCGGCTCGACATCGATTTTGTGTTCGGTGGACGGTTCCATTGGTCTTTATTTTAGCGTTTTCAGATAATCGATTATTTGCTCGATCTCCTCCGGGGTGAGATCCGTCTTGGGCATTTCCTGCTCAAATTCCCCGGCTACAGTCTTCGCTTCAGGATGAAGGATTTTTTCGCGAATAAAGACCTCATCGACTGTAACGGTCGAGCCGTCCCTCAACTTCTCGGTTCGCCCGTACAACCCCTTAAACGTCGGGCCAATACCTGCCTGGCCATCAATCGAATGGCATGTTGAACACAGGTTTGCATCGAGCAGTTTGTAACCCGGATGCGTCGGCTCGGGTGCAGGCGGCGGACTAGGCCTTGCACTAAAGGTTGCCATGTCCACGACGTGTAATTCGGCAGCCATGCGGTCGTGGCCAGTCCCGCAAAACTCGTGACAGAGCAGCTGATAAACGCGCGGCTTATCGAACTTAACCCGTGCATAATTCACCACCCCGGGCACGGCCATCAGGTTGAGATCGGTGCCCAACATAATCAGACCGTGCGTCACATCGGCCGCGCTCAGATAAATGTCCACTGTCGATCCTGCCGGAACTGTCACGTCCTCGGGTTCGAACTTCCACATCCGCGCGACGTAATGCAGCTCGTAATGCGTCGGCGAATGGGTGATGAGTTCGCCTTTCTGGAAAGGCTTGATGTCGGTGAGACACGTGGGCAGACCGACGTGAAAAAGATTGATCGCCAACGCAGAAAGAGCCAACAGCACGACGGCAAATGCCAGCGAGATCCAAATGATTCGCTTTTCCAGTTGCGTGACGCTCAGCATGCTCATGCTCGCGCGACCATGATCCAGTAAATGACCAACCAAAGCGCGGCGTAAAACAGAATCAAAAGCGCAAAGAAAAAAATCGCGCCCCGCGGAAAGAACGATTTCTCGTTCTGTTGCTTGCTCGGCTCCATCACTTCAAAGTCACTGTCAGGATCGAACCCTGCCAAATGCACCAGATCGACAAAAGCGAAAAATACGAATCAATGCTCACATAGTTCTATGCGCATTATTCAGAAAAACTCGGATCGGTGTTGAGAAAACGTACGAAGGGCGGACAATGAGAAAAGTCCCCGGCGTTAGTGTAGCGCCAGCGGAGGAGTCATCCGCCGCCGCCTGCCTTTAGGAATTCGAGGATCTTCTTGTGCTCTTCCGGGGTAAGATTGGCGCGCACGCGCATGTGCATCATCGCGACTTCCCATTGAGCGGGACTTAGCGAACCGGGCGATCTAATGTTGTGACAGCGGATACAATTCTCCGCCCAAAGTTGCGCACCGCTTTTTCCTGTCGTTCCGGCAGCGACTTCTCCGGATTGCTTGTTCGTCCCACAGCCAATCAGCCACATCAGGGCCACACACGAAATCAAGATCGTTGCCCCGGGCAAACCGATCCATTTGCAGATTCGTACTCCGATTGCTTTCATGGTCAAAAGCCCACTGCGGCTTGCATCAAAAAGGCGTCCTGATCGCGGGCGCCGCCGTTCTTGTCATCGAATTCGTAAGCCAGCTTGAGGACCGCGCTCGGAGTCAGCCAGTAGTTTAGTCCAAGAGTCCAGCGTTGTTCGTCAAAGCCGACTGGGGTGTGCAGTTGATTGAACCGATCGTAACGGAATACTCCTTCGACATTCTTGAGATAATCGTTGTCGATGTGGGTAGGGCGATACGAGATCTGCGCGTAACCGCCGTTGCGATTGTTGTTGAACGTAAGTGGCCCGAAGCCTTGCTCCCCGGTGGGATCATAGACGAAATGACCGACGTGCGACCAAACCCATTGCGCCCGAGCGGTGATGAGACCTTTGAGTAACGGCGAATCCTGCACGTAATTAAAATCGGCGGACTGTAAAACTGCCTCTACTGCCTGATCTCGCGGTCCGACCTTTGAGCGCTGAATTCCGTAGCCAACCTCGATTTGCGGAATGGGGATAAAGCCCACGTGACCTCCCACCGCGACGTGGCCGCCAAAGTTGGCATCGTTATCAAAATCGAGCGTTCCGATCTCGCTGAAATCGTCCGACTCCGTAATGAGACCAGGTGCATTCGCAACGAACGCGGCGTACTCGAGTTTCGTAGGGCCGATCGGAACGACACCACGCAATTGTGCGCCTAGTTCCGATTCGGGCAGCAAACCGTCATAAACGGCCAATGGTTTGTCGGGGAGCTTGTTCACCCAGTTCATGTGTTGCCGTTCGACAAAGAAATTTGTCGGATTCAAAAACCGGCCGACACCAATCGTCATGTAGTCATTCAAAAGATAGGATGCCTGAGCTATCTCCAGATTCGTTGTGGTCTCATTATCTTCGAACTCGAACTCCAGCTCTCCTTCGAAGAGAAGGCGATCTGTCATCTTGAAAAGGAAAATGGCGTTGAACGCGGCATCGAAGAACGGATCCTCACCACTGCGAGCGGTAAATCCGGCAGTTCCATAACCACCGAGGAGAAATTTCGTTGTGCCGGGGAAAGTTTCCTTTATTTGCGCCTTCAGCGTTTCCACCTCCTGACGCAGTTCCTCAGTGGCGGCTTCTGGCGGCGCGTCCACAACCTGTTTGCCTTCGCTGACGGCCTTCCCGGGTACAGGGGCCGGCGGCGGGGCGGCGGTCAATTGTTTAACTGTCGCCTTCAATGCATCCAGCTCCTGCTTCATCGCTTCGTGTTCGGCCTTGAGCTTGTCGTACTCCACCCGCGATACGTAATCGGAGGGCGGCGGGGACGAAGCGACGTCTTGCGCGATGGCCGCGGACGGAATGAATAACCAGGTCAGTGCCACAAAAGCGCCTGCGGTTGTTTGATTCATAATGATAGGAGTTGCGCGTTTCATTTATTTCCCGGCAAAAGTTCTGATGTAATTAACCAACTCCCAGCGTTGCGTCTCCGAAAGCGACGTTTTCCACGTAACCATTGGTGCTCTGCCCTCCGAGATTTTCCAAAACAACTCGCCATCCTTTTCTCCGGTTTCCCGGATGCGCGCTCCCAAATTGGCCGGTTTCTTTTCTAATGCTGCTGCACCAGGTCCGTCGCCGTGTCCCGTGGGGCCGTGACAGGTCATGCAATTTGCGACAAAAAGTTTTTCACCGAGCGCGGTCGCGTTGGCGTTTCCGGCAACCGGGTTCGGACGATTGGCGGCCGAGGGTGGGGCGCGCCAATCTGAGCCAGCAGCCCAGGCGAGCGTGCCGAGGAAGCCAAGCGCGAGCGCAAATACTATTTTCCGAGACGTCGCGGATTGGTGTGTAGTCATTGGTTTTACGAACCCTAAAATCCTAGCGATTTTTTAACTCCGCGGTTCTTGCGTTTTGATGATCGCCAATCACGAAGGTTTATGCCAGAACGCGCAGGTGGTCGACTACGCGTTTTTACGGAAAATCATTTGGCACGCGCGATTGGCTTGACAGAAAAGATCGACATCATCAGCCTCGTGGCATGAACTTTCTGAATCGATTTGCAGATCCAGTTTACTGCATCATGCGACTCGTTGTTGGATTAACGTACGCATGTCACGGCAGCCAAAAGCTTTTCGCGCTTCCCGGAGGCGGCCATGGCGCGACGGGAATAACGTTGGTTGCCGGATTCGTCGAGTTGTTCGCGGGATTGGGCATTGCCTTCGGATTGCTCACGCGACTCGCAGCGTTCCTCGCAAGCGGGGAAATGGCGATAGCCTATTTCACGTTTTATGTCGGCGCCGTGGACATTTTGGCGGCAAAGTTTTTCCCGATCATGAACGGAGGCGAACTGGCCCTCGTGCTTTGTTGGGTTTTCTTTTTCATTATCTTTTACGGCCCGGGACGTTGGAGCATCGATGCGCTGCTGGCCAAAGGTAGAACCAGCGCGCCAGCGAGTTGATTCCGGAGTGAAAATCGACATCCGGCGGCATTGACGCGACACGCTTAGCTCTCCGTCAGGAACTTCGAGGCTTGATTCGCGGTTCTATTTTTTTCAACATCTTCAAAGAGACTGTGACGACGAATTGATTCCCATGTATGAGAGCGAAGGCGCAATTGTGCGCGCCGAAAATGCGGTAGAAAATGAATCTTTGACGCGACGTTCTTTTCTCGGCGTGTTGCTTGGATTCGGCACTGTAGTCATGGGCGCCGCGCTTTCAGTGCCGCTCATTCGATTTGCTCTGCATCCGCTGCTGACCAAGACGACGGAAATCGGCTGGTCAGACGTTGGGAAAATCGACGAATTCGCATCGCTGAGGGAGCCAATGAAAAAGTTGATTACGGTTGAGCAGCGCGATGGCTGGCGAAAGATTGTTTCGGAAAAAGCAATCTATGTTTTGCCAATGAAGGATGGGGCGTTGCGCGTTTTGTCGCCAATTTGTCCGCACCTCGGCTGCTCGATTCCGTGGATCGAAGCTAAGCAGCAATTCATCTGTCCCTGTCACACGGCAGTCTTTGCCCTGGACGGCGCGCGTATCTCGGGGCCTGCGCCGCGCCCAATGGACGATTTGGAAAGCAAGATCGACAACGGAATGTTGAAAGTGCGCTACCAATATTTCCGGCAGCTTATCTCCAAGAAGGAAGTTCTGGCCTAACAAGAGCATTGCGACATGGCTGACACGCATGAGCCTGAGGAAAAGCCGGTTCATCCTCTCACTAGCCGACGGAGTCGCCTGTACGAGTGGCTGGATAGCCGGACCGGGATCGGCTCACTCTTGCATGAAGCATTGGACGAACCTATCCCGGGCGGCGCCCGGTGGGCCTACGTGTTCGGCTCAGTCCTGCTCTTCCTGTTTATTTCGCAAACAGTAACCGGAGTATTCCTATCGCTTTACTACGCTCCAACTGCCGACCATGCGCACACCACTGTTGCCTACATCATCAAGGAAGTAACCGGCGGCTCGTTTCTGCGCAGTCTGCACGCTTACGGATCAAGTGCGGTCGTCATCGTCCTGCTTCTTCATCTCACACAGACCTTTCTATACGGCGCTTATAAAGGTCGCCGGGAAGTTCTCTGGATTTCTGGGTGCGCACTCTTGGGGCTCATGCTGGCGATGGCCTTCACGGGTTATTTGTTGCCTTGGGATCAAAAAGCTTTTTTCGCCACAACTGTCGGCACCAATATGGCGAGCGAGATCCCGTGGGTCGGCTCCTTACTCAAGCGTTTCATGCGCGGTGGAAACGAGATGGGCACTCTGACCCTGTCGCGATTTTTTGTCGCGCATGTTTTTCTTCTGCCTGCTGCGATCATGGGTTTGGTGGCTGCGCACGTCTATCTCTTCCGCAAAGCGGGTGCGGCTGGACCACCGAGCGAAGACCCCGTTCATCCGCGTCTGCCAACACAGCGGTTTTATCCGCGACAAGTGGTGATGGACACGATCGTGGCCCTTTTGATGATCCTTGTGCTGGGTCTACTTGCGCACTTTGCGCCAACCGAGCTTGGCCCTAAAGCCAATCCAGCGGACACGCAATATGTTCCTCGGCCGGAATGGTATTACCTTCCGTTTTTCCAGTGGCTCAAATACTTCAAAGGGCCGTGGGCTGTCGTCGGCATTGTTATCGTCCCGACAATTACCGCGGCTCTGGTTATTGTTCTTCCATTTATCGACAGACGTTTGGAACGGCGCCCGTGGCGGCGGCCCATCGCCGTAGGCATCTTTTTGGCAATCTTGCTCACGCTCATTACTTTCGGATTGCTGAGCAAGCGCGAGGATCGTCTTGATCCGGCGATCGCGAAACAGGTAGCAAAACAAAACGAAGAAACGGAGCAGTTCATGCGCGAACCGTTTGAGCCGGAAGCGGCCGCGAGTTCTCTTTCCGCCCAGGCCGTCGCCGTACTCGATCCACTTGCTACAGCTGGAAAAAAAATATACGACAGCGAATCATGTGATGCGTGTCACGGTGAAAACGGGATCGGAACAAACGCCGGACCGAAGCTGGCTGGCGCGACTGCGCAGAAAACAGCGGAAGAACTCTCAAACCTGTTGAGGCATCCAACTGCGAAGATGCTCGCAGGCGAGATGAAACCGGTCGATGTCTCGGATGAGGACTTAAAAGCCCTGGTCGCTTATATAAAAAGTCTCAAATAGGGTGCTGTCCCGCAGCGGACGGTCGGATGTGGATCTTGCGGGTTATTTCTTCAACGTGCGCACGTAAGCAACGAGCGCTTTGATTTCGTCATCGGTAAGTTTGCCGCCGAAGGCTTTCATTGTCGTTTTGCCACCCTGCTTAACGCCTTCTTTGATTGATTGTGTCGCTTTCGCGTCGGTGAAAGCGGACTGAACTTTCGGATCGGTCAGATCTTTCGCGCTCAATTGCTTTCCCATTTTTGTGTCGGCCCGTCCATCTTTCCCGTGACATTGCGCGCAGTTGTTGTCCCAATTTGTTTTCACGTCCGCCGCGCGGAGGGGAACTGCCAACAGCGTAAACAAAGCGATGGCGATGGTAGCGATTGTCTTCATTGCTGGATCCTTTCTATCGAGAGCTGATGATTCACTCTAGAGTCGTTTCTGCTGCCAATTTTGGAGGTGTAAAGCTAAGTTCTTTATGCTCGTCCCTTGGACGGAGTGCGCCGGCTGATGTTCGAAAACTTCTCCAGCGCTCCAGCGGCATCGCCGCAATGGTCATAAGCGCGAGCTGACTGATGATGAATCCGATCAGCCAGGGGAAAGCCTTTTGCATGAAGCCGTAGGAATGCAGGCCAACGCCGAGCATGTTCACGCCGAACCACGAGAAACTGGTAACCACATTGCCAAAGATCGCCATGATCATCAGGCCGCGTTGTCGGATGAATCCGCCCCAGCGCGCATGCAAAATAATCGCGCACCACAGCACAATCAGAACGGCGCCGTTTTCTTTTGGGTCCCAGCCCCAGAAACGTCCCCACGATTGGTCGGCCCAGATGCCGCCGAGTACGGTTCCGACAAAGCTGAACAACGTGGCGAAACAGACGACGCCGTAAGTCATGCGCGCGAGCGAATCGGCCGTCTCCTTTTTCAGCGAACGGGTGAACACGCCACGGATGACGTAAATGATGGCGAGCATCCCGGCGAGAAACATGGCGGAATAACCGGTCGTGATCGCGACGACGTGCGTGGCGAGCCAGATATTGGTGTCGAGCACTGCCTGCAACATCTCCAGTGTGTCACCGCTGCCGGCGAGATGATGCGCGATAATTAACGTGATGAAGCCAATCGCACCGGCGCAGGCCGCACCGATTCCATCACGAAAAATTCGTTCAAGAATCAGCGACACGATGACAGCGCCCCAACCGATGAAGATCGCGGACGAATAAAGATTGGTGACGGGCGGGCGTTCCTGCAGATACATCCGTGAAACGAGACCGAACGTGTGAACGGCGAGTGCGAGCAATAGAAGATAAAAGGCGGAGCGATTGAGCACGCGGTTCCACCCCAACCATGAACCGCATGCGAGTAGAAACGCCAATACGTAAAGAACCATGCTGTGAGTGAACGGATCGACATAATTGAAAAGGAATTCGAAGGACGTGCGTTTGGCCACAGTGGGTTGTTCTTTCGCGATCCAATCCGCGAGAAGATCAACATGTTGATTAAAGGCCACGTGATTGCCCGCGCGGTAGGCGTCGCCTATGAGCGCGTACTGTCGAACAACAGGGTGAATTTCTCCCGTGCCGACTGAACGCAACAAACTGTCGCCCACCGAACGCCATTCTCCTTCTTGCGCTGAGGCGGGCGGCACCGCGAGAATGTACGCCATCTCAGACAACTTCTCGTAGCCTTGGATCAGCTCCGCCACATCGTCGAGTTTCGGTTTATCGAAATTTTGTCCGGTTTCGCGCTGGCGCGCCGCCTTTGCTGCCCCGGGGATGCTGGTTTCAAATCCCTCCAGTTCGTCGGCGAAATTCTGCGCGTCCTCCGGCTGAACGCTGTTCTTTAGGTGCTGATAGAGGACCAGGGCATTGCGCAGATTGAGGATTGCGTTCTGATAAGCCGAGCGTTGAACTGATTCGAGCTTCTCGGATTGCCCGGCCTGCTCGTCGATCTGTTTCAGAAAGGGTGTGAGTTCGGCAAAACTAAAATATTTTCGGTCGCTTTGTTCCCAACCGAACAGGCCGAGCACTTCCGCATTCTGGATGACGAAGACCGGATATTGATCGGCGACTGGTGCGTTAAAGAGCGTGTCAGTGAGCCAGTGCAACGCGGCAATCTGTTTTTCATTCGCCAGGTGCAACGTTTGTTTGCCGTGAATGATAAGGAGCGAATTGCGCGCAACCGTATCGAGCGGTTTAACGCGCCCGCCGACCAAGACCGGAATCTTTCCGAACTTCGCAAGATCAACATCTTCACTCGCGCTGTTTGGCGAGCGAAAACTCGCTACAATCCACAGCAGAGCGAAACCGAAAACAATTGCCGGAATCAAACGTTTCATGCGGGTGCAGTCCTTCTCCGCCGTGAAAATCCCACCAAATGATAGCCGAACTGGACGAGCAATCCGACGGCGACAATGACGCACGCCACATAAGGCGCGATGAAGCTCGGATTGTGCACTACTTGCAGAATTGACGCTGAGTCGTCCTGCTGAAATCCAGCCTGATAAAATGTCTCGCCGCGATAACGCAATGGATGATTCATGTAAATCAGGACGTCGCGATTCACGGCGCGCTCGGGATCGATCAAACTGATGCGGCTGGCGAAGTTTTTTGGAATCTCGGTCCCGGCGTATTTCTCGTGTGTGAATTTCTGCAACGTCACGCTGAACGGTTTGTAGTAACGCGCCGGATGCAGAGCGATCATCCATGTACGACCGCCGCAGGAAAATGTCTGTGGGGCCCCTAGCGCATCAGAAACCAGCCACGTGCCTAACGAGCCACCATCCTTTGGCAGAATTTCGATGGCTGCACTCGTGACGTCGCGTTCGTCAACACCGGTTGCGCGCGGTGCCGGCTCGACCGCAATCATCGCACCGGGCCCTTGGTTTGCGATCGGTCGAGCTTCGTTCCCTGTATCACTTAACGTTTTCAGGCGCGAGTTCTGATAAAAATTCCTAACGACAATTCGGAACGGCAAACTCCAGTGGTCAATCGTCCGGCTGCGTCGGAGTACGGTGTCCGGAATCGCGGTCACCTGGTCGAGATCGTTATCACTCGTGTCGATTACGGCCAGTTCCATTCGAAGCACGTCCTCGGAATAATTTTTAGTTTCGCCGCCCGCCAGACGCATGTGACTCTCGACGGCGAAAAGATCGGTGAAGAGCCCGCCCGCGAGCATGATGATCAACCCGGCGTGGGTGAGATGAATGCCGAGTTTGCGCCAGGCCCAGCGGAAACGCTTCGCATGCGCAGCGACCAGATTGATGAGCAGCACGGCGCCGATGAGATGGCCGCCGGGAAAAATCGGAATCTTGAAGCCGCGTCCTTCCGGCGGCCACCACACGAACATGCTTTGGAAGTAACGCTGCTGCGCTTCGTGGATCCCGAGATGAACCTGAGCGAGCGTGCC
>Ga0137366_10003923_pt1 | contig 11603 bp, 17 predicted proteins | sample SagtaG_8_FD_104938 | JGI IMG/M metagenome (GOLD analysis project Ga0137366, IMG submission 104938) | Vadose zone soil microbial communities from Sagehorn Ranch, Mendocino, California, USA - Sage1_L_60_16 metaG | ecosystem: Environmental > Terrestrial > Soil > Vadose zone | place: USA... | reverse complement strand
GCTCAGTTTGAATGTAAAAGGTTTTCCGGCGCACTGCCAAACCGGACCGGACCTCCCGCAAAGAAAAGCCCCGCCCGCGACTGCCATCGCGGCGGGGCAAGGCGAAAGGGAACACTCACTGTCACTGAAGAACAGGCTCACTCTACCAGACCCCGCCCGGCCCCGTCTACTGGCTGGATAAAGCTCGGCGATGCCGGCGCCCTCCTGCTTGAGAAGCTCGCAAGGAGGGCCGGCCAATGAATGCGCACGCCACTGTTGTCAAAAGCCGCTGGGCGGAAGGTGCGGCCGAATACCATGCCGAGCGCAAACAGCACGAGCAGGCCGCAGGCTCATCGAAAGGCACGAGCATCGACTAGGAAGTGGAGCGGCTGGCGAAGCTGCCCCCATACGCCTACGACCTGGTGCGTGAACGTCATGCCGCCGACCTTGGCATTCGGGTAGGCACGCTCGACAAGGCTGTCGCAAAGTGCCGCAAAAAATTAGGGTTGGACACTGACCACGAAGCGCCGCCGTTCGCAATCATCAAACCGTGGGGCGAGCCTGTTGATGGTGCCACTCTGCTGAACGACATTGCGCGCGCGGTGTCTTCTCACGTGATATTGCCTGCAGGTGCGGCCACGGCGGTCGCCTTGTGGGTATTGCACGCGCACGCGCATGACAGCGCCTGGATTTCCCCGCTGCTGGTGATATCCAGCCCAGCTCCTGAGTGCGGAAAAACGACGCTGCTGACCTTCCTTGGCGCCGTGGTCCCGAAGCCATTGCCTGCCAGCAATGTCACGGCATCCGTCCTGTTCAGAGCGGTGGAAAAGTGGTCACCGACATTGCTGGTCGATGAAGCTGATACATTCTTGAAAGACAATGAGCCGCTGCGCGGAGTGATTGATTCCGGGCACAACAAGGCGAACGCATACACGCTTCGCAATGTGGGTGAGAACTACGAGCCGAAGCAGTTTCGGACTTGGTCGCCCAAGGCGGTCGCCCTCATTGGCCGGATGCATCCCGCCTTAGTATCGCGCTGCGTCCATATCGAGATGCGGCGCAAAGGACGCGGTGAGCAAATTGCGGAACTGAGACCGGACCGCCTCGGACATCTGCATGTCCTGGCACAGAAGGCGGCACGATGGGCAGCCGACAATCTCGACGTGCTGAGGATGGTCGAACCAGAGGTCCCATCGTGGCTGGCAGGACGCCGGGCGGACAATTGGCGGCACATGCTGGCGATTGCCGAGCTAGCGGGTGGCACGTGGCCGGCTGCGGCTCGCAGCACCGCAGAGGTCATGGTCGCAGATGATGACAACGAGGTCGCTGGGATCCTGCTGCTGCTAGATATCCGGAACTACTTCGAGGTGCATAAGACGGACAGAGTGTCGAGCTGCGACTTGGCCGGCGTGCTGCAGGAAATGCTGGATCGTCCTTGGCCCGAGTGGAAAAGCGGCAAGCCGATAACCGAGGCTCAGGTCGCCAAGCTGCTGCGGAACTTCAAGGTGAAATCGCGCGCTATCCGAATACATGGCACGGTCGCCAAGGGGTACCTTGAGGAGCAGTTCAAGGACGCGTTCACATGTTACCTCTCCCCTCAAATGCCAGTTACCCCCTCCAGCCCGGTTACACGGTTACAAGTAAGCGATTTCAATGACTTACGAGGCGATGGAGCGGTTACACAAGAGAGTGATGTAACCGCTCCGAATCCGTCTAACCCATTGAAAAACAACAATTGTAACGGTGTAACCGCTCCCAGGGGTGAAAATGGGAAAATGGAGGGGTGCGAGCGACTATGTGCCCACTGTGGGGACCACGCCTACCCTGGTTCGCCCCTGCTGATGTGCTCGGTCCACGGGGAGGAAAGCTGGGGGCACGAGGACTGCCTTCAGCAGGCCTGGCGCCACTGGCCGGGCACGGTCGAGTTGGCCGACCAGTAACCAGACCTAATGCCGGACATGCCGGAGAAGATTAATGACTGAGCCAGCCGACGCGGTCGATGCACCGACCCTCGCCCGATGGCTCGGGGTATCGGGCAAGACTGTCTATGAGCTTGCTAAGAGCGGCATCGTCGTGCAGGTCGGCAAAGGGCGCTTCGACTTGGAAGCTTCGGTGCGTGGCTATTGTGAGCACTTGCGTCGCCAAAATCCGCGCCCAACGGGCCGCCCGCCGCCTGAGCGATGAAAGGAGACCAACTAATGCAGCCGTCTAGAATGGATCCAAAGTTCCCGCAGACGTTTCGAACGGCGGCCCATGTATGGCTCCTGGAAGCCTCGCGAGAGATGGGCGACGTAGGGCGCGAGCTCCTGAAGAAATACAAGGACGCAGGCGACGTGGTGATAGCCGTTCACGTGAAAGAACAATGCCTGCGCGTATATGGCTTTGCTGACGGGAAATTCGACATCATCCACGAGCAGCAAATTGTCTCAGCCGAGACGCCGACAGAGACGCAACGATGGCGCAGTGGCCCTATAATACCGGGCAGTGGAATCGGCTTCGCACGCTGAAGGCGAGCGTCAACTCGTTGTGCGAGATGTGCTGGAAGCGCGGGCGCCTCGAGCCGGCAACGTGCGTTGACCACATCGTTCCTATCAGTGAAGGCGGCGACCCATTTCCGACGCTCGAGGGCCTGATGTCTCTATGCTGGTCGTGTCACAACTATAAGACCGCGTCGCTCGAGCGAGCCGGCGGCAAGCGCGTTGCCATGAAAGGCTGCGATGCATCGGGGAAGCCAATCGACCCGAACCATCCGTTTCATCGGGACCCATATCCCGGTCGAAAGACGAGCGGCTGAGGTTTCCGGGACCGGCGCGGCAATCGGAAACATAATTCGTTTGGACGGACATAAATGGGCCAGGCTGGCAGGCGGGCAAAATATGTAAAACGGGCCTCAATGAAAAAGCTGCCTGCATCATCTGGGCGGCATCCATGGGACGACCCGAAGCTTTCACGTGCAGACAAGGTCATTGCATTCGTCGAATCGCTACCCTGCTCTGCAGGTCCACTGGCTGGAACCAAGTTTGAGCTTCTTCCATCGCAGAAGAAGTTCATCAAGGCGGTATATGCGACCGACAGGAACAACAAGCGCATCGTTAGGACTGCGGTTCTGTCGGTTGCTCGTGGCAATGGGAAAACGACGCTGGCCGCTACGCTTGCGCTCTGCCATCTCGCTGGGCCAGAAGCCGAGAGCCGAGGCGAAGTTCAGCCGCGAACGATAGATTCCAGGCGAGCCGCATTCATTCGGAGATGGCGGCTATCATCGACCGCGTCCCGTGGCTGTCAAAGCGGGTGACGATACGAAGGTTCACCAAGGAGCTCGAAGACATTGGCGGGACGGGCTCGCTATATGCAGCGCTATCGGCCGATGCGCCGACGAAGCATGGGTTAAGTCCTTCGTTCGTGGTCTACGATGAATTGGGCCAGGCGGGTTCTCGGGATCTGCTGCAGGCCTTCCAGACGGCCATGACCAAGCGGGCCGAGCCGTTACTGATGGTCATCTCGACCCAGGCGGCTCGAGATGAGGCCCCGCTATCGACGCTCATCGATTACGGGCTCCGAATCCATCGGGATGAAGTGACGGACCCGAGCTTTCACCTAACGCTCTACACGGCACCCGAGGATTCCGACCCATGGATTCCAAAGACGTGGAAGCTGGCGAACCCTGCTCTGGGTGTCTTCTGCTCGCTCGAGGACGTGAAGCGCCAGGCGCTGCAGGCCCAACGCATGCCGTCGAGCGAAGCATCATTCCGAAATTTCATTCTCAATCAGCGGATTTCCGCGACTGAGCAATTCATCACGGATGCCGTCTGGCGACTCGGCCGCGCCCCTGTGGCGGCTGAGAGCCTCAAGGGCCGCCCATGTTGGGCTGGCCTGGATTTGGGCGCCACGCGCGACCTGACGGCCTTGGTTCTGGTCTTTGCGGACGGGGATGGTGGATTTGACATCGTGCCGCATATTTGGCTGCCCGGCGACCCTTACGAGCGGAGGACCAGGACCGCGTGCCCTATGCGACTTGGATAAAACAGGGCCATCTCCTCCGATTCGAAGGCAAGACGACGGACCCCGCCATCGTGGCGCGGCGCATCGCCGAGCTGCACGGTGAGTTCAACATCTTGGGTTTGGCCTATGACCGCTGGCGTATCGAGGACCTGCGCCGGGAGTTATCTACAGCCGGCTGCGACGTGCCCCTGGTCGCTCATGGGCAGGGTTTCCGTGACATGAGCGTGGCCGTTGATGTGCTGGAGCGCCTGGCGGTCGAGGGCAAGCTGCGCCACGGCGGGCATCCGTTGCTGCAATGGTGCGTGTCGAATGCGAAAACCACGAGCGACGCGGCTGGGAACCGCAAGCTGGATAAGTCGAAATCCACCGGCCGAATCGATGCGCTGGTGGCGCTGGCCATGGCCCTAGGCGTTGCCAGCCGGCACGAGACGGAGAAGCCCTGGAGCCCGATGTTGGAGATTGTCTAGCGGGATTCCTCAATTAACCGCCGGGCTTCTTTGAACACATCAGACCAACAGTCGGCGGCAGGGTCGAGCAACGTAAAAACGGCATCAGCAGCTGTAAGCAGCACTCTCGTCGGCTGGCCTGGCTCGCAGTCGCAGATGCCCCAATCGCATTTGGACATCGTTTTGGGGTTCTTCCAGTCAAGGTCTTGGACAGATTTGCCCCGCCATCGCGTTATTGCGATGACTCCGGCGACGCCAATCTTCGCTCTTTCTTCAGGCGGCAGGTCGAACGGCTCAAAGGGAAAATCCCCGTTCCAGGTGCTTCCGCAGCGAGTGCCCTCGGGGACTCGGTAAATTCGCGCTTTTAGATGGTGGTATGACCAGAAGCGGTTTGCGAACACGTGACGGGCCACGACTAAATGGCCGGCCTCGTGGACCGCCGCATTTTCCTGGTCGTGGGCTTCCTCTGGCGACATTGCCGCATTGATACCGGAGCGGTCCCGCCAACCACAGCCCCATGATTTAGGGTCCCGACTGCCCGCCGGCACAAAATGCAGGGCCCGCAATTGACAAATCCATCCAGGTGGTAGATATCTAAATCCGCACCACGTGGATGGATTCAATGGAAACCGCCCCACGACCGAAGAAAATTCGACCGGGTGAGGCTGCGGCCGCCATCGGCTCGACCTACAGCGCCGTCAGCCGTTGGATTTCCCGGTACGGAGACCGAGGCGTCAAGCCGAAGGCCGAACAGACAGACGGCTGGCTTGAATTCTCATTTGGCGACGTGGCCGCTCTAGCCATCACGCGCTACCTGGTCGATCTCGGGATGCCAGCGCACGGCGCGTTCTCCGTCGCAATGCGAATCGTAGAGCTGCGCTGGCCCGACCTCTTCAGCATCGACGAGCCGAAATGGACCCCGGATAAAGAAACCAGCCATATGTTTTTCTTCCTCAACCGTGAGGGCAATTGGGATTTTGGTTCTTTTGAGCGATGTGAAGCAGCGGACGTCCCGCAGGACTCGCGCGCACACATTATTCTCGCTGTTGGTCCCATTGTGAACGACGCATTCCGGGCACTTGAGGAAATGGGCCACGCTCGTCCCGCCATCAAAAAAGCTGCTGCTGAACAGGAGCGAGACGAGCTTGCTGAGAGCTTGGCGAAGCAAATCAAGGAAAATGTCTCCGAGAGACTGAGAAAGGATTCACGATGAATACCATTCCATCGCTAAAAGAACAGTGCGCGATGAAAATCGCCGAGCTCCGCGCTATTGCCACGAAGGAAGCAAACGGCACTGCCATCGATGACAATGAGCGCACGCGCTTCAACGAGCTTGAGACCGAGCTGCGCACGCTCGATGAACGACTCCGGCACGCTGAAGTCGTGGCCGAATACGAGCGCCGTATGGACGGCCAGCCGATTACCGGCTCGGGAGACAATCGGCATTTCGAGACTGAATGCCGCAGCTACAGTCTGGTTCGGGCGATGGCTGCCCAAGCTGGACTCGACGTGGATGCTGGACGCGAGCGCGAAATCAGCCGCGAGCTTGCCAGGCGCTCCGGCCGCTCCCCGGAAGGAATCTTTGCGCCGACGCAAGTCTTCCTCGAACAGCGCGTGATGACGCCATCGGCCGGAGGTGTCGGCATTACTCCTGTCGATCCGCGTCCGGAAGCCTACATCGACATCCTGAGAGCGGCCATCGTCATCCGCCGTTTGGGCGCGACGGTCCTCTCCAACCTCACCGGCAACGTCGAGATTGGGCGATTGGCAACCAGCGCGACGACGGGATGGGTGGCTGACAACAGCGCACTTAGCGCAAGCGACCAGGTGCATGAGAAAGTTACGCTGGCGCCCAAGCACGCCGGCGGCATCGTCGAATTCTCGCGCAGCATGCTGCTTCAAAGTAGCCCCGATATCGAAACGCTCGTGCGCCGCGACTTCGCGCAGGTGCTGGCGGCCGCTATCGATAGGGCGGCAATCCTCGGCGGCGGTTCTAACGAGCCCGTGGGCGTGCTGACGACGTCCGGCATCGGCGACGTGCCAGGCGGTACCAACGGCCTTGCGCCGACCTACGCCAATATCAGCGCCTTGATTGCTGCGGTTGCTAATTCCAATGCGCTGGGCGCCAATATGGCGTTTCTGACAAACACGAAAGTCAGCGGCAAGCTTCGTACCGTGCTCAAGTCGGCCACCGACACTTCCTCAAACTTCATTCTGACCTCACGCGACCACCTGCTTGATTATCCATACGTCGAGTCGAACTTGGTTCCATCCAATATCGTCAAAGGTACCTCCGGCGCGGTGTGCAGCGCGTTGATTTTCGCCAACTCGTCCGAGTTGTTGCTTGGCTACTGGAGCGAGCTGGATATTCTGGTCAATCCATATGAATCAACGGCTTTTTCGAAAGGAAATATTCAAGTCAGGGCGATGAGCACCTGTGACGTGCAGCTGCGCCATCCGCTTAGCTTTGCCGCCACCAAAGACATACTGACGACCTGATGGAGGCGAGCATGGCCAAGGTCGAGCGACTTATCACACAACCGGACGGGCGCTTGCTTGTCGTGCTCGTCGATGAGGAGGAGCCGGTCGCCACTCCTCATCAGCCTCCTCGAAAATCTGAGCCGCAAGCTGCTACTGCGAAACGTATTCCAACAAAGGTGAGACGCGGCAAGTGAGCACAGAGCGCCGCTCAGTGCAGACAGAGCTTCGCGCCAAGGGGCGCAAGCTGGAAGGCTATGCAGCGGTCTTCGACACGCGCGCTGACCTCGGCAGCTTCACCGAAGTCATCAAGCCGGGTGCGTTCACTGATTCGCTCGGCGACGACATCCTCGGCTTGATTGACCATGACCGCAGCCGGCTTTTGGCCAGGACCAAAAACAAAACGCTGCGTCTAGCCGAGGATAGTCGCGGCCTCCAATTCGAAATCGACGTGCCCGACACGTCGGCGGGTAGAGATATCCTGACCCTAGCCGAGCGTGGTGACCTCGGCGGCGCATCCTTTGGCTTCACGGTCGCGAAGGATGGCGAGACCTGGAAGGGCACGACACGCGAGCTGCGCGCCGTACAGTTGCACGAGATTTCCGTCGTGCAGGCTTGGCCCGCGTATGAGGGCACCGTGGTGAGTGCCCGCGCCAAGGTCATGGGAGAGCCGCTGAGCCGCCGCCTAGCGCGCGTCTATCTCGAGCTGCTGAGGTAGGCCATGGGCTTCCTCGCGCGACTGTTGGGCATGGAGACCCGGCTGCAGCCTGATCTGGGCTGGTGGAACTGGAACTTGATGCGGCAAGGCATTGTCCATGCCAGTCCGGATTCCGTGCTGAGCAATTTGGCCGTCGCGGCAAGGTGCGTGGCGCTGCGCTCGGAACTGCTCGCATCGGTGCCGCTGTTTTTGTTCCGCCGTACGGCTAACGGCGGCCGCGAGAAAGCCGACGATAACGCGCTTTATGGCGCTTTGCACGACATCGCCAACCCACTGCAGTCCGCATTCGAATTCCGCGAATTTCTTATCCGCAGCTTGGACCTCACGGGCAATGCATATGCCCGCGTCGAGAGAAACCAGCGTGGCCAGGTCGTTGCCTTGTGGCCCTTCAATCCATCCGACGTTGAAATCGAGCAGCTGCCGAGCGGGCGGCTCAGATATCGCGTATGGCCGGCTCGAGGTGCGGCCGAGATTTTGCTCATGGAGGACATGCTACATGTTCGTGGCCCTAGCCGCGATGGCATTACAGGCATGTCACCGATTCACGTCGCTCGAGGTGCGCTTTCTTTGGCGCTGACAAACGCGCAGGCGGCGGAAACGCTTTCGGCCAACGGGTTGCGGCCATCGGGCATGGTCGCCTTTGCCGAGCGATTGACCAAGGAGCAGAAGGACGAATTCCGCGAAAGCATGCGCCAAGTGTATCGCGGGCCCGAGAATGCAGGCAAGATGCTGGTCATCGATGGGGGCGCGAAGTTTGATAAGACCGCATTCAGTCCTGAGGATGCGGAATTCCTTGATAGCAGGAAACTATCCAACCTGGATTGCGCGCGCATCTTCGGAATCCCGCCGACCTGCGCCGGAATTCCCGACCAGGCGACCTATTCGAACACCGAACAGGAAGCGCGGGCGCTGGTACAGAATGCATTAGGTCCGCTTGCGAAACGTATTGAGATGGCGATGGCGCGATGTTTGCTGACCGATGTGGGTAGGCGCACGCTGTACGTCGAACATGACCTCGACGGCTTGCTGCGGGGTGACGTGACTGCTCGTTTCAACGTCTACAGGGTTGCGCGAGAGATTGGCGCATATTCTGCGAACGATATTCGAAGGTTCGAAAACGAAAGCCCCATCGGCCCCGAGGGCGACACCTACCAGCAACCAGCAAATTGGATTCCGCTCGGCACCACCGCGCCAGCCGCGCCTGCGGGGAAGGTGTGAGCATGTCACGCGGGCCGAGCTCATTCAAACAGGCTGACCTGGCTCGCGCATTGCGTGCTGCCAAGGCTGCCGGCCAGTCCGTGTGCCGTTATGAAATTACTGCCGATGGCACAATTCGCGTGTTCATCGGAGAGCCCGACCGACCCGAGTATTCGACGCAACCAGGGACAAGCAACGGGGCAAACGAATGGGATGGCGCATGAAAGTACTTCGCTACGTCAACGCGGTTCACAAGCACGGCGTGACGTATTTCTATTTCCGCCGTCCTGGCTTTAGGCGCATGCGGCTGCCTGGCCTGTTTGGTTCCACCGAATTCATGGAAGCGTATCAAGCTGCGTTGGCGGACACGCCGAAGGAGATAGGTGCAAGCGTCACCGTGCCCGGCACCGTGAACGCAGCCATCGTGGCATTCTACAAGAGCAACGGATTCACCAAGAACAAGCCCATCACCCAGCAGACGGACCGCAACATCTTCGAGGCCTTTCGCCGCCAGCACGGGGACAAGCGCGTTGCTCTGCTGGAACGCAGGCACGTTCTGTCCATGCTCGATGACAAGAGCGGCAAGCCTTCGGCGCAACGAAACCTGTTGCGGGTGCTGCGGGTGCTGATGGCGTTCTGCGTCGAGCGCGGCATGCGGCCGGACAATCCCGCGCTCGGCATCAAGCTGAAGAGCAAGCCGACGGGCGGCTATCACAGCTGGACCGAGGAGGAACTTCGCCAGTTCGAGGCGCGGCATCCAATCGGCACGAAGGCGCGGCTTGCACTGGGGCTGTTGCTCTACACCGCGCAAAGGCGCGGTGACGTGGTGCGGCTCGGTGCGCCGAATGTGCGCGAGGGGCGGCTGTACTTCACGCAGTCGAAGACTGGCACGGAAATGAATATCCCGCTGGTCGAGCCTCTCGCGGAAATCATCGCAGCAACTCCGATGGTCGGCGTGAAGACCTTCCTCGTCACCGAGTATGGCCGACCGTTCAGTGCACCTGGTTTTGGGAATTGGTTTCGCGACCGTTGCAACGAGGCGGGCTTGGCGCATTGCACGGCGCATGGGCTGCGCAAAGCATTCCTCCGGCGCATGGCCGAAGCGGGCTGCTCGGAGGAGTTCATTGCCAGCGTGAGCGGCCACAGGGATATGCGCGAGATCCGCGTCTACACCGCCAAGGCCAACAAGGCGCGCATGGCCGATGAGGGCATGGCCGCCACGTTGGCGCGGTTTCCAGGAAAAGTCTGACTATCAACTGCCAAACCAAAGGAGGCAAAAGTGCCAACCCAGGCAGCTGCGTTTCATAAGACCTTGAAGCACAAGGGAGAAACTAACATGGCCCGACGGCGGGTGGCGGGAGCGACGGGACTCGAACCCGCGGCCTCCGGCGTGACAGGCCGGCGCTCTAACCAACTGAGCTACGCCCCCGCGGGGATGCTGCGGACTTAAATGTCGCCCCTAGCCAAGTCAAGGCGCGGTGGCGGATTCCGCCCCGTCGCGCTCGCTGCTCCAACGGTGCGGAAGAGTTCATAATAGCCAATACTCGGCCGCCGGATACTTGGCAGCACGCTCGCCATCGATCGATGCGACCATGACCGACCTGCCACCCCTGGAAGATGCGTCGCTTCCCGCCGGCATCCGTGCCCGCGTCGTGCCCGACATCAATGGCCTGCGGATGCACGTGCTGGAGGCCGGGTTTGAGGCCGAGGGCCGCCCTTGCGTGTTGCTGCTCCACGGCTTTCCGGAGCTCGCCTATTTCTGGCGCAAGGTGATGGTGCCGCTCGCATCCGCGGGATTTCACGTCGTGGCCCCCGACCAGCGCGGCTATGGCCGCACCACGGGCTGGGATGCCGATTACGACGGCGATCTTGCGCCGTTCCGGCTTCTCAACCTCGCCCGGGATGCGCTCGGACTAGTGTCGGCGCTCAGTTACCATTCGGTGGCGGTGGTCGTCGGCCACGATTTCGGCGCTCCGGTCGCCGCCTGGTGCGCGCTGGTGCGGCCCGACGTGTTCCGCTCGGTGGCACTGATGAGCGCGCCGTTCGCGGGCCCCCCGCGCTCCCGTTCGGCACGGCAAAGAAGGCGCCACCAAGCAGTCCGACCACGGCGTCATCCGGCACCAGCATCCACGACGCCTTGGCGAAATTGGACCGGCCGCGGAAACATTATCAGTGGTATTACTCGACGCGGCAGGCGAATGCCGACATGCGCGATTGCCCGCAGGGCGTTCACGCGTTTCTGCGTGCCTATTTCCATATGAAGAGCGCGGACTGGAGTGGGAACGAACCGTTCCCGCTGCGGTCCTGGACCGGCGACGAGCTGGCAAAGATGCCGACCTACTACATCATGGATTTACACGAGAACATGGCGGCGACCGTCGCGCCCGAGATGCCGTCGCCCGAACAGATCGCGGCATGCCGATGGCTGCCCGAACACGAGCTCAGCGTCTACAGCGCCGAATATACCAGGACCGGCTTCCAGGGCGGGCTCGACTGGTACCGGTGCAGGACCACGGGTGCCTACGATGCGGAGCTCCAATTGTTCTCCGGGCGGACCATCGACGTGCCTGGGATCTTCATCGCGGGAAAGAGTGACTGGGGAATCTATCAGGTTCCAGGTAGCCTCGAGTGCATGCAGAATGACGCGTGCACGCGGATGCTGAGTTGTCATCGCATCGAAGGCGCGGGACATTGGGTGCAGCAGGAGCAGCCTCAAAGAGTGAGCGAGTTGCTCATCGAATTTCTGCAGCGGCAAGAGCCGGAGATACCGATGCGAAGGACGGCTT
>Ga0137366_10003910_pt1 | contig 11616 bp, 14 predicted proteins | sample SagtaG_8_FD_104938 | JGI IMG/M metagenome (GOLD analysis project Ga0137366, IMG submission 104938) | Vadose zone soil microbial communities from Sagehorn Ranch, Mendocino, California, USA - Sage1_L_60_16 metaG | ecosystem: Environmental > Terrestrial > Soil > Vadose zone | place: USA... | reverse complement strand
CCTTGTCTCTGATATAAGTATAACCTACAGAAAGATATTTGTCAAGGGTAAATGCACCATTTTAGAAGCAATATACGAGAATGACAAATATTCGTTTTTCATGCCTTTGCGCTTGACATACGAATATTTGTCAGGTATACTATAAGAGAAAGATATCTGTCAGCAGAATAGAAGGAGGTCCAGCACGAATGGCAACGAAAGACCGATGGATTGACGCACATGAGGCGGCCGCTATCCTTACCAGGAATACCGATCATGAGGTTTCAGCCGATTATGTGAGGATGCTTGCGAAGAATGGCAAGCTTGAATACCGTCCGAGGGATGGCCGCACCAATGAGTACAGCCTGGCGAGTGTGGAAGCGTATCACGTGCGACCGCAAGGGACGCCGCGAGTGAGGCCCCGGCCCAGCACTCGCAAAGAAAAAGCCGTTGCATAGCCAGAGCTGAATGGCAGGCAAGCATTCCAACGCGCTCACCATTCAGCTCACAGCAACTAACATCAAAAGTATACGGGCGAAGGGCAGGCAAGCAGTATGTACAAAACAACCATACTTTTGCGTGAACTCATAGATAAGATATCCACTAGACAGGCGTTCAAGCAGTCTGCTATCATGATGACAGGCTCCCGCACTTTGTCGAGTGCATCCAAGGGAGGTACCAGCCAGCCATCGAAGTCAATTCAGGCATGGGCGAATACGAGAATAATCTTCTCGTATCCCCATGCCTTTTTTATTGTCCATTGCACCCGGCCTCACAACTGGGTGAGGATTGAAATATTGTTCAATTGAGTTTCCAAGACAGGAGACGCAAAAACACCGTCCGAGCTTCATATTTTGAGATTAAGCTCAAACGGTGTCCCGCGCAATACCAACATGGTTAGAGTATCACAGCAGCAATCAAAAATCAATACCGCCCCAGGAGCCACAGAGTTCAGGCTCTGGGCCACCCACATCTTAGATCATCAAACCTTGCCCGATGTTGCGCTCAACGGCAATATGGGCGTTTTCCATCAATGGGCGTTCGATCTCACCGAGCTGTATGAAGAGCTTGGATATCAGGGCTTCGTCACAGGACTTGAGGCTCTCCAGCGAAAACACAAAGAGATCAGTATCGCGCTTTCATCACCTGAAGAGGAAGCCGACGTGCATTTTGAGTTTCTTGAGTTTGGAGACTTGAAAACACTTCCCGTCCCTGAATGGATGATTTACCGATTCCTTCCCACAAAAGGCGTCAATTTTGTCTATGGCCCTGCCGGTGAGGGTAAAACCTACCTGCTCACCGGCTTGAATGTAGCTGTTGCATCTCCTGAACTGAACTGGCAGGGACTTGCTACCCGGCATGGGCATTGCATCTACATCGCAGCAGAAGACATTGACGAAGTGGCCCAGCGGTTCATCGGGTGCGCAAATTATCACCAACTCAAGGATATTCCCAACCTGCACATTTTCCCAGCATCTCTCCAGCTCGTCAAGGATACTCCGAAGCTCATTGAAAGCATCAAGCATAAATATGGTGATATAGATATCGCGCTTATAACCGTTGATACGCTTGCCATGTGCTCTCTTGGCATCGAGGAAAACTCAAAGAAGGAATTTGACGCTGTTACCGCTTCACTGGAGGCCCTCTGGCGAACCTATAACTGCTGCGTTGTGGCCGTTCACCATACAGGCAGAAATGGCGAGATCAGGGGCACGAGTTCTATGGATGGCGTCGCCTATTCCATGATTAAGGTGAAGAAAGCTGACGAAAGCGTATTGATTCACTCCGATAAAATGCGCCGTGGGAAGGCGTTTGAAGATTTCTTTCTCGATTGGGAGACCATTGACGTGCCTGGTGCTTTCGATGAGATGGGCGAGCAGGTGACTACCGGCGTCTTAATCCGGTCTGATCGATCATCGAATACCGACCCCTGCAAGATCACGAAATTGCAGCAAGAGATATTGGAACACATTCACAACCTGGGAGGGAAAGACGTTTCACGTACTGAACTCATGAAAGCCTGCTTAATTGAGCAAGCAAGAGAACGCAGTTTCATCAATGCTATATCCGGACTCTTAGGGCGAGGACTTATCAGTATGCTCAAACAGAAACAACGCACATTTTACAACCTTGTAGAGCAGGAAGAAGTTACTGCATAGTGAAAATTTCAGTAACTTTACAGTAAGTAAGTAACCGGACACACCACTACTTACTTACTTACTTACTGCAACAACCCTTTAGGGTTGCAGTAAGTAAGTACAGTAAGTAAGTCCCGAAGGAACATTGAGATGGCACTAAGAATAGATATAGATAGAAGCTTCCAAGATGATATTGATCTCGCTGACCTGATTGAGCAGAAAACACCAACACGATTCGGGAAAGCATCAGGGAATGGCGTCAGGCGAACCGTCAAGGGTGCATGTCCCTGGTGTGGAGGTGAAGACAGGTTCGCCGTGTTTGTCAATGAGAGACCTCAACGCTACATCTGTGGCATTCATAAAGCGCAGGGCTGCGGCAAGCATGGCGACCCTATACAGTTCATACGGGATTGGGAGAACCGGACATTCAGAGAAGCGGTTGCTATCCTCACCGGGAAAGATATGCCGGTGGTTAAGCCTGGCAGTACCAAACAGACACAAGCGGCAGCCGGGGGAGACTGGAAAAGTGAGACGTGGCAGAATCGAGCGGCCCAATTTAGCGTAGATGCTGAGAAGCGTTTATGGAAGGATGAAGGCAAAGACGTTTTATCCTACCTGCTCGCACGTGGCTTTACTGAAGAGACAATGAAACATGCTCATCTTGGAATGGCTCCCTATAAAGGTTCGAGTATCGCACGAGATGAACCTGGACCTGCTCCGTGTCTCGTGGTTCCCTGGATTGATAGAAAGCATTCCAGATACTGGCGAGTGGAATTGCGAGATACCCGCTCCGGCATTGCGCAAAATAGACGCTATGAAAGCCTGCCAGGCAGTTCGGTAAGCGATGGACTCTATGGCGCGCAATCATTCAACCGGCCTATCTTCCTGGTGGAGGGCGCAATTGACGCATTGAGTATTGCTCAGGAGGCAAGTGATCTCGTGGCTGTTGTTGCCACCGGCTCAACTGGTGGCAGTCAACATGATAGGTGGCTCATGCGTTTGGCGAATGCGCCACAGGTGTTTGTAGCATTCGATGCAGAGAAGCAAGCAGAACAAAGCGCATCCAAATGGATACACAACCTGGCGAACGCTACCCGGTGGCGTACTCCCATAGGCAAAGATGCGAATGAAATGCTTATGCGAGGACTCAGTATCAGACTGTGGGTTGAGGCCGCACTCTCCACAATTGAGACTGACCAGGAAGAGACGGCTATCGAATCGCCTCGCACGTTCGCATCCTATGATGAGTTCTTGAGTGTCGTTGATCATATCGGTATGAAGGTCTTTGGTGAAGGATGCACTATCACGCTTCTCCCAAAGGGCTATACCCACGATCAACGTATTGCCGACTTGCGAGATGCGGTCGCATTTACTGATGAGGGCGAGCAAGAGTGGGAACGCGCAATGTGGCGCAAGATACGCGAAGCACGCGCACGAGCAGGTATCCCCCGGTGGCTTATTCCTGGCACAGAAGACTGGAATGAGCAGGTGGCGCGCAGCGGGCTAAAAGACATGCGGGAACGTAGGCGCGCATGGTTTGACCAACAGAAACGTCTCAATGACGTTGTGCTGGCAGAGGAGGCGAATCGTCTGCCAACACCGATTATTGTTTAGATAGATAGCGGTACACAGTGTACCACAAATCAAAAGGCATACAGCCGTAGTAGGCGTAGAGCCGAAGGAGTTATAACACATGGCGAATATTATCGGGAAACATCAGCAGTCAGCCTCTCTCCTTGAGTTTGTCAAGGCAAGGCAATTAGCTGATAACGAGACACGTTTCTGCATCGATCACGTGAAATTCAAATCACAAGACGGGCGAGATCGTTGGTTCATTGACATTCACTATCGCGAAGGCGAAGAGATTCTCTATCGAACTCTCACTCTCGACAGTAGCCCCTCGCGTGATGAGATGTTTCAGGACATCATAGATAGTGATGACTATCCACAGCACAATGTCTGGCTTAAACTTCGCTCTTTCAAGGATAAGGATACAGGCATGACGAGAACGTCCTACGATGTCAAGCAGGGGAGCGGTATCTGTGCCTGCTCGACGCCAGGCGCAAAAGAAGCACCCGCTGACCTGGCGAACGCTCCATATTAAGACAAGCGGTCCTGCTGAAGCTCACACACTTCAGCAGGACCCGGCCCGGATGGACGGACGAGCATGGCACCGACGGCGTGTTTGTCCGTTTCTCCGGCGAGCAGGAAGCGTTTGACGAGATACGCAACGTTCTCAAGTCGCTCTCACGATTAGATGCGCGATGGACACATGAGTATTCCTGGCCTGATGGCAAATACGGCGCCTGGTGGATTGATGAGGATGTGTTTTCTGTGCTGTCAGCCTACTTTGACATTGCTTGAGGTGATGTCAGGATGACCGCTTGTATGGTAGTATGAGGGCAAACAGGCGAGGATGGCGCATTATGGCACAGATAAAAGAAATATCAAGCAAGCAGGCGGCATTTGTGGATGCGCTTCTCGTCGGCTCCACGGTGTTGACTGCCGCCAAAACGGCTGGCATTTCGCCCAGGACGGCTGCCAGATGGCGGAAAGACCCTGCCGTCATTGCTGAGATGCAAGCGCGACGGGCGGCCACCTTTAATGAAACGCTGGAGGCATTTCGTGCAGGCATGCCAACTGCGATGGCGCTTGTTCTTGAGACCATCAAGGATAAAGACAAGGACACGCCGCGATCAGTACGACTGAGGGCCGCGCAAATTTGGATAGAGCACGCGCTGTCATTGCACAAGATGGCCGACCTTGAAGCGAAAGTAAATGAGCTTGAACGGCTACTTAAACAGGAAGGGCTTAAACAGGAAGGACAAGGCGATAATGGCAACATACGACGCTTTGGCTAAAAGAGTCATTGGCCTTCAGACGGAATACCGCCCGCTCTTGGAGCAGCGACGCCGCCAGGCCGAGCAGGCATTCGAAGAGGAAGAGATCGGCCCGAGCGCCGAGGAACTGCACGACCTCTACCAACGCTTCCTGGCTCTTGATGAAGCCAAGATGCCGACGTTCGAGCAGGGGGCCAGGCAAGTCAAGAAAGCCCACGTTATCTACACATTAAGTCAGATAAATTATCGAAGCATGCGCGCCAGTATCGCGCGCCATATACAGTGGTGGGGTGAGTCCCGGCTGGCCGGTGAGGCTGAGCATATGATCATGTGGCTGGATGAGTACGAACAGGAGTGAAACACACATGTACGAAAAAACGACGCTGCAGCGCCTGGTCGGCCTGGGGGAAAAGCTGCCAACAATGGATGACGGGATGCTCTCCCAGTACATCTTGTACTGCCAGGAATATTGCTTAGAAGCGGGCGAGCCGATGCGCTACGACCCCGACCAGGACGCCAATAATGCGGACGACCCGGAGAGCGAGTATCCATCGTTCAATGAGTGGCAGGCGCAGCGCCTACTCAATGCCGCTCAGATGGAGATGGAGTGCAGGCGCACGCCTGGACGGGTCACGCGCATTACGGAGATACACGATTGACTATTTCCGCTCCATTGGCTGCGGAACCGGAAAGCGTTCGAGTTGCGCCAATCTGAGCGCAAGACGGATAGCCGCCAGCGTCGAACCAACCCCATAATCCCGTCGGATTGCCTCGATCAGCTCCAAATCCGCTTCTGTCAATCGAATTGTTGTGTGTTTGAGTGGTGTTTTCTTTTGTTGTTGCATGGTGCCATTATGATACCGTATTGACACTCAAATAGCAAGTAGTTATACTATGAGTAGTAAGTTTCCGTTCGGTTGACGGTATCGATAGTATCGTGAGCTTTACCTTTCGGCCCATATCCCAGCCACAGGTGGATAAAAACGGTGGCAGGCCTGCTGCCAGGTAATTCATCCTGGATGAGCAGGTACAAGCAAGCCTACGCCTATCTTGCTTGTTATCACACGATTGATGGTATCTCTTGCAAGTCGCGGCCTTCACACTTGCAAGACACCATAGGCGCACAACTCCATACGCTAGAGGCGCTGGCTGACAGCCTACCCTTGCAATGAACGATAGAACGATAGAGGCGCGATTTTCACCCTCTTGGATGTAGATATCCAGGAGGATGCCAGCAAGAAAGCACACAACACATCTCCTGGAAGAATTCAGGAGATTTTTATTGTGGCTGATAACAGCAATTACACCGCTCTGGCCAAACTTTCCCACGAGATAAATCGTTTGAACAATCACCTCGACGCAAGAATAAGCGCAGTCGAGAACCAGCTCGAAACCAACTCCGAAGATCGGCAAGAACTGATGCGGCTGAACGCCTCAATCAGCAACACGGTCAAACAAGCCAAGCAACTCCAACTCGACGTGAAAGAGCGGCAACTCGCCGCGCAGCGCCCTCCAACCATGATGGGCATTGATGGGTACTTCGACAAATCCTACTACAAGCACCCGGCCACCAAAGCCATTGAGAAGTGGTTCAGGAAGGGCGGCGATATTGGCGCGTTGACGACAGAAGAGCGGTCACACATCGATTTCAACAGGATTCAGTACGACGCCTTCCCGCCCGAACAAAAAGTATTAGTGTCGGCTGCGGCTGACCTCGGTGGGTTTTTCGCCGGGACTGACCTCTCGGACAAGTTTATACAGAAACTTTTCTTAGTCTCCCCGCTGCGCGGCCTGGCCGACGTGCAGACGATTGGCGGGGAGAAATTGATCATACCGAGCGAGGGCGCGACGGACACCAATGTGTTTTGGTCTGATGAGCAGAGCGGCTTCCAGGCATCGCCCGACCCGAACCTGGGCATGTTAGAAATATTCGCCAGAGAATTGAACGGCTATCTCAAGATCAGCAAGCAGAACCTTGAGGACTCGGTATTCGATATTGAGGCGTTTATCCTCAAAAGATTGTCACGTCAGTTTGCCCAAAAAGAAGGCACCGCGTTCATCAACGGGAACGGCATCGCTCGTCCTGAAGGCATCCTGACGCTGGCGGCGCAAGCCAACACCGGCGGCATGAATAGCGTGACCACCCAGGACGGCACAAACTTCACGATCGCGCCAACCGACGTAATTCAGCTAATGCACGCAGGCAAGAGCGCCTATCGCCCAACGGGCACGTGGCTGGCGAGTAACGCCACCATTGCGGCGCTCCGGCTCTTCAGCGACTTGCAGCAACGCCCGGTATGGCAGATGTTCGGCGACTCGTTCCAGGAGACCTTGTTCGGTCGTCCGATTGTCGAGATGCCCGACATGCCCAATCCAACGGCTGTGCTGACGACTGGAAGCGCAACCGTTGTTGGCGGGCAGGCGAAGTTTACGGCCTCGCAGCTCGGCCCGCTGATCTTCGGGGATATCGGCCAAGGCTACCAGATCGTCGACAGGGTGGGTCTCACGTTCCAGACGCTCAAAGAACTTTACGCCATTCAAAATCAGGTAGCGTTCCTCGCCCGTATGCGCGTGGGCGGGAAAGTCGTGCTTCCTGAAGCGATCAGCATCTTGAAAATTCACGCCTAAGCAGGACAAGACGCACAAAATAGACACTTCCGGTTTGTGTCTTCTCCTTTCTTGAGTACATCCACTGCGCTTGCGTTCTGAGCCAACGGGCGCAGTGGCGAGATAGAGGTAATCAGTGGAACAACCAACACAAGAACAAATTGACGCCTGGCGAGCACAGGCACAGGCACAGGACGATCAGCAACGAGCAGCCGAGCTGGACGCTATGGAACTAGTCGAGGCGCTCTTTTGCTGGATAGTACAAGACGTATTGCGTCTTGTGAGATAGGAAGATAATATGAGTGGTCCGTATGTCCAAGTGGGGCCGTTTGTTAACGGTTTATAACTGAGCCGCTTGAGAGTCTTCACAAGCTCTCTCGAAAACCTGCTGTATCGGTGAAAGTCTGGAAGCAGATAATACCGAGGGAACCCGCAAGGGACGCCGTAGAGACCGCACGCAGGGCCGAAAGGTAAGATACAGTCCGATCTGCATGGATAACAGATGAAGATGCAGAGCTATCCAGAAATGAGATAGCCCGCTCATTGAGCGAGTAACAACAATGTCAGCACCGGGAATAGCCGCTTCCTTTTTAAATGGCCTGGAGAGTGATCTCCTTCAATTACAAGGATCTATAGGCGGAGTTGTTTTAAATGGGGGTTCAGCGGGAACAGCTACACTTTACGAAGTTTTGCAAGGCACTATCAAAATAGTTTATGTCATCTACAATAATTTCAAAACAGGAGGCGCTAGCCAAAATTTGGTGTTGCCCACAGCCTTCACCTACGGATTTTACCTAAGGAACAGCCAGACGCCGACCTTATCGTTTCTTTTGACAGCGGCGGCGCAAAGCTGCAATATCGTGACCGGCCTACCGGCCAGCGCGAGCGCATCGGGCGGCGTGAGTAGTGGGACATCCATTGGCGGTTATAACTATGGTGAGTGTCGCCACGGCTGCGACACCATCCAGTACGCTGCGAGCGGCTCGATCAACACAAACGGAATGACCATCATGGAAGGCGTTTAATTGAGGCCAAGATTGCTCATACAGAGCAAGGCAAACAAGAAGAGGCCATAGCCAATGAAGGCCAGAGCGAGCAGCCCGGCCAGTGTCCAGAGAAGGCGTTTAATCATGGCGGCAGTATAGCGGTCGCGTGAAAAGTGCGCAAGTGCTATAATGGAAGCCTAGAACTCACTCTTCTTCACAGAGATCAGAGCACAGAGGCCCCTGGATGGTACAGGGGCTTTTGTGTGCCTTCACTCTTGTGTAGCAACAAACTCAGCCATTGCTGTTATACAAGAACGGACGCTCGCAACACACCTCACGCACTGACAGCCATTGCAACCCCTTAAAACATTGCACCACAGCCACGTAGGACGGCATACAGCCACCCACAGCAGTAATTGGACATTCGCAACGCCACGCCCTCTCACGCGCTTCTCATTGCAAATATGTGCATAGCATGGGCTATCCCTTGCTTTTTTGCGTAAATGTGGGTAAACTAGCAAATATACACAGAAGTGAGGTGGTTATATGCCAGAACAACAAGAGAAGCAACGATTTTATACCACGACGGAGGTCGCGCACATCTTGCGCATATCCGAGCCAACGGTGAGAAAGCTGATCGAGCAGGGTGATCTCTCTGCTTTGCGTGTTGGGTTACGTCGCCAGTATCGGATATCACAAGAGTCGTTAGATCGTTACCTCCAAAGTGGTCAGAGTCACCAGTAGAGTGCTCGTCATGGTTAGCGCCACAACGAGCAAGAACCCTGTAGGTTGTGAAATGTACAGAGCACATATAGTGTACAGGAGGTTTTCAAATGGCACACGGTTTAGGAAAGTTCATTCTTTGGCTCATGGTGATTGGTATCTTCATCACCAGCGCAGTCATGTCTTACACATTTTTTAGTAGCATTGCACCTCCAGGTAAACCGTGGTTTGCCTGGTTCATGCTATCGCTCACAGAAGTCGGATTAGCCGGGTGGTTGGCCGTCTTCAAACTCACCAATCATAATGCAATCGCGAAAGTAATTGCGCTCGTGATGATCGCACTTTCACTGCTAGCAGTCGTTGTAACCGATGCAATGCAGCTCACCATTATGATGTCAGATCACGGTTTAATTGTGCGGAATCCGTGGTTGATCCAGACCGCGTATTACATCTTCATCGTGATGTTTTGCGCACATTTTATTGCGCTCATTGCAGACATGTTTGCATCGTATTTTGCGGTGCATCCCTTCAGAGATTCGTATGCAGTACCGAAAAATGTGAGTCAACATTATGCTCCCCACTCACTTGCACAGACAGCAGAAATCGCAGAAATTGACGCACCGAAAAATGATGCTCCACTAAAAAACGCATCGCGCCCAGCTTCACGCAAACGAAGATAAACGGTGAAGCTGGGCGCAAATCGACAGACGTTGAATATGCGCGTTTGTGGCTGCAATGGGAACAATCGGGCGTGTGTCCGTTCCGCAATCCATCGGAGATGAAGAAACATCCTCCGAAGTCAGAAGCGTTAGCGCAAGCGCGAAAGTATTGAGGATATATGCAGAAAAGTATTGAGGCACTGACCAAAAGTATTGAGGATATGTTGGGCTATCGCGTCATCAGTAATGCGGATTATGCGCGGCTGATTGATGCAGAAAACGAGAACGGATCACTTTGTGTTGAGTGTGATCAATTAGCGCAGCGCTGCGCGGAATTAGAGCAAAATATTGAGGCATTACAACGGAGATTAGACCTCAATAAAATCAATACTTTGAAACCTGCAACACGGCGCAAAACAGCAGCAAGGAAAGAAGCATAGCATGTACGTGGTTTATGGACTGGAAGACCCGCGAGATCATCTGTACCATTATGTTGGAATCACCAATGACGTGTATAGGCGGTTCAATGAACATGTTACGGGGAGTTCAGGGAACATTGAGAAAAACGGCTGGATTTTCGAGTGTCGGCAAGCAAAAATCATGATTGTTATGCGTGAGATTGAACGTCTTGATTCAGCAGAAGATGCAGCACAACGAGAAAAATTCTGGATTGCCCACTATCGCGATCTTGGGCATCCTCTGCATAATAGTGCAGTTACTCGTCGCTCCCTATCAGAGAAGCCTGACGCTGAACAGGTGCTCATTCTTTCTCAAGGGGGTCGCATTGTTGGGGCAAGAAGCCTTCAGTTAGAGGTGGAACGTGACAGATCATTCTTTCACCTGTATCCTCTCACGTTTGGAATGCTTGCTGCGTTTTTCTGTACACTCGGTGCCACACTATTATTCCTCTCTGGATGGGTAGTTTGGAGGTTGGACTGGCTCATAATAGCCGGTTCAGTAACCGCATATGGTGCGGGTATCCTTGCCATTCTTCTTTATCTCTATATGCAATCCCTGGGGATAGAAAGGAAGCAAGCGCCCGCGCATGACAAAGACTTGAATGATAACTAATAATTCCGCTCCCCCCAACGGTGGGGGAGGGGAGAGAGAAAGCGAGACAAATCATGGGATGGTTCAGTAGCAAAAAGGAAGAACATATAGGGGCTGAAATTGCAGCAGAACTACCAAGCAATATGAGCCAGCGGCAAATCAATCGAATGCTCTCTAAAATCGCAGAGGATGCAGAGCAGCAGGGTTACAACACGAAAAGTGCCGATGAGATCGCGGGCGCTACGTTTCGCGCCTATCTGAAAAATGAAGGACGAGCAGGAGAATACCCGGAGATTTATGAGAAGCCTAAGGGTATCCTGGGCAAACTATTCGGTTAAGAAAGTGAGCATAGCATGACCACACAGCCACATCATAAGTGCATGCTGGCTGGATGCCAGAATCGTGTACCAGCCAGCAGCGAACACGGCTTCTGTGAGCAGCATGAAATAATAGCCGTGCAACTCTATCGTGATTTATTGGAGGACGAGCCGACAGACTCGCCAGGCTATGAAGAACTGGACGACGAGGAGCAGGGGCGAATCGAGCTCTATCTGCGCAAGATGGGCTATCCCATTGATACGCCGCTCAATCTTGGCGCGCCGTCCGTCGCCCAGGCCGAGCCACAAGAGCCGGT
>Ga0137366_10003901_pt1 | contig 11626 bp, 14 predicted proteins | sample SagtaG_8_FD_104938 | JGI IMG/M metagenome (GOLD analysis project Ga0137366, IMG submission 104938) | Vadose zone soil microbial communities from Sagehorn Ranch, Mendocino, California, USA - Sage1_L_60_16 metaG | ecosystem: Environmental > Terrestrial > Soil > Vadose zone | place: USA... | reverse complement strand
CGGCAACTGAAAGTACAGAAGAGATTCGCGCCGTCCTGGGTGACGCGGACCTGGTCTTCATTGCCGCCGGTATGGGCGGAGGGACAGGGACGGGCGCAGGCCCCATCGTCGCATCGATCGCTAAAAAGCTGGGGGCGCTCACCGTTGGCATCGTCACGCTGCCATTCGGCTTCGAAGGCTCGCGGCGGCAACGGGTAGCTGAGCAAGGCTTGACCGAGCTTGCCGCCGAGATTGACGCTCTCATCACCATTCCTAACGACCGCCTGCTCTCGACCGTCGCGCGCGACTGCAACCTGTCCGACGCCTTCAAGGTCGCCGACGACGTGCTGCGGCAGGGCGTGCAGGGTATCGCGGAGGTCATCAACGTACCAGGAATGATCAACGTTGACTTCGCCGACGTGCGCAGCGTCCTGCGCGAGGCGGGAACGGCCCTGATGAGTATCGGACGGGGGACGGGACGCAACCGGGCGCAGCAAGCAGCGGAAGAAGCTATCGCGGGCGGCTTCCTCAACGTCACCATCCGTGGAGCCAGCCGCGTGCTCTTCAACATCAGCGGCGGCGAAGACATGACGCTCTTCGAAGTCAACGAGATCGCGGAACGCATCAGTGAAGCAATCGACAACGCGGCGGACATCACCTTCGGCGCGGTCATCGACCCTGGACTGCGCGACACTATTCGTGTTACCCTGATTGCTGCGGGTATGGAAGAATTGCACACTATACGTATGTCGGCGGTCCATCTAGAGCACGAGGGGCAGATGCGCCCGACGGGCACAGGCGGGAGGAGTCCACAGCAGATGCCGGCCTCCCCGCCAGCAGCGCCCAGGCAATCAGAGAAGCAGGCGGGAAGTGGGACAACGCCAGTGACACCACCGCCCACACGACTTCCACCACCGCTGCGTCCCGTCGTGCCGCCGGGGAGGCAGCAGCGCAGCCTGGATGATCTGCGTGGCATTCGCAACATGGGACGACGGCAGGACGCGACCCGCAGGCAGCAGGGGAAGGAACAGGACGACGACGAGATCGATATCCCGCCGTTCTTGAAGCGTCAGGACCGCCAGTAGACGCGAACAGGTAAAACGAGAAGAGGGCAATGGTCATACAACCACTGTCCTCTTCTTTACAATTACTCTTTCAATTACTCTTTGCTTTCAGGAACGGCGCGCCCACGCTCGCCGCCCTTCTTGCCGATCTTCGAATAGAACTCCGAGCCCTGCTGGCGCTTCGTTGACTCGCCACCCTTTTTTCCAATCTCGGCATAGAACTGCGGCCCGCGCTTCTCCTTCACAGTCTCGCCGCCCTTCTTGCCGATCTTCGAATAGAACTCGGGGCCGTACTTCTCGCGTACAGCCTGGCCACCATGCTTTGCCTTTTGCGACCCAGGTTCGGGTCCTCGTTTGTTGTTTGCCATCGAAAGTCCCGCCTCTCTTATAACTCGTACACCCACATTTACCCAACATACAAAGCGGAGAGACATTCCAATCAGAACATCTCGCTGCTTCCTTACCGCGATTGATGTTCACGCGCCTGCGCCACGCGATTGGCGATCAGCGCTGCGGTAATACCGGCACCGACACCATTATCGATATTCACCACCGATAGACCCGGCGCACAGGTTTGCAACATCGAGAGCAACGCGGCAATCCCTTTGCCGCCCAGTCCGTAACCAATTGATGTTGGCAACCCAATGACAGGCACTGGAACCAGTCCAGCAACGACCGAAGGTAGGGCACCATCCATTCCAGCAGCCACAATAATCGCATCGACCTCGTTAGAGAGCAGATCACGTAACGGAGTCAAAAGTCGATGCAAACCTGCCACACCCACATCATAGATGCAGGTCGCACGACAACCCATCTCTTCCGCGATGAGGGCCGCCTCCTCTGCGACAGGAATGTCGGAAGTACCCGCGCTGATTATCCCGACATGGCCGCCCGTGCTTTTACGCATATATTCAGGGCTGTATATGACCATAGCATGAGCCGCCTCACGTATGCGCACAGTGTATGCATGAAACGCCTCTCGTACCGGCGCGACCGACGTAGGAGGCATGCGACTGATGATCGCGCGCCCGGAACCGTCGAGCAGCCCTTGCGCCATCGCAATGATCTGCGCGGTCCCTTTTGTTTCGCCAAAGATAACTTCCGGGGCGCCCTTGCGTTGCTCGCGCTTGCTATCAGACCGTATCTCAACTACAGATGACAGAGTACCCTGTGTATTTTGCAAGAAGCTGCTAAGCGCTTCTTCATCTTGTTGCTCAGTGTTTTGCCCCCACTGGTTAGTTTGTTTGTCCATAGCTCCAAATTGTCCAGTACCGAGCAACTGGTGTAAAAGCTCTAATTGCTCATCAGCTTCGAAATTCACAAAAACACATCCCTCGGGAAATTACTTGAATATTGGCCTTTTCTATACTGCTGTGACCATTTCTAGTCTAGCACAGTTCTGACCAATGAGCAAGCCGACAGCAGCGAATGCGGCTTCACGATTTGCCGTCTTATACTCAATATGCAGCATAAAAGTGGGTGTCCCGGCTTCCTTGACGACGCATTTCTTGCTGCTGTTCGTGAGTTGCCATTTTATAACGGGTAGATTACTAACGCTACGCGCTACGCCATCTATCATGGCGTTGAGAAAAGTGCTTTTACTGCTCTGATGCTCATTATACATGATTATGAAAGCACAAACAAGATGCCAGAGAATAGTAGTCACACATTGGTTATCCTTCTCATCCATCTCATGAGATAGGGGCCAGCCTTGCGCTGGCCCTGTCCACCGCTCCTAGGGCCAGCGCAAGGCTGGCCCCTACTAGACAAAGCAACACATCGGCACTATAGTTGCTAAAAACAGAGACAAACATTGCATCCATCTCCATTTCTCGCGTTGACCTACGCCCGTTGAATGTACTGCATCACAGCACACCAACTAGGCGGGCGGTTGGACTACGGCCAACCGTTATGATTCTTCCATATCTCGTGCCGCCTGATCAGCACGGCTTTGACATCCTCTTTGCGCTTGCAGGCATGCAGTTCAGTATCCACAAGGCGCCGCTCGATATTGGTGGCTGCATTGAGATCGGCATGGGCGCTGTACCCACAGACGACACAGCAAAACGTTTGCTGGTCCGGGCGATTGGCCCGATCGGGGTAGTGACACACACTGCACTCCTGGGAGGAGTATGCGCTCTTGACACGAGTGGCGGCTATCCCCCGCTTCGCCGTCTCCCAGGCGATCTTCTCTGGGATGCGTGCCAGATTGGACGCGCGCAGATAGGCATTCATCGCGCGCGCCTTGAACTTCATGGAGGCCACTGACAGGTGTTCATAGGCGATCTGGGCGTCAGGGTGCTCATCCAGGCAGACGTTGACCGCACGGTTGATCTCCTGACGCACGTGGCGCCTGAGTCGTTGTCCACTCTTGCTGCTGGTGGAGGGCAGCTTCTTCACGCCCTTCTTTTTGAGGCAGGCCCGTAACCTGGCCTTGCGACGTCGTTTCTCTCGGTCCCGCTTCTGTCGCTCGCGGAGTTTACCGTGAAAGGTGCCGTAGTGCTTACCCTCAGAAGTGGTCACAAAGTTAGCAATACCCACATCGATGCCGATCACCGGGGCGTCCGCTTCGGTCTGGATGGGGATGACCTCATCATAGGAGAGCGTGAGCCACCACGCGCCATTCCTCTTGTTGAGTCGGACACTGCTATTGATGGTTTTGTCTTTGAGTGCTTCTCTATGATAGTCTGCGAGCTTGACTGGAACCAGGAGAGGCTTGCGAAATGCAAGGGTGCTGATCTTCAACCAGTAATCAAAACAGGAGTCTTCCGAAGGCCCAAGGGCAACGACATTGGCATTAGCTTGGATGCAGGTCTGTTGGAGCGCGGGAACGTCCCACTCCTGCCAGACCGGCTCTTTGGCCTCTGTATCCAACGTTCCTTCGGTTTGCCATTCTCGATACTCTGCTCGCTCGTCTAAATACGCTTGATATCCGTTGGCACGGTTGGTTCTCCAGGACTGCGCAACCCCTGCTGCCTGTTGGATGGCGACCCGGTGCCAACGTTCAGAGAGTGGGGTGGCAAAGACAGGGGCATGAAATTTATCGGGGGTTCCTTCCGTGCAAAAGTAGGTGACATACTCTTGACAGAGCGCCAGATAGATCGGAGCCAGCTCGTTCAGAGCCGCAAGCTTACCCGGGTTGGCCTCAAGCAAGCGGATATGGGTCACGGCTTTGGTGATTGTTTGCGGCTTGACGATCTTCTTCCCGCGTTGGCGCTTCTGCTTCATGCTGGTTGCTCCTCATCGGAGAGAACAAGCAAGAGATGTGCCTGCTCTCCCCCTCTACACTGTTCAACTAATTGCACGATGGCCTTCTTCCCTGTTCTTTTCTTCTTGAGTGAGGAAGATGCGGTCATCTTTCCCACTCACCCTCTACTCATACCAGGACGTGCTCGGCTGACGTATGGACAGAGACCGATGGTTCTTCCCGCCCGTTCAAACACAGGTACGCGCCCTCGGCCATGCCACGATCCATGATCTGGTGAGGCTTCCATCCTCGGGCCTGGAAGTACAGTACTGCCCGTTTCGCCTGCTCGACATCGGGGAAACGCACATACTTGCCCGCCATGCGTAGGCAGCCTCGTTGCCCGGCCCCATGCAGAGCACACATCCCCCGCTCGGTGCTATAGATGGTATAGCCCTCAAAGTGCTCATACTAGAGAGAAAAAAGGGTATCAAGGTCGCCAGTAATCGTGTCTATCTCGTCCAGGAAGAGCGAGATTGCTTGAGGCCCAAGGACTTCTTCCATCATGAACTTCTCCGCTTGCCGCTCTTCCCACTGTCTGCGCTTCTCCTCCTTTGACAGGATGGTTGCCAGTTCCGATTTCTGATGGGCTTTTGTCCGCTTGGAGTAACGCCGCTTGACGACGTAGGGCTTAGACATAGCACACCTCCCACGCGGGTTGTGATTCCTGCTCGTGGAACACTGCTTGCCTCTTCTGCAAGAAGCGGGTGGCGGTGCTCCAATGGACCTGCGCCACTCGCGAAAGCGAGGAGGCGGTGATGTTCTTTCTCTCTGTCTGCAACTGTGTATAGGCGTCCTCTAGCCGTTCGGCGCACGATCGCTTCTTGTCCACAGGGGGCTGTGGATGCAGGAAGTGTTTGGCACGCTTGCGACACACCCTTGCTTGCCTGGCAAGGGCACGTTCGGTAATGGTCTTGCCTTGTGTTTGCAGAGAGGCGTATGCCTGCTCAAGCCGTGTCTGTATTTCTGGATCACGCTTGCTCATATGTCGTGATGCCTGCTCAGGTTGACGTGCTTCGAGAAACCTTTGCGCTGTGCGAGAGTGGACGCCCGCCCTGCGCGCGAGCGCGCTGATGGTGATCGCGGTTCCTTCCGCCTGCATCTGAGCATATGCCTGCTCAAGCTGCTCGGCACAGCGCACCTGTGGATCTTGCACAGGAAGCATCCCCCCTTGTGATCGCTATCGGAAGAATGAGCCACTTGCTAGTGAGTATTATTGTCCGCTTTCCAGGTGATCACGACCTGGCTGAGACATGCGAGAAGGCAAGGAAGGCGCATCGCTCCTGCTTTCCCGATGACAGCAAAGTCATGTTTTTGTAGGCAAGCGGCCAATGATATCAGAGTAGCAGATGGCTCACTCTTCAATCAGCATTTACACCCCTTGCTCAAGAAAGCGCTGTGCCGTTTGGACATGCACATCGGCCTGCTTCGAGAGGGCATAGGCGGTGATGCGCTTCCCTGAAGTTTGCAGGCAGGCGAACGCTGCTTCCAACCGCTCAGCACACGATTGCAGTACACCACCGGCAGAATGTGCTCGTCGTCGCAGAAACTTGTCCGCCGTGGGAAACGACACCTGGGCCAGTCGTGCCAGGTGGGCCGTGGTAATCGGCTGACCCTCGCGCTGCAAGTAAAGAGCAGCGCGTTCCAGTTGTGCATGTTTCTCGGTCGCACGAGATGCAGGTGCGATGGCACGCTGTCGTGACGATGCTCCTGCTCGCTTTCTTTGCTCCCTGGCCCGTCCCTGAGCAATCGCTTTGAGCTTGAGCAGTGCAGAACGTTTAATAGAGGAGATATTTTCGGACGTGACACCAAGCGTGGCCGCAATCTCGCCAGGGGTCTGCGCGCGTCCGTCCTGGTCGCAGAGTCCATAGGAAAGACGGATTACCTGTTGTGCAAAAGGAGACAGTTGTGCCAGCCACGCTTCAAGGATAGCGCGTTTCCGCACGTCCTGCTGTAGATCGCGGTAGGGCACCTCTGGCTCGGGGATGAAACGATAGAGCGTACATTCCTCATCCTCCATGTGGATCTCATCCAGGCTCAGTGGTTGGAAGGCGCCCAGGTCTGCGAGGTGCCCAGCCTTGCGCAGGCGCGAGCGAGTCGAGCGAGGAACGCTCACGAAGCGATCATCCCCAATGGCGCGCCGCACCTGATCACGCAAGGCAACCGTCGCCCAGGCGGTGAAGTTCTCGCCGCCGGTGTAGTCAAAGGACGCCGCAAACTGCACGAGGCAAAGGCTGGCCTCCTGAATGAGATCGGGGATGAGCGGACGCCGCTCTTTGGGGCACCATTCCCAGGCGACGACGGAAGCTAACCAGAGATGCCCCTCGATGAGGCGTTCTTGCGCTTGTCGGGCAGCGTGGGGCGGAACGCGGCCTGCTTGTACTTCTGCAAGGAAGGCAACGAGGTGATCACGTTCCTCGTCAGAGAGACGAGGCAGGTGTCTGAGGTCACAGGTGTAGTCGTAGTCACCTGCGGTTCGGATCGCAGAGATTTCGTGTTTACCCATAAATAGTACCCTCCATGGGCGTGCTTGACACTAGACTCCCATACAGGTACCATACCCGATGAGAGAGTCTAGGTTGGACTTTACTGACTAGACTTTTCTCGTGCCAGCGTCTCGAACACGCTGGCACTTCCACGGGGACGTACTACTCTGATGATTACTAATTTCTAGCGTTACTTAACAGCTACCACATAGAAACTATAACAAACATTAACTTTCATATCAAGTGTTAATAACTAACATTTGTCTTATACTAAGAACTGTGCTACAATTACTGCCATATAAGCACTAAAATAAAAGTTGATAGAAAGCTGACGATACGGAAAACATGATCAGTGCAGAAGAAGGCATTCAGCTATACACTGAAGCCGGATTATCAGAAAATACCTTTTACCGCCATGCCCGAGAGAAGAAAATCAGGAAAATCTTACCAGATGATAGGGAGAGGGGAGCGTTATATAGCAAGGAAGATATAAAGAAGATTATAGAGTATCAGAAGGTAAAGAGCAGAAAACGCTTAGAAGCGATACAAGCAGCAAAAGAAGATGAAAGTAAAACGGACTGGTTTAATGAAAACGACTTGCCGTACCTACTAGTGTTAGATTATCAAATGTATGGTATATCCGAATCATTGGATCTTTCCATATCCTATGGGTGGTGGTCGAAGAACCCAAGGATATGCCGCATACTCTACAATACACAGGATAGGAAGGATATTTGGGGGTATATCACGATGATACCGATGGTAGAAGAAACCATCTTTAAACTGCTACGAAGAGAAATGCATGAAAGAGACATCAAACCAGAACATATATTGATCTATGAAGACGGAAAAGAATATACTATCTATGCAGCCTCGGTAGTGATCAGGTCAGAGCATCAAAGTCATCTCAGAGGATTGATCAAAAGCATCTTCAACTATTGGTGTGATCAATGCTCGAATTGTAGAATATCAAAGATTTATGCTTATGCGGATAGTGAGGAAGGATGGCATCTGATACGCCATCTGTACTTTGCCCCCAGATACGACATAGGAAGGAGAGCGTTCGAGCTAGATTTAGGACAACCAAATCCATCGAAAATGATAACGTCCTTCCAAGACTGTCTCAGAGAGAGGGAAAGAGTGTCTTCCAAGCTTGAGGAAAGCTGAAAATGTGGAATAAAAGTCCATATTTGGCTATGTTTGTCCATAGTTTTTAAAACACGGCACTATACTGTACGTGTCTCTCGTCCAGGAGACAGGGCGGAAATGACCTTCAAACAGGTAGAGATAGCAGGCCGCTATTTCTTAGCAGGGAGCTGGATGCTACATTCAGATATCGTATGATCAGGAAAAATATTTACCAATTTATATATAGCATGGCGCTGTTGAGCGTCTTCTTGCTGGCGGTTGCCTGTGGGCCGACGGTCAATCAGATCAAGCCACAACAGACCGTGACCATCAGTCAGTCGTTTCAGGGGAAGACGCCGCTGCCGACGGTGCCGCCCTATCGTTGCGGGGCATGGTCATCGAACAATGCGCCGGGCGCGTTCAGTACGATCCGGGTATACGCGAAACTGACGAAGAACATAGGCGGAGTCGCAGGGGCAACCGCCAACGCGACCATCCACTTCGCGGGCGGCGACGTCACCATCGGCCAGCAGCCAAAGAGCGATAATGGCGGCATGGTCGCCTTCACGCTGCCACTGCAAGGTCGTCAGCCGAAAGGGGTCCCGGCGACCATCGACGTCACCTTCACCACAGGTGGGGCGACGGTACAGTGCGCGAATGCTTTTTTTACTCCGCAGTAAGCCGCTGACAGGTGGGACAGAAATGGGCGCTACGCTGAGCGATGACGAGGCGCTCGATCTGCGCACCACAGCGCCGGCATGGCCTGCCCTCTTGTTTGTACACATAGACATGATCGTAGTTGTCACCGGCCTCGCCCCAGAGATCGCGGTAGTCGTTGAAGGAGGTTCCTCCGTGCTCGATGCCCAGCGTCAGTACGGTGACAATGCCCTCATGGAGCGCACGGACCTCGTCCGGCGTGAGCGATGCGCTGCTGCGCAAAGGATGGTTGTGCGCGTAGAAGAGGGCCTCGTCCGCGTATATGTTCCCCACGCCCGCGACCACCGTCTGATCCAGCAGCGTTTGCTTGATGCCGGTTCTCCGCTTCGCCAGCGCCTCTGAGAGGTATGCCACAGAAAATTCGGCACCCAAAGGTTCCGGCCCCAGGTCTTTTAAAGCCTGTGCCTCCTGCTCGCGTGGCCAGAGCTCGATGCGCCCGAACTTGCGCGGATCGGTAAAGAGGAGGCGGCGACCATCGGCGAAATCGAAGCAGACGCGGCAGTACTGTAGTAGCCCTCGACTATAAGAATTATCAGTGGGAATCTCTGGCAAGAAGGTTGGACCGCGTATGCTCCAGGCCAACGGATCGCCCGTTTGCAGGCTGGTATCGATGCGCCAGCCCGGTGGAAGCAGCAGCAAAATGCCCGTCATGCGCCGGTGAATGGCAAGAAAGAGCTCCCCACTCAGATCGAGCAGCAGGAATTTGCCGCGCCGCCGCACGCCTTCGATGCGCCGTCCGCTGATCTCCAGCAAAAAATCGGGCAATGCGGGATGACCGATAGTGCGCTCCCAGAAGATATGAGCCTTAGTGATCGCGGCACCCACGATCTCCGTGCGCAACTGGCGCGCCGTATATTCAACTTCAGGTAGTTCTGGCATAATGTGCTAGCGTTTAATCTTCAGCGTATCGACGAAGTTTGTCGCCAGCTCCTCGTAGGCATCAGCGTAGTACTCTTCGACGCGCCCGGCATCGCAGAGCGCCGCGAGCTCTGGATCGATGGGCAGATGACCGAGCAATGGCGCGCCCGTCATCGACACTAGCTCTGTACCATTGCTGGGGCCGAAGATCTCGTAACGCTCACCATTGGGAGTCTTGAAGTACGCCATGTTCTCGACCACGCCGACGATCACGCCCTTCAGTTGACGGACCATATTGATGCATTTCATCACAACCATCGTCGCGAGCATCTGCGGTGAAGAGACGATCACGATGCCATCGACCGGGAGCGATTGCAGCACGGTCATCGGCGCATCCGAGGTACCGGGAGGCAGGTCCACGAGCAGATAATCGAGCTGGCCCCAATCGACATCGCTATAGAATTGCTTGATCGCGCTGGAGATCATCGGGCCGCGCCAGACGACGGGATCGCTCTCGTTCTCCAGGAACATATTCATCGACATCACTTTGGTGCCGCCCCTGCTCGTCAGCGGATCAATGCCGCCGCTGGCAGATTTCGTAGGCTGGCCCTTTGTGCCGAACATACGAGCAATGCTGGGGCCGGTGATATCGCCGTCCAGGATGCCGACGCGCAGTCCCTGCCGACGCAACGAGACGGCCAGCAGACCGGTCACCAGGGATTTGCCAACGCCGCCCTTGCCGCTCATAATGGCGATCACCTGTTTGATCTTGCGGTCCTCGCCGGCTGGTGCCATCGTCAGGGGGACGCCGCGTCCCACAGGCGCCTTCTTCGGGGCCACCGAGATGGGCTGCCCGTTGATCGAGGCGTTGAGATCCTTCAGCAGCAGATCGAGCTTTTCAGGGGTAAAGCGATGGGTGCGCGCGCCGCCCGCGACGCTTTCGCGCGAGCCCACGGCGCAGGCCGTACACGGCAATCCGTGCCCATGAAAGACCTTCACGGTCGCTGGAAATTTCGTCACGACATCATGTATAACCATGTCGGCAGTAATCGTTTCCGCCATATTTCTTATCCTCACGCGCGGCACAGCAATGGAAAATAGAGATGATCCGCGTGCCGCTCTCCTTGTCTTGGATTGAACTATAGGATTAAAAGACCTTAATTCCGACCTCTTTACTAAGGTATTATAGCATACAGAGGTAGTATACGCCAATCGTCATGAATGCACCAGGGGTTCGCGGTTCTGTAACACTCACACTTGTCGGATTCTTTGTTAATGATATTTATCGTGGCATGAAGCTCACGGGCGCACGCGAGGTCAAGAACAAAAAAGGCTGACATGAGATGTAATCCACTCCAGGCCGAGAGGCGTAGTCTCTAAAGAACCCGATTGGGTAGTCCTTCAAAAGGGATGGCTTAAAGGACTACCCAATCGGCAGTGCTCACTATTTATGCGGTCTGGATAGAGGCGGCACCGTGCAGACCTAGCTCCTCGATGGTCTGCTGGCGCATGAGGTATTTCTGGATCTTGCCCGTCACGGTCATGGGGAAGTCCTCGACAAAGATGATGTGGCGGGGAACCTTGTAGTGGGCAATCTGGCCCTTACAGAACTCCTGTATCTCCTCAGTTGTAGCCTGGACGCCTGCGTTGAGCTTGACCCAGGCGACGATCTCCTCGCCGTACTTCGGATCGGGCACGCCGATGATCTGCACATCGCTGATCTTGGGATGGGTGTAGAGGAACTCCTCGATCTCGCGCGGGTAGACGTTTTCGCCGCCGCGAATGATCATATCTTTGATGCGGCCCACGATATTGACGTAGCCCTCGGCGTCCATTGTTGCCATGTCACCGGTGTGCATCCAGTGGGCACCATCGACCGCCGCCACCGTCGCCTCGGGATTGTTCCAGTAGCCGATCATCACGCTATAACCACGCGTGCAGAGCTCGCCGGGCGTGTCGGTGGGAACGACCTGGCCAGTCGCGGGATCGACGATCTTGATCTCCAGGTGCGGTGAGACCTGACCGACCGTGCCGACACACTTGTCAAGGGGCGCGTCGAGGCGTGTCTGCGTTGAGACGGGACTGGTCTCGGTCATGCCGTAGCAGATCTCGACATCGCTCATGTGCATCAGACTGATTACCTTTTTCAT
>Ga0137366_10003898_pt1 | contig 11628 bp, 6 predicted proteins | sample SagtaG_8_FD_104938 | JGI IMG/M metagenome (GOLD analysis project Ga0137366, IMG submission 104938) | Vadose zone soil microbial communities from Sagehorn Ranch, Mendocino, California, USA - Sage1_L_60_16 metaG | ecosystem: Environmental > Terrestrial > Soil > Vadose zone | place: USA: California... | reverse complement strand
GATCTGGAGCAGCGTACCGATGTCCTCGAGGGTCATCGGATCGGCGCCGTCAAGCCCGAAGTACAGGCGCAGAATCTTGGACTCGCGCTCTTTCAGCGACGACAGCGATTCCTCAATCGCCTCCGACAACGCCTTCTCGAACGTGATCTCGTCGGGCGTAGGATTCATGTTGTCGGGCAGATAATCGAGAAGCCGATTATCCTCGCCAGGCGTCATCGGTGCGTCGAGCGACAAGTGCACCTGCGAGATCATCATCGTCTTGGCGACTTCGTCTTCGCTGATGTCGAGACCTTCGGCGATCTCGGTATTGCTTGGCTGGCGACCGAGCTCCTGCAACAGACTGCTCGCCCTTTTGCCGATGCGATGCAGAGTGCCGGCGCGGTTCAGCGGGACGCGGACGATTCGCGACTGCTCGGCCAACGCCTGAAGGATGGACTGGCGAATCCACCAGACCGCGTACGAGATGAACTTGATCCCCTTAGTCTCGTCGAACTTGTGGGCGGCGCGAATGAGGCCGAGGTTGCCCTCGTTGATCAGATCGGAGAGCGAGACGCCCTGATTCTGATATTTTTTCGCGACCGAGACGACGAATCTGAGATTCGATCTTACCAGTGTATCGAGGGCTTCCTGGTCACTCTGTCGGATAAGCTTCGCGAGCTCGACTTCCTTCTCGCGAGTGATGAGGGGAAAGACGCTGATGTCCCGGAGGTACTGATCGAGCGATCCTTCGTCGACGGTCGATTTCCGATTCGTCGATACCTTCATAGCGATAGCATCATCCTCTCAGAAATCGAGAGATCGACCAAAACTGCGGACTGCGAAGTAACTGCGAGTTTTAGTGAACGATCTCTCCGAAGCGCTTCCACCGTAAGCGAGTCAGCCAGTCCAGGCGATCTCCGGTGTCGGGCGCGTAGCTATAATAGACCACTATCGGCTGGCCGCGCACAAGAGAGTCGGCCACGAACCCCCAATACCTCGAATCCGACGAGTTGTCGCGATTATCTCCGAGGACAAAGTAGTCATGACCAGGGACGACCAGAGGACCCCAATTGTTACGAGATGGACGGTAGCTTTCGATCGACGCCCCACCCACCAGATACGCCTTTTGCCAGCGGAAATCCTCGTCTGATTGATCCGCCTCCTCGGGCGTGTGCTGCACATAGGGTTCAGGCACTCGCTGCCCGTTTCTGATCAGGGCGCCTTCACGCATCTGGAGCGTGTCTCCGGGAATGCCTACGATACGCTTCACGTAATTGAGGCTCGGATCGACCGGGTACGTGAACACGACTACGTCTCCCCGCCGCGGAGAGTGAATGGCGGGCAGCTTACGACCGCTGCCGGGGATGCCGGCGCCGTATACGAGCTTGTTGATGAGGAGGAAGTCACCCTCGAACAGAGTGTGCTCCATGCTGCCACTGGCGATCTTAAAGGCCTCGACGCCAAAAGCACGAATTACCACGAAAAGCGCGAGAGAGACAATAATGATTCTGGCCCAATGCGCAAAGAAGGAGAGCTTGCTCCCCGTGCGCTTTCGATTGGCCAGCTCAAGTGCGTGCGCCCGTTTCTGTTCGTATATGTCCATGGTCGGTCTATACAGCGGCTGTTAGTCCGGCGTTCCCAGATAGGTATCTATTTGAGCTCGTTGAAGCGTGCCTGAGAAATCGGCGTACCCGACTTTGGTCTCCGAGTAGAATTCGTAGACCTCCCAGCCCCCTTCCCGATGCCCGTTTCCGGTCTGCTTTACACCGCCGAACGGGAGATGAGCCTCCGCGCCGATGGTTGGTGCGTTCACGTAGGTAATTCCGTTGTCGAGCTCATTGAGCGCGCGAAAAGCGTTGTTGACATTCCGCGTGTAAATCGAGGACGACAATCCGTACCTCACATCATTGTTCACGACGAAAGCCTCGTCCGCGTCCTTGACTCTGATCACAGAAAGAACCGGACCGAAAATCTCTTCCTGCTCGAGACGACTTCCCGCCTTGACGTCGACGAAAATCGTCGGCTCGAAGAAGTTGCCCTTTGAGAGCTTCTCGGGCCGCTCTCCACCCGTCACCAGCTTCGCTCCCTCCGACTGACCGATGTCGACGTAGGTCTCGACCTTTCTGACGGCGTCTTCGTTGATCAGCGGGCCGACATCGGTCCCCTTCTTTCTTCCGTCGCCCAGTTTGAGAGCGGCTGTGCGCGACTCGAGCATTGCCAAAAAGCGATCGTGTATCTTCTTCTGGAGAATAAGACGACTGGTGGCGGTACAACGTTGCCCCGTCGTGCCGAAGGCTCCCCACAGTGCGCCCTCAAGAGCCAGATCCAGGTCCGCATCGTCCAATACGATCTGCGCGTTCTTGCCTCCCATTTCAAGAGAAAGTCTCTTGTGGAGTCGCCCGCAGGTCTCACCAACGATACGCCCAGTTTCGGTCGAGCCGGTGAAGGAAATGAGCGGAATGTCAGGGTGCTCGACCATCGCTGCTCCGACCTGCTCCCCGCGGCCGTGGACGAGTTGGATGACATCGGGCGGGAGGCCCGCTTCGAGCAGCATCTCGACCAGCAATGTGCCGGTGTGAGGAACGTCTTCCGCCGGCTTGAAGACGACGGCGTTTCCGCAAACCAGCGCCGGGAACATCTTCCAGGTAGGAATCGCCATCGGAAAGTTGAACGGACAAATCAGGCCAGCGATGCCAATCGGGCGGCGGTAGCTCATCGCCCACTTGTTCCGCAGCTCGCTCGGAACGGTTTTCCCAAACAGTCGGCGTCCCTCGCTCGAGGCGTAGTAAGCCGTGTCGATTCCCTCCTGCACGTCGCCACGAGTCTCAGTGAGCGGCTTCCCCATTTCGCGCGTCATCGCGTCGGCGATCTCTTCTTTGCGCCTCGTCATGATGTCGCCGACCGCGCGCAATACGTCTCCGCGCGCGGGAGCCGGAGTGCGGCGCCACTGCGCGAATCCACGCTTTGCACTCTCGACTGCACGATCGACGTCGCGACGGTCGGAGAGTGGAAACTTGCCAATCACATCACCGCGGTCGGCTGGATTTCGATTGTCGAAATACTCGCCCGATTCAGGAGCGACCCACTTTCCGCCGATGAAATTGTTGAACTTTTTCATTTCAGTCCGTCGTTGTTTGAGATGCGAGCGAGGCGTCAGCTATGCTCGCGCGCAAGCGAATATCGCTCGATCTTCTTGTAAAGGTTCGACCTCGGCATCTCTACCGCCCGCGCCGTCTCGGACACGTTCCAGTCGTTCTCCCGCAGCTTATTGAGGAGAAAGGCGCGCTCGGCCGCATCCTTGAATTCCTCGAACGTGCGACACTGCGTGAGTGTCGCGAGTCCGGCGTCGTCGAGAGCGCGCTGTCCAGCCAGCCGGTCTATGTCGCTGGAGGAGATTTGCGTGTCGGGTGCCAGAATCAGCAGCCGCTCCACAGTGTTCCGCAGCTCACGTACGTTGCCGGGCCAGTCGAGCGAGCTCAGCGTCTCAAGCGCATCGGCGGTGAATGTCCGGGGCGGGATTCCCTCGCGAGCGGATAACGTCGCCGCGAAGTACTGCGCAAGCAGCGGAATATCTTCCCGCCGTTCGCGAATCGGCGGGACGTGAATTGGCACGACGTTGAGCCGGTAATAGAGATCCTCGCGAAATTTTCCGCCCGCGATCTCGTTCTCGAGCGTCTTGTTCGTCGCGGTAATTACGCGCACATCGACCGAGATCGGCTTCGCGCTTCCGATGCGGGTGATCACGTTGTCCTGAAGCACTCGCAGCACCTTCGCCTGGGCCGCAAGACTCATATCCCCGATCTCATCGAGGAAGAGCGTTCCCTTGTTCGCCTGCTCGAATTTTCCGGCGCGATCGGAGATGGCTCCCGTAAACGATCCTTTCATGTGGCCAAACAGCTCGCTCTCGATGAGCTCGCCCGGAATCGCGGCGCAGTTCACCTCGACAAAGGGCTTGGTGGCGCGGGGAGACATGCGATGAAGAGCGCGCGCGACCAACTCTTTTCCGGTTCCGTTCTCACCGGTTATCAGAACGCGGGCTGGAGTCGCAGCAATCTTCTCGATTTTTTCCATCAGGGCGCGCATCACCGGCGTCTTGCCGACGATCTCGAAAGGCGCTTCGATCGACTGTTTCAGTCGGGCATTCTCTTCCTGCAAATCGAGATGCGATAGCGCATTCCGTAGCATGACAAGAATGCGATCGGTGTCGAGGGGTTTTTCCAAAATCTCATAAGCGCCAGCCTGAGTCGCCTCGACCGCGGTGCGAATGGTAGCGTGCCCGCTGATCATCACAACCGTGGCAGATGGGTCCAGCTCACGCAGGCGCTTCAATGCCTCCATCCCATCCATGCCCGCCATTTTCACGTCGAGAAAAACGAGATGAGGACGCCACTTCTGGTACTCGGCTATTCCGTCAGTCGCATTGGGGACCGCGCGGACCTCGTATCCCTCGAACTCGAGCAGCTGTCCCAGTGCAGCGCGGATTCCCTGCTCGTCGTCGATGACGAGAATCCTTCGACTCACCGCACACTCTTGTAGAGAGTGATCTTGCCGTTTGAGATGCGCACATCTGAAATGTAAGCCGGCATTACCATGGGAAGACCATTCTGCGAGATGCCCTCGACAGTCTTTCCGCGCTTCATTTGGTTCAAGAGGCGTGGAATGAGCGAGGTCGGAACTTCCAATCGTCCGAGTTTCAACTCCTGGACGAGGAACTCCCCCAATCCAGGGCGCAACATGTTGATCGTGCCACCGAACCGAACGCTGTCGCGCTCGCCGAGCAGCATCCCGAGGGGACCCAGTGCTTTCGAGCCGCCGAAGTCCTTGAGGTCGACATCAGACCGCACATAGAGTCGGTCGCCCACAATCGACGCTTCCGCGTTCCTGGCTGATGGCGGCAGCTGCTTCGCAATCACGGTGAAGATGTAGGACGCAGCCTCAGCCGGCGTGAGATTCGCGTAGACGGGGCCCGATTGTCGACCAAGCGATTGCACGGCGATGCGTCCGCGGTCCGCAGCTGCATTGGTGAGTGGTTGCCAGCCGGAGCTGACGGAAGTCGCACTCCCGCCCGCTGATGCCGCCGCGCGGTTGGAGGCTGAAGACAAATCGACGCGGGCGTACCAGTACCAAATGCCGACGAGGATTGCCAAAACGATTATGAGGCAGCCGAGGCGCCGAAAGAAACCTTTCATTTTCGCGAGCGTGGGGGGGGAGGGTTAGTGACGTGTGAGAATACCCTCGCACAAGCCGTGCACGCTAGCCGCCCGGACCGCCTCTTTCGAATCGGGGTCCTTCGCCGTCGCCACGACGCAAGCCTGGCGTCTTGATGCTCTCCGGGACCTTTGCCCACTGCGCTGGCGTCAGAATCGCCTTCGCATCGGTGATCGCTTGCGTTGCGAGCTTTCTTCCTTCGGTCATGGACGGCTGAAGCTTGGCGAAGATAGTCATTGGATCGGGATTCTTTACGGTCGAGTCGCCAAGGATGTTGGCGACCTTGTCGATAAGCGAATCCGATCTGGTCTTAAACGCGTCGCCCGCCGTCTGAAGCTTTGCGATCTGCTCAGGAGTGAGCTCGAGCTTCGCCGAGTCATTGATCGCGATGATGTCGAGAAATGCATTTGGCACCAGACGCGTCATACGAGCCTTTAGCGCCTCTGGATTGAGCCGTCCTCCTGCTCCTCGACCAATTACGTTGTTGAACTGCTGGCGTGCGGGATCCGTCCCAAGCGTCAGGCGTCCCTGAATTGCAATCTGGAACGGAACGCGAAAAGCGTTGCGCGTTCCGTTGGTGACGCCGAAGTGCTCGTTGACCTGGTACTTGTAGCTGTTGGTCGTTGGATCGAATCCGCGCACATAAAGAAGTGTGCGATCCGGAAAAGACGGCTGCCCCCAACCATGAAGATTGTTGCTGCCGTGTAGTAGTTGATCGAGTCCCGTGAGAGTGTTGAGCGTGATCACCGAGATTGTAAGTCTCCGATCCAGTCCGAACGACGTAGGTCTGATATTCGCCTGTAGATCGAGAGACGGGGACCATGGGCTCGAGCAGCTGCTGCGGGCGGCGACCTTGTTCATTTGGGACACGAGGCAGTCCCGCGCTCGTGGAGAGGTGTTGGCTAGAAGCCGGGTCATTCCATTCACCAGCGCAGTGTCGCCGCTCAAAGCTGGATTTGAGGGATCGAAGACGAATGCGCGGTCGTTGCTGCGCCCGTCACCGTTGATATCTCCGCTCACGAGTGGAGCGAAATAACTTCCCGACGTCGCGCGACCGATGGCAGTCAGCTCGAGCACCGGTTTGATCGGATAGGTGATCGTCGCGAGGATCGCGTGACGTCTTGCATTGTCGCTGCGCCCCCATTCGGAGATGTTCGGGTTGCCCGCCGTCGAGCCGGCCGTTCCACCAAACCCCTGCACAGCGCCTTGCGAAAAGCCCTGCGACTGATCGAAGGAGCTTGTTAGCGTGTACGACGCATTCAGAAGAATACCCTTCGTCGTAATTCCATTGAGTCCAAAGGTGATTTGCTTCGTGTCGGATCGGAGATTCGACTGGATCTGGCTCACTACCCCAAACTGCGGATACAGCCGCGACCCGAGGACCGAGACCGCGCCGGTTGCCGGCACGATCGCGCTGACCGGAGCGTACACCGCGCGATTCCCTTCATTTGCGAGGGTGAATTTGGGAACCGTATCCAGATTGATGTCTGTCGACCCGGTTTGTGTCACGCCGCGCGCGTAACCAGCATCGATCGAGAATGAGTACCGATCCCAGAACCGGCGATTCACTCCGAGCGATGCGCGCCACGCGCGCGGGGCCTCGAAGTTCGGATCGAATACGGTCACGTTGCGCCGCTGGTTGGCGAAAATCGGGGTGCCGCCATTGCACGACGTCGGAATCGTGGACGGATCGGCAAGGTATGATGCCCAATCGGGTGTCGGCGCTGACGACCCGACACAGGTGAGCAGAGACTGCCCATTGTTGAGACCCGTGGCGTTGAGCGCGGACGCGAACAACTGAGCGGGCGCAGTACCGCGGAATTCCCCAAATCCACCGCGTAGTGTGAGCGGCGGCGGCCCAAACTGCGATTCGCCGAGGAAGACGGTGAATCCGGCGCGCGGGCTGACATGAACTTCCGAGGGAAGATCGTCGGTGCGCCGTCCAAAGGTCGATGCGACCTCGGGATTGTAGTCTGGCTTGTCAGGATAGCGCGACCCTTCCCCGCGGACTCCGTACGTGACCTGCACTTGCGGGCTGACACGCCAGGAATCACCGAGGTACGCCGCGACGTTGTTCGTCGCGGACTGCTGGTCTCGCGCGAACAGCGTTCGCGTGAACTGCGTCGGCTGAGCAGCTTCGAAATCAGCGAGCGAATTAAACGAGAAGGTGCCGAATCGGTTCGGGACGAATCCGACGGAGCTCCTTTGCTGGTTGATGAGTCCGCCAAGTTTGAATCGATGCCCGCCCGCCGTCGTCAGACGGGAGATCTCATCACTCACCTCGAGGAGAGAGGATCTCGTTTCCTGCGGCAGGGATGGATTGCCGCCGAACTGCAGCGTGGAGATCGCACTGGCGCCATCCGCAAGCGTCGACGCGACGACTACCCGCCCATCGGGAATCGACAAATAGCCCGACGTGTTGCGGTTGTCGACTGACCTGTAACCTCTCAGCTCGTTGATGAACATCCCGACGTGAGAGGTAAGCGTCATCATTCCGCCACCGCCGGAGCCCTTGAGATCGCCCCCGCTGTGCGGCAGTGCCAGTGCATTGAGACGTGAGCCCAGCTGTGTGCTCCCTCGCCAGTCGCCACGTACCATCAGTGAATGATCTTCCGCCAGGTTGTAATCGACGCGGACGAGAGCGGCAGTATTGGTGTTGAGACGCTCGTCAGGCGCGAGCGGCGAGGTGAGCGGGAGGCCAAATCCCTGAACCAGATTCAGAAACCGGTTCACTGAGTCGGGATTGGTGCCGAGGCGCTGGAGTGTGAGGGGGTCGGCAGCGAGCAGCGACAGCAGCGGATCGGTGCGGCGGGAAAAAGTCAGCGCACCGAATGTGAACAGCTTGTCCTTGATGATCGGGCCGCCGGCGCCAAAGCTGATCTGATTCTGAGTGTACTTCTGACCGAACGTTGGATTGGAATCATCCACGAACTCGAGGCTTGGATCGCGCAGCGAGTAACTCAGCGCGCCCTGAACATTGTTGGTGCCTCCTCGCGTAGTCGATGCGATCTGGCCTCCGGTGAACTGACCCCTCGCCACGTCATATGTGCTGGTAACGACGCGTGTATTGCGAATCGCCTCCGAAGGAACACTGCCCGCACCGAAGCTGAGCCCGTCGAGCGTAATGTTGTTCTGATTCGAAGGCTGGCCCGCAACATTGAAGGAGGGCTTCGTGGTGTCCGTGCCCGGCACCTGGATGACGCCGGGTGCGAGGGCTGCAAGCGCCGTGAGATCGCCTGCATCCACTGGCAGTCGATTAATGAGATTGGGATTGAGGTTTCTCTCGGTGCTCCCGGGCTCCGGTCGCTGCGCCTGATCTCGTCGCGCTGACGCGCGAACTTCCACCGTCGCTAACTGAGTCGCCGTGCGTCCCATCGTGAAGTCAGTGATGAGGCGGTCCTCATCGCCCTGACGCTGGACGTTGCGGGTGACGGGTGCCATGCCGATTGCGCGGACGGTGATGCGGTACGTTCCACCACCATCGGGAAACACGATAGTGTAGCGACCGTCAGCTCCCGTAGTTTTGGTGCGAGTGATGCCGGTCTCGACTGATGTTGCTTCGATGCGCGCGCCGGCGACGGCCTGGCTGTCGAGTCCCGTTACCTGTCCCATCAGGATGTCGGTCGTGGATCCGACTTGAGCAAAGACACGCGCGGGACTGAGCAACGAGAGTACTAGAATCACAGCTTTATACGAGCTCGCCTTCATACAAGACACTCCAAAAACCTAGTTCGTGCTGCCCTGATTCTTACGCGTCGCGGTATCCGAACGTTGCGGGCGTTGGTAGAAATCTCGGTTTGGGTCGAGGCAGGGTATCCCCTCCAGCACGCGCCCGCTGACGCGGGCACCCGGCTCGCTTACACGCTGACCCTGCCCGCAAGCGGGCACCCGCTCGCGCGCAAACGACAAAGGCGCGCGCGAGTCTCTTGCTACGCGAGGCGCCGCTTACGAGGACACCCTGCCTCTCCCGCATAGATTGTTGAACTGCATCCACCTCGCCATTCTCGGCGCACCAGTGATTGCGGCGGACGCTAAACGCTTCCGCACAGCTGGGGTGGAGCACATTACTTGAGTGATGCTTGCTGCCGTCCGTTCGGCTGCACTCGTCGGCATTGATGCCTACGACGTCACCGTCGAGGTCGACGCGGCGCAGGGGCTTCCGCAGTGGACCATCGTCGGGCTCGCGGCGAGCGCGGTTAAGGAGAGCCGCGAACGGGTTGGCGCTGCCCTCGTCAATTCCGGCTTCAAGGTGCCGCCGCGGCGGATTACGGTGAATCTCGCGCCGGCCGATGTGAAAAAGGACGGCACGGCATTCGACCTGCCGATCGCCATCGGAATTCTCGTTGCCACCGGACAGCTCGAACCATCAGTCGCTGCCGAGCGAATGTTCGTTGGTGAGCTCGGGCTCGACGGTGCCCTGCGCACGATGCGCGGTGCGCTCTCGATCGCACGACACGCGTTGCGCGCCGGTGTCGCCACCCTTGTGCTTCCCGCGCCAAACGTTGCAGAAGCTGCCCGAGTGAGCGCGCTGAGTCTCTCAGCTCCTTCGACGCTGAGCGATCTCGTACGCGAGTTGCGCGACGGCGCACTGACCCGGGCCCGTGAAGTCACCCGCGTCCCGAAATCGAATGGTGACGCAACTGACTTTGCCGATGTCGTGGGTCAGCAGGGAGCAAAACGGGCGCTCGAAGTCGCTGCGGCTGGCGGACACAATGTGCTGCTGGTGGGACCTCCCGGTGCAGGGAAAACGATGCTCGCCCGCCGAATGCCGACGATCTTGCCAGCATTGACCGAAGACGAAGCACTCGAAGTGATCGCGATACACTCTCTCGCCGGCGTCCTTGGCCGCAGCAACGTGAGCGAAGGCATCCGGCCTTTCCGCGCACCCCATCACTCGATTTCGAGCGCGGGATTAATCGGAGGTGGCTCCCTGCCGCGCCCCGGAGAAGTGAGTCTCGCCCACCATGGCGTTCTCTTCCTGGATGAGATGCTCGAGTTCCCGAGACATGTTCTGGATGGATTGAGACAGCCGATGGAGGATGCGAAGGTTGTAATTGCACGTGCCGCACAAGCGGTCACGTACCCTGCGCGTTTCACTCTGATCGGCGCATCGAACCCGTGTCCATGCGGAAGAGCGGCCGACCCGACGGGTACTTGCAACTGTAGCGCGGCAGACATAGAGCGTTACAACGCGCGCATCTCTGGTCCTCTGGCCGACAGAATCGACATGCACGTGACGGTGGGCGCAGTCGCGCTTCGCGATCTAAGCGGCAGGACAAATGGCGATTCTTCATCCTCGATTCGCACGCGGGTTGAGCATGCTCGCGCCACGCAACGAAAAAGATTCGCGAAAAAGCCAGGAGTATCCTGCAACGCTTTCGCGGTCGGTCGCTGGCTGGATGCGAACACGCCGATACATGGCGAAGCGCGAATGCTCCTTCAAACCGCAGCCGAGCGCCTGGGCCTCTCCGCGCGCGGCTACCATCGCGTCCTGAAGGTTGCGCGCACGATTGCCGACCTGGAGGATGTCAACGCAATCGCGCCAGCGCACATCGCCGAAGCGCTCCGCTATCGTCCTCGGTCCGACCCGGCGCCGATCATTGCCGGTGCGAAAGCAACAGCCGCTGGCTAGGTGCGGCGCGCCACGAGTGAAAGGCGCAGTTGAGATCTATGCGGGAGAGGCAGGGTGTCCTCGGTAAGCGGCGCCTCGCGTAGCAAGAGACTCGCGAAAAATGTGCACCGGACCGTCACGCCTAGCGGCGTGAGCGAGGCTCGCAGCGTGTAAGCGAGCCGGGTGCCCCGCGTCAGCGGGCGCGTGCCGGAGAGGATACCCTGCCCCGACCCAAGCCGAGATGCATACGAAGCCGAAATATCCCCAGCGAGATGCAGAAAGGCGGAGCGCCCTTGCGGGACGCTCCGCCTTTTAGTCCCCAACCAGACCCCTTTCCAGGTCTGGTCAGAGAAGGTGCTTCACTCCATCGGTGGTACCACGATCCTGTCGCTGCCGATCGTCACGATACGGAAGTCATCGCGACGGTTCTGCTGCCAGCAGGCTTCGTTGTGCTCGGTGCAAACCGGGCGCTCCTCGCCGTAGCTCACGAGGTCGAAGCGATCTGCCGCAATGCCGTGGTCAACGAGGTACCGCTTGGCGCTTGCCGCACGGCGCTGGCCGAGGGCCAGGTTGTACTCGTCGGAGCCACGCTCGTCAGCGTTACCCTCGATACGAATTCTCATTCCGGGGTTAGCCTGCAGCCACGGAACCTTCGCGTCGAGTGTTGCAGCCGCATCCGGTCTGATCGTCGACTTGTCGAAGTCGAAGTAGATCGGAGCCGTGATCTTGGTCGTGTCGACCGCTGTTACCGGCGGCTGGCACAGCGGATCCGTCGCCAGGATGTTCGGGTTGTACTGGCACATTGCCGGTGGCGGCGGTGGAGGCGGTGG
>Ga0137366_10003897_pt1 | contig 11632 bp, 9 predicted proteins | sample SagtaG_8_FD_104938 | JGI IMG/M metagenome (GOLD analysis project Ga0137366, IMG submission 104938) | Vadose zone soil microbial communities from Sagehorn Ranch, Mendocino, California, USA - Sage1_L_60_16 metaG | ecosystem: Environmental > Terrestrial > Soil > Vadose zone | place: USA: California... | reverse complement strand
GTCGTAGAGGAAATTAAAGATGCACTCGATATGTATCCTGAAGAATGGATCGAGGCAGCTATCAACGAAGCGGCAATTCATAATAAACGGAGTTGGAGTTATATACGCGCCATTTTAAGGCGTTGGGAAACGGAAGGCAGGCAACCATGGAACGCCTGAGTAATAATCTGCACGATATTGTGGGGAAGGTATCAACGCAGCGCCGTCAACAAAGCGAGCAGCACCAGACCCCGGGTGCAGCATCCCAGGGACAAAGATCCCAGGTATCACAATCAGCGCGCTATCCTTTACCCGAACAGAGGGCAAATCTGGGGCAGCGAAATCCTTATGCCTCTCAGCAACAACAACGTTATAATCATGCTATATCGTCTAAAAAAACACAAAATTTTATAAAACAAGAAGAGTCAGGGGCGCAGCACGAAGGCCGTTCCTACAGGCCATCGGCACCTATGCCTGCTAACAACTCATACGCGCCACCTTCAAACTATCAGCGCCCACAGTCAGCGATGGACAAAATATACCAACAATCATCACGACAGTATAACGAAGGTTTCCATCCACGTGCAACCAATATTTATCGTACCGATGACTATGGACACGCACTGCACGCGGATGCTCTCCAGCAGTGGGAAGATGATGTGGATGATACGGATGATATGGAGGGCATGAGGGAAGGGGACTGGGAAGCGGTGGTTGCACCACCAGGCTCCTTATCTTATCCTCGCGCCGAAACTATGGCCGCACCACGGACACCTTTGCCCTATCAGAGCGCCGAAACGATTATCAGACATCGCCGAAGCAGTTATGCCTCAACGCTACCTGAAGTAACGCGCATAGAAGAAGTTGCTGAAGAACCCAGAAATTTCCCACGCAATCCACGCCGCACACGCGATCTGCGTACGGCATTGACATCGCCATCGATGCCACCCGCGCTTCCTCCTGCGCCACGGTCACCACTACCTGCGCCGCGTCCTCAAGGTGCTCGCCCTGCTTATCAACTGCGTGATACACGGCCACTCAATCCAACTGCAGCGGCTAATATAGGACGGGAACGTGAGCAGCCGGAGCGTGCACCTTACCACGAGCCCCAGAAGCAATTGCCGCTGGTCCCTGCCGTACGTGAAACAACGACAGCATCATATGTACCAACGCCTGCGCCAACGAATCAGAAAGGCATCTGCCCGAAGTGCCGGGGAGCAGGCTATCTGCGCGCCGATGTTCCCTTTGGGCACCCCAATTTTGGTAAGCCCATCCCTTGTGAATGTAAAGAGGTGGAGAGAAAAGAGAAGCGCCGCCAGCAGTTGCGTGATATGTCCAACCTGGACGCCTTCCGCGATCGTACCTTCAGGACCTTTAATTCGCGTGTCCCTGGTGTGCAGGAAGCCTATGACATGTCCTACGATTATGCCCAGGAACCAGAAGGCTGGTTGCTCCTTGTCGGTCCTAATGGCTGCGGCAAAACTCACCTGGCGGCGGCCATCGCAAACCAGTGCCTTGAGGATGGAGCTGTCGTACTCTTCGCCGTCGTACCGGATCTACTTGATCACCTGCGTGCGGCCTTCGCACCAACCTCCACCGAGGTTTTCGATCAGCTCTTCTCCAAGATGCGCGAGGCCGAAGTCCTGATCCTTGATGACCTGGGATCACAGCAAAGCTCTCCCTGGGCCAACGAGAAGCTCTTCCAACTGCTCAATTACCGTTATAATATGGGCATGCCCACAGTAATCACAGCTAATCCCAGGGGCATGCAAGGTGTAGACGAGCGCATCCGCTCCCGTCTCACCGATGTCAGCCTCGTCGAAAAAGTCGATTTTGATCGTGCTCGAGATTATCGCCCGCATCATCCACGACGAGATTAGTAACTAATTCAATGCATAATATCGTATTCTTGCGTTTGCATCTTGCAAGTGCTATCATATCGGTAATGTCCCCGCAATTCGTGGGTTTCCTCAGCACATTGAGTTTTTTACCGACGGCCTATCTCTCCCCGTTTGCATAGAGAGAGCCGTATAAATAAGAAGGAGCAAACATGGGAAGCGTGTTCAATCCACGTGATCCAAAGTGGATCAAAGAATCCCGAGAAGTTCTGGAACCAAGAGGGATTATCCCGGCAGTTATCGAGTCAACACCCCGCGGTGAGCGCTCCTGGGACCTCTATTCGCGCCTGTTGAAGGAGCGTATCATTTTCATTGGCACACCGATCGATGACCAGGTAGCCAATAGTATCGTAGCACAGTTGTTGTACCTTCAGAGCGAAGATGCAACCAAAGATATTAACATGTATATCAACTCCCCCGGTGGTAGCATCTACGCTGGCCTTGCCATCTATGACACTATGCAGTGGCTCCGCCCGGACATCTCGACTGTCTGTATGGGCATGGCTATGAGCATGGGGGCTGTGTTGCTGGCAGCCGGTGAGCACAGCAAGCGTTATTGCCTGCCGAACTCCACGATGCTGATCCACCAGCCTCTCGGTGGTGCGGAAGGCCAGGCGGCTGATATCGAGATCACCGCGCGCGAAATTCTGCGTTTGCGCCGCAACCTGTATGAGATCCTCGCACATCATACTGGTCAGACAATGGAGCGCATCATGCAGGATTCCGACCGCAATTACTACCTCACGGCGCAGCAGGCTGTTGAATATGGCCTGATTGATGACGTGCTGGCTCCCAATGAGGAATCTTCCTCACGCTAGCCTAGAGAAACTGTAGAGGCCCGATTGCACGCCTCTGCATCCCGTAGAGGTCGTATCGCGGGATGCCAGGTGTTGCAATCGGGCCTCTACATAGTATTTAGTCGAGAAGGAAGATGCGTGTGCCTAAGAAGACTATCAGTGCATTGAATGGCAGAACTATCCGTTGTTTCCTGTTCGACTGCGGAGATACGCTCTGGACACGCAACGATAAAGTTACATGGCATAGCCTGGAACACGTTGCGAATCTACATACGGTTGCTGTTCTGCGTCAACAGGTTGCAGAACAGGATCTGCCTATTAAAGATGATGAGGAACTTGGCAACGAAGTCCGTAAAGCCATAGAGAAGCTTCTGGGCAAAGTCAAACGCCAGCATCCAGGCTATGAACCAGATTTCACGATGGTTACGCTGGAAGCGCTCATTCATATGGGCTTCCCCAAATTCGATAAAACGATTGGCGAGGCTGTCTTCGAAGCACTGCGAGTACGTGTCCCTGCGTCACGCCCACTCTTTCCCGATACTCTCTCGACACTGGCAACGTTACAGGAGCGCGGCTTTATCCTGGGTGTAGTAACCAATCGTCAGTGGGGAGGGCAACCATTTGTGGAAGATCTGCGTGCGATTGGGCTCCTGGACTTTTTTGATCCCAATCATATGGCTATTTCAGCTGATCTCGGCGTACGTAAGCCCAATCCCGCGATCTTTATGCATGCGCTCAACGCTCTGCGCGTTACTCCCCAGGAAACTGCTATGGTCGGAGATTCATTGCGCGCCGATATTGCCGGTGCCAATCAGCTCAACATTTTCTCTATCTGGAAACCCAAACAACGTCTCATTGCTGAGGTAAAAGCTGAACTCCCGCACAATAAACCATATCTGAACAATAAATACCTCCTTGCCTATGCACGCAAACAGGAAGATAAGAAAAATAAGCCGCTTCCTGATTCTGTAAAACCCAATCTGACGATTGAGCACCTGAGCGATCTACTTGATGTGTTTCTGAAGGTTGGTAAACAGTGAAACCGATTGCACGCAAATGGCTGTTTGAAACGCTCTATAAAAATCGCTACCTTTATCGTTTCGCCAGCACAGTCCCATTTGCCGGTCAGTGGCGCGTCTGGCAACGCCTGGTTCTGCTATATATTCATAGTACAGAAGTGCTGGAACTGGGCTGCGGATTAGGCGATCTCCTGGCAGACATGCTGGAAGCGGGATATCGCTGCCGCGCAGTCGAACATTCGCCTGAGATGGTAGATGCAGCACGCACAACGCTAAAACGTCGCCATGTCGGCCAGGCGACGTGTGTCATTCAAGGCTCCTCTCAACACCTGCCTTTTAGCGCTGGCTCGTTTGATACTGTGGTGAGCACCTTCCCATCCGAATATATCTACGATCCCGATACGATCTCTGAGGTGGAGCGTGTACTCCGTCCTGGCGGTCGCTTGATTGTGATCGAAGGTGCTAATCTGTTGCCCGTTGGCTTTGTACAATCACTACTCGTCCTGGTACAGGCCCTGGTCTACGGTCCCAGCGCACTTTTTGGTCCGCGCAAACAGCGTAATCTCAACGAGGAAGTTGCGCGTAGCAGGCATGAAACGAATGGCTGCATTAGCACAGATGTCTTACCAGACGCCTGGTTCGGCCAACATATCCCTCTTGAACAACATGGTCTGCAACGGCGTTCTGAACGCGTGCGTAGCCAGCGTTGGGAAGTGTATATTACAATAGGAGAGAAACTATGAATGCTGTACAATGCAGCGTTCTAGTACAAGCAGGAGTTCGTAATGTTACAATGGTCTGATGGCCGGGTCCTCGCGCATGGTATCCATATCCACTACACCCGCACTGGTGGAAACAAACCTCCCGTAGTACTCTTACATGGCTTCACTGATAACGGCCTGTGCTGGACGCCGGTTGCCAGAGTCCTGGAGCAAGACTATGATGTGATTATGCCAGACTCTCGCGGTCATGGCCTTTCCGATGGACCAGAAACGGGCTTTTCCCTGAAACTACAGGCAGAGGACGTGGCAGGTCTGATCAGGGAGTTAGCACTGGAACAGCCTCGCCTCCTGGGACACTCCATGGGCGCTGCCACAGCTGCATTGCTTGCCGCAGATCACCCACAACTCATACGCTCCATTCTGCTCGAAGATCCGCCCTGGCCCGTAACTACTCTTCTTTCCTTGCAGACACGCGAGCAAGATATCAAAAGTAATTCTTTTTACAGATTGATTACCGGGCTTAAAGCGTTGACTCCTGAAGAACGTCTTGTGGCTGCACGCGCCTCAAATCCAATGTGGTCGGAAGATGAACTTGGCCCCTGGGTTGAATCCAAGGAACAGCTCAACATGGACGTATTCACAGCTGGCACGCCTCCACCACCCTGGCGTGAAGTAGTCAGTCGTATCACCTGCCCCATTCTACTCATTACTGGTGATCCAGAAAAAGGTGCAATTATTACCCCAGAGGGGGCTCAGGAAGCGTCTCATCTGTGGCAAAACGGCCAGGTAGTCTACATCGCAGGCGCTGGTCACAATATTCGCCGTGATCAGTTTGACCGCTATATACAAGTGATAACTACGTTTTTAAGGGAACAGTAAAACCCGAAATGGGAGGTAAAGCTAGCGGGGATATATAGTATCATAAATCATTGGCTCTACATGTACAGATGTATCACTCCAGGCGTAACAGGCATAGAGCGCATCCTGTATGGCCGTCACTTCTGCATTGTTGCGAGCATGGACCTCAACCAGTGGCTCACCAGCCTTGAGATAATCGCCAACCTTTGCCTGTAAGATAAGACCGGTGCGATGGTCAATTTGCTCGCCCTTCTTAAAACGTCCGGCACCAAGGCTCATACTGACCAGACCTGTATGTTCTGCGTGAATACCCGCGATATAGCCACTACGCGGCGACTTAAGCATTGTGCGTACAGGTGCGGCTGGTAACAGGTGCGGTTGCTCTACATAACGCGGATCACCGCCTTGCGCTGCAATCACTTCTGCCAGCTTCGCAACTCCGTTCCCTGCACGTACAGCGCGTTCAACGATCTGTGCAGCTTCGCCTGTATGCGATGCCTTCCCGGTCATTATGAGCAGTTCAACTGCTTCATGATAACAGAGATCTGCGACATCCTGCGGTCCTTCTCCACGCAAAATAGCAATCGCTTCCGTCATCTCCAACACATTGCCAATTGCGTGCCCCAGAGGCTGCTGCATGGAAGTGATGGCTGCGACTGTATGCATACCTGCGGCGCTTCCAATCTCAACCATCGTCCTGGCCAGTTCGCTTGCACGTTCTGGGGTCTTCATAAATGCTCCAGAGCCGAATTTGACATCGAGCAGAAGATGCGAGCCGCCTACCGCCAATTTTTTACTCATAATGCTGGCAGCAATCAAGGGAATACTCTCAACAGTTCCAGTTACATCGCGCAGAGCATATATTTTGCCGTCAGCAGGTGCCAGCTCACTCGATTGTCCGGCCAGCACTATATTATGTTTTGTCAATATATGCATAAAATCGGCGCGCGAGAGTTCTGAACGAAAACCGGGAATAGATTCTAGTTTGTCAACGGTGCCACCAGTATGTCCCAGGCCGCGCCCGGTCATTTTCCCGACAGCAACGCCGCAGGCAGCAACCAGTGGTGTGACTGCCAGTGTTACTTTGTCACCGACTCCACCTGTGCTGTGCTTATCCACCACGGGAGAGATCGTCTCGCGGACATGCAATTCTTCACCAGAATGTGCCATTGCCAGCGTCAGATCACCTATCTCGCGTGTATCCATACCTCGCCAATAGACAGCCATCAACCAGGCTGACATCTGGTAATCAGGAACGCGTCCTCTCGTATATTGGTCTACCAACCAATCAATCTCTGCTGTACTGAGTACCTCCCCATCCCGTTTCTTGCGAATTAGTTCTACTACTTGCATAACCTGTCCTGTTTATAGAAACGCACCGGAGAATCCCACGCTTAAAAAGCGTGGAAGCATGTCAATCAGATAAGACAATGCGCATAGCATCGGCTTCAAAGCCATTGCCCGTTTCGATCTGATAACGATTCATAGTCTGGCTCCCCAGGCGCACATTGCGATCGAACTGGAGCTGACCATGGGTAAATCCGTAGATGCTACTCTCTTGAGCATAGGTGCCCTGGATAATGATGGTATCGAACCTGTCTGCATGTTGCTCTTTAAACGCTTTGAGCAGAGTAGCTACCTGTTGCCAGGGAGTACAGCGCTGATAGAGGATACGGACAATCTTTTTGCGTCCAACACTTTCTGTATCACTAACAACACTGTACGTAAGCGCGCCCTGTTCAAGAGCCTTGAGATGTTCCATAGTGCGCGGTGGAAATTGTGCGGGCGGTTCGGGTGAAGCTGGTACACGCTGTTGTGTTGGTGGAGCAACTGGCGCTGGTGGTACCTGTCTGGGTTGCTGGTATGGTGGCGTTTGAGGTGGCCTGGGATATCCCTGTGCAGGGGGAGCCTGGCGTGGTGCCTGAGATGGTGGTTGCGGCTGAGATGGTGGATACGGTGAACGTTGACCGGACGTCGTTGGCTGATTTGGTGACGCCTTTACTGTCATATTCCTACCACAACGGACACAGAATTGTGCTTGATCTGGGTTAAGCCCTCCACAGTAGGAGCAACGCATACCTGGTCCTCCGTCTAGTATTTCTAAGATTACACTTCTCATAGTGCTATACGTTGCAATCGGCCTGGCGTTGCATTCTGTCTCAATGCATTTCACGTGCCCTTACAAGAAAGTAATCTTGCTTGATCTTATCCCTGCCTGACGATTGCTTCTACCAGTTGTGCGTTGGAGTGTGTCTTCTCAAACAGGCGCACCACCTGCTCCGCGCCATCGCGCCTGGGCAGATCGGCCATACGCCGCCTGACAATGGACATGGCACGTAGCTCTGTGGGAGAAAGCAGGCGTTCCTCCTGGCGCGTGCTGGAGACGGTTACATCGACTGCGGGGAAGATACGACGATCGGCTAATTCACGAGAGAGGCGAATCTCCAGATTTCCGGTACCTTTAAACTCTTCATACACAACGTCATCTAAACGGCTTCCTGTCTCAACGAGGCAGCTCGCGACGATAGTCAGGCTTCCACCTTCTTCGAGCATACGTGCGGCCCCAAAAACGCGACGACCGACCTCCAGAGCATTGGCATCAATGCCGCCAGAAAGCGTGCGGCTCCCATAGCCTCCACGCTGATTACGCGGACCTGCCCACATATCGCTGCTCAGATTATGGACTCGCGCCAGCCGCGTGAGCGAGTCCAACAAGATTACTACATCCTGTCCCTGTTCTACCTCACGCCTGGCATCTTGTAACGCCCGCTCAACAAGCGGTCCATGTTTTGACAGTGCTTGATCGAAACTAGAGGCATATAGCCTCACCTGTGGTCCCTGAACCTCCGTGCGCCATTCCGTCACCTCTTCAGGACGTTCGTCCACCAGGCAAAGAAATAGACGTGTCTGCGGGTGATTCGTGAGCACGGCAGACGCAATCTGACGCAAAATCGTCGTCTTACCAGCCTTAGGAGGTGCGACAATGAGCGCGCGCTGTCCAAACCCTAGTGGAATAAGCAGGTCTATCAAGCGTGTAGCAATAGGTGTCGCCCCGGTTTCTAAGGTAATACGACGGTTTGGATGTATGGGTGTTAATTTTTCAAAGGGAGTACGTGTTGATGCCACTCGGCCCAGCCTCCTAATCAACTACTAGCGGGTACACGTCTCCCTTACTGTATCACATATGGTCAACCTCGTGTAGCGAAAGTATTCGTGTCGTGGTCCTATCCAAAGCTAACGATAGAACAAATTCGCTTCTGAAAATAATTTCAGCGAAATCACTTACTTCATCCAGCAATACCTCCAATGGCCCGCTATTGCGCATGGCTATTACCTCTTTGCGAATAGTATACTCCTGCTTGCAATGACTGGCCATGTATTCCCAGTTCTCGTTGCTGTAGTACGTCCGCATAATATGCTCAGAAACAAAATGACGATCTGGCCTGAGCGGATTCGTTACACGCTCATTAATGCGCTGGATACAACTTTCCAGGTCAGAATCGATAAAGAAGAAGTATGCGTCTTGCAAAAAAGCGGGACTAAACAGACTCAATGCAGTGCTGTAATCGTTACGTGCAAACTCGATCACTGCAATATCTGTGTGTCTTAATTCCATAGACGCCTGCACATTCTGCTCCAATTGCCTCAATGCAGTATCCAGTACAGTATAGTCAATTACATCAAAGCCACCACAGCTCGTAGGGCGAAATTTTTCATGCTTGATATCATCTAAAAACATTTTATGCAGGATATCATAATCTTGTATGAAAAGGTAAGAATAGTTTCTTCGCCCGGCCAACTCTATAAGATGATGGGCAGCAGTCGACTTACCACTTCCCGGACGCCCTAAGACAAATACTTTTGCACTCATGCCAGGTACACCTCCTGATATTCTCTAACAGCCCACTTCACATTCCTGTGGTCACAAGCGATCAAGTGCGGCTCCAGTTGACCGCACCTTTACGTGCATTTAAACATGCATATACTGTTATTACCACAATATTCGATCATATGCAAATCTATTGTGTAACAATGAAAAAATATTAATATTACTTAAGTAGTATTATTAACTTTTCTACACTAAAATATCTATTCTATTTTGTACATACAAAGTAGTATACTATGTTAAAACAAGTATGCTATTGTGTGACACAGTCCTCTTGTGAACGAAGTGAAGGGATAGTTGGAGTGATAGAAAGACATTCGAAAGGAAAGAAATGGTTTGAGGGAGATGCGGTGGTGGATATCGATTTATCTGGAGAATGTGGCCTTTCTATTATCTGTGAGGAGACCAGGGTATAAAATTACGAGATTCAGGCTCCCAACTCATTACAACGTTTCCACCAAGGCGCTTCCCCAAATTCAGTGCCTCATCGAGAGAGCTGATGATTTGCATCCTGACTTGAACTACTGAGATTTCAGTTGGAAACCGTTGCATCACTTCTTTGAGCTTCCAATAAAAATACGATGCCACTCCTAACCGTACGGTTACGTTTGACAGTGTAAGCATACTTTCTGGTAGAGTTGGTTGACCTACAGGAACACTCAAAGGATCTATCTGGTAGGAACCACAAAGCACTTGTCGAAGTAATTCTGCCTTTATACGTGCCTGCTCTAACGATAATCTTTTGAGTGAGATATAAAATCTATCGGCAGCAAAGTGGTAAAGCTTATAATCTGCATCATCTTTAAAAGTACGTAGCTGACTATCGATGCGTAAACCCACAACCCTACTAAGGTTTCTTGCGACTCTGTTACCATATTTATTTGCAAAACTGCTTTGATTATCCACATCCACAACAATAAAAGACACCACCTCTTTTAGCTGATCCTCTGGACTGGTCTGGATCTTCATAAGGAGTTCTTCGATGTCATCGATAAATTTATTCTCTGATGGAAATTTCTCAAACAGGGTATCAACTATGCTAGGAGACGCTATTATATTCCTGAGTTCTCTAATGGTTAGACGGCGCGCATGATACACCTCAAGTAGTTCCCCTATCATCCTTCCGACCATTCTAAATACACGTTGGTCAGTTTCCGAAAAAGCATTAGTATACTCAGAAACTACATAGAGCACCGCAACTGATGTGCCATCACTATTCTCTACAGGCACAGCTACTGTGGAACCAAGTGGCCCTTTCAATCCCCTTGGACTGCTAGTTGCATCATCTAAATAAAGTGTTGGTGTATAGAAGATACGTCCACTTTGAAAAGCACTGATACAAACATCGGTGGTTGGTGAAAATGAGGAGAATGTCGTGGTGTTTATTTGATACGGCGAATGCTTGCTTTGTGCACGAACAACAAGGCTATTTTGTTGAAGAGACAAAACAGGTGAGTGAGGCAAAAGAATACAGCAGAAAGACCAGTGTGGCCGCCCCTCAGTTGTTTGACCACCCAGATCAATAACTATTTCGGCTAAACCATTAAGAATACTATCTTCATGTTTTGAACTACTGCCCGGGTCAGTAGAGAGTTCAACCTCATCATGCATTGCAGGGCCAAAGCAAAATAGCACATTCTGCACATTATTATAAAGTGGATGGAGGAAGCGACGAATAGTCTCTACCACGTCAGGGGTTATTGTTAACGGCTTAGTTTCTCTAGGTATAACAATCAAAGTATTGTCTCTTGGGTGCGTTTCTTGCGATATACCAGATTTCATTATCTGTAATGGGTGCATACGGTAGTCGGTATTATATTGAAATGATGGAGTAGAGGTAAGTAACGTATGCCAGGAGTGCTCCTGATTAGACCACCAACCCACAAGAGTCTCACCAAGTTCCGCTAAGTCCTCCACATTTTGTAATACAATTCCCTGGGTATTTGCCTCAAGGGGTAGTAAAAGACCGGCTGATGCATCAGGAATATCCTCACAAATTAACATCAATGACAGGCGTAAAGCATGCGAAGCGAAGTAACGTAAAAACGACGTGCTAAGAGCCTGTGTTACACGCATATTGATAGATTGCGAATGACCACGTTTCCTGGTTTGAATTGCTAATGGTGGTATTGAGTTGGTTGCAAAGTGCTGCCCTTCAGGGAAACAAATAGAGAACCAAATCTCATCGATATCAGCAGGAATATCGCTGGGAGCATATCCTGTATCGATCAATTCACGAATAATCGCAAGCTTATCCAGATCACGCAGAGTATATAAACGTCTTCCCATCGGCCCAACCGGGCGTAAGGGGTTGAGGAAACCATACTTCTCCCAGTCGCGCAACTTATTCTCAGTGAACTCGAATAGTTCCGCAGCGCGACTGATCGTCACCGTCGCCTCAGCACGCCCTTTCTGGATATGTTGCAGGATTCGTTTCTGTGCATCCTCTTTCTGAAGATGTTCTTTGATGCTT
>Ga0137366_10003886_pt1 | contig 11644 bp, 9 predicted proteins | sample SagtaG_8_FD_104938 | JGI IMG/M metagenome (GOLD analysis project Ga0137366, IMG submission 104938) | Vadose zone soil microbial communities from Sagehorn Ranch, Mendocino, California, USA - Sage1_L_60_16 metaG | ecosystem: Environmental > Terrestrial > Soil > Vadose zone | place: USA: California... | reverse complement strand
GAGTCGACTGCCCGTTGGTATGCAACACATGTGCGCAGGCGAGCACAAGATCACTTCGTTCAAGAATGGGGCGATCCGCAGCCGTATCGACTGTCGAACGCTCGAATCTCACGGCGGTGGCGTACTTAGGTAGCGGCTGCGACATAGGGTTTCACCAACACGATCGCCCCTAGAATTTGAAGCCGGTCCACAATGCCCAGTAATTGAGGTTACGGCCTGGCTGGCTCTCCTTCACGAATTTCCCCGCGTAAAAAAGTCCGTAGTCGGCTTGAAACCACAGGTGACGATTCGCTTGCCAGCGCACCTCCATGCCGGGACGATGTCCGACGAACCGCGCGTTGCTCTTTCCTGCGGGAATGATCAGAAATCCGGGGACGGAATACACTCCGTCTCGCAGACTCTCGCGCCACTGAAAGATCCAATCGAAGGAGGCAGTCACACTGTACGGCAACGCCGTTTCAATGTGAGGGTGTACGTCGATGAAGTTGATGGGGCCCGGACCTGCGGTGGCGATGACGCCAAAATAATTGCCCTTCGGAAACAAGGGATTGAACGTACCGAGAGTATTCGTCCGTGGATCGTCGCCACTGGAGATGTCTGCCTTTGCACTGAATCGCGGTTTCAGCGGAACGGTCGGAAACCGGTAACCTGTCTCTGATGCCACGGTCCATGCGCGGATATTTGCGGATCCGAAGCTTCCAAATTGGCCAAGTGCCTCGTAATCGAAGTCCCAGCTAGGCTTCGTTTGAGCAATGGGACGAGACAGACGCGCTCCGATGCTGTGACGCACTTCCTGGGCAACACCTCGGTTGAATGCGGCTGCTTTTCGGTCGAGGCCAAGATAGTAAGTATCCAGCGTGAGGCTCTTTGTCAAAGGTCGGACGCCGTACACGCCCCAAAACCCGACTGCATGATTGGGCGCGTTATCAAAGAAGCCCGGCTTGTCCAGGTCCGGCCGCATAGCGAAGCCGTCAATCTGCCAAGATCCGATGCCGGTCTTTACCTTGAATCCATCAAAACTCAAGCGGACATTTGGGCCCTCCCGCACATCGATCAGGCGACCAGAGCCATATTCCATCTCCTGTCTGCCGGCCCTGAACTTGATCCAGTTTCGATCATCTCCCGCTCCGACTTCAAAAAATGCGGCCTGGAAATCCATCTTCTTTTCGTCGATTGGCCGCGGGCCGCCGATGCGGTAAGAATTCAAACCGCTTTTTAGTTCCACGAACGAGCGAACGTGCTTGCCGTAGTGAACGTCAAAATAAGACATGTACCGTTGGTTGAAATAGCCGTTCATGAATGGCTGTTGGCCCCAGTTGTCGTTTCCAATCTGTTCCCAAATCTCACGACCTTCGCCTCCCATGGAGAGGAACCAGCCATTCCGGCCTGATCGCAGAGGAATGTATTTGATGCGATCCCAAAACTCGTGCCGCCTAGCCGGATCGGCGAGAAAACTCCAGTCGTCGTCCTCGCGAAGGAGGTGATAAATCCGTGCTGAGGGTGGGGATTCGTTAATCGGAATCGATTGGCCTTGCGAGAGCAGCGAACCCACGGAAGACAGGACGATCAATATCAAGACGGTTCGCATCTGTGTCTTCCTTGTCATGCCGTGTGCGGCCCTCTTTCTTCCATCGCATCATCCGTTGGTGTCCTATTTCTTCGTTACTGAGTGGATCTCTGCGATGTATCCTCCCGGAAATCTGACAACAACGGCGTCTCGCTCGTCGGTCTTGTACGGAGGCATTAGGAGATCCACACCAGCCGCCTTGGCCTTGGTAAGCGTCTCCGCGAGATTCGCCACCTCATATCCCGTCATCTCCCGGCCGTAGGGGTATGGAAGGTGGCCGTCAGTAACGAGCGCCGTCAACTTGCCGAACTTTGATTCGATCCTCACTCGCCGGTAGGTTGCCGCAGGCCTTCCGATTTCAACGCTTGGGGCTCGAGCTTCATCCGAGACAACGCTTCCGTGGGAGAAAGCAAGAAAGCTGCGGATGAAGGCATCTACCCTGTCCGGAGAGACATAGACGCGATTCTCCGGGACTGTCTGGAGCGCGGTATAGGACGGCGCAGTGGTATGCCAATACAATTGTGTGTTCACACCGCCGGGCCATTGAATAATCGCGTCTCGACCGATCGGATCATTGAAGGGAGCGACGAACACGTCTGCGCCAGTGGCCTTGGCAGCGCGGACCGCCTCGTCCATGTCCGTGACCAGATAGCCTGTACGCTCCAAGCCGAATGGATATGGAATCGATGTTTTGAAGCCGAATACCGACACCGTCCCCACCGGCGTCAGGACCAGCTGCGACATCGTGCTGCTCTGGGTCGGAGTTACCGTGAACACGCCTTGCTTGGTCTTTGTGCCGCCAAATGTCGCAAGCAAGCTCGCGACGAAACGATCAAAATCTTCCGGAGCCACGTAGACATGTGTCGTGTCGTACTGCGGCCCTACAGCCACGCTTACGGATTCGGCTGTCTGCGCACTTTGGGCAAAAGCACTGACGTGGAGAGATCCAACCGCGAGACCGAGCGTCAGAACTAGCGCAACGCACATTCCAACGACAATTTTGTTGAAGCGCATTCCGTCTTCTCCTAAATTGAGAATCAATCAATTCGCTCGACAACCTCGGGCCCTGACACTGCTAAAGCGTTTCGGACGGATGCCGCCGAATCGTAGCGCTCGCCGACAAGGCAGACGGCCGCAGCACGCGGAACATCGAGCTTCTTTGTTTGCATCCATATCCCCAACTGTTCACCAAGCACCATTCCTAACAAGCCGAGCAACGCTACGATAGGCGGCGCTGGACTCTTGACTCGGATGAGCCCGTAAAGAACACCCACACCGAGACCAACGACAAAAGATAAGAACAACACCTTCATCTCCATCCCTCCATCGCCCGCATTAAAATGCAAAGCAGTCGCAACCCAGCCCCCAAAGGCCGAGGTCTCCCAGCACTTGCAAGTGCGATTTTGCCCTGCCAGCTGTGGAGGTCTCAATATGCGCACAGGAAGCGGAGTGCGAGACGCCAACAAGTTCGGGCTTATCCTTTGCATAACCTCCATATTCTCTGACGGGAGACCAGCTTGGACTCACCGGTAATGCTGGCGGCGCGAATTTTGAGAATTCTTCGGTGGCATAAACGATCTTCCCACCTACAATCGTGAGCACGGATTCGAGCTGCTTGATCTCCTCCTGCGGAATGGAAAAATAATCGGCAGACAGAACGGCCAAGTCCGCCAGTTGCCCGGGGGCGAGCGCTCCCTTCTTACCATCTTCTGTTGAAAACCAACTGCTGCCCATCGTATAGAGCTTGAGTGCTTCCTCTCGATCAAGCCGATTGTCTTCCGGATACAGACCAAGACCGCCTATGGTCTTGCCAGTAATGAGCCAATACAGGGAAAGGTACGGGTTGTAGCTTGAGACGCGCGTTGCGTCTGTGCCAGCCCCAACCGGAACGCCGATCTCTAGCATTTTCCGAATTGGCGGTGTGCGTTTGGCCTGCTGTGCCCCGTATCGCTGGACAAAATACTCACCTTGGAAGGCCATACGGTTCTGCACCGCGATTCCGCCGCCCAATGCCTTCACACGCTCAATATTGCAGTCGGAAATTGTTTCGCAATGATCGAAGAACCAGTGCAGGCCGTCAAACGGAATCTCTCGATTCACCTCTTCATAAACCTTCAATGCTCGCTCGATCGTCTCGTTGTATGTCGCATGCAAGCGAAATGGCCAGCGATTCTCTACGAGATGTTTAATGACGGCTTTCAGCTCGCTTTCCATCACGGGGAGCAAGTCCGGCCGGGGTACGAGAAAGTCTTCGAAGTCCGCAGCGGAAAAGACCAGCATTTCTCCTGCGCCGTTAACGCGATAGAAATCGTCGCCGTCCCCGTGCTTTGTCATTTTGGTCCAGCTCTGGAAGTCGCTCAGTTCCTGTTTCGGTTTTTGTGTAAAGAGGTTGTAAGCAAGCCGGAGAGAAAGTTCTCCATTTCGGTGCAGCTCGTTCACAACGCCGTAATCGTCAGGATAGTTTTGAAACCCGCCGCCGGCATCAATGACACTGGTGATTCCAAAACGGTTCAGTTCGCGGAAGAACTGCCGTGAAGAATTAAGCTGATCCTCACGCGAAAGTTTCGGCCCCTTGGCCAGAGTGGAGTAGAGAATATTTGCGTTCGGCTTCGCGATGAGAAGACCTGTAGGATTCCCGTGACGGTCGCGTTGAATTTCACCGGCCGGAAAATCCGGGGCGTTCTTGTCATAGCCCACAGCACGAAGCGCCGCTTCGTTCAACAGCACGCTGTCGTACAAATGCATCACGAAGACCGGTGTGTCTGGCGCTGCTGCATTGATCTCATCGAGCGTTGGCATCCGGCCCTCGGCGAACTGAAACTCTGTCCACCCTCCGATAACTCGGACCCACTGCGGCGCAGCCGTCCGTGCCGCCTGCTCTTTCAGCATGCGCAGAGCGTCGGCCAGCGAAGGTACACCATCCCAACGCAACTCAAGGTTGTAATTGAGGCCGCCGCGGATCGGGTGCATGTGCGAGTCATTGAGACCGGGAACCATTGTGCGTCCGCCGGCGTCAATGACTCGGGTTTCCGGTCCGCGCTGCCTTAGGATTTCTTGATCCCGGCCTGATGCCACTACCTTGCCGTCAGCAATAGCGATTGCCTGCACGAACGACGGAACGCTGTTGGTGGCAATCTTCGCGTTGTGAACAATGAGATCCAACATTCTGCGCTCCTGTATGGTCTTGGTAGTAAGGAAGCCAGGACAGCGGCATTTGATCGCTGCCCTGGATGTGAGTCTCTACTGGTGAGCCGCAGCAGCAACCAGAGGCCGATACTCCGGAAATTGCGTTTCCGGCGCACCGTGCACCATCGTGTAGGCATACTCGACGCCAATGCCATACGCTCCAAAGTGGTTCTTCACGATATCCATTACTGCGTCATACGTATCGCGCAGTGCCCAATCACGCTGCCATTCCAGCATTGTTGAAAGTGCGGTCACCGGCTTGGCGCCAGCCTGAATCACTCGCTTCATGGCGTTCTCGTGGGCAAGCTGGCTGACGTCACCGCAGCAGTCTTCGAGGACATAGACTTCGTAGCCGTCGTGGATCGCTTGTACAGTTGGCAATGCGACGCAGGTCTCGGTCCAGAGGCCGGCGAGGACGATCTTCTTGCGTCCGGTCTTTTCAATCGCTGCCACAAAGTTTTTGTCGTCCCAGGAATTCATACTGGAGCGCTCAATGGTTTTTTGATTTGGGAAAATCGCGCGGATTTGAGGCCAAAGATTTCCGCTAAAGGCCTTCGTTTCGACCGTCGTCAGAACGACGGGCACGTCAAACACCCGGGCGGCCTTGGAGAGGGCCACGGTGTTGTTGATGATTCCCTGACGATCAAAGTTACTGCTTCCAAACAGCATCTGTGGCTGATGATCGATCAGGGCCACGACACAATTGTCGGGCGTGAGTAGTCCTTTTTCGCTGCGCTTTGCTAAGGTCATTCAGTTTCTCCTTTATGTCTGTTCTCATCGCCGAGGCGCTGCGACTGTGTCGTTGCAACCACCAGATGGATCGTGCTCCCGGCGTCAGTATTGCTTTGTTTCATGTAGGTCATCCGCGTTACCGCCGAGACCGGTTCACAGAGGTGCACCGGAAGGGCCATTCGTATCTGGCTGAATTCGCAGCGAATTGTTTGACTGGCGTGGGGGTGTCCTAACCGCGCATTGCCAGAAATTTGGCAAGTGTCGAAGCTGATTTTTTTTGCTTCGATTAGGAGATCGTTAGAGACTGCGGTGCCGGCAGAGTTAACGGGAAAAGTGAATCGAAATGCCGGCGAGTGGTGAAGCCCGTAAGCCGATTAAGTTCGGCTTTCAGCCAATAATCACCGTCTATAGACCGATCGGCTGTCGTCCGATCATAGCGATTTCTTCCGCGCGTGCCGCTGTCACATGTCTCCAGACTTGCAGCGTTAGCACGGCTGTCGTCGCCAACAGTAACGTGCCTACGGCGACATGAGCAACGGTCGAGATAAGCATGGAATCCTGGGGCAGTACGGTTTCAGGTCCCCAGACCACACGAGTCAGAAACGCCGCAAACCCGAGAAACACCTGAGTTACCAAAAGGAAGAGCATTGCTACAGCAGGCCGGCGAATCGCCTCAACTCTGGAGAATTGAAGAAGCGAGCGCACGCCTGTCAGGGTAAGCATCAGACTGACCGAGAACGCATTCACAACGTGCGGCCACCAGTGCATTCCATGATGGCGGAACATGGCTCCAAAAATGAGCTGAACATAGAGCATGACAATCGAACACAGACACAGCACAAGCAGTTTTGGATGGCCGTTATCTGCGAGCTGCTGCGGATCCTCTTCCACCCATTTGCGGCCAGTGAACACAGCGATCGCGACCGCGATGCAGAAAAACGTCTGCGCTACGGTGGCATGCGCGCTTGAAATCGCGGGCGGCAGAAAGTGCAGCACGGTTACGCCGCCGAGAATTCCTTGCAGAATAATCGTGCCCAAGGCGCCGAAGGCCAGAAACTTCATCCAGCTGCGCCGGTCCACAAACCACGTCCAGAAGCCAATCACCATGGTGCATAAACCGGTGAACCACGCGATCATGCGATGACTGTGCTCGTAGACAATGCCGCCGACCCATGGCGGTAGCTTCACTAGATGACCATAAGAAGTTGGCCAGTCCGGCACCGATAAACCAGCACCTTCGCTGGTGACTACCGCCCCGGCAACGATGACGACGAGTGTTGCAAAAGCGATGAAAACTGCGGTTCTGTGGTGCCAAAAGTTGAAGGCGGTGGGACCAGACTTCATTTTGAACTAGCTCGGCCTATTTGCTGTTTGGCCGCCGCAACCACCTGGTCCGGCTCGAAGCCATACTTCCTCTGTAATTCCTTAAGCGGGGCCGAAGCGCCGAAAGTTTTCATGCCGATGACATGACCGGAGCGGCCGACGTATCGTTCCCACCCCAGGGTCGAGGCCTGCTCTACCGCGACGCGGGCCTTCACATTGGGTGGCAGAACACTGTCCTGGTAAGCCTGTGTTTGCTGCTCGAAAATTTCCCACGACGGCATGGATACCACGCGCGACCGAATGCCTTCGGCCCGAAGGTTTTCGTGGGCTTCGGCCGCAAGGCTGACTTCGCTTCCTGACGCGATGATGATCACCTCCGGATTTCCGCCGGCTGCATCCGCGAGCACGTAGGCTCCCTGCGCAACACCGGATGCCGGCGCATATTTACTGCGATCGAGAGTGGGCAGAGGCTGACGCGACAATGCCAATACCGCGGGCTGGTGCCGCAGCTGCATGACGTAGCGGTATGCCTCGACTACCTCGTTGGCGTCGCCCGGCCGTATAGTGATAAGTCCAGGTATCGCACGCAGGGATATCAGGTGTTCGACTGGTTGATGAGTAGGCCCATCCTCGCCGTCGCCCATGGCCTCATGGGTAAAAACAAAGAGAGAGGGTAGCTCCATGAGTGATGCCAGCCTGATCGCAGGACGCGCGTAGTCGCTGAATATAAAGAATGACGCGCCAAACGGCCGCAGCTTTGATAGCGACATTCCGTTTACGATGGCGGCCATGGCATGCTCCCGAATGCCATAATGCAAGTTCTTCCCTTCCGGAGTGTCCGCCTGGAAATCTCCCGCACCTGGATAGGTCAAAGTGGTCTTGTTCGACGGACCGAGATCGGCCGAGCCGCCCAGGAACCATGGAATATTCTGCGCCAGCACGTTCAGCGTTTTGCCTGACGCGTCACGCCCGGCGATGCCTTTGGGGTCGGCAGGAAATACAGGAAGGTTACGGTCCCATCCAGTCGGGAGTTCGCGGCGCTGCATCAATTCGATCTCAACTGCGAGGTCCGGATATTGAGTGCGATATGACTCGAAGAGTTCCGTCCAATTGCGCCGGGCTTCGGCGCCACGCTTACCAATGCCGGATTGGAAGTGCTCATACACGCCCTCGGGAACGAGAAACTTCGCATCCTCGGGCCATCCGTAGCTCCGCTTAACCAATCGGCACTCTTCGTCGCCCAGCGGCTCGCCGTGAGCAGCGGCGGTGTCCTGCTTGTTCGGTGAACCGTAGCCGATGTGGCTGTCCAGGACGATGAAGGTGGGGCGTCCTTTCGTCTTCCGAAAAACTTCCAGCGCCTGTTCGATGCGATCGAGGTCGTTGGCATCGCCGACCCGCAACACATTCCAACCGTATGCCAGGAATCGTCCCGCGACATCCTCGGTGAACGCGATCCGCGTGTTGCCTTCGATGGTGATGTGGTTGTTGTCGTAAATCCAGCAGAGATTATCAAGACCGAGGTGGCCGGCCAGGGATGCGGCTTCCGACGCAATCCCTTCCATCAGGCAGCCATCGCCACAGACGGAATAAATGTTGTAGTCAAAAATCTCGAAGCCGGGACGATTGTAGTGGTGCGCGAGCCACTTCTCGGCAATTGCCATACCGACGCTCGTGGCGACGCCTTGGCCGAGTGGGCCGGTTGTGGTCTCCACTCCCGAGACCCAGTGATACTCAGGGTGGCCGGGAGCTTTGCTGTCGAGCTGGCGGAAATGGCGGATATCGTCGAGGGTGACCGAGGGCTTTCCTACCGCTTCATACTCAGCGTTCACCGCCTGAACACCAGTAAGATGGAGCGCGGACCAAAGCAACATGGACGCATGGCCGTTCGACAACACGAAACGATCGCGATTAGGCCAGATCGGATTCTGCGGATCGAAGCGCATGACGCGATTCCAAATCGTATAGACGAGCGGTGCCAGGGCCATCGGCGTGCCGGGATGTCCGGATTTCGCCTGCTGCACGGCGTCGATGGAAAGCGTGCGGATGGTATTGACGCACAGCTGATCGAATTGTGCGGCTGTCAACCTGTCAACTGTGGCTAGTGCGGTACTCATAACTGCCTCCCTGGCGTATGTTGAAATTCGTGTTGGCTGTGTCTATGGCGTAACTAGGCCGGAATTGCTGTGGCCTCTGCTGTAGCTCCGTTTTCTAATGCGGCGACCTTGCCCAGGCGGCGCAGGTGGCGCTCCGCTTGGCTGAAATTGGCTGCCAAGAAAGTCTCGACTAGGTCCCAGGCCACCATCGGTCCCATGACCCGGCCACCCATGCAAATAATGTTCATGTGATCGTCCTCCACTCCTTGCCGAGCGGAGAAGTGATCATTGATTAATGCGGCGCGAACGCCATGCACCTTGTTAGCGCAAACGGAGGCGCCCACACCGCTGCCGCAGACCGCAATTCCCCGCTCGACCTTGCCCGCGGCCACCGCGCGGGCGAGCGGGATGACAAAATCCGGATAGTCGTCGCCTGACTCCGATCGAATTGCGCCGAAGTCAATTACTTCATGGCCTGCCGCAGCAAGCCTTCCGCGGAGTACTTATTTCAAACCAAAGCCGCCGTGATCGGCAGCGATTCCACTGCGCATGTGCTCTCCTTAACTTATTCGCAAAGCGAGTTCGTCATGAGCGAATCGAATCGCGTCCACTCAAGCCACTACTATCTTCGAAGTCTTATCCACGAGACCTGCAGCGGCGCGATCCGCCAAGACCACAGCGCGGTCCGAGCGAACACGACCAGCGGGAATCGAAACATCTCCAGCCTGCAGGCGGGTTAGCATTCCTGCCTTTTCGCTCCCGGTCACCAGCCATAGCACGAGTCGGGAACGGTTGATAATCGGATACGTCAACGTCATGCGTTGCCGTCCCTGGTAAATTCCCGTGAGTGCGACATCCGCATCCTTGACCTCGAGGACCGGTTCTCCGGGTACCAGCGATGCTGTGTGTCCATCGGGTCCAAGCCCGAGGTGAACGAGATCAAGCACAGACGGCGAACCGGCGATCTCCTCCAAAGTCAGGGCATACCGCATGCAAGCCGCCTCCAATTTGCGAGATTCCACCGGCATTGGATAGATCTGCTCGGGACGCAAAGGAGCGTGCTCAAGCAGACTCTCGCGCAGATGGGTGAGATTTCTGTCGGGGTGCCCCTCCGGTGCGACTCTTTCGTCCACCTGCACCACGTGCACCGCGTTCCAGGGCACATCTTCCCTTGCGAGATCGCGAAGCATAATCCACGGAGTGTGGCCACCACTCACCGCCATAACAAACGAGCCGCGAGTGGAGACTGCCACCCTGGCTTCAGCAGCGATGAGCGCAGCGGCTTGCTGGGCGACCGCGTCGGCATCGGCAAAAACTTCAATTTTCATCACGCATTTCCTCACGGGCTAAAGTCCCGGGTTTTCTTGCTAGAACGGCACGGCCAAAGCCGTGCCCTTTCAAACCATTGCTTTCACGCAGCCTCGCTTGCGACCGCAAATGCTTTCTTGTCGTTTGGGTTGCTCCATCCGCCCGGAGGGGTCACACATGCGACTTCGTCCGGTCCCCAGGTGTTGAGGGCGTAGTGATAAACCGGGGTGTTCTTTTTCAACACCGGTTCCACGATGCGCCAGGCTTCTTCGACATAGTCCTCGCGCGCGAACAGTGTGCTGTCGCCGGCCATTGCTGCTCCCAGCACCCGTTCGTACGCATCCATCTCGTCGGCGCGCGGAGAATGGGTGGCCATCATCTCGCTGGTTTGAAGAGAGAGACCGTCTGCATTTGGAGACAGGCTCATCATTCCCATTGCGATGGTGATTTCCGGACTCAGTCGCAGCCGGAGATGGTTTTCTACCAATAGGCTGTCCGAGATCAGCGTAGGAGGCTTGCGAAACTTGCCGACAATTTCGGTACAAGTTGTGGGCAGGCACTTGCCAGCGCGGATATAGAAGGGAACGCCTTTCCAGCGCCAGGTATTGACCTCTAATTTCACAGCGGCAAAGGTTTCGGTCTGTGAATCCTTCTTGACACCGTTCTCGTCGCGATAGCCGAGGAACTGACCGCGTACCAGGTTTTTCTCCTCGATGGGCGGGATCGCCTTCAGAACTTTCACTTTTTCGTCACGAAGGGACTCGCTATCCGCGCGGACCGGCGGCTCCATGGCAAGATTCGACAACACCTGAAACAAGTGGTTCTGGACCACATCGCGAATGGTGCCAGTCTGATCGTAAAAGCCTCCGCGGCCCTGCACCCCGAAGTCCTCTGCCATTGTGATCTCGACGCTCTCGATGAAATGGCGGTTCCAGAAGGACTCCACAAAGGTGTTGGCAAATCGGAAGGCCAGCACGTTATTGACGGCGCGCTTACCGAGATAGTGGTCGATGCGGAAGATATCAGCTTCATCGAAGACATTAAGGAGAACCCTGTTCAGTTCTTGCGCCGAGGCGAGGTCGTGTCCGAACGGCTTTTCCACGATGACTCGCGCGCCTCGGCCGCAGTTCGATTCCGACAGATGTTCAACGACGGTTTCAAACAGAACCGGCGGAATTGCCAGGTAGTGCGCCGGGCGCTTCGCGTCTTTGAGCTCGTTGCGAAGCGCACTGAACGTCGCTGGATCCTGGTAATCGCCATCCACGTATCGCAGCAAGCTAATCAGCTTTTCAAAAGCGGCAGGATCAATTCCGCCATGCTTCTCCAGGCTGTCTTTCGCACGAGCACGGAGCTGATCAAGGTTCCATCCCGCTTTGGCTACGCCGACGACGGGAACGTTCAGGTGTCCTCGCTTTACCATCGCTTGCAGCGACGG